>JACCDH010057689.1_pt1 | contig 23966 bp, 21 predicted proteins | sample 7442481 | NCBI WGS metagenome assembly JACCDH01 (sample SAMN15323433, study PRJNA562643) | freshwater metagenome | isolation source: river surface water | place: USA:Blue River Watershed | collected 2017-08-15
AGCCTTTACATAGCCTGATGTTAAAGTTGTTGAACCTGTACCACCATTTGCAACAGCTACAGCGCCTGATAGTTTACTTGTCGTAATTGTACCATCGGCAATGTCTGAGTTTATAATTGTTCCATCTGAGATTTTAGCTGTTGTTACAGCATTGTCAGCTAGTTTTGCTGTACTAATTCCTAAATCTTTTACTTTAAATGGACTAGTTGTTGTTCCTAATCCTTCAATTGTATTCATGTCTGCAATTGCACCAAATGTAGCCGAATCAATCCATGCTACAGCACCTGCAGAATCAGTAACTAAAACTGAATTAGCTGCTCCAGAAGCGATTTTTGAAGGGGTAACAGCTCCCGCTGCTAGTTTGGATGTAGTTACATTTAAATTTGAAATTTTTGAAGTAACAACTGCATTATCAGCTAATTTAGAAGTGGTTACCTGTAAATCGGATAGTTTAGCTGTTGTTACAGCATTATCAGCTAGTTTTGAAGTGGTAACATTTAAATCAGCTAGTTTAGCTGTTGTTACTGCATTATCGGCTAATTTAGCTGTAATAATTCCCAAATCCTTTACTTTGAATGGGTCAGATATGATGCCTGAACCAACAATAGTAGTTAAATCTGCTACAGCACCAAATGTACTTCGATCAACCCAAGCCACTATGCCCGTATTGTCAGTAATTAATACTTTATTTGTCCCGCCTGAAGCAATTTTAATAGGGGTTACAGCACCATTAATTATTTTTGCAGTAGTTATAGCATTATTAGATATAATTGGAGCTGAAGCAGTTGTGCCTACTCCACCTAAATCACCGGCCAATTGTATTATTCCAGTACTAATTGTTGTGGCATTTTGGACATTCGAATTTGCGGCATAATAGGCAAAAGGAATATAAGTAAAAGGTTGGTTACTGATTTCTACAAAATAAGTACAAATTGCATTAACATCTAATTCAACTTTTAAATTTTTAGGAGTATTGTCCCATACAATGTTAGAAAATGAAGAAGCATAGCCTCCAATTTGTTGTCCTGTACCAATAACTAAATTTACTAATCCAAAAGAATCGGTAGTTATTTTATGCGTTTCTAAGTATTCAATTTGAGAGTTTTGATCCAAAATGGCAAATCTTAAACAAACATATTTGTTAATAAGAGGGGCATTAGAAAGATTAACTCCTGGTAACTGCTCACCATTAGGGTTTACTAACAATGCTTGATAAGAAATACCATTTTGGGAATAACTAACAAGCGTGAAAAACATTAATAATAAAGGAAGTATTTTTTTCATAATAATATGTAACTATAAAAGAGATTAGCAATAATTTGAATCAAACAATTAGTTGTTTATGTTATCGTATTAATTTATTTTAAAACTTAATCCAAATACAATCTGATTGGTAACAAAACTTAATTTTTCAGAGGTAGTATTTGATAAATTAATGGCCTTTGAAATCGTGTATCCCACACCAATCATCATTTCATCTGTTATTCTGTATCTGGTTTGTATTCCAGCCATAGGTTGAACAAATACGCCTTTAAATTCAGGATTTGATTTTAAGTTATAAACGGAGTTATTTAAAACCTGTGAACCATTAACCATGGTTGATGTCGTAAAACCAAGTAAAATTTTGGCATCAAAAGTGTCGTGTGAAGTGTTTAAAAAAGTAAATAAAAGAGCATTCTTGATACCAATATATTTAGTTTTCCAAGAATAATTATTGATATTATCACCTCCTTCTGCATTGAACTCATTAAGAGTTAAACTTACAACATAAGACAGTGTGCTTAAATCGTGTCCTTTTTTAAAGATATGCTCATAACCAATTTCATAAAAAAGACCAGAATCCTCTCTTAGATTTGGATTTGATTGCCCTTTTTCATTTGTATATGCATAGGTAGTTGTGTTTTTTCCAAAATTTACAAAAACTTCTTGAGAAAAACCGGTGCAAGCAATTAATATGATTAATAGAAAGGTAATTTTTTTCATCATTGTTTACTAATTTTAAGAGAATGTGAGTAATAGGGTGCAGAGAGAGTTACTAAATATTCTGCACTGGATAAATTTTTAAGTTCTAAAATGATTGTGTTATTTTCAAGGGAATGGGAATTCGAGTAAACAATTCTACCTAATAAATCAAAAATTAAAACATCGACAACTTCACTTGGAGAGCTAGAAAATGTAATGGATTGCTTATCAATAAATGGATTTGGATAAGCGGTTACTTGAATAACATTAGAATTTTCACTAATTCTTGAATTCCAAAAATTTTGTTGAAAGCCTTGCTGAACAACATAACCGTTTGTAGAAGTACCTGTAACGGATTGTTGGCCAACAGTATATAGAACTTTTAGCTGAGTTGTTGAAGAAACACCGCCTTGACAACTCAACATTTGATGATGTAATTGCTGCCCAAAAATGCCCCAAACATAGAAAAATGCAATAATTGTAAACAAACAGGTTCTTTTTTTCATGATCATAATGTATTTGGAATTGGAATTTCAATTTGATTGTCTATCATCATATTTCTTCGAAATTTCAAAATGTACTTATTATATCGAACTCATATTGTAATAAATTAACAATTGAATCCTGTTTTTTTGATATTGAATTTTTTAAGAAAATTTTTTTAGAGATACCTTTCTAAGCTTTTAGTATGAAGTTCTTAATTGAGTAACCTTTTTTACTCAATTATACTATAAAACTTCAATAATGATGCTATATGTATATTTTATACTAAAAATATTTTTGACAAAAATAGTACCATTAAATATATTTTTATAAACGTAAATTGACTTCAATAAACGTAAATTGACTTTATTTTAAACAAAAGTTAAAAAAAATATAAAATCTAAATAAATACGGCCTTCATTTTGATTTTAAGCAATGCTTCTGAATGTGAAATTTCAATTTGAACTTTTCTTTTACGTTCAATTTTTTCTCTAAAATTTAAAAGTGATTTATGTGCATTCTTATGAGAAATAGCGAATTTTTTTACTAAATCTTCTATGGTAAGTATATTGTAGGTTTCATTAATATATTGTTCAACGATATTAAAACGTATTTTATGTAAGCTATTTTTTAGTTTAATTGTTTTTAGTATCAAGATCAATAATTCAGGATTTTCAAATAAAACTTGAATCTTTGTTTTAGAATTCAGTTCTAATTTTCCATATATTATTTTAATGTACATGCGCAATGTGTTTATTGATATAGTACAACTTTTAGCAATTTCAATATATGATTTTCCTTCAATTAAATGTTTTACAACTTTCTGTTCTTGCTTAGTGAATGCACTATCTAATAACAATTCTATTTCTAAAATTTGAAATAGATAACCCTCTAAAAAATTTGGTGAAATATAAAAGTCATTTGATAAAGAAGGTTTACAGCTTAAAATATGTTTAAAACAGCTGAAAAAAGTATGGTAATCAATAATTCCTGAATAACCTTGATAAAAATAGTTCTGAAATAAACTCTTGTTAAATTGATTAGAGACAATGTAGCTATTGCTTTTGTGTAATCTTACTGTCTTTGAGAATTTTAGTTGTATTTGTTTATCAATCAAATTTTTTAATACATTTTCATGAATTACTACAACATCATAGGCATTACTGGCATGTAAAAAAGATTCAACAGTAAAAAAAATAGTTATTTCTTGGAAATAATTCCCAAAAATTAATTTCAGAGATTCATTAAGACGAGAATCTGCATTAATCAATACTAATTTTAATATACCTCTATGATTCAAACTACAACTAAAATTTATTTCTATTGTTTAGTATTTTTTTTAATAACTATATCAATCAAGTCATCTATTGCCAAACGTAAATCAGGATAAACTAACAACATGACTCTTCTTATATTGAAGTTTGGCCTTTTAGCTTTCATCTTTATAAGCATCTGTAAAAATCTTTCACTCTCTTTGTCTAATTGTTTAGTCTGTAATTTCTTTTTTCTTTTACTGAAGTTGAACATTGTAATTTGTTTAATAACTGAATTTTGCGGCTCTAAATAATAGTGAAGTGTTTATTTCCCCAAATGAACATTCTAAAGAAGTGAAGTAGAAATCGAGCCGCAATTCAGTATTCTTTATTTTCTAATTTTAACTCTAAAAATTCATTATGACATAAAACAATACATTTTTTGACAAATATGAAACATTGCGTACTTCTACTAAAACAAATTGATACCTCAAACATACCTATGCTTGAAAAAATCAACACTAAACGAAAAATTTTTGGGACAAAATTGAAATGAAAAAGGACACATCTTTTTGAAAATAAAAAAATACATTTTGAGATATCAATATTTGTTTGTAAATTAAATAATACGCTGCAGCTAACCCCCAAAGCCTAAATTAAATAAAGAACGTAAGGTGCAGTATTTCAGACACTTTGTAAAATTTAATCCCAACTTAATTATGCAAAAAGAAAATTCATTTTATTTATTCGTATGTATAATTTTTACTTGTGTATCTTTTAATTTAGCTTTTTCACAAAAAAAAAATAATACACATCATTTTGTAAGTTTTGATTCAATTGAATTAGTAAGCAAGCAATTTCCCAACAAAGGGTATTTACTTGCAAAAAAGATGTATTTATCTAGTTTAAAAACTAATGATGAATTAAAAAAAGTACAATCCTTATACCTACTCGGAAACAGTGTTGGGAATATGAATAAGTATAGTGAGGCTTTAAGGTATTTATATTATGCAAAAAATGAAGCAAAAAAAATTGACAATGACAGTTTATCTGTATACTGCGATTTTTCAATTGCCATTCAATATGGTAGGTTAAATTTTAATTTAAAAGCGATAGAATTAATTGATAAATGTTTTGAAAATACCAATTCAATCATTGATAGCGATAATAGAAACGTATTTATAGCAGATTTATATTCATTTAAAGCCTTTTTTTTAGCAGGCACCAAACCCGAACCGTCTTATTGGCTATTATTGAATTACCATAAAAAAGCAGCACGGTATTTAAATAAAGTAAAGAAAAAAAAGGTCTCAAATTTTGCCTATACCAATATAGGAATGTATTATCAACTATTAAATAAGCACACTACAGCCTTATATTACTATACCAAATCATTACAGGAGGCAAAGTCAAACAAATCTGTTTCACTAGAAATAATTTACCACAATATTGGTAATGTGTACTACCTAAAAAAGGAATATCTAAAATCAATTAAATACATTGATAGTTCTATTCATTTAGCAAAACCAAAAAAAATATATTATATTTTAAAAGATAATTATTCATTATTAAAAGACAATTATCGAAAATTAGGGGATAACACCAGAGGCAATTTGTATGCAGATTTAGAGGCATCTTATGCCGATAGTTTAAATCATATTGAAAAAAATGAATATATAAAAGGAACCAACTTAATATTAGAAAAATTAGAAAAAGAAAAAAAGGAAAGTGATCGTAAAAATATAGCTTTAATTATAGTTAGTGTTTTTATCGTATTGAGCATTTTTATAGTGTATATGGTCACTATGAAAAATCAAAAATTAAAGACCAAACTCAAAGAAGAAAATATTACTGTCAAGTCAAAAGAAATAAATGAATTGAAACAAAAAGTGAGCACATCTTATCAAGAAGTAATTGAAATGGCAAAAAAAGACAATCCTCTATTCGTTTCATTTTTTAAAGAATTATATCCTGAGTTTTATGCTAAACTCATTAACGTACAACCTAAACTTACAATTACCGAACAAAAAGTTTGTTTTTTTATTAAACTAAAATTTTCTACGAAAGAAATTGCTAGCTATACTTTTGTTTCAATTAAAGCCATCCAAAATAGAAAAAATAGACTACGAAAAAGGCTAGGACTAGAAAATGGAGAAGATTTATATGAATGGATTGAAAAATTATGAACTAAACGACCAAAAGCTCAAATTTTGAAGTCTGTATTGGTAAACCAAAAATCTTTAAATCAATTTAGTTTTCTTGCAAAATTGAACCAATTCTTGATCGGTAATTTTTTGAGACACTAAGTTTCTTTTTATACTTGCTTTTCTTTTTTCAATAGCACTTAATGACAAATCAATATATTGAGGTAATTCCTTAGTTTTAACGTTTTTAGCCAGTAAAAGAACAATTTGAAAATCAATTTGATCTAAATTTGTATTTTTATTAATATGTAAATTAATTGCCTTAGAGATGGTAGTACTATAATAGGTCTCTCCGTTTAATATGCTTTCTATTATCTTAGGAAATGATTGAAAATCTATATCGTTTTTAGAGATGAACCCATCCGGATTTACCATGGTAAGCGCACTATTAATAATGATATATTCATCATGCATGGTTAATAATACAATTAAACATTTAGGATATTTTGATCGTAAATAACTTGCCAATTCTGTTCCTGAAAAGATATTTTGCTTTTCAAATTTTGGTATGTTTATATCTATTAATGCAATATCAATTGCTTTATCTTTAATGTAACTTGTTTCAATAAAACTATAGGCTTTTTCAGCTGTATTTGCTTCATAAAAATTAAATTTAGCATCCGCTATGGTTCGAGTCAATAAATCAATATATGCCTCAGCTGTTATTGGGTGATCATCTACCACCAAACAAGAAATTTTTCTGTTTTTCATAACCCGTAATTTTTTAACACAAAAACCGTAATAGCAATCAAATAATTGCGTTTATATTGCACCAAATTTAAGTAAATTGTGTTAAAATCATTCATTATTATTGATTTTTTAAGGGCTACAGATGAAAATTTAATAGCGTTTGATTCGTTTGATGGTTTTATTTGTCTTGGGTACTGTAAAACATATGATAACGCCTTAAACTGTATATTAGAAAAAAAGCCTCAAATTGTTTTTTTTCATTTTAGTCAACCCGTAGATCTTAATTTTATATTAGACTTGCAACAGTATGTAATACAACTTCCATACTTTGTAGGAATTAATATGAATAAAGAAAATGCTTTTCATGCCATAAAATTTGGAATTCAAGATTATCTATTATTTCCTATTGATAAAAATGAACTTCGCAAAACCTTTTTAAAAATTTTAAAACTTGAAAATAAACAAGTTTCGTCTAAATTGTGTATTCGTTCTAATGGTGACTATCATTTTATCTCGTTTGATGAAATTTTATATTTGAAAGCAGATAACAACACAACCGACTTTTATTTGCAAAATGGAAAAATAATTGCCGGATTTAAAACTATGAAATTTTATGAATCCCAATTACCCTTCTTCTTTTTTAGAATTCATAATAGCTACATTGTAAATATTCGATTTGTTAGTAGAATAAATTTAAGCAAATCGCTATGCTATATATTAGACAATACCTATAAAATTCCCTTTTCCAGAACATATAAAACTCAAATTGATGCAATTATTTCCCAACTAAACTAACACAATTGTCAGTTACTTCATTTTCGCTACCTTCTACTATAATTTAACTACCTCTTACTAATTATGTAGCTTAACTTTTTTTTACACCTTAATCTATTACTACTTTTGAAGTGTTCAAATTAAGAACAAAATGAATTCATTTTTTTTCAATGTGGGGCACATAAGATTATACATTGAAAGCAAACCAAAAGTACTCCCAACTTTTAACCAAAACTGTTGTGGTATTTTCATATCACTTAAAAACGAATTAATTAACTTTTAAAATTGTATTTTTATGAAAAAGTATGTATGGATTGCTTGTATCCTAATGGGTGCATCATTAATTTCTTGTTCTTCAGATGATTTAGTTACTTCAAATGATACTAAATCCGTGAACACTCAAACAACAAATCAAGAACTATTGAGAGAAACAGACAGTATTACTGGAGAGCCTGTTATTCCATGGAAAAAAGATTAGTAAAATTGTAATATATTTAGTATATTTGAGAACTAATAGAATACCTTGAAAATTAATAGTTTTATTTTAATTTGCATCACCCTTATTTTTTCATGTGAAAAAAATAAGGGTGATGCTGTTTTAAATACAAATACAATAGTAAGTGCTTCTTATAAGAAATTAAATCCTTCACAAAAAATTAAATTCCTAGATTCAATCTCTCTACTAGTAAGTAACAAACAAGTAGATTCCAAAGATTTAACGTTCTTATTTGATATATCTGCTGAGTATTATTATTTGAAAAAAACACAAAAATCTCTTGCTATTAGTAAAAAAATACAAGCCTTTACCAAGCAAGCTAAAGATAGTTTAAATTTAGGAAGAGCATTATACTACATGGGCGATTGTTATATTGAAATCAATAAAGATAGCGCCTTTTATTACTATAAAGAAGCAGAAAAAATATTTGCACTATTAAATAATAAGGATAGGTTAGCAAAAATATATTTTAACAAAGCGTACCTTTTGTTTTATGAAGGAAATTATATTGAAAGTGAAAGTGAAATCATAAAAGCACTCAACCAATTAAAATACCTCAAAAATTATGAATTAGAATACATGTGCTATTCCTTGCAAGGTTCAAATCATACCGAATTAGAAGAATATGACAAAGCCTTAACTTATTACAATCTGGCAACAGAAGCACTCGTTAAATTAAATAAAATTCAAAAACCAAATGAAGAATATTATTATATAAATAGTATAGATAAATGTAATATATATGATAAAAAAGGGTGGTACGATAAATCCATTTTTGAGCTTTCAAAAATTTGTAACCCTGTATTAAAGCAAAAAAACCTATATTTATACAGTACCGTTCTGGGTAATCTTGCTTATGCACACATGAAGAAAGGCAATTATGCACTTGCAAATAAATATTTTACGGAAGCATTAAGCCTCACTAAAAATGCAAAATATACACATTCTTACTTATACAAAGCCATTAATTATGGCGAATACTTATACCTTACACATCAGAATGATAGAGCGAAACATATTTTACAAGAAGCAGTTCTAATAGCCAGAAAAATAAAAAATAATAAAGAGCTTTTAAAAAGTCTAGACCTTTTGGCTAAAATTGATAAAAAAAATAGTAGTCATTACAAATCACTCTATATCAAAATAAACGATAGTTTAATTAAAAAACAGCGAATAAATAGAAATAAATTTGCAAGAATTGAATATGAAACAACCCTAATTGAAGAAAAAAACAAAGTATTGTCTAAAAACAATTTTTTCTTACTACTTTCCATTGCGCTTTCAATAATTATTTTTCTATGTGTTACATTACTTTTTTATAGAAAAGCAAAAACAAAAGAAATCAAATTGATAAAGGAACGAAATACGGCTAGTGAAGAGTTAGTTGAACTCATTAATACTTTTCAAGAATCTATTGTTAAAGCAAAATTAATTGAACAAGAAAGAATAGCCAAAGAGCTTCATGATGGAATAATGAATCAACTATATGGTGTTCGTTTAAAATTAGGATTACTTAATGAAAATAAAACAGATGAAGGTGTAGAAAAAAGAGTTCGATACATCAAAGAATTACAAAAAATTGAAACAGAAATCAGGGCTATTTCTCACGATTTAAAAAATGACACTTCCTTGCAACTAACAGATTTTGCATTTTTAATTCATAATTTAATTGCAACAAACAACGAATACAATACAACAACTTTTACCTGCGAACTTTCAAATGATATTAATTGGAATCAATACTCGTCTACCAGTAAATTAAATATTTATCGAATTATTCAAGAGGCTTTTTTAAATGTAAATAAGCATGCCAATGCAGCACATTGCTCTCTAAAAGTGAAAGAAAAAGCTGGGGAATTACTAGTAACTATTGCCGATGACGGAATAGGGTTTGATAAAAATTCAATAAAATCAGGAATCGGAATAGCAAATATAATAGATCGTGCAAAAAATTGTAACGCAATAATTAACATAGATAGCTCAGTTAAAAACGGCACCGTACTTGCTTTTCGCTTGAAAAAGCAAATTATTGCTACTAATTAATAGTTAATACAGTATTTAACCACTGAAATACATGCCGACTTTCTTTACGGCTTTCTGTAATTAGTAACACAATTGAAAAATTAATATTTCTACCATACAGTAAATCGCAATACATTAAATTAGTAAGGATACTAAACAAATGTTAATTTATCAGCTAATTTAACACTTGTTTACTGTGAATATCATATTTTTTAACCCCTATTTTTGAGAATACTCAAACGGTTTAATTTGCTCAATATGAAATATTTACGCTTTGTGGTACGTATGTGGTAACTCATTTTTATGTAGCGCGGTTTTAAATGCAAATATTTGTACCGTAATAAAATTAAACAAAAACCGTAAAACATAAAATAAAAGTTACATGAAAAAATTGAACTCAAAAATGATAGCCTCAATGGCTTTATTTAGTGGTACATTAGCTTTTGCTCAAGTGAAAGTAGGAGATAACCCTACAACAATGCATGCATCTGCTGTATTAGAAGTCGAAAGTACCAATAAAGGGTTGCTTATTCCTAGAGTAGCCTTATTAAATACTACTGACAATACAACCATTAGTGGTCCTGCTACAAGCTTGCTTGTATTTAATACTGCTACAGCGGGAGATATTGTTCCTGGTTTTTATTATTGGGATGGTGCCAGATGGAAAAGAGTGAACTCAACTTCTACAACTTCAACAGGAACAGGTGCGCCAACGGCCACTTCGCCGGCTTCGCCAAGTGCAGGAGACATCTATGTGAATGAAACCACAGGAGATATTTATACTTATAACGGTACAACTTGGACTAACGTTACTACAACGTCTTCAGGTGCGGGTGCGCCAACAGCTACTTCGCCTGCTTCGCCTATTACTGGTGATATTTATGTAAACAATACAAATGGTGACATATATACGTACAACGGAAGTACTTGGGAAAATCAAAGCGGTGTAAGTACAAATGCGAACAACATTTTGATAAACGGCACAGACGGCTTAGCGTTTTTAAGTCAAGCTGCTATTCAAGCGGCATCGGGTGTAAGTTCAGGAACAGGTGCGCCTACAGCCACTTCGCCGGCTTCGCCAAGTGCAGGAGACATCTATGTGAATGAAACCACAGGAGATATTTATACTTATAACGGCACAACTTGGACTAACGTTACTACAACGTCTTCAGGTGCGGGTGCGCCAACAGCTACTTCGCCTGCTTCGCCTATTACTGGTGATATTTATGTAAACAATACAAACGGTGACATATATACGTACAACGGAAGTACATGGGAAAATCAAAGCGGTGTAAGTACAAATGCGAACAATGTACTAGTAAACGGTACAGACGGCTTAGCGTTTTTAAGTCAAGCTGCTATTCAAGCGGCATCGGGTGTAAGTTCAGGAACAGGTGCGCCAACAGCCACTTCGCCGGCTTCGCCAAGTGCAGGAGACATCTATGTGAATGAAACTACTGGAGATATTTATACTTATGATGGTACTTCATGGGAAAACCAAAGCGGTGATTTAGTCGTAGGTAATGAAGTAGTAAATGGCACTACAAATGGTGGCTTAGTAAGAAGTGGGGCTGGAACAGTAGCTTCACCTTATACACTAGGATTGACACCAGGAACAGCTGCTAATCAAACCATGGTTTGGAACGGAACAGCATGGGTTCCAGGTGCTTCAGGTTTGGTTTCTACTCCTTTAACAAGTACAACTGCACCTGCAGGAACTGCTGTTGGAGAAATGGTTTATAATACTAACGCAGCAAGTGGAGTACCCGTAGGGCCAACCTATTGGGACGGTACATCATGGCAACCAATTGCTACACCAGAACCATGGAAAAATGCAGCAACAGGCGCTGCGGCAACAGACAATACACAAAACATTTATCAAATGGGTAATATTGGAATTGGTACAAATACACCAACATCTGCTTTGCAAGTAGCTGGGCCAATTGCAACACCTATAGTATCCGTTTCAAGTGCAGTTACACTTACTAATTCACATTCTGTACTCAAAGTAAATACAACTGCAGGAAACATAACGCTTACTTTGCCAAGTGCTTCTACAGCAAACGGTAGAACATATACAATTATCAAAACAGATAGTACGATAAATAAATTGATTTTTTCTCAAACGATATACGGTGGTGATTATACATTCACAGAAGCTAATGTACCAGGAGAATATGTCATACAATCAGATGGAACAAACTGGAACTTAATACAATAAATTTCACTAGGCATATCGTAATTATTTAAAGGCAATTCAACATAGCCTCATCATTTCAAATGCCTATTGTTTTCAAATAGTAACATAAAATAGTAAATAATATAACAAAAATACTCATCAAAATGAATACATCAATTAAAAAAAATTTAGTTTTCGGTACATTACTTTTAGGTGCAACTACTATTCATGCACAAGTTGTAAAGCAGAAAGTGGGGGATAACCCAACAGTAATTTCTGCAAGTACTGTTTTAGAAGTAGAAAGTACTAATAAAGGGGTGTTATTGCCTCGTATTAGTCTTACAAGTGCTACAGATGCAACTACTATTTCTTCACCAGCAACAAGTTTATTAATTTACAACACGGCAACAGCTGGCACTTCGCCTAACGATGTAGCACCTGGTTTTTATTACTGGAGCGGTACACGATGGAATAAATTAAGTGTAGGCTCTGAAACAGATCCGGTTATTGGTAATGAAATTTTAGATGCTGTAGCCAATGGCGGTTTAACCCGCACAGGTACAGGAACGGCTGCAGATCCTTACAAAATTAAAATGACTGACGGTTCTGCAAATGGCCAAGTCCTTACTTGGGACGGTACCAAATGGACTGCCGCAGCTGTAGGCGCAGAAGTTGACGGAGTTATTGGAAACGAAGTATTGAATGCCACTACAAATAAAGGACTTACACGTGCTGGTTCTGGTACTGCTGTAGCTCCTTATACCCTTGGATTAACAGATGGTACAGCCGCTAACCAAACGATGGTATGGAACGGTACCACTTGGGCACCTGCTACTACACCAGAAGTTGACGGTATCATAGGAAACGAAATCCTTGATGTAGTTGCCAATAAAGGTTTAACCCGTACAGGAACTGGTACAACTGCTGACCCCTATAAAGTACAAATGACAGACGGTACAGCCGCTAACCAAACGATGGTATGGAACGGAACTACTTGGGCACCTGCTACTACACCAGAAGTTGACGGTATCATAGGAAACGAAGTATTGAATGCCACAACAAATAAAGGACTTACACGTGTTGGTTCTGGTACTGCCGCTTCACCTTATACCCTTGGATTAACAGACGGTACAGCCGCTAACCAAACGATGGTATGGAACGGTACCACTTGGGCACCTGCTACTACACCAGAAGTTGACGGTATCATAGGTAACGAAGTTGTAACCGCAACAACGAACAGAGGTTTAGTAAGAGCGGGTACAGGTACTAATGCCGACCCGTATACATTAGGACTTACTGCTGGTACAACAACAGGACAAGTTTATAAATGGGACGGTACAAACTGGGTACCAGGTACAGATGCTGGTCTTACTGCAGAGGTTGACGGTATCATAGGAAACGAAGTAACCGATGCTGTAGCCAACGGTGGTTTAACCCGTACAGGTACAGGAACGGCTGCTGACCCGTATAAATTAAAAATTAACGACGGTTCTGCAAATGGCCAAGTGCTTACTTGGGACGGTACTAAATGGGTAGCTACTGCCGCTTCTAGTGACTGGAAACTTGTAGGAAATGCAGGAACTACCGCAGGAACTAACTTTATAGGAACTACAGATGCTATTGATTTTGTAACCAAAACCAACAACGCCGAAGTAATGCGTGCTACAAGTGCTGGAAATGTAGGTGTAGGAACTACAACCCCAACCTCTAAATTACAAGTGGGTGGTTCATTTGCGTTACCACAAACCAGTACAGCTGCAGCTATTACACTTGATGCAACACATGCAATTGTGCGTGTAGATGCTACCACTGCCGATGTGAACGTAACCTTACCTGCTGCAAGTACTGCTACAGGACGTATTTATACTGTAATCAAATCGGATAGCTCTATAAACAAACTTATTTTTAGTGCAACCATTCAAGGAAACGGATTCACTTTCACTCAAGCCAATGTGCCAGGTGAATATAAAATACAATCTAACGGGACGAATTGGTATTTATTAGACTAACAAGTCACACTGAAATAAAAAAAATCACCGCAGAGTCGCAAAGAACGCAAAGAGAAACTCAGCGCCCTCTGCGCCTCCGCGGTAAAAGAATAACCACAGAGCCACAGAGAAACACAGAGCATAAAAACCTCCGTGCCCTCTGCGCCTCAGCGGTAAAATAAAAAGCATGAGCGCAGCGAATGACACAAAAAACGCTGCCTCTCTGCGGTAAATAGAAATTAAAAATAAATTTTAAACAACCTAAAAATGAACAAGAATATTCAACAATTAGCACTCGGATCAATCTTCGCATTGGCCTGCACGCTAAATCTGAACGCTCAAGTCGTTTCCCAAAAAGTAGGCACCAACCCTACTATTATAACCCCATCTACCGCTTTTGAAGTAGAAAGCACCAACAAAGGCGTGTTGTTACCACGAGTAGCTTTAACCAGTGCTACCGATGCAACAACCATTCTTGCACCCACCACAAGTATGCTCGTGTACAACACCGCTACAGCAGGTACCTCTCCTAACAACGTTTCACCAGGTTATTACTATTGGACAGGCACGGCGTGGACCCGTTTAACAAACGGTACATCCAGCGCAGGCGCAGACTGGACATTAACTGGCAACGCTGGAACAACCGCAGGTACCAACTTCATTGGAACTACAGATGCCATTGATTTTGTAACGAGAACAAACAATACCGAACGCATGCGCATTAATACGAATGGAAGAGTAGGTATAGGTGTTGTTCCAAATGATGGTAGTGAAGCAAGATTGCAAGTAAATTCAAACTATTCTAAAACTGACGTAACTAGAAGAAATTTGGCTATTTTAGGTTCAAATGATGCTACTAATGCTATAGGTTTATATTTTCAACAAGGAGGAGGCGCAAGTACCGTAAATAGATATATGTCTATAGATGCCGTAGAAAGTGGAGTATCTTCTATACCTCTTGTTTTGCAAAATAACGGCCGCGTTGGTATCGGAGTTACTGCCCCATTGGTAAAACTTCAAGTTAATTCGAATGGTGATGGAATGATGTTAAACACATCAGATTATGTAAGTGGTACAACGGGCTCTGGTGTTCAAATATATCATGGTGCTGGAACAGGTAATACACACTCAAGAATAAATGCATATACTTCTGGAGGATCTTTAGCTGGTAATTTAGTGTTAAACGAGAATGGAGGCAACGTAGGTATCAACACCACTACCCCCTCCACAAAACTACACGTAAACAGTGCCACCGCTGGCGCTATTAGAATTGTAGATGGCACACAAGGGGTAGGTAAAGTACTTACAAGTGAAGCGAATGGTGTGGGAACGTGGGATTTCCCTAAAAATAAAATATATTCTGGGGTTACATCAACTTCTTTTATTGCTCATGGCCCGGCTACAAATACATATCTAAACACTTATATCGATTTACCTCCAGGAAAATATATTATACAAATTGGTTTACTTATTAATAACAATGCTGCAGCTTTGAAAACGAATGCTTTTTATTCTCCAAGATTAACATTATCGACTTCATCAACTTCAATTCAGCAAACAAACATAACATTTCTTGGTTCAAGTTTAATTTTGAGTCCTACACACACAGGTGCTACAGTTGGTGGTTATTTGACATTTTGTAATGGTGCAATTCTTGCAGAGATATCTGGAGCATCTACAGTTAGGCTATATTTATTTTCGACTACGCCAACTGCTATCGGTACAGGAGCTACTACGTCAGATTTTTCAAGTGGTAATAATGGTGAAAATTTCATTTATGCAATTCCTGCTATTTAGTTATAAACCCGATAGTGCGGTTTTGTAATGTAAAAGATAAATGCAATTTAATAAAGAACTATAAAAATGAACTATAAAGTATTTTTTTTAGGAGTGGTATTCAGCTGTTTAGCGTATAGCGCACAAGCGCAGCAGGCCTATGTATACAAAGACAGTGTGCTCGTGGCAGCTAAAGGCTATATCGCCAAAAAAGCAAGCCTAGACAGTGTGCAAAAAGTGTATAGCGAGGAGGTGCAGGCCATACGTAGTAAATCGCAAGAAAACTACACGGCCCTCATCACACCCTACGCACCCAAAGAGAGCGAAACAGTTGAGCAGCTCAAAGCGCGCATGAGTGCCATAGATGCAGAAAAGCTGAGTTTGTTGCAAGAAGAAGATAAACTCTTAGAAACACGCATCAAAAGCTATAACAGTCAGCTAGATCAGCAATACACAAGAGATATCAAGCCCATCATGGATGCCATCGATAACACCATTGCTTCCTATGCCAAAAAAAACAAAATAGACTTTGTGTTTGTAATGGAGGAGTTGGCTAAGTCATTGGCATACGTAAACAAGGGCAAAAACATCACAGGTGTCATTGTAGAATTAGTTAACCAGGAATTAAACAAAAAATAAAATAAAAAATCACCGCAGAGTCGCAAAGAACGCAAACAGAGACTCAGCGCCCTCAGCGTCTCCGCGGTGAAAAAAAAATAAACACAGAGTCGCAAAGAACGCAAAGAGAAACTCAGCGCCCTCTGCGTCTCCGCGGTGAAAAAAAAATAACCACAGAGTCGCAAAGAACGCAAAGAGAGACTCAGCGCCCTCAGCGTCTCCGCGGTGAAAAAAAAACATGAGCGCAGCGAATGAATTAAAAATTAAAAACAATGCACGAAAACGACATCGCAACAATAATACTAGGATGTGCCATTGAAGTACACAAACAACTAGGTCCCGGCCTTTTAGAAAGCGCATATGAAGCTTGCTTAGTATACGAACTAAAAGAAAAAGGATTGAACGTAATACAACAAGCAGCACTACCAGTAATATATAAAGATGTCAAGTTAGAAGCAGGATATAGAATTGATGTATTAGTAGAAAACAAAGTAATCATTGAAATCAAGAGCGTAGATGCATTAGCAGACATTCACTTGGCACAAGTGCTTACTTATTTAAAACTAAAAGATGTAAAACTTGGCCTGTTAATCAACTTTAACTCGGTGTTGTTAAAAGAAGGAATAAAAAGAGTGGTGAATGGATTATAAACAAATCACCGCAGAGTCGCAAAGAACGCAAAGAGCAACTCAGCGCCCTCAGCGTCTCCGCGGTGAAAAAAAAATAAACACAGAGACACAAAGAACACAGAGAAATAAAACCTCCGTGTCCACCGTGCCTCCGTGGTAAAAAAAGAAAAGCACCGCAGAGTCGCAAAGAACGCAAAGAGAAACTCAGCGCCCTCTGCGCCTCCGCGGTGAAATAAGCACAGAGCCACAAAAATGAAAAAAATATAAATCTCAGTGGGGTTGTTTTCAGTGCGATGATCTGGGAAGTCAAAGCACAGTTATTCAACTAATCAAGGCCCCTTGCTTAATGAAAATACCTCACTGAGTATTTTATAAACGAAGAAATAGATAGTATTTACAAACTACAAGCTACTAAGGCAAGTAGTTAAACGAAATTAATACAATGAAAAAAACTAAATTACTAACCGTTTTAGGACTTACCTTATGGTGTACAACTTGGTTTAATACAGCCTGGTCTCAGTCGAGTTCTTTCGGTAACACGTATATATTTTCGCAAGGAAATATAAGTATCCATGGAGGAAATCATAGTTTTTTAAATGCCGCTGCAGGTGTATTACCAGGAACAGTGGGCACAGCTCGTAACAACATAGGCACCCTGTCATTTATGCCAGGTACCACTTGGTCAAATGCCGCAAATGCTTCGCATGTAGATGGGTATGTACGTTCTTATCAACCCAACCTATTTATTTTTCCAATAGGTGATAATGGCGTGTACAGACCTGCGGCAACGAGTACAGCATCAATAACTACCCCTGTAGATGCTGCTTACTATGGTGTTGATCCAAGTGTAGCCATCACATCAAGTTTGTTAGGCGGAAATGAGCCTGTCTTACCTACAGGTGGGCCTTTTCCAATAACAGCTAAAGCGAGCAGTGTGGAACAAGTTAGTAATAAAGAATATTGGGATATCAATGGAACTGCTGCAGCAAAACTTACACTTACATGGAATCCAGCCTCTGCCTTAGCTACCTTAACCACCAATACGATGGCAAGAATAACTATTTTAGGTTGGGATGGCACACAGTGGGTAGATATTGCTTCTACCGTTGATGCCGTGTCACTTTTGGGTGGTGCTAGCACACTAAGCAGTGGTTCTATAACTACAGATGCTGCTTTAGTACCTAATATGTATGCCATTTATACGTTGGGTAGTAGATGTATTCCTGCAAATGCAGGAACCATTACAGGAAGCCCTACGGTATGTTTAGGCAGCACAGCGCCACTTACCTTAACGGGCGCAGATGCAGGAGGTACATGGAGTTCATCAAACCCAGCAGTTGCTACGGTTGATGCTACAGGTCAAGTTCAAGCACTTACCGCAGGAACAGTAACCATTACTTATACGGTGTCAAATTCTCCAAACTGTCCAAGTGCCTCTTCAACATTTGACATTGTTGTGGTTACCTGTGATACAGATGGCGATGGTGTACTAGATGCTACAGAAATTGCAGACGGTACAGACCCTAACGACCCGTGTAGTGCTATTATGGCACACATAACAGAAACATTAAGTCCTACATTCCTAAATAGCGATTGTGATGGCGATGGCTTAACCAATGAAGAAGAATTAGGTCCAGATGCTGCTCAACCATGGGATACCAATGCTAATGGCACACCAAACTATTTAGAACCTAACAACCATACTGTTTCTGAAGATGATATAGAAGTATTTAATTTAATTACGCCAAATGGCGATGGTGAAAATGATGTACTTACCATACGAAATATAGAATTGTATCCTGAGAACTCTTTAGATGTGTTTAACAGATGGGGTATTCTCGTGTATGGTGTTGACGGATATGGACAAAATGGAAAACTCTTTAGAGGTTTTTCAGAAGGACGCGCAACCATTTCACAAGCAGATGGACTTCCAGTAGGCACCTATTGGTATATCTTAAGATACAAAAATGCACAAGGAATCTGGAAAGAAAGAATTAGCTATTTATACATCAATAAATAATGAGGTTAACGACAAGGTTTACCAATAATACTTATAGAAATGAAGCAATTAAAAATTAGTTTAGTAGTCATTTTGAGTGGATTAAGCTACTCACATGCACAACAAGATGCTCAATATACAAACTACATGTATAATACACAAAGTTTTAATCCGGCCTATACTGGATCGCGAGGAACATTGAGTGTGTTTGGGTTACACCGTTCGCAATGGGTAGGTATTGATGGCGCGCCACAAACCGATAATTTTTCCATTCAAACCCCCATTTCAAATTCAAATATGGGTGTTGGTATCTCACTTATTAATGATAGAATAGGGCCATCAGATGAAACAACATTTTCAATTGACCTGTCTTATACTATAAAAACATCAAATAAGCACAAATTAGCATTTGGTTTAAAAGCCACAGCTGATTTATTGAATGTTGATTTTAGAAAATTGAACATTTATAATGGGTCAGATCCTTTAACACAATACAATGTTGATAATAAATTTTCGCCAAATGTAGGTGCAGGATTATATTATTATTCTAAGAAAGATTATATCGGTTTTTCAATACCAAACATGTTAGAAACCAAACATTTTGACAAAGGACAGGGAAACTATACAATAAATTCAGTTGCAGCCGAACGGATGCACCTTCATTTTATAGCTGGTAAAGTATTTGACATCAATCATGAACTTAAATTTAAGCCTGCACTATTATCAAAATATGTAAGTGGTGCGCCACTTCAGGTGGATGTTTCTGCAAATTTTATGTACCAAGACAAGTTTGTTTTAGGCGCTGCTTATAGATGGGATGCTGCCGTGAGTGCATTAGTTGGCTTCCAAGTAAACGAATCATGGTTTATTGGTTACAGTTACGATGCAGAAGTAACCAAATTAGCTAATTATAATTCGGGGTCGCATGAGCTGTTTTTACGATTCGAACTATTTAACAAATTAGATAAATTAGTTTCACCTCGATTCTTTTAATGTATAAAATAAATACTAACTAAATTCATATACAAAAGCATTTACAAAATTAGCAACAGCAAACGGGTAAATGTTAATTATATGTTCCGACAGAAAAAAATAAACCTATGAGAAAGATTAAAAATAGTATCACACTAGTACTGTTGTTCACTGGAGTGTTCGGTTCGTCTCAAACCAGTCAATTAAAAATGGCAGATAAAAAGTATGAACATTTTGCTTATGTAGATGCATCAGAAATATTTGAGCGAATTGTAGCTAAAGGGTATAAGTCGCCAGATGTATATAAAAAAATAGGAAATTCATATTATTTTCAAGGAAAATTACAAGAAGCATCAAAATGGTATGGCGACTTGTTTAAAGAAGCTACTTCTGTGGAATTGGATTATTATTTTAGGTATTCCGATTGTTTAAAAGCAAATGGAGAATATAAAAAAGCCAATGAAATATTAGAAAGAGCTGCAAAAATGAATCCTACAGATAGTCGGGTAAAAGAATTTGATGCGCATAAAAATTATTTAGATGACATTCAAAATAATTCAAACCGCTATGCTATTGAAAATGCTGGAATAAATTCGGAATTTAGTGATTTTGGGGGAACATTTTTGAAAAATAAGTTTGTTTTTACTTCAAATAGAGAAACAGGTAGTAATGCAGAACGAATTCATTCATGGACAAATCAACCGTTTAGTGATATCTATTACTGTGACATTAAAGACAATGGCAATTTTGAGGAGCCAACACTTTTTTCAACACATATAAATACATTAGTCAATGAGTCAAGTCCGACTTTTACAGCAGATGGCAACACCATGTATTTTACCCGAAATAACTTTAATAAAGGAAAATTTAAAGCGACAACAGATGACAAAGTACTGTTGAAAATTTATAAAGCTGTTTTTGATGGAAAAAATTGGGGTAAGGTTGAAGAATTACCTTTTAATAGCGATCAATACAGTTGTGCTCATCCAGCACTTAGTTTAGACGAAAAAACACTCTATTTTACTTCTGATATGCCTGGAACAATAGGGCAATCAGATTTATTTTCATGTGCAATTCTAGCAGATGGAAGTTATGGAAAACCACAAAATTTAGGCCCTATTATTAATACCGAAGGCAGAGAATCGTTTCCATTTATTAGCAATGATAATGAATTATATTTTGCTTCAGATGGCCATTTGGGTATTGGTGGTTTAGATATTTTTGTTTCTAAGCAGGAAGCTTCTGCGTTTTCAAAACCTTTGAATGTGGGCACACCTGTAAATAGTAACGCTGATGATTTTGGATTTAGTATTGATACTAAAAGTAAAATCGGATTTTTTACTTCAAATAGAACTGAAAAAAATACAGGATTTGATGATATTTACAAGTTACAAGAACTTAAACCATTAAAATTAGAGGTTACAATTGAAGGTGAAATTGTTGACGAAGAAACAGGTAAACCTATACAGGATGCTAATACTACAGATTCACCAGCGGCAACTATTAAATTATATGATAAAGACCATAATGTATTAGCAGAGACCAAAGCTGATCGTAAAGGAAATTACTCGTTTAAAAATGTTAAAGCAAATGGAAATTATTATGTGCGTGCAGAAAAAGAAGAATACGCTACTACCGAAATTCCTATACGAGTTGAACGTTTTGACAAACAAGTTGATGATCTTAAAATGGAAAGACAACTCAAAAAAGTAAGAGTTGGAGATGATTTGCGAAGTGCTTTGGGTATCAAAGTAATTCATTATGATTTAAACAGTTGGGAAATCAGAAAAGATGCTACAGTTGAATTAGCAAAAGTAAAAGAAGTTTTAACAGACTACCCAGAAATGAAAATTGATATTCGTGCTTACACAGATAGTCGATATACAGAAAGTTATAATTTGTATTTATCTGAAAAACGAGCACTTGAAGCAAGAAATTGGTTAATTAAAAATGGTATTGCTCCTGAACGAATTTCTGCAAAGGGATTTGGAGAAAGTGTGTTGGTTAATGATTGTAAAGACGGTGTACCTTGTTCAGAAAGTGAGCATGAAAAAAATAGACGAAGCGAATTTATTATAATTGGTTTATAAATGATTGTTTAAATAATGTTTATGCATATAATACTCGTACATTTACAAAACATAAACTAAAAGTTTATAGGATATATTGAAGTCAAGTACATTGTTTTATTAGTTTAATAAATATTTAAAATATTTAAGAATATGTTTCAATTAATTGTATTTCAAAAGGTAACAGCACTTTTTTTTGTGTACATACTTCTTAATACTTGTTTTCTGTATTATTTAGTTAAGGTAGTAAAGAAACGATTTGCACTTAAAATTATAGAATTAAAGAATAAAGAGGCTGTCTTACTTGAATTCCTTGATAAAAATTCAATTTTAATAAAAGAACTAAATCATAGGACAAAAAATAATTTTCAAATATTGTTAAGTTTAATGAATATACAAAGTCGTAAAACCAACAATAGTAAAGTTGACGAATTTGTAAGTGTAAACGAGTGTAGAATACATGCTATGTTAGCTACGTACTCTCAACTCAATCAAGATTTAAACACAGAAGTTGATATTAGGGTGTACATGGAGGAGTTAGTCTCTAAGTTAAGAATTGCTTATCCTTTATCAACTACAAATTTTAAAATTGAGATTGACCCAATTTTAGTGGATAGTGAACGAACAAAACTTTTAGGCATTTTGGTAGTTGAATTACTAACCAATTCTATAAAGCATAATTCATTAAAACCTACTATTCTTTTGAGTATAAAATTAGAGAACACCATTTATTTAAAACTAAAATACTCAGATACTGGGCAATTTAATTTTAATACGTCAGTACTTAACAATACACATGTATCAGATGGTCTTCGGTTAATAGATTCTATTGTCAATCATCTTAATGGAGAACTTACTATTTTCTCAAATTATAACTATCTAATTACAATTAAACTAGATATACAGAGTAAAATATATGAAAATAATAAATGTTTTAATAGTTGAAGACGAATTCATTATTGCATTAGATATAAAAGAAATTTTAGAAGACAATGGTTTTCATGTCCTCTCAATTGTTACAAATTATAATGATGCAATCAACTTAATTGAACATAAATCGCCTGATTTAGTAATTATAGATGTTAAATTAAGTCAGTCTTTAAAGGATGGTATTGACCTTGGAAATTATTTACTTAATTCTTGTGATACGCCATTCATATATGTTACATCTATAAATGATAAATACAATTTAAGTCGAATCATTGAAAGCAGACCGAATGGTTTTATAGCTAAACCTTACAAAAAAATAGACATACTGACAACTATTAACATTGCCTTACATAACGTTAAGCATGCAAATGATGTTGTTGAACCTGTAGATCCTAATTCAATAGACGAAGCCCCTTACCTTATTAAAAATGTTATAAATCATATTCATTTAAACTTTGATAAAAGAATAAAAATCAATGATTTGGTGAATATGACTCGTTGGAAAAAACATCATTTCATAAGAATTTTCAATGAATATGTAGGCGTTACACCTTATACCTATATTTTAAATAATAAAATAGAGCATGCTAAATTATTATTGAGTGATAATCAACTAAAACTTGAAGAAGTAGCTTGTAATTTAGGATTTCAGAGTTATATTAACTTTGCAAGAACTTTTAAAAATTACACTCAAACCTCTCCAAATCAATTTAGAATACAAAACAATATCAAAAATAATTACCTAAAAAAAGTTAATTGATTTTAATATATAAAGAATATTTAAGGGAATAATTGTTCCGATGAAATCGGAATGCTCTGAACGATCCAAACTAATTGGTTGAAGAAATTAATTCTTGTATTTTTTTTCTGCTCTTCCAAGATTTAATTTGTAGTTCTCTACAAAGAGCTTCTTCTTTTGAAG
>JACCDH010087679.1_pt1 | contig 23958 bp, 20 predicted proteins | sample 7442481 | NCBI WGS metagenome assembly JACCDH01 (sample SAMN15323433, study PRJNA562643) | freshwater metagenome | isolation source: river surface water | place: USA:Blue River Watershed | collected 2017-08-15
AGACTGCACTGAAACACCATTGGCTTACCCGCTGCACAGGGCGACACAATCAGGGATGTCGTAGACCTACAGCAATGACGTCACATCAGCGGACGACTTAGGCCTCTTGAGGAGACGTCAGCCGCCCTTCAGCAAGGCTTTTCAAGGATCAGGAAGGTAACGACCACACTTTACCACTGGCATTACCACGCAGATAGACATCGGACTCCGTTTCCGCCATAACCTGTGGTTTCATGCGAGACTCAAGAGGTCTAAAAGGAAATTACCACTGAAATAACCACGAGTGCTTCACTGCCTCGTGGTTTTTTCATTTAGAGGCTCAAATTTCCTTTGAAAATTTCAGTAGTTAATCGATGATCGCTACTCTGAGAGAGGCACTCATCTTTAGAGTCAGCTCTATGAATTTAGCTAGTCATAGTTGCTAGGGGGGGGGGAGGGGTAGGCATGTCAGACGTTCCTTTTCAGGAGCCTGCTCAGCTCACAAAAAAGTCATCTTTACATGGAACAGCAATCCCTGCCCGATAAAAATGGGGCAACAAGCGAATATTTCCCGAACGGTAAATATCACTTTGCTCTGCGCCCTACCCCTTAATAATTACCCGAGCGGGAAATAATTTTAATGAGCACTATACTAACCACAGCACAACTCGGTGAAGCACTCCGATCGGCACGCAAGCAGCTGCGCTTGACACAGCCCCAGCTGGCTTTGGCAGCTGGCGTGGGGGTGCGCTTCATTGTCGACCTAGAGTCTGGCAAACCTACAGTGCGGCTCGAAAGCGTGCTGCGCGTGATCGACGCCTTAGGTGGAACGTTCCAACTCACCGGCTTAACATCTTCTGCCCATGAAACCCAAGCTGAGAGTAATAACTATGGCACGTGAACTGGAAGTCGGAATTTTCGCTGACAGGTCCTGCGGTTAATTATTTTTTAAAGCTCGCCTTGACTGCAGTTATGTGCACTGTATTGTTAGCAATAGCGCCCCTAAGACTGGCTGGAAAGGAGTGTGAGGTCCAATGAAGCACCCTCTAGTGACCCTGAATTTCCTGAATTACTAGGAGAATAAATGAGTTCATTTGGTCAACCACCAGAGGATTTGGACTACTCACTCCCATTGGAACCAATGCGCCTAAACGTCATTGGTGAGCAGCAGTCTGCTCTCAAAGATTTACTGACAGAACTGATCGATACCCATCAGACAAAACTCACGACCGATCAAAGGCATGACCTACGTGATGTGTACAGGCAGATTCTTTTAAATGTGATCTGCAACAGCATCCGCAGGATTTATACCGCGCTACCAAGAGGCACACAGGCATTTGAAAAGAGCACTTATTGGAGTCGCTTTGGTCTGACCTTCAAATTCACTGTTGCAGCCCTCGACCGTCTTGTTGAGGATGGTCTGATAGTCCAAATGAAGGGCGTTTACAACGGTCCCGGCGGATTCTCAAGACTCACCCGAATCTTTGGAACTGACAAGCTAGCTCAGAGAGTTGATGCACAAAAGATCGCTGAAGCTGTCGACTTTGGCTGGGACGAAGATGCAGCGCAGGTTGTGTTAACTGACTTCCCATATAAGACCGACTCTCTAAGCGAAGACCACCCTGATGTCAGTCGAGTAACCAGGATCAACAGGTTCCTCAAAGACCATAAATGGCCTCAAAGAGGCCCTATCAGGGTGATGTACAAGAAAAACCCTGTCTACAGCGGGCGGGTCTACACAAGGTTCCAGAACATGCCCAAGGAGCTGCGAGCACAGATACGCATTGATGGCATGAAGACCGTGGAGCTGGATTACAAGTCAAATCATCTAATGATGCTCATAGCAATGCTCGAGCGCCCTTTGTCGGATGATCCATACCTTGAGATTGCGGCCAAATCGGCATGTAGCCGGGATCAAATCAAGGCATTTATCACAGCCAGTTTGGGTGCAGACTCAGAGTTGAAAGCCTTTAACTCGTTGAAGCGCAAGAAGTTCAACAGGGAGCGATTCGATAGGATCAAGGTGGCCGCAACCAGCTTGTACGAAGGAATACCTTTATTCACAGGTGTGGGTGTCATGCTTCAAAGCCTAGAAGGTCAGATAGTCCTTGACATCATGGATGCAGGAGCTGATCAAGGCATAGTAGTGCTACCAGTCCATGACTCACTGATAACTACTGTAGACAATGAGGAATGGTTGTTTAATCAGATGATTAAGAAATGGGCTTACCATGTCAAAGATGGAACGAAGACGAAGGTAGAGAAGAAGAATCAGTAAGATAAACAGAAGCAAGATAAGGAAAGCATTACTAGTAACCGCAGAGTAACCTTTTATAGCCTTATTCATCTAGTTACATTGATGATCAACAGAGGACTATTGGTTCAAGTACCTACCGAGAAGCCTATGAATGATTGTAGTGCTGAACAGATGCCAGTGAGCGTCTCGTCAAGCTATGAGATAGATTCAATCTTTTTAGAATGCAAAGAAAACCGGTCCAGCTTTAGTAGAAGAAGTTATTTTTTTAAAATAGAATATTAAATAATCTACGTACTTTTTAAGTATTTATTTAGAGCAGGGCCAAGCGTTCATGAAAGCCATCTCAATCAGGATAATTGCTGGCAAATTCCTTATTTCAGGTGAATTTTGCAAATAATTAATTGTCACGTCAATGATCTGTCTTTGAGTTACACCCGCAGGTATACAGTATAATTTTCTAGTTTCTAGTGTTGATTTTTGAATAGCTCCAATCAAAAAACCACTACCGTAACCGTACTCATAAGAAACGTCATTACGCTTTAAGTCAGCAAAAAGTTCGTTACCATTAAGGGCCAGGGAAGGGCCCGAAATAATTAGAAAAGATAAAAATATCAATAATTTAAATTTTTTCATATATAAATCTAATAGCAAATTTAATTTATCTGATAACTAAGCGTAATTTTTATAAATTCCGAACCTTGAGCCAACACTTCTAATCTAGTAGCAACCTTTGATAATTGCCTTCGCTATTAAAGTCAATTTGGTATCATTTTCATTGACAGAATATCCGCCCCAAGCCGTCTCTGTAGCAATTTTGCTGCGTCTGAGGTGGGTTTGAAAATCCATTCTGCATAGGTACAAGCTGCTGTTGAGGCGTGTTTGACCATTGCCCAGCGGCTGGTGCAGGCTGTTGTCGCTGAATTTGCTGCAGCGAGTTGTTTATTCCCTGCAACTGGTTCAGCTGATTTCGCTGGTACTCCTGCTGCATCTGCTGCGGTGTGCAATTTGTCCACGCGCAGTTCTGTGCAAAAGACGCTGAAGACATGAAAATTGCACCCAAACATACCAATACTGCTGTTTTTTTCGTCTTAACATGCTTTTCCATTACTAGCTCCTGTTGGGTTGTGCTTTTAACTATATCCTAAGGCGGATTCAAATCTGAAGTGCAACACCTGATCCGTTAAGGTCAGAAGATGCCCAAACCTACGAAGTCGTATCACCACCTCAAGCCTGAAGACCGCATGACCATCGCCAGCCTCATGCAGCAAAACTACACCCAACGGGACATTGCCAAATTGCTCGGTTGCTCAGCCAGTACCATCAGCCGTGAATTGGGGCGCAACGCCCAAGGCAAGACGTACGACAGCCAAAGCGCACAACGTGCCTGCCAGCATCGCCGCATAGCCTCTCGCCCCCAGCGTAAACTGCACACAGAGTCCATTTTGTTTGGCGTTGTGCACACCCTCATGCGCTCACGCTGGTCGCCCGAGCAAATCGCCCTGACGCTCGGACAAACTTACCCCAAGGGCCATGAGCTGCGCGTGTCACACGAGACCATCTACAACTGCATCTACGCCCAACCCGTAGGCGAACTGCGCAAAGATTTGATTGCTTGCCTGCGACAAGCGAATAACAAACGCACACCCCGCAGCAAGGGTCAAGACAGGCGTGGCCAGATACCGGACATGCTCAGTATCCACGTGCGTCCACCTGAGATAGAGGATCGACAGTTTCCTGGGCATTGGGAGGGGGACTTGATCAAAGGTGAGGCCAACGCCAGCGCTGTGGGCACGCTGGTGGAGCGAACCAGCAGATTGCTGATGTTGGTCAAGCTGCCAAACCCCAAGCCCGCCAGCGCGGCCAATGTTCTGCAAGCGTTCACAGACAAATTGGTCAGCATTGCGCAGCCCCTGCGTCAGACGCTGACCTATGACCAAGGCAAAGAGATGGCGCTGCACAAGCAATTGACAGAAAACACCGGTATGGCGGTCTACTTTTGCGATCCCCACAGCCCGTGGCAAAGGGGTAGCAACGAAAACATGAATGGCCTGGTTCGACAGTACCTTCCAAAGGGCACGGACTTATCGGGCTACAGCCAAGAGCAGTTGGATGCGATTGCCGATGAGATCAACAACCGACCACGCAAGGGACTGGGCGTACGATCGCCCATGTCGGTTTATCGAGAGCTACTCTTGAACAGCCAGCAACACTCAACCCTCATTCATTGAAACCCAGGGTGTTGCACTTCAGATTTGAATCCGCCGTGCAATAAGTGACGGTACGAAAAGCTAGCACTGGCGCGGAGGTGGTGTTGGTAGATCGTTGATTTCATTGACTTTCCTGTTCACTTTCAAATCTGCGATTCGTGGCGTCAAACCGTGGTCGGTTTCATCCATTGGTGCCAGTTATCGATGCATTTGGCCGCGAAGGCAGGATTTGGTCAGCATAGCGGTCAACCGGGAAGCGAAACACACCCCGCAAGTTGATGCTCTCCAGCCTGGTGGGCGCAATCTTCCCGATCAGTTCCGGTGGAATGACCTGGCGGCGGTTCGACCAGCGATCCAGGACCGCCTGCATCTGTGAGGTATTCCACGCCATCACGATGTTGGCCATCAGGCTCAACGCATCGGCCACAGCCTGCATTTCATCGACACGTTTGGCCTGCGCCGGGCTGATCCGGCCGGTATAAATGGCGCGCTTGAGGGCGTTAACAGCCTCGCCCCGATTGAGCACCCGGCGCAACTCGTTCCTGAAAGCGTCCTTGACAAAGTAGTCAGCCAAAAACGCCGTACGCAGCAACCGCCCCAATTGCACGCCAGCCTCATAGATTGGATCGCCCTGGGCGGCAGAACCGAACCGCGCAAGAGCTGCCACCGCACTGGCATGTCCGCTCATGACCGAGGCTGCCAGGTGCACCAGACTATCCCAATGCTTTTCGATCAAAGCGACGTCGACATTGGCTTCGCACACCGCAGCGATTTCTGCGGGCACTTTGGTGCCGCGTGGCACAAAGAGGTGGCGCTGTTTGAGTTCCTTCAACCGCGGGCAAAGATCAAAACCAAGCAAACGGGCATGTGACATGGCAAAGTCGGTGTAGCCATGGGTATCCACAGCAAGCTGGCTGGTCTCCAGCTTTTCTTGGCGGATGACACCTTCAATGGCCACGCCCGCCTGGCGCTCATTGAGCACAAAGGGCTGCGCATGGAAGATGCCCCACCGGTCTTTTACATGGGAGTAGATTCCAATGGAAGGTGTGTTGCGCCGAGGATCAAGCCGGGCTTGCCACACCCGTTTGGTGGTCTCCATGCTCATCATGTCAGAAGATGCCAAATCGGACCGCCCCCAGGTGGCGGCAATCGGGTGTCGCTGCATGAATTCCAGCACAGCCTGGCAGGCCTGGCTCAGACGCCGTTCGTCCCGCGCCCAGCGCATGGCCTGGCGAATGCTGGTGGCAGACAATTGCGGAATCATGCGCGCGCATTCGACCGCAGTCAGACTGGTGCCGTGGGCCATGATGCCGGCATAGACCATCAGCAGCTCGTCGGTAGAGCGCGGCTCACGTCCGAGCATGATCCAGCTAAAGCGCACCTGGGCGTCAACGGCCAGAATCACTTCCGGCAATTGAACCTCACCGATGCGGTGATCCAAAGCCGCGCGCAGCTTGGTCACTTCTGGGTCTTCGTCCTCTGCGGGCAATGGCGACAAATGGAGTTCATCATCCACGCGCAGTACGCCACTGCGGGCTGCAGCGGCCACCGCATCGACACCGGCAGTTACTCTGGCCAGCAAAGGCTTCAAGAAAGTGGCAGCCTTGCTGGGTAACGATAGACGGGCATAGTGTTTCTTGGACTCTGCCTGCCAACGCTCGTCCGTGAAGAACAAGCGCGCACGACCCCGAAAGCTCAGGCTGTGCTCAATCCAGACCGAGCCATTGCGCACCGCGCGGCGCAGGGCAAACAGGGTGGCCACCTCCAACGCCTGAAACGCCCGTTCCCGGTCTGGGCTGGAGATCGAAACCTGCCAGATCATTCCCAGACTTGGTGCCACCACTTCAACTGGCAGCTTTCTGGATCCTTTGAGATATAAAGCTTGCAGCTTGGCAAGGTACTCGATGGCAGGATGCTCGCCGGTGGCCTGCCAGGGCAGCTTTGCAATGGCGACGAGCAACGACCGCACGGGGCGAATTCCATCAATCAATCCCTCGCGGACCAGGGAGGCCCTGCTCGGTGGTTTGCGTTTCTGGGTTTCGGTGATCAAGGCTTCAAGACGGGCACGCAACTCAGCATCTGGCACCGCACCTTGCGCGCTCAAGGCAACAAGTTCGCCGAGCAGCGTTTTGTACATTGCGGCCCAATTGACGGTAGCGGGGACATCGGCGGCAGCCTGACGCCACAGATCGGCGATCCGGCGCTGCACCATAAGGATCAACTGGTCTGTGGTGGTGAACAGGCAATACCGAAGAAAGCATGCGACCTCCACGGTGCGCGCTGGCTCTTTGATCTTGGCTCCGGCTGAGGGCGGCCTGGAGACAAGTCGGCGCGCGTAGCGGCGCAAGATGAGATCGGGGATGTCTGCCAGGTGCTTATGAACGTCCAGCGTGTAAAGCAGGTCGATGCGCTCCAGTACCTCGCTGATTTGGCGGGTTGAGTGTTTCGCCGGTGCAGCCCATAGCCAACTCTGCTGGGTTTGTCCATCTGGGCGCAGCTCTGAAACTGAGGCTCGCCAGCGATCAAGTGTTGCTGGATCAACGCTGGCGGCGATGGCGGTGCCTGTTTCAACTTCAAGCTGGGCAAGTGCCGCCGCAATCAGTGTCCGAATTGCCCGCTCGTGCACGATCACCAGCTTGTTCTTGTACAGCCATTGACGCGCCCGCACGAGTAGCTGATCGCGGTCGGCGCAGCGCGCCACTTCGTCGCGCAGTTCACGTACCAGTGAGCGGCGCTGGTGCTCGCTCATCCACTGGAATCCAAGGACCGTGCAGGCTACTTGTTGGTGATCGAATAGCGTGCGCCCGCGTTCATACATGGCTCTCAGCGAGGCGACTTCTGGTGCTGCAATGCCAAGCTCGTTGCCAAGGTGGCGCCACAAGGCTACTGGAATTACCCGAAAGGCACCGAGCAAACGCCCACTCATGCGCAGGAAACCAATATGGAGCGCCAGACCAAGCTTGTGGGAATCACCTCGGCGTGCATTGATTGCGTCGCGCTCGGCACCATCGAAGGTGAAAAATGCCTTCATCTCGAAGTCGCTGATATCGCGGGGGAGCCCACGCATCCCCAAAAACGTTGTGTGCCAACCCTGCATCGTGAACCTCAAAAGTGGGAGGCCACCATACCCGTTTACAAAGCGAACAGGAAAGTCAATGAAATCAACGGTCTACCCAGACCACCCCCGCGCCAGTGCTAGCTTTGCGTACCGTCACTTATTGCACTGAAAACGAGGAGACCCCCTCTAAAACGTTTGACAAAGACGAGCGATAAGGCCCCGCTCGACCAGCAGCGCGAAGCGCTGCTGGTCGACCTGGAAGTTCGCGTTCGCAGGCTTCGCATGGAGCACGACATTCTGGAGAAGGCGAGCGAACTCATAAAAAAAGACGCGGGCATCAATCCCCTCGGGCTGACAAGCCGGGAAAAGACGAAGGTGATTGATGCCCTGAGAGACACGTTCCCGTTATCCGATCTGCTGCACAGTCTGAAGTTGGCCCGCAGCACGTACTTCTACCACCGCCTGCAGCAGACGCTGCCGGATAAGTACGCGCGGGTGCGCGTGGCCATTCGAAACCTCTTCGACGAGAACTACCGTTGTTATGGCTACCGGCGCATTGATGGAGCCTTGCGACGTGAGGGTGTACGGCTATCGGAGAAAGTCGTGCGCCGCCTGATGACCGAAGAGCGTCTGATCGTAAAAACACCGCGCCGCCGGCGGTTTTCCACGTATGCCGGGGATCCCACCCCTGCTGTGCCGAACCTCTTGAACCGGGACTTTCATGCCTCGGTGCCGAATACGAAATGGCTGACCGACTTAACGGAGATCCACATACCAGCCGGGAAAGTTTATGTCTCACCAATCGTCGACTGCTTCGATGGGCTGGTGGTGGCCTGGAACGTCGGCACCAGTCCGGATGCGAATCTGGTCAACACGATGCTGGATCACGCAGTGCAGACACTGCAACCCGGCGAGTATCCGGTTATCCATTCGGATAGGGGGTCGCATTACCGGTGGCCCGAGTGGATTCGTCGCACGGAGAACGCCAAACTGACGCGATCGATGTCCAGGAAGGGCTGCTCGCCAGACAATGCCGCCTGCGAGGGATTCTTCGGCCGCCTGAAGACCGAGGTGATCTACCGGAGAAACTGGCAGGACGTCTCGCTGGAAGATTTCATGGAGCGGATCGATGCCTATATTCGCTGATACACCGAGCACCGGATCAAGATCTCGCTGGGCGGCTGTAGCCCCATCGAGTATCGTCATGCGCAGGGCTTGCTGTATGCATAAACCGTCCAGGAAAACGTCCGCACCCCCCTTCACCGGGTGGGCAGCGGCCAAGGGGATCGTCGTGCGCTACATCCAGCCGGGCAAGCCGAATCAGAATGCCTTCATTGAGCGCTTCAACCGGACTTACCGCACGGAAGTGCTCGATGCGCATCTCTTCGCGAACCTAGAACAGGTCCAGGCCATGACTGAGCAATGGCTGGTGGACTACAACGAATACCGTCCGCACGAAGTCCTGGGCGGAATCCCGCCGGTGCAATTTATGCCCCGGATAACCCACGCCCCGAATCTCTATCGGCCGCAGTCTACTTGACAGGGGTGCATACGGTCTCCGCCAACGTGACAACGCTGGCCGCTGTGCTCTGTGCCGGCCGGTCGGGACGGTTTCACACGCGCTCGCGCAACCCCTGCTGATGACCGAGTATCCGCGAAAGCTCCGAGGCACCTTACTTGAGCAGGGTGCCGACCTCGCTTATGCGTGCATCGTCGAAGCGCACGCCGGGTCCGAAGACGCAGATGGATCCTGCAACGGAACCTGCGCCGTCGAAAAAGGGGGCCGCAATCGCAACGGCGCCCTTGATGAGCTCGTCCCGGCTCTGGCTGTATCCCTTCTGCCGGATGGCCTCCAGTTCCTCAGGACTGGGAAGCTTGACCCCTGCGGACGGGCGCACCGCACTGCGGCCCTCGCGCGGCAAATGCGCCAGGATCGCGCGACCGCTGGCCCCGAGCACGAGTTGCTCCGCGTAGCCGACGCCTCTGCGGAAGCTTAGCGGTTGGGGGCTTTCTAGTTCAGCCACGCACCGCCTGATGTTCTCCTCGCGCACGAACAAGCCGACGGTTTCGCCGGTTGTCTTCCACAGTTTTCGTAGCATCGGTTCCGCGACCGTGCGCAAGTTCAAGCCGGACAGCCATACGTGCGACAGGTGGGCGATCGAAGGTCCGAGTCGAAACCGCTGCGGCTCCCCGACGACGGTGACGAACCCTTGCTGCTCGAGCGCTCCGAGCAGCCGATAGAGAGTCGGCCTGCTGAGGGCCACACGCGCGCTCAGTTCGGCGACCGTCAACTCGTCGTCTCCAGGCGTGAACGCCAGTAAGATTTGAAGCGCCCGATCCACCGCCCGGACGCCCTCTTGTCCTCGAGGAGCTTCCACTTGGCCTCGCATTTCCAAAAGCGCAGATGTTACACGCGGGCCTCTGTCAAGGCAACGTAGAAGTGTCCGAACAGAACACTCCATCTTTGCACGGACATTATACGCGGGCTTCTTGACATAGAGCAGGACAGTCCGTAGAATGAACTCAATTATAGCTCTACGAACATTTTGCGGATTAGATGCCGCACTACGGACAAAGGATCAGATATGAGCAGGGAAGCAGCAGAAACTAGGAACAGGGAAATAGCAGAAACACTGGTACGTACCAATGGGGGCACACCAATGGGCAACTTGATGCGCCGGTATTGGGTGCCGGTGCTGCTGTCCAGCGAGATCGCTGAGAAGGACGGTCCGCAGGTGCGTGTGAAGATCCTGGGCGAATGATGGCACCGGCCAAGGCGCTGGCCATCGTCGAGTTGCGTCGCAAGCGGCTCACGCAGGCGCGCATTGCACAGGCCCTCGGTGTGGCGGCCAGGACGTTCAGCCGGGTCTTGGCGCGAGCCGGGCTCTCACGCTTGGCCGACCTGGAGCGCGCCGAGCCCGCCGTGCGCTACGAGCACACCGCCCCTGGCGAGTTGTTGCATATCGATATCAAGAAGCTTGGGCGCGTCGTGCGGCCCGGCCACCGCGTCACTGGCAATCGGCGCGGTCAGGTTGAGGGCGCTGGCTGGGACTTCGTGTTCGTGGCCATCGATGATCACGCCCGCGTGGCCTTCACCGATATCCACCCTGACGAGCGCATCCCCAGTGCGATGCAGTTCCTGCAAGATGCGATGGCGTGTTACGCGCGACTGGGCGTGACGATCAAGCGACTGCTCACTGACAACGGCTCGACCTTCCGTAGCCGAGCCTTCGAGGCGCTATGTCGCCAGCTAGGCATCCAGCACCGCTTTACCCGACCGTATCTTCCACAGACCAAAGGCAAGGCCGAACGCTTCATCCAGTCGGCCTTGCACGAATGGGCCTACGCTTACACCTACCAGAACTCACAGCACCGCGCCGACGCGATGAAGTCTTGGTTGCACCACTACATCTGGCATCGCCCGCATCAAGGCATCGGGCGGGCTGTGCCCATCTCCAGACACAACTTGGATGGATACGACGTCTTGACACTTCACAGCTAGCGAGACCCCTTTACGTGTCGCCGAGGCCCTCGTGCCTCAGGCGATCCGCGACGGCCGCCCAGGCCGCGCATGCCATTCGGCGCGAAAGTTCGAGTTCTTACCCAGGAGACCCCATGCCTACCAAACCCGACGACGTTCTTCCCCATCCGACCAGCTTCGATTCGTCCGAACGGCTGGCCCAGATCAAGGGTTACGTGCTGAACGAGCGGCGCACACCCGCCAGAAAGCTGCCCGTGGTCACGCCGCACCAGACGATCGGTCCGTTCTACCCGCACCATCTGGTGCGCCCAGGAGACGAGGACCTGGCCGCGCGTGAAGTGGGGGGGCCGCGGGCTGAGGGCGAGCCGATGGAGATCGTGGGAACCATCACAGATCTATCCGGCAAGCCCGTCGCGGGCGCCCTGATCGAGGTGTGGACCGCGAACGCCCACGGGAAATATTCGCATCCGGCCGACCACTCCAGCCAGCCGATCGACCCGAACTTCAAGGGATATGGCCGGGCCATTACGGGTCCTTCCGGGACGTACCGTTTCGTGGGCATCAAGCCCGGCGCCTACCCCAACCCCGGGTACGACAACTGGATGCGCCCGCCGCACGTGCACTTCTCCGTCTACGCCGCGGGGGTGATGCACCGTCTGATCACCCAAATGTATTTCCCCGGCGAGTCGCTGAATGACATCGACCCGATCCTCAACGGCATCGACGACCTGGCCGCAAGGGCGAGCCTGATCGCCGTCGAGGAGAAGTCCGACACCGGGCGTCGGTACCGCTTCGACATCGTGCTGCAGGGCGAGGCCGAGACCCAGTTCTTCATTGAACGCTGAGGCCCGCGTGCGAACTAGCAACCGGCGCATCGCGGATCTGTTCGCACCTTCCGGGTGGGCGCGACAGTGCTGCCAGGTCGAAGCGGCGTTGGCGCTCGCCCAGGCCGAGATCGGAGTCATTCCCGCCGATGCCGGCCCTGGCATCAGGCAGCATCTGCACGATGCGGTCATCGATCACGACGCCCTGGCCAAAGCGGCGGAGCGGACGGGTTTTGCTATCGCGCCCCTGATCCGCCAGCTGACGCCCCAATGCGGCCCGTTCGGCGGGTGGTTGCACTGGGGCGCCACGACGCAAGACATCCTGGTCACGGTCCGTGCGCTGCAGATCAATGAATCCCTGAAGCTGCTCGGGCAGCGCCTGGCGAGGATCGTTTCGGCTGTTGCGAAGCTGGCAGACGAGCACCGGCACACCGTGATGCCGGCTCGCGCGTTCGGCGGCCACGGCGGGGTGACCACGTTCGGTCTGCACTGCGCAACGTGGCTCTCGAGCCTGGTGCGCGATGCGGATCGGCTGGTGGAGCTCACCTGCCGTCCGGTCGCGGGCGAGCTCTTTGGCGCGACCGGCACCATGGCGTCCCTCGGAAGCCAGGGTCTGCTGGTCCAGCAGCGGATGATGGCGCGCCTGGGCTTGCCGGAGCCCCTGGCGAGTGCATCCGGCGCTCGCGACGCGGCCGTCGAAGTCGTGCTTTACCTGGCACTGCTCGTAGGCACCCTGGGGAAGGCAGCGCAGGACATTTCGCAGCTTACCTGGACGGAGATTGGGGAAGCGGCAGAACCTGCGATGGGGGGCCGTGACACCTCCAGTGCGCTTCCGCATAAGGCCAACCCGATCCTGAGCTGGCGGGTGAAGAATGCGGCCGACACATTGCAGGCGCACGCAGCGACTGCCCTGCGCTGCCTACGGCAGGACCAGATGCGTTCAGGCGTCGGCATGCTGGAGCAGGAAGTCGTCGCGCAGGCCTTCACTGTGGCAGAGGAATGCCTCGACGTGTCGGAGACGTTGCTCTCCGGCCTGGAGGTGCGGCAGGACCGGATGCGGGAAAATTGCGAGATCACCCAGGGGCTTTCGATGAGCGAGAGCGTGCAGATAGCGCTCGCTGCCCACATAGGCCGCCTCGCCGCCCACGATCTGGTGCACGATGCGTGCAAGCAGGCCGTCCAGTTGCGGCAATCTCTCGCCACCGTGCTCGCGGGCATGCCCCAAGTACGCGTGCACCTGGACGAATCCGCCCTGCGCAAGCTGCTTTCTCCTGAAGGCGAAGTGGGCGCGGCCGGCGCGATCGTCGACCGTTGCATCGCTGCGGCACACGAGCGCCTCGACGCGCTGCGCTCCCTCGATGCGTAGTCCGTCTCGCATCCTGCGCTCATTACGAAAGGACCATATGAAAAGCGTAATTCCGCCGTGCCTCGGCCCGGATCCCGAGGTTTCACAGCCTGGCTGGACTGTGCCGCCGGGCGCCTGGGACACTCACTTCCACGTTCTCGGGCCGACCTCGCAGTACCCGTATGCCGCCACCCGGAAGTACACGCCGCCGGACGCGCCTCTCGACGCGTGCCTCGCGATGCACAATGCGCTCGGCATCGACAGGGGGTTCGTGGTCCATGCCAACACGCACGGTTTCGACAACCGTGTGGACATCGACGCCGTGACGGGCTCGCAAGGCCGCTACCTTGCCGTGGTCCGTCTCGGAGAGGGCACGACCGCGGACGAATGCCGCCGGTTGCATGCTGCGGGCGCCCGGGGGGTTCGGTTCGCCTTCAATCCACAGCACGGCGGCACGCTCGACAAGACTGTTTTTTCGCACGTGCTGGAGTGCATCGAAGAACTGGGCTGGTTCGTCAATCTCCACTTCGACGGTGCGTCGTTGCCGGGGCTCGAGGACTGGATCGCTTCGATTCCGGCAACCGTCGTCATTGATCACATGGGTCGAATCGACCCGAGCCTCGGTCTCGACCAGCTGCCGTTCCAGGCGCTGACGAGGCTGGCGGCCCGCAGCAACATCTGGGTGAAGCTCACGGGCGCCGATCGCATCTCGAAAGTCGGGCCGCCGTACTCCGACGTCGTTCCATTCGCGCGGCGCCTGGCCGACCTCGCGGGTGATCGCCTGCTGTGGGGAAGCGACTGGCCGCATACCGGCTACTTCGACGCTGCCCGCATGCCCGATCCGGGCAAGCTGCTGCGCGCCCTGGCGGACTTCATTCCCGATCGGACCCTCCGGGACCAGGTCCTCACGACGAATCCCCTGAAGCTGCTGCGGGTGGCGCTATGATCGGGGCGTTCACCTTTGCCGGCCACGGCGGGCGAGCGGTCTTCGGCGTGGGCAGCATTGCCCAGATCGCGGAAGAAGTGCAGATGCTGGGCGCCAGAAGGGTACTGATCCTCACGTCGCCCTCGCATCGAGACGTCGCGGGACGGGTCGCTGCAGACCTCGGTGAACTCTTCGCCGGTGTTTGTCACGACGCTGCCATGCATGTTCCGGTCGAAACCGCCATGGAAACCAGGCAGCTCGCAATACGACTCCAGGCGGACTGCTGCGTGACCATCGGCGGCGGTTCCGCCATCGGCCTGGGCAAGGCCGTTGCGTTGGCGCTGCGAGTACCGATCGTGGCGGTTCCGACAAGCTACGCGGGATCCGAGATGACGTCGATCTACGGGATCACGGAAGACGGGAAGAAGGTCACCGGGCGCGATCCGCATGTTCGCCCCAAGAGCGTCGTGTACGACCCTGCACTGACCCTTTCGCTTCCGCCCTCCCTCTCCGCGGCGAGTGGAATGAACGCGATTGCGCACTGCGTCGAAGCTCTGTATGCGATGGATGGCAACCCCATCGTCTCTCTCATGGCGGAGGAGGGCATCAGCGCACTGGCGCTGTCATTGCCCAGGATCATCGAGGACCCATCGGACGTCGACGCCAGGTCCGAGGCACTCTACGGTGCCTGGCTGGCCGGCCACGCGCTCGAAGCCACGACCATGGGCCTGCACCACAAGATCTGCCATGTGCTCGGCGGCGCGTTCGGCCTGCCGCACGCGGAGCTGCATGCCATCGTGCTGCCGCACGTCGCGCGCTACAACAGCAAGGCGGCGCCGCAAGGCATGGCCCGGGTCGCGCGCGCGCTGAAGGCAGGCGACGCTCCGTCCGCGCTGTACCACATGCTGGGTCGGCTTCGGCTCCCATCTGCGTTGAAGCAGATCGGCATGCCGCGCAGTGGTGTGCAGCAGGCGGCCGAGGAGGTGTGTGCAACGCCGTACCGGAATCCAAAAGTCGTCGAGTACGAATCCGTGAAGGCGATGCTGGAGCGGGCATACGAAGGGGTCGAACCACGCCCGTAGGCGCGGCCGTTTCCGGCCGGGCGCGTGCCTGCGCGAATTCACCCAACTCTTGAGATGAACATGAACGCTTTTACCAACGGCCTGCAGGTCAGGGTTGCCGCCAAGACGCTGGAGGCGATCGACATCTGCAGCTTCGAGCTCGTCGCCGTCGACGGGCAGGGCTTGCCGGCGTTCTCCGCTGGATCGCATGTCGACGTCCAGGTCAGTGAAGGCGTCACCCGCCAGTACTCGCTCTGCAACGATCCGGCGGAGAGCCACCGCTACGTGATCGCAGTTCTCAAGGACCCGAATACGCGTGGCGGCTCGAAGGCGATGCACGAGCGCGTGCAGCCTGGCGATGTGCTGACGATAAGCCCCCCGAAGAACCACTTCCCGCTGGCGCATGGCGCGAGCAGGAGCCTGTTGCTCGCGGGCGGCATCGGCGTGACGCCGATCCTATGTATGGCCGAGCGCCTCTCGGTGCTGGGCGGCAAGTTCGAAATGCACTATGCGACCCGCTCCCGAGATCGCACCGCCTTCGCCGCTCGCATCCAACAGGCGCCTTACGCCTCGCGTGTTCAGTTCCACTTCGACGACGGCGCGCCCGAACAGAAGCTGGACGTCGGTCGCGTGTTGACCGGTGCCGGTGCCGGTACGCACCTGTACGTCTGCGGTCCGAAAGGATTTATGGATCACGTGCTGTCGACCGCGCACGCCCAGGGCTGGCCCGAGGCCGAGATGCACTACGAGTTCTTCGGCGCCGTCGTCGCGAAGACTGACGAGGACCAAAGCTTCCGAGTGAAGCTCGCCAGCTCCGGCAGGATCATCCTGGTGCCGAAGGAGAAAACGGTTGTCCAGGCACTGGTTGCGGCTGGCGTGGAGGTCCCCACCTCCTGCGAGCAGGGCGTATGCGGAACCTGCCTCACGCGCGTGCTCGAAGGCGAGCCGGACCACAAGGACTTTTACCTGACGCCCGCCGAACAGGCTGCGAATGACCAATTCATGCCTTGCTGTTCCAGGTCGAAGTCGCCGATGCTAGTTCTCGAGCTGTGAGTGCCGCGGTGCACTCGCGTCCGCTTCACCTGAGCCTACGCGACATCGAGGAGCTGCTGTTCGAGCGTGGTGCAAGATCGTCACGGACCGATTGCGTAGCTACCCGGCCGCGAAGGGCCGAGGTTCCGGAGCTTGCGAATGCGCGACACGTGTTCGTGAGGGCCAGTGCTCGCGTGAACAACCGTGCCGAAAAAGTCATCAGCCCACCCGTGAGCGCGAGCGGTGCATGTGAAGCTTTCGCAGGCTCGAGCGCACGCAGGCTTTTCTCTCGAGCTTCGTCCCATCCGCCAGCACTTTGCGATCAAGCGCCACCCGTTGGGGGCTTCGCTCTATCTCAAGCAGCTTGCCACGCGCTTCGTCTTCGCCAACGTGACAACGCCCCCTCAAGCCGATGCGGGCTCGCGGTTATGCTCGGCGCAAACGGACGCCACCGTCGTGTGCAAGATTGCGCTGCCGAGTTCGGCTGCGAGCTTGCGCAATGACCAGTGTGTCGAAGCATCCGTGGGCTTGCGCTTGGTGGTCCACGCGAGCACGCGCGCCTCGATTCGATCCATCACCTTCTAGCGCTCATCCGTGCGAAGGGGAGGGGCTCCCACGCGGCGCTCTTCGGGGAGCCCTGACTCGGCAAGCTGGCTGGCCTTGGCCGTCGGCTGTACCCCGCCGCCCGCGCGCACGAACAGGGGGTCGCGCAGCAGCAGGCGCAGCCGGGTCAGGGCATGGCTGACGGCGGGTTGCGTCAGGCCCAGCGTCTCGGCGGCGCGGCTTACGTTGCGCACGCGATAGACGGCTTCGAAGACGCGCAACAGGTTGAGATCGATCTCGTTTATATGCATGGCGTGCATATCATTTAGTGACGCCATTATATTGATTGTGCCGCCCCAAAAGCCGACACTGGCATGCTTGTCTCAAATCATTTCATGTCGGAGGCCGCCTTGGAGGTTTCTTTTCGCAAACAGGTGGAATCGCTTCGCCTAGGCGAAGGCCAGACTTTCCACGGCGAGGGCATCCTCGCCATCACTAAGGCGCTGCTGCAGTCCGGGGTGGCCTATGTAGGCGGCTACCAGGGCGCGCCCGTTTCGCACCTGCTGGACGTCATGATGCAGGCGCGCGACTACCTCGACGAACTCGGCGTGCACGTCGAGGCCTGTTCCAACGAGGCGTCGGCAGCCGCCATGCTGGGCGCATCCATCCAGTATCCCTTGCGCGGCGCCGTTACCTGGAAGTCCATCGTCGGCACCAACGTGGCGGCAGACGCCTTGTCCAACCTGTCATCGCCAGGCGTGAAGGGCGGTGCCCTGATCGTGGTGGGCGAAGATTACGGCGAGGGGGCCAGCGTCATCCAGGAACGCACCCACGCCTACGCCCTGAAGTCGTCGATGATCATGCTCGACCCGCGCCCAGACCTGGCCAACATGGTGCGCATCGTCGAAGAGGGCTTCCGGCTGTCGGAAACGTCCAATATGCCGGCGCTGCTGGAACTGCGCATCCGCGCCTGTCATGTGCGCGGCAGCTTTGAATGCAAGGACAATCTGCCGCCGCCGGTGTCCACACGCCAGTTAATGGAAGAGCCGGCGGCATTCGACTATGTGCGCCTCGCGCATCCGCCCGTCACCTTCCGCCACGAAAAGCTCAAGGTTGAAGAGCGCATTCCGGCCGCGCGGCGGTACATCGCCGAAAACAAGCTGAACGAGCAGTTTGGCGACCCGAACGGTGAGGTCGGCATCATTGTGCAGGGCGGCTTGTACAACACGCTGATCCGTTCGCTGCAGCAGTTCGGTGCGGCCGACGCCTTTGGCACGCCGGCAGTGCCCTTGCTCGTGCTGAACGTCACCTTCCCGCTGGTTCCCGAAGAAGTGACGGCGTTCTGCGCCGGCAAGCGGGCGGTCATGATCATCGAAGAAGGCCAGCCCGAATACATCGAACAGGAAATCGCCACCATGCTGCGCCGGCGCGACCTGAACACGGCCTTGCACGGCAAGGACATGATGCCGGCCGTGGGCGAATGCACGGCGGAAGCCATGGTCGACGCGCTGGGTGCGTTCCTTGGCCAGTATCAAAGCCATCCGGGTGTCGCCTCCGCGCGCGCCTGGCTGGACGCCAATACCGAACTCCGGCAAAGCGTCGCCGGTCGTCTGACCGAACCGCTGCCGGGGCGGCCGCCCAGCTTCTGTATCGGCTGTCCCGAACGGCCGGTATTTTCGGCTCTCAAACTGGCCCAGCAAGAGGTCGGGCCGGTACACATCGCGGCCGACATCGGCTGCCATGCCTTCGGCACATTCGAGCCGTTTTCATCGGGCCATTCGATACTGGGATATGGCATGAGCCTGGCCAGTCGGGCCGGCGTGTCGCCAATGATGTCGCGTCGCGTGCTATCCATCATGGGAGACGGCGGTTTCTGGCACAACGGTCTGCTTACCGGTGTGCAGTCGGCCTTGTTCAACCAGGATGACGCGGTCCTGCTGATCTTCAAGAACGGGTATACGTCGGCGACGGGAACGCAGGAAATCATCTCGACGCCGGACGAAGACGCGCGCGCCAATGCCCCGGACAAGCAGCAAAGCCTGGCGCACAAGAACCAGACCATCGAGCAGACCTTGCGCGGGATGGGGGTTGGATGGATGCGCACCGTGCATACCTATCGCGTCGATCAGATGCGGCGCACGTTGACTGAAGCCTTCACCACCAAGTATTCCGGGCTGAAGGTGATCATCGCCGAGGGTGAGTGCCAGCTGGAACGGCAGCGCCGTCTGAAACCCTGGATTGCCGGCTTGCTGAAGGCCGGCAAGCGCGCCGTTCGCGTCAAGTACGGCGTGGACGAAGACGTCTGCACCGGGGATCACGCCTGCATCCGGCTGTCGGGCTGTCCCACCCTCACTCTCAAGGACAACCCCGACCCTCTCAAGGTGGATCCGGTAGCTACGGTGATCGACGGTTGCGTGGGCTGCGGCTTGTGCGGCGAAAACGCCCATGCAGCCACGCTGTGCCCCTCGTTCTATCGCGCCGAGGTCGTGCAGAACCCTCGCTGGCACGAACGACTTATCGACAACATGCGCCGCCGCGTCACGCGCGCCATGCAGCCCGCCTGAGGTATATCGACATGCAAGACATCGCTTCATTGCGCCCGATCACGGTCATGGTCTGCGCCCTGGGCGGCGAGGGCGGGGGCGTCCTGGCCGAATGGCTGATCGACACAGCCATCGCGGCAGGCTACCCCGCGCAAAGCACCTCGGTGCCGGGCGTTGCCCAACGTACCGGGGCCACGTCTTACTACATCGAGGTCTTCCCGGTGCCTGCGGCGCAGCTGCAGGGCCGCCGGCCCGTGTTTGCTCTGACGCCGGTGCCCGGCGACATCGACGTGCTGGTGTCCTCCGAACTGCTGGAAACCGCACGCCAGGTGTCGAACGGCTTCTCGTCGCCGGCCCGAACCGTACTCATCACGTCATCGTCGCGGGCGCTGACGACCGCCGAGCGCATGCAGCCGGGTGACGGCCGCTTCTCCAACGAGAAGCTGGTCGAGCTGGTTCGGGAAACCAGCCGCGAGCACTATGTTTTCGATATGGCGCAAACCGCACAACAGGCCGGTACCGTAATCAGCGCCGTGTTGTTCGGTGCGATCGCCGCCAGCGGCGCACTGCCTTTCAGCCGCGAGGCCTTCGAAGACACCATCCGACGCAGTGGTCGCGGCGTCGAACCCAGTCTTCGCGGCTTTGCGCGCGCGTTCGAGATCGTCGATGCCGCCCGGCGGCAGGGCGCCATGGTGCAGCAACTGCTGCAGCTGGACGAGGCGGCGGTTCAGATCGAGCGCCTGCCCGCCGAGGTCGCGGCGGCTTTCCCGGTTGCCGTGCACGACATGCTGGCGCCCGGTTATGCGCGGATGGTTGACTACCAGAACAAGGCTTACGCCGACCTCTACATCACACGGCTGTCGCGGGTGCTGAGCGCCGAGCGGCAGGCCGATCCGGCCGGCGCCCACGGTTATGCCACCACACGCGAGACTGCTCGCTTTCTGGCGCTCTGGATGGCCTTCGATGACGTCGTACGCGTGGCCGATCTGAAAAGTCGCCAGACCCGTAGCCGTCGTGTCCTGGACGAAGTGCGGGCGGGTCCCGACGACCTCGTCCGCGTTTTTGATCATTTCAAGCCGGGTGTTCCGGAATTTGCCGGATTGCTGCCCCAGCCTATTGCGCGGCGACTGTTGAGCTGGGATCAGCGGCGCCAGCGGCGCGGCCGTCCGGCCTGGGCCATGCCACTGAAGGTGGGGTCGCATACGGTCACCGGAATGGCGATGCTGCGCCTGATGGCCGGCATGAAGCGCGTCCGGCATTTCGGCAGCCGCTACGCTCGCGAGCAGGAGATGATTGAAAAGTGGGTGGGCGCCGTCGAGCGTGCCGCTGCAGTCCACTGGCGGCTGGGCAACGAGCTGGCCCAGTGCGGCCGGCTGATCAAGGGTTACGGCGAAACCAATGAACGCGGCAAGGAAAACTTGCTGCACATTCTCGACCATCTGGCTGTGGCGGCGACATTCGACAACGACGACCAGCGCGCGCAAGCGATTGCCGATGCGCGTACGGCGGCACTGTCCGACGCCGCCGGCAAGGCGCTCGATGCGACGTTGACCCGGCACGGTGCGCCGGCACGGCCCATGAAGGAAACCCCGGTTCGCTGGGTCAGGCGATCGCCCCAGCCAGCCAAGCCGGTGGCCCCCGCAGCGCAGGAATCATAGGCCGAACAGTTTGTGGAACAGCCGGCAGACAATCCTTCTGCCGGTTGAAGTTTGTCAAAAACGAAAAGCAAGGAGACCTCATGAAAGTTCGTACCACATCCCCCTCACGCCGGTCGTTCTTCCGTCTGGCAGCGTCCGCAGCGGTCGTTCTGACTGCCATCGGGGGCGCCCAGACCGCGATGGCTCAGGCACAGTCCTGGCCTGCCAAACCCGTGCGCGTGGTGGTGAATTTCCCACCCGGCGGGGCGGCGGACGTCATGGCCCGACTGATCTCGCAGCCGGTGTCCGAGGCGCTCGGGCAGCCGGTGGTCATCGAGAACCGGGCTGGTGCGAACGGCAATATCGGCGGTGAGGCCGTGGCCAAGGCAGACCCGGACGGCTATACGTTCCTGTTCAGTTCCGGCGGGGTAGCGTCAGTGAACCCGCACCTGTACAAGACGATGTCGTTCGATCCGGCAAAGGATTTGCAGCCCGTGGCAGCGGCGGCGCGCGTTCTGGTGTTCCTGGTTACCCGCCCGGACGTGCCAGTGAAGAGCGCGAAGGAGTTCATCGACTACGCCAAGAAAAACCCGGGCAAGCTCAGCTACGGCTCGCCTGGCAACGGCAGCTCGCCGCACCTGGCGGCGGAAATGTTCAACGGCGCTGCCGACATCAAGACGCTGCATGTGCCCTACCGCGGCGCCGCTCCGGCAATGGTCGACCTGCTCGCCGGTCAGGTGGATTACATGTTCGACCCCGGCATCGGCCTGGGCCATGTGCGCGACGGCAAGCTGCGCTTGCTGGCGGTCGGCAGCCCCGAACGCTCTGCGCTTTTTCCTGACACCCCCACCGTGGCCGAAGTCGGTCTGAAGGGGTTTGACGCGGATTCCTGGTTCGGCTTCTATGCTCCCGCCGGCGTCGACAAGGCCATCGTCGACCGCATGAACCAGGAGGTCAACAAAGCCCTGGCACTGCCCACAGTACGTAACCGCATTGCGGAACTGGGCGGCGTTGCTTCGCCGATGTCGCCGGCAGAGTTTGCCGACAAGGCCAAGGCCGACTTCGAACGCTTCGGCAGCGTCATCCGCGAACGCGGCATCAGCGTGCAGTAAGCTGGCAGCCCCGCGCCCGGGACGGGCCGGGGCTTGCACCACACCGAGAGGCAAGGAGACGTCATGAAAAAGCACTTCGCAGCGTCAGGTCGTCGGTCGTTCTTTCATCTGGCCGCAGCCGCGGCCGTCACGCTGTCTTCCGTCGCCGCGGTCCAGGCGGCGCAGCCGGGCGCGTCCTGGCCCACCAAGCCGGTTCGCGTAGTGGTGAACTTCCCGCCCGGGGGCGCGGCCGACGTCATGGCGCGTTTGATTTCGCAACCGGTGTCGGAAGCACTGGGACAGCCGCTGGTGATCGAGAACCGCGGCGGCGCCAACGGCAACATCGGCGGCGAGGCCGTTGCCAAGGCCGACCCGGACGGCTATACGTTTCTTTTCAGCTCGGGCGGCATGGTTTCGGTGAATCCGCATCTGTACAAGGCCATGTCTTTCGACCCCGCCAAGGATTTGCAGCCGGTCGCCGCTGCCTCCCGTGCACGGGTGTATCTGGTTACCCGTCCGGATGTACCGGTCAAAGACGCGCAGGAATTCATCGAGCACGCGCGGAAGAATCCAGGCAAGCTCACCTACGCATCTCCGGGCAACGGCAGCACGCCGCATCTGGCCGGCGAAATGTTGAACGCCGCAGCAGGCCTGCAAACCTTGCACGTTCCGTACCGCGGCGCTGCCCCCGGCATGGTCGATCTGCTTGCCGGCCAGGTCGATTACATGTTCGATCCCGGCATCGGCCTGGGTCACGTGCGTGACGGCAAGCTGCGTCTGCTGGCGGTGGCCAGCCCGGAACGCTCGTCATTGTTCCCGGACACCCCTACGCTCGACGAGGTCGGCCTGAAGGGGTTCGACGCGGATTCCTGGTTCGGCTTTTATGCTCCCGCCGGCGTCGACAAGGCTATCGTCGACCGCATGAATGCCGAGGTCAACCGCGCCCTGGGCTTGCCGCAGGTCAAGAATCGGCTGATCGAACTCGGTGGCGTACCGGAACCCATGTCGCCGGACGAATTCGCCGCCAAGACGCGCGCCGATTTCGAGCGTTTCGGCGCCATCATCCGCGAACGCGGCATCAGCGTGCAGTAGCGCCGCGCCGCAGGCGCGGCATTCTCTTCCGTCTGGTTCAGGCTTGCACATAACGAAAGGCAAGGAGACACCATGAGAACGCATTCACCATCCCCACGGCGCCGGTCGATCTTCCGGCTGGCGGTGTTGGCAGGCGCTGCCCTGACGCTGGTCGGCGGCGCCCAGGCTGCAGTCGCCCAGGCCAAGTCCTGGCCGACGAAGCCGATTCGCGTCATCGTGAATTACCCGCCGGGCGGCGCTGCCGATGTGATGGCCCGCTTGATCTCGCAGCCGGTGGGTGAAGCACTTGGGCAGCCGCTGGTCGTCGAGAACCGTGCCGGCGCGAACGGCAACATCGGGGGCGAGGCGGTTGCCAAGGCCGATCCGGACGGCTACACGTTCCTTTTCAGCTCGGGCGGGATGGTGTCGGTCAACCCGCACATCTACCGGAACATGCCGTTTGATCCGGCCAAGGATCTCGAGCCTGTGGCCGCGGCGGCGCGCGTCCTGGTCTTCCTGGTCACCCGCCCCGATGTACCCGTGAAGAGCGCGCAGGAATTCATCGACTACGCCAGGAAGAATCCGGGCAAGCTCAGCTACGGCTCTCCGGGCAACGGCAGTTCGCCGCACCTGGCGGCCGAAATGTTCAACAGTGCCGCCGGCATCGAAACCCTGCACGTCCCGTATCGCGGCGCTGCACCGGCGCTGGTCGACTTGCTGGCGGGCCAGCTGGATTACATGTTCGACCCCGGCATCGGGCTTGGTCATGTGCGCGAGGGCGGGGTCTCCTCGTTTTCAGTGCAATAAGTGACGGTACGAAAAGCTAGCACTGGCGCGGAGGTGGTGTTGGTAGATCGTTGATTTCATTGACTTTCCTGTTCACTTTCAAATCTGCGATTCGTGG
>JACCDH010068925.1_pt1 | contig 23936 bp, 20 predicted proteins | sample 7442481 | NCBI WGS metagenome assembly JACCDH01 (sample SAMN15323433, study PRJNA562643) | freshwater metagenome | isolation source: river surface water | place: USA:Blue River Watershed | collected 2017-08-15
ATTACGCCAGGATCTTCGCTACAACGCCCGCACCTACTGTACGACCGCCTTCACGGATTGCGAAACGCAGACCTTCGTCCATCGCGATTGGGTTGATCAGCTCAACAACAAACTTCAGGTTGTCGCCTGGCATAACCATCTCAACGCCTTCTGGCAGCTCAACTGCACCAGTTACGTCCGTTGTACGGAAGTAGAACTGTGGACGGTAACCTTTGAAGAATGGAGTATGACGACCACCTTCTTCTTTAGTCAGTACGTATACTTCAGCTTCGAACTTAGTATGTGGCTTGATTGAACCTGGTTTTGCCAGAACTTGACCACGTTCTACGTCTTCACGTTTAGTACCACGTAACAGAGCACCGATGTTCTCACCTGCACGACCTTCGTCTAACAGTTTGCGGAACATTTCAACGCCAGTACAAGTAGTCGTTACTGTGTCTTTCAGACCAACGATTTCTACTGACTCACCAACTTTAACGATACCTTGCTCTACACGGCCAGTTACTACTGTACCACGACCAGAGATTGAGAATACGTCTTCGATTGGCATGATGAACGGCTTGTCGATTGCACGCTCTGGCTCTGGGATGTATGTATCCAGTGCTTTACCTAATTCCAGGATCTTCTCTTCCCATACTGGGTCGCCTTCCAGGCCTTTCAGCGCTGAACCGCGGATCACTGGCAGGTCGTCACCTGGGAAGTCGTATTCTGACAGAAGTTCACGAACTTCCATCTCTACCAATTCCAACAGCTCTTCGTCATCTACCATGTCACATTTGTTCATGAATACGATGATGAATGGAACGCCTACTTGGCGAGATAACAGGATGTGCTCACGTGTTTGTGGCATTGGACCGTCAGTTGCAGCAACAACCAGGATCGCGCCGTCCATCTGTGCAGCACCAGTGATCATGTTTTTAACATAGTCAGCGTGGCCTGGGCAGTCTACGTGTGCGTAGTGACGAGTTGGAGTATCGTACTCAACGTGAGAAGTGTTGATCGTGATACCACGAGCTTTTTCTTCTGGTGCTTTGTCGATTTGATCGAATGCGAAAGCCTGACCGCCGTAGTGTTTAGCCAGTACGTTGGTGATAGCTGCAGTCAGAGTTGTTTTACCGTGGTCAACGTGGCCGATTGTACCTACGTTTACGTGCGGTTTGACGCGTTCAAATTTAGCCTTAGCCATTTTAATTACCTTCTGTTAAAGGCCTGCCTACTGACAGGCCACAAAGTTAGTATTCAGCAGTTGTACGAGCAGCGATAATCGCTTCAGTAACGTTGTTTGGTGCTTCCATATACTTCAATGGTTCCATCGAGTACGAGGCGCGACCTTGCGTTAGAGAACGCATGGATGTCGCATAACCAAACATTTCTGACAGCGGAACCTGAGCATCAACGATCTTGATACCACCAGGGGCATCTTCCATACCGTTGATAATACCGCGACGACGGTTTAAATCGCCGACGATATCGCCCATAAAGTCATCTGGAGTCACAACTTCAACTTTCATGATTGGTTCAAGCAAAACCGGTTTGGATTGCAGAGCACCCTTCTTAAAGCCCATTGAAGCTGCGATCTTAAACGCCATCTCGTTCGAATCAACATCGTGGTACGAACCATCGTAAACAGTCACTTTTACGTCGATGACCGGATATCCAGCAAGAATACCGTTCTTCATTTGTTCCTGAATACCTTTGTCGATTGCAGGGATGTATTCCTTCGGAATTACACCACCAACGACAGCATTCACGAACTCGTAACCAGCGCCTTCTTTGTTTGGTTCGATTTTAAGCCAGCAATGACCAAATTGACCACGACCACCTGATTGACGTACGAATTTACCTTCAACTTCTGTTGAACCACGCACGGTTTCACGGTAAGCAACCTGTGGTTTACCCACGTTTGCTTCGACCTTGAATTCACGCTTCATGCGGTCAACGATAATTTCCAAGTGCAATTCACCCATACCCGAAATGATGGTTTGACCCGTCTCTTCGTCAGTGTGAACGCGGAACGATGGATCTTCAGCAGCTAATTTGCTCAGCGCTACGCCCATCTTCTCTTGGTCAGCTTTCGTTTTAGGTTCCACAGCAACCGAGATAACCGGCTCAGGGAATTCCATACGCTCCAGAATGATCACATGATCTGGGTCACACAGGGTGTCACCAGTTGTTGTGTCTTTCAAACCGATAGCTGCCGCGATGTCACCAGCGCGGACTTCTTTGATTTCTTGACGGTTGTTCGCGTGCATCTGCACGATTCGACCGATACGTTCTTTCTTCTCTTTCACCGAGTTGTAAACCGCAGAGCCTGCTTCTACCACACCCGAATAAACACGGAAGAACGTTAATGTACCGACGAACGGATCAGTTGCAATCTTAAAGGCCAAGGCAGAAAACGGCTCGTCATCCGAAGAGATACGCTCTTCTTCAGTGTCATCTTCTTTAACACCTTTAATCGCTTTAACTTCCGTCGGTGACGGTAAGTACTGAACAACAGCGTCCAATACCGCCTGTACACCTTTATTTTTAAACGCAGAACCAGCAAGAACCAACACGACTTCGTTCGCTAACGTGCGTTGACGCAACGCCGCTACGATTTCTTCCTCAGTCAGCTCACCACCTTCGAGGTAACGCTCCATCAGCTCTTCATTGGCTTCAGCAGCAGCTTCAACCAGGTTGGCACGCCATTCTTCACACTCAGCGACCATATCTTCAGGGATTGGATCGTAAGTGAATGTCATACCTTGGTCAGCTTCGTTCCAGTTGATGGCCTTCATTTTGATCAGGTCAACAACGCCACGGAAGTTTTCTTCAGCACCAATCGGTAACTGAATAGGAACGATGACATGGTTCAGGCGGTCACGCGCCTGTTTTACTACGCGTAGAAAATTAGCACCCGTACGGTCCATTTTGTTGACGAAAATAAGCCGAGGAACTTCGTACTTATTCGCCTGGCGCCATACAGTTTCCGTTTGCGGCTGAACGCCTGACGAGCCACACAACACAACGACAGCACCATCCAGTACACGCAGAGAACGTTCTACTTCAATCGTGAAGTCAACGTGACCTGGTGTATCGATGATGTTGATCCGGTGTTCGGTGAACTGAGCCTGCATACCACGCCAGAATGTCGTCGTCGCAGCAGACGTGATAGTAATACCACGCTCCTGCTCCTGTTCCATCCAGTCCATCGTTGCGGCACCGTCATGCACTTCACCGATCTTATGCGAAAGACCGGTGTAGAACAGGACGCGTTCAGTTGTTGTCGTTTTACCAGCATCTACGTGAGCACAAATACCAATATTACGGTAGCGCTCAATAGGGGTAGTACGTGCCACAATAAAGTCCTCTTAAAGGTACTGTTACCAACGGAAATGGGCGAAAGCTTTGTTCGCTTCAGCCATACGATGCACGTCTTCACGCTTCTTAACAGCAGAACCTTTGTTCTCAATAGCATCCAGCATTTCACCAGCCAAACGCTGAGCCATTGATTTCTCACCACGTTTACGGGCTGCTTCAGTCAACCAGCGCATAGCTAATGCATTGCGGCGAACCTGACGAACTTCACATGGTACTTGGTAGGTAGAACCACCAACACGGCGTGATTTAACTTCGACTGTAGGGCGGATGTTTTCCAACGCACCTTCGAAGATGTCCAATTCAGCTTTTTTTGATTTCGCAGCAGCGATGTCTAATGCGCCGTATACGATTGCTTCAGCAGTAGATTTTTTACCGTCGACCATAACGACGTTTACAAATTTGGCCAGCAGTTCACTTCCGAACTTAGGATCTGGAAGGATTTTACGTTGACCGATGACGCGTCTTCTTGGCATTCGAAACTCCGATTGCTTCAGGTGATTCCAAAACTTTTTACTTACAACAAATAAAAAGATTACTAGTTTGGCCTTACTAACGGAGTACCGTTATTTCTTAGGCCGTTTAACGCCGTACTTAGAACGGCCTTGCTTACGATCTTTAACGCCTGCGCAGTCTAATGTGCCGCGAACGGTGTGGTAACGCACACCTGGCAAGTCTTTAACACGACCGCCACGGATTAGAACAACGCTGTGCTCTTGTAGGTTGTGACCTTCACCACCGATGTATGAAGTAACTTCAAAACCGTTCGTCAGACGCACACGACATACTTTACGCAGCGCTGAGTTTGGTTTTTTAGGGGTGGTGGTGTATACGCGGGTACAAACACCACGCTTTTGTGGGCAAGCTTGCAGCGCTGGCACAGTGCTCTTATCAAGCACTTGGGCGCGTGGCTTACGCACGAGCTGGTTGATTGTTGCCATTAAATACTCCTGGTTAAAAAAATACCCAATAAACGTGTTTTTTCGCACCCGATAACGGGGGCTGCGGGATTCTACTGGTCAAGCTTTGACCTGTCAAGCAAGAAAAAGCCCGCCGTATCTAGGATACGACGGGCTTTTAACCGTTTGATGACAATCAGTCAGCGATTATTCGTCGCTACCTGACAAGTCCATGTTCAACGCATCGGTCAGAGCTTGTTCAGCCACTTCAGCGCTGATCGTTGGTTCTGCAGTCTCACCTGACGCTACACGTGCACGTTGACGCATGCGGTTTTGGTGATACGCGAAACCAGTACCTGCTGGGATCAAACGACCTACGATCACGTTTTCTTTCAGACCACGTAATTCATCTGTCTTACCACCAACTGCCGCTTCAGTCAGAACGCGCGTCGTTTCTTGGAACGATGCCGCCGAAATGAAAGAGTCAGTCGACAGTGACGCTTTGGTGATACCTAACAGTACGCGCTCATATTTCGCTGGGATCTTACCTTGCGCTTCAGCTTCAGCGTTCGCGATATTGACGCGAGCAACTTCCACTTGTTCGCCTTCTAAGAACTCCGTGTCACCTGGGTGCAGGATCACGCACTTACGCAACATCTGACGAATGATCGTTTCGATGTGCTTGTCGTTGATCTTAACGCCTTGCAGACGGTAAACGTCTTGCACTTCGTTAACGATATAGCTGGCAACATGGTGGATACCACGCAGACGCAGGATATCGTGCGGTGACTCTGGGCCTTCAGAGATAACTTCACCTTTCTCGATACGCTCACCTTCGAACACGTTGACTTGACGCCATTTCGGAATCATTTCTTCGTGCGAATCGCCTTGTTCTGGCGTGATGATCAAACGGCGTTTGCCTTTGGTTTCTTTACCGAAGCTGATAGTACCTGAGATCTCAGCAAGGATTGCTGGGTCTTTCGGCTTACGCGCTTCGAACAAGTCAGCAACGCGTGGCAGACCACCGGTGATGTCGCGTGTTTTCGAACCTTCTTGTGGGATACGAGCCAGTACCGCACCTGGAGCCACTTTCTGACCATCGGTTACTTCGATAGTCGTGAAGCTTGGCAGACGGATTTCTTGCAGCGTGCCGTCATCCATTTCCAGAATCAGTTTAGGTTCTTTCGCATTCACCTTCTGCAGGTCTTTCACCACAGTACGGCTTAAGCCTGTCAGATCGTCTTGCTGAACTTCAGTGTTGCTATCGTCAACATCACTGAATGAAACCTTCGCGCCACGTTCCACGATGATTGGATGTGAATGCGGATCCCAGTTCGCCACGATTTGACCAGCTGTGACTGCAGCATTGTCGTCTGTTGTTAACACAGAACCGTATGGCAGTTTGTAACGTTCTTTCTCACGACCTTGACCGTCAAATACGGTCACTTCGGCTGAACGTGACGTGATAACAATTTTGTTGTCGACGTTACGAACGAACTTGGCGTTGTGTAGTTTCAGGATACCTGAGTTCTTCACTTGAACGCTGTTTTCAGCAGATGACCGCGATGCCGCACCACCGATGTGGAATGTACGCATCGTCAGCTGTGTACCTGGTTCACCAATTGACTGCGCTGCGATAACACCAACGGCTTCACCCGCATTGATGATATGGCCACGAGCCAAGTCACGACCGTAACACTTCGCACAAACACCGAAGTTAGTTTGGCAAGTGATTACTGAACGGACGTACACTTCGTCGATTGAATGACTTTCAATCAGGTCACACAGTTGTTCGTCTAACATGGTGCCATCGGCAACCAGCACTTCGCCAGTAGATGGAGCGACAACATCACCGATCACAACACGACCTAACACGCGCTCACGCAGACCTTCTACGACGTCACCACCTTCGATCAGCGGCTTCATCATGATGCCTTCTTCTGATCCACAGTCGGCTTCAGTCACAACCAAGTCTTGTGCCACGTCAACCAAACGACGAGTCAGGTAACCTGAGTTCGCTGTTTTTAACGCGGTATCGGCAAGACCCTTACGCGCACCGTGCGTAGAGATAAAGTATTGCAGAACGCTTAAGCCTTCACGGAAGTTCGCCGTGATTGGCGTTTCGATGATTGAACCATCTGGTTTTGCCATCAGACCACGCATACCGGCCAGCTGACGGATCTGAGCTGGCGAGCCCCGCGCACCTGAGTCAGCCATCATGTACACAGAGTTAAATGACTGCTGTGACACTTCGTTGCCATCGCGGTCGATAACTTTTTCTTTCGATAAGTTATCCATCATCGCTTTTGACAAGGCTTCGTTGGCGGTTGACCAAATGTCGATTACTTTGTTGTATTTTTCACCGGCGGTGACCAGACCTTGTTGGAATTGGTCTTGGATCTCAGCAACTTCAGCTTCCGCAGCGCCGATGATATCGACTTTAGCCGCTGGAATAACCATATCATCGATACCAACCGATACACCCGCGAGCATCGCGTAGTGGAAACCGGTGTACATGATTTGGTCCGCTAAAATAACGGTGTTTTTCAAACCGATACGACGGTAAGAACCGTTCAACAAACGAGAGATCTGCTTCTTACCCATGGCTTGGTTGATGCTATCAAACGCAAGGCCTTCTGGCAGGATAGAGAACAGGATCGCACGGCCGACGGTGGTATCACGCACAGAGGTTTGGCTGGTCTTGGTACCATCTTCATGGTTAGTCACTTCAGTCAAACGAACTTTAACGCGTGCATGCAAGCTTGCAACACCAGCGCGGAATGCTTTCTCGGCCTCTTTCGGGCTCTTGAACATCATGCCTTCGCCTTTGGCGTTGATCGCTTCACGGGTCATGTAGTACAGACCCAATACAACGTCCTGAGAAGGAACGATGATTGGTTCACCGTTTGCTGGTGACAGTACGTTGTTGGTTGACATCATCAACGCGCGAGCTTCTAACTGAGCTTCCAGCGTCAATGGGACGTGAACCGCCATTTGGTCACCGTCGAAGTCGGCGTTATACGCAGCACACACCAATGGGTGCAACTGGATCGCTTTACCTTCAATCAGCACAGGTTCGAATGCTTGGATACCCAAACGGTGCAGTGTTGGTGCACGGTTCAGCAGGACCGGATGTTCACGGATCACTTCGTCCAGAACGTCCCATACCGCGCCTTCTTCGCGCTCAACCATTTTCTTGGCCGCTTTGATTGTCGTCGCTAGACCGCGCGCTTCCAGCTTGCCATAGATGAATGGTTTAAACAGTTCCAACGCCATTTTCTTTGGCAGACCACATTGGTGCAGACGCAGTGTTGGACCTACGGTAATTACCGAACGGCCTGAATAGTCAACGCGTTTACCCAACAAGTTCTGACGGAAACGACCTTGTTTACCTTTGATCATGTCTGCTAATGACTTCAGCGGACGCTTGTTCGAGCCAGTGATAGCACGACCGCGACGGCCGTTATCTAACAGCGCGTCAACCGCTTCTTGCAACATCCGTTTTTCGTTACGAACGATGATGTCTGGTGCAGACAGATCCAACAGACGCTTCAGACGGTTGTTACGGTTGATCACGCGACGGTACAGATCGTTTAGATCTGACGTTGCAAAACGACCACCGTCCAACGGTACTAATGGACGCAGATCTGGTGGCAGTACTGGCAGTACTGTCATGATCATCCACTCTGGTTTGTTGCCAGAGGTATGGAATGCTTCCATCAGCTTTAAGCGCTTGCTGACTTTTTTACGTTTTGTTTCAGAGTTGATGGTTGGCAACTCTTCACGCATTTGTTTGATTTCTGTGCCTAAATCGATACCGCGTAACAGATCCAGAATTGCTTCTGCGCCCATTTTGGCTTCGAATTCGTCACCGTGCTCTTCCAGCACGTCCAAGTATTCTTCTTCAGTCAGCATCTGACGACGCTCTAAAGATGTCATACCTGGTTCAGTGACCACATAGCTTTCGAAATACAATACGCGTTCGATATCACGCAGTGTCATATCCAGTAATAGACCGATACGAGACGGCAGTGACTTGAGGAACCAGATGTGGGCAGTTGGGCTTGCCAACTCGATATGACCCATACGCTCACGACGTACTTTGGTCAGCGTGACTTCAACGCCACACTTCTCACAGATCACACCACGGTGTTTCAAGCGTTTGTACTTACCGCACAAACATTCGTAATCTTTTACTGGGCCGAAGATGCGCGCGCAGAACAGACCGTCACGCTCAGGTTTGAACGTACGGTAGTTGATGGTTTCTGGCTTTTTCACTTCACCAAACGACCAAGACCGGATCATATCTGGCGACGCCAGGCCGATACGGATCACATCGAACTCTTCAGTTTTTGTTTGTTGTTTCAGAAACTTTAATAAGTCTTTCACTTTACTCTCCTGTCAGAGGATTTAACCGGTGCTTTGGGGCGCAAGCGCCCCGCCTTGCATCAAGCTGTGACCAACGCCACAGCCTGCGGCTTATTCCTCTTCCAATTCGATGTTGATACCGAGCGAGCGGATTTCTTTCATCAATACGTTGAAAGATTCCGGCATGCCTGGCTCCATGCGGTGGTCGCCGTCAACGATGTTCTTATACATCTTGGTACGACCATTCACGTCGTCAGACTTGACTGTCAACATTTCCTGCAGCGTGTATGCAGCACCGTATGCTTCCAATGCCCAGACTTCCATCTCACCGAAGCGCTGACCACCGAACTGTGCTTTACCACCCAACGGTTGTTGTGTAACCAAGCTGTACGAACCGGTAGAACGGGCGTGCATCTTGTCATCAACCAAGTGGTTCAGTTTCAGCATGTACATGTAACCGACGGTAACTTTACGCTCGAAGGTGTTACCAGTACGACCATCGAATAATGTGATTTGACCGCTAGACGGTAAGTCACCTAATTCGAGTAACTGTTTGATTTCGCTTTCTTTCGCGCCATCGAACACTGGTGTAGCTACTGGCAGACCTTTACGCAGGTTTTGCGCCAAACGTTGAACTTCGTCATCGGTGAAGCTGTCGATATCGACTTCTTGACGCGATTGACCCAATTCGTACACACGTTTCAGGAAACCACGGATTTCCGCGATCTCTTTTTGCTCTTTGATCATGGCGTCGATCTTGTCACCGATACCACGAGCTGCGAGGCCTAAGTGTGTTTCTAGGATCTGACCGATGTTCATCCGTGAAGGAACGCCCAGCGGGTTCAGAACGATATCAACTGGCTGACCTTTTTCGTCATATGGCATGTCTTCAACTGGCACGATAGAAGAGATAACACCCTTGTTACCGTGACGACCAGCCATCTTGTCACCAGGCTGGATACGACGTTTCACAGCTAAGTAGACTTTAACGATTTTCAGTACGCCTGGAGCTAAATCATCACCTTGAACGATCTTACGGCGCTTGGCTTCGAACTTCTTGTCGTATTCGACACGCAGTTCTTCGTATTGCGCAGCTAATTGTTCCAGGTCGTTTTGCTTGTCTTCGTTGCTCAGGCTTTGAGACAACAACACGTCACCACGCATCGCATCCACTTTTGCACGGTCGTAACCCACGCTTTCCAGCAGGTTACGCGCACGGCTGTAGATACCTTCTTCGAGGATACGGAATTCTTCATTCAGGTCCTTCTTCGCCTGCTTGATTTCCATGTCTTCGATTTCGCGAGCACGTTTGTCTTTCTCTACGCCATCACGTGTGAATACTTGCACGTCAATAACGGTACCAGTTACTGAGTTTGGTACGCGTAATGACGAATCTTTCACGTCAGACGCTTTTTCACCGAAGATTGCACGTAACAGTTTTTCTTCTGGTGTTAATTGGCTTTCACCTTTTGGAGTGACTTTACCAACCAGAATGTCGCCGCCTTTGACTTCAGCCCCGATATACACGATACCGGCTTCATCTAATTTCGACAGCGCTGATTCACCGACGTTTGGAATGTCGGCGGTAATTTCTTCAGGCCCTAACTTAGTATCACGCGCGATACAGCTCAGTTCTTGAATATGGATCGTGGTTAAACGATCTTCTTGAACTAAACGCTCCGATAACAAAATCGAGTCTTCGAAGTTGTAACCGTTCCACGGCATGAACGCGACACGTAAGTTTTGACCCAGAGCCAGTTCACCTAAGTCTGTTGATGGACCATCAGCCAGCACGTCTCCGCGCTCAATTGGCTCACCTTGGTTCACACACGGACGTTGGTTGATACAGGTGTTTTGGTTTGAACGGGTGTACTTGGTCAGGTTGTATATGTCGATACCGGCTTCGCCTGGCACCATTTCATCTTCATTAACCTTGATTACGATACGGCTAGCGTCGACGTAATCAATAGTACCGCCACGTTTGGCAACCACAGTTACACCAGAGTCTTTGGCTACAACACGCTCAACACCAGTACCGACTAATGGCTTGTCAGAACGCAGTGTTGGAACTGCCTGACGTTGCATGTTTGAACCCATCAATGCGCGGTTCGCGTCATCGTGTTCAAGGAACGGGATCAACGCTGCAGCGACCGATACGATTTGTTGCGGTGCAACGTCCATGTACTGGACTTTGTCCGCTGGCATCAGCGTAAATTCGTTTTTGTAACGGCAAGGTACTAAGTCTTCCACTAAGCGACCTTCGTCGTCTGTTTTCGCGTTTGCCTGTGCAATGACGAAGTTGCCTTCTTCAATCGCAGACAGGAAATCCACTTCATCAGAAACGATACCGTCTTCAATACGGCGATACGGCGTTTCTAAGAAACCGTATTCGTTGGTTTGTGCGAACATCGACAGCGAGTTGATCAAACCGATGTTTGGACCTTCAGGCGTTTCGATTGGACAGACACGACCGTAGTGCGTTGGGTGAACGGCACGAACTTCGAAGCCTGCGCGCTCACGAGTCAAACCACCTGGGCCAAGTGCAGAAATACGACGCTTGTGCGTGACTTCTGACAGCGGGTTGTTTTGATCCATAAATTGCGACAGTTGGCTTGAACCGAAGAACTCTTTTACAGCAGCAGAAATTGGTTTGGCGTTGATCAGATCTTGTGGCATGACCGCGTCTAAATCGCCCAGCGACAAACGCTCTTTGACTGCACGTTCAACACGAACTAAACCAACACGGAATTGGTTTTCAGCCATTTCACCCACAGAACGGATACGACGGTTACCTAAGTGGTCGATATCGTCCACTTCACCGTTACCGTTACGGATGTTGATCAACACTTTCATGACAGCAAGGATGTCATCCTTGGTCAATACGCCTGCACCTGCGCCTTCATCAAACCCAACACGACGGTTGAATTTCATACGGCCGACAGTCGACAGGTCATAACGTTCTTCAGAGAAGAACAGATTTTCAAATAACGTCTCAGCAGCTTCGCGGGTTGGCGGCTCGCCTGGACGCATCATACGGTAGATCTCGACCAACGCTTCCATCCGGTTAGAGGTAGGATCGATGCGTAAGGTGTCAGAAATGTATGCACCTTGGTCCAAATCGTTGATAAACAGAGTCTCAAAGCTATCGTAGTCAGCTTTGGCAAGTTTCGCTAACAGCTCCAATGTGAGCTCGGCGTTCGCTTCGGCAATAATCTCTCCGCTCGAACGGTCAGCATAATTTTTAGCAAGGACACGGCCAACCACGTACTCGTGTGGTACTTCCATCAGGGTCATGCCGGTTTTTTCTAGCTGGCGAACATGTTTTGCCGTGATACGGCGGCCAGCTTCAACAATGACTTCACCATTGTTGTCTTTAATGTCGAATGCAGCAGTTTCACCACGCAGGCGGCTTGCAACGACTTCCATCATCAACTTACCGTCTTTGATTTCAAACTTAGTGTTTTCAAAGAAGGTGCTGAGGATGTTTTCTGTGCTCAGATCTAATGCACGTAACAGGATGGTCGCAGGTAATTTACGGCGACGGTCGATACGTACGAACAGAGCATCTTTGGCATCAAATTCAAAATCAAGCCAAGAGCCGCGGTAAGGAATGACGCGAGCATTATAAAGTACTTTGCCTGATGAGTGAGTTTTGCCACGGTCGTGATCGAAGAACACGCCCGGACTACGGTGCAGCTGAGATACGATAACACGCTCAGTACCGTTGATAACGAAGGTACCGTTTTCAGTCATCAATGGGATTTCGCCCATGTAAACTTCTTGTTCGCGGATATCTTTAATGGTGCCTGGTGCTTCACGATCGAACATCACCAAACGCAGCTTAACGCGTAAAGGAGCTGAGTAGGTTACACCACGGATTTGACACTCTTTGACATCAAACACCGGTTCGCCGATACGGTAGCTTACATATTGCAGTTCAGCACTGCCTGAGTAGCTTTTGATCGGGAATACAGAACGGAATGCGGCTTCTAAACCGTATTCACCTTCTGGATCTGGCTGAATAAACTTGTCGAACGATTCGATCTGAATCGACAACAGATATGGTACGTCCAAAACTAAAGGACGTTTACCGAAGTCCTTACGGATACGTTTCTTTTCAGAATAAGAGTAAGTCATGGGGTTCCTCAGCTTGCTGATTTTTTACCCTACCTACCCTCGCGGGGCAGTTATTTATGACTCCACCATGGCGTCATAAGGGGCGGGGAAAATCATTGTCCCACAGCGCAAAAAGGCCGGTGGTTAATTCACCACCAGCCTAGCCTGAAATCAGGCGACTAATCTAGTCGGAACTAGATTATTTAACTTCAACAGTAGCACCAGCTTCTTCCAGCTCTTTCTTCAGAGCGTCAGCTTCGGCTTTAGATACTGCTTCTTTGATTGCAGCTGGAGCAGCTTCAACCAAGTCTTTAGCTTCTTTCAGACCCAGGCCTGTAGCGCCACGAACTGCTTTGATAACAGCTACTTTGTTAGCGCCGGCAGCAGCCAGGATTACGTTGAACTCTGTTTGTTCTTCAACAACAGCAGCTGGACCAGCAGCAACAGCTACTGCAGCAGCAGCTGAAACGCCGAATTTTTCTTCCATAGCGCTAACCAGTTCAACAACTTCCATTACAGACATTGCTGCGATAGCGTCAAGGATTTGCTCTTTAGTCACTGACATTTCTCAGATTCCTAACTCTTGGGCATGTGCCCTATTAAACTTTAAAACCAAGCGGCGCCTGAAATTAGGCTGCTTGTTCCTGTTTTTGGTCGCGAACGGCGGCAATTGTGCGTACAAGTTTGCCGGCTGCTGCTTCTTTCATAGTGCTCATCAGGCGTGCAATAGCTTCGTCGCGCGTTGGCAGAGAGGCTAATACATCTACACTGACTGTGGCGCCATTGAAGGCTGCGCCTTTCAGCTCAAACTTCTGGTTCTCTTTCGCGAAATCTTTGAAGATACGCGCTGCAGCACCTGGGTGCTCTTTAGAGAATGCAATCAGAGTTGGGCCTACGAACGCGTCACCTAAACACTCGAACTCGGTGCCAGCGACTGCACGGCGTACCAGCGTGTTACGGACAACTTTCATCCATACGCCAGCTTCACGAGCTTGCTTACGCAGAGCTGTGATTTTGCCTACAGTAACACCACGAGCGTCGGCAACTACCGCAGATAAAGCACCTTTGGCAGCTTCCTGGACTTCAGCAACGATTGCTTTTTTGTCGTCAAGCTTAATAGCCATTGGCTCTTAACTCCTGGTTCATCCGGACGGAATTGTCCGGTTGCCTACACATCGGTCTGTTTAATAACAAACCGCGCGATTTACGGTGAGAGCCAGATTGATAGGAATCTTTCTGGGGCTAACACCGTCTGCGTAGGTTGGTCTTTTAAGCTGTCATCTTCTCGACGAAGAGTCTCAGCACCTACGGTCTTGGACGGAAGCTGTTGCTTTTTCACACAATTGTATGTCAAAGCCAGCTTCTACCCGAAAATTTGAGCGCGAGATTATAATTTAACCTCGCGCCCATGTAAAGCTGCTTAATTAAGCGACTTTAATTAGATCTTAGCGTCTAAAGAAGCTTGGTCCAGAACGATACCTGCGCCCATAGTGGTCGACAGAGTAACTTTCTTAACGTAAGTACCTTTAGCAACTGATGGCTTAGCACGTTTCAGAGCAACCAACAGCGCTTCTAAGTTCTCTTTGATCTTGTCAGCGTCGAAGTCGATCTTACCAACGGTAGAATGGATGATACCATTCTTGTCGTTACGGTAACGAACTTGACCTGCTTTCGCGTTTTTCACTGCTTCAGCAACGTTTGGCGTTACTGTGCCAGTTTTTGGGTTTGGCATCAGGCCGCGAGGACCGAGGATTTGACCCAACATACCGACAACGCGCATTGCGTCTGGAGAAGCGATAACTACGTCAAAGTTCATTTCGCCTTTCTTCACTTGCTCAGCCAGGTCTTCCATACCAACGATGTCAGCACCAGCAGCTTTTGCAGCTTCAGCGTTTGCACCCTGAGTGAATACAGCTACACGAACAGTACGGCCAGTACCGTGTGGCAGTACTGTTGCACCGCGCACGTTCTGGTCTGATTTACGAGCATCGATGCCCAGGTTTACTGCAACGTCAACAGACTCAACGAATTTGCTGGTTGCCAGCTCTTTTAACAGAGCTACTGCGTCATTGATCGCGTACTCACGAGTAGAATCTACTTTAGAGCGGATTAACTTAGCGCGTTTTGATAATTTAGCCATTGATTAACCCTCTACCACTAAGCCCATAGAACGAGCAGTACCCGCGATGGTGCGGACAGCAGCTTCGTCGTCAGCAGCGGTCAAGTCAGCACGTTTGATCTTCACGATCTCTTCCAGCTGAGCACGAGTCACTTTACCGACTTTCTGTGTATTTGGACGGCCTGAGCCACCTTTCAAACCAGCTGCTTTTAACAACAGGAATGATGCTGGTGGTGTGCGGGTTTCAAATGTGAATGAGCGGTCACTGTATACAGTGATCACTACTGGGATTGGCATGCCTTTTTCCAGAGATTCTGTACGAGCGTTGAAGCCTTTACAGAATTCCATGATGTTCACACCGTGTTGACCCAGTGCTGGACCAACTGGTGGTGATGGGTTTGCCATACCAGCTTTAACTTGTAATTTTACAAGCGCCGTGACTTTCTTAGCCATGTTACACCTCTTTATAGGGTCTTAGCCTCGTAAGTGCGAGGACACTTACTCAAACGGCTCCCCTGACGTTAAAAAAGGCCGCGATTATATTTTAACCAGCGGCCCGTGACAACGGATATTTCACCGTTAGGCTTTTTCGACTTGACCAAATTCCAGTTCGACTGGCGTTGAACGGCCGAAAATAAGCACTGAAACCTTGACGCGGCTCTTTTCGTAGTCGACTTCTTCGACCACGCCGTTGAAGTCGGCAAAGGGGCCTTCGGTAACACGTACCACCTCGCCCGCTTCGAACAGAGTTTTTGGTTTTGGCTTGTCTGCATTGTCTTGCAGACGGTTCAGAATGGTATTGGCTTCTTTTTCAGAGATTGGCGCTGGACGATCGGACGTACCACCAATGAAACCTAGAACGCGTGGCACACTTTTCACTAAGTGCCATGCTTCTTCACACATTTCCATTTGAACTAACACATAACCTGGGAAGAACTTGCGCTCAGATTTGCGCTTTTGACCACCGCGCATTTCAACAACTTCTTCTGTCGGAACTAATACTTCGCCGAACTTTTCTTCCATGCTATGGATCTTGATGTGTTCGCGCAGCGACGTAGCAACACGTTGCTCAAACCCGGCAAATGCCTGCACGACATACCAACGCATTTTTCCTGACATGGTTTAGACCCCTAATCCGGTTAAGAATGAAACGATTTTCAACAAGCCTGCGTCCAGTAACCATAACAACACACCCATAATCAGTGTCACGACACCGATGATCATCGTGGTTTGGTTTGTTTCTTGGCGTGTTGGCCATACGACTTTACGCACTTCTAACTTGGCTTCTTTGGCGAATACCAAGAACTCGCGGCCTTTGGTCGTCTGAGCGGCAATAAATCCGGCTAAAGGGATAGCAACAAACAAAGCGACTGCACGTGGCAATGCTGATAATTCGAAGTAGTTATTCGCACCGATTAATGCGGCAAGGATTGCAACAACAGCAATCCACTTTACTAAATCCAAGCCACTTTTTGGCGTTTCTGTTACTGCATTCATGCTTAAACTCACTCTAGGTGCCGTTTATCAAAGGCTGTTTATGGACCCGGACCCTGCTTGGTCCGTTGTCAGAATTGGCAGGGGCAGAGGGATTCGAACCCCCAACCATCGGTTTTGGAGACCGCTGTTCTACCAATTGGAACTATGCCCCTAAGATTTTAATGCCGTAGGCACTAAAAATAGCCGCTCATTATACTGGCTCGGCGAGCTAAAACAAGCTCCGAGGCGTTTCAGATCCGATCTTTTGCGCAAGGGAGTTGTCTACCGTTCGTTCAGTTACACCCTAGGTCGTATTGAATTTGTTCTCCCACGCGGTAATCTAGTGCGAAATTCTCTTTAACCACAGGAACCTTTTATGAACACGGTCATTGGAACACCAGGCAGCAGCACCGCCACCAAGGTCTTACTGCTAGGCGCGGGTGAGCTCGGCAAAGAAGTCTGCATCGAGCTAAAGCGCTATGGCTGTGAAGTAATTGCGGTGGACAGATACCCCAATGCACCAGCGATGCAAGTGGCTGATCGCCACTACGTGATCTCGATGCTCAATGACGCCGCATTACGCCAGCTGGTCATTAAAGAAAAACCTACTTATATAGTGCCGGAAATTGAAGCTATCGCTACGGCCACGCTGCTCGAGCTGGAAAAAGAAGGTTTTACCGTGATCCCAACGGCTCGTGCCGCCAATTTAACCATGAATCGTGAGGGCATCCGTCGACTTGCCGCCGAAGAACTTGGCTTGCCCACTTCACGTTACCAATTTGCCGACGACCATGCCTCGTATTTAGCCGCTGTGGCAGCCATCGGTTACCCCTGTGTGGTCAAACCCATTATGTCTTCCAGTGGCAAAGGGCAATCAGTGTTGCGCAGTGACGCCGACTTAGCTGCAGCCTGGGCCTATGCGCAAGAAGGCGGACGTGCCGGTAAAGGCCGAGTGATCGTCGAAGGTTTTGTCGATTTTGAATACGAAATCACGTTGTTAACCGTAAGAACAGGTCAAGACACCGTGTTCTGTCAGCCTATTGGACATCGTCAGGAGCGGGGGGATTACCGAGAATCATGGCAGCCTCAAGCGATGTCCGAGCAAGCACTTGCCAAATCTGAGCGCTATGCAAAACAAATCACCGATGCATTAGGTGGCCGCGGTTTGTTTGGGGTGGAGTTGTTTGTCAAAGGCGATGATGTGTGGTTTAGCGAAGTGTCCCCTCGCCCGCATGACACTGGCATGGTGACCTTAATTTCGCAGCAACTGTCTGAATTTGCGCTGCACGCACGCGCCATCCTGGGCTTGCCAATCCCAAGCATTAAACAATATGGCCCATCAGCATCAGCTGTGCTTTTAGTCAAAGGCCACTCGCAACACATGCAATACCACCATCTTGCTCAAGCGTTGCAAGATCCAGACACTGAAGTCCGTTTGTTTGGTAAACCCGAAGTGCAGGGGGAGCGGCGGTTGGGAGTGGCATTAGCCTTGGCACCGACAGTAGCCCAAGCTATCGAAAAAGCCAAAGCGGTCGCCGCAAGTATTCATGTTGCTGTCGATTAGACGGGACTGGCTTGGACGATTGTTCTGGCCTACACTGCAATTTGGCTGCCTTTAAACGCGGCCATCCACCTACAGTTCTGCAACAGCAGTGCTGAATTGTTTTGGTCGTGAAAAAGAGGGACTCTCCATGATTCTGTTAGTTGGTGGTGAAAAAGGTGGCAGTGGTAAAAGCTGTCTGGCACAAAATATTGCCGTGTACTTTTCCAGCCTAAAAAACGCCAATGTTATTTTGGTCGACTGCGACCCACAACGTACAACCTCCGATTGGGTGCAAGAACGTCATCTTTCGCCCAATGTGCAATGGATTAACTGCGTGCAGATGTACGGAAAAATCCGTTACGAATTAAAAAGTTTAGAGCACCACTATGATTACGTCATCGTCGATTGTGGTGGTCAAGATAGCGTAGCCTTGCGCTCTGCGATGTCGGTTGCAACCCATGTGTTGCTGCCACTGCGTCCGAAACGTCGCGATTTAAAAACACTGGAACATCTGGAAGATTTAGTCAGCAACTGTAATGTGGTCAACCCAGACATGAAAGTGGCCTGTGTCTTAACCCAATGTCCATCGCTGCCGAACCAAGCCAGTCGTATTTTGGAAGCAAAAGACGTGGTTCGTTCCTTTAACTTACGTGTGTTAAATGCGGTAACCTTCAGTCGCAATATTTATGACGACAGTGAAGAGCGTGGCATGTCGGTGATGGATACGGAACCTGATGGCAAAGCTGCCACCGAAATCAAAGACATCATCACAGAATTGTTAGCAATGAAGGCGATCCAAGAAGATGGCATTGACCGATCTGAAAAAAAATTCAACACGATCGACTAACCGAACGTTAAGTGTTGATGAGTTTATTGCCGACGCCGAACATTATGCGATGGGGGCGCCGCAGCCAATGCCTGTCATCACCAAGGTGGCGCCAGAATTGCCGCCCCATGCTGCGGCGCAGGTCAATGCAGGTCCGATGCGACATGCTACCTTTACGTTAAGCCACGAAGCTATCGATGTCTTAAACCAACTCAGTCAGGAAACTGGCATGTCGAAATCTAAATTGATTCGGCAATTGATTTTTAGCTACAACGAGCAATCTGATACCACGGTCACACCTGCGGTGGTGGTCAAAAAAGTGGAATGACAGCACTTGCGGTCACGACGAAAAACGGCGGTCACTACCGCCGTTTTGCTATCGAAATCATAGGAGTTTGCAACGCGAATTCCAAAGCCTTTTACATATCCAACGCCATTTTCTGACGATCGATCACCAGACACATTTTCTGCATGGTTTCGCCATAAAACTGCGGATTAAACTGTTGGGCAACACAATAGGTTTGGTAAAACTCTCGCAGAGCGGCCATGTCCGCAGTAATGCGCTCGACCTCTGCTTTTTGGCCATCTCCCATATCCTGCACCAACGGCGTCAGTTCTTTTTTGACTTGGCGTAAGCTCTGGCTGCCTTGCATCTTGGTGGCATTTTCAGCCTCAGACGACAACTGTTCAAACAGCGCTTGCTTATAAGGCAGCAAAAATGGCTGATCCGATAAACTGGCAATTGCTAAAATACCCACGATAAGCCACAACACTTTTTTCATATCACCCTCGACTTTTACATCACGTCGAATTCACACCACGTTGACAGCACACTGTACCTTGAGTTGTTTGGCCAGTCTACTGAGCGACATGGCGCAGATGCAAGGACTCCAGTTGTTGGTTAAAGATTGACCTAACTGTCCAGCAAGTAATACGCGCTCGGCTTTACTGCATAAGCAAAAGCCAGTGCCTTGAGTCATTTATTTCAGCTTTTACTGATATATTGAATAACAAACAGGTATGAACTTTGAAGCAGGTCAAGTTTGTGGTGTTTGCTACCGAAAAGCGCAGCCGAAACGGCACTAAATACTGCTATAATCGCAAACCTGCGCGACTGTAACTTATTACAGCACAATAAAAAGAGGTGTCCCGTGGCTGAACATGATGAACGCATTCCCGTCAAAGTGGATATGCACTACCCCAACCCTGATGAATTAGCAACCGTCGCAGAAAAAGGTACGATTTACGTTCGTGCCATGAAAGGTCTGCACCAGCGATTGCGACGCAATCTCGGGTTTGTGTTTATGGCCATGTTTATGCTGATCCCATTTTTGCAATATGAAGGCCATCAAGCCGTACTTTTGGATATCGGCAACCAAAAATTTAATATCTTCGGTTGGACGCTGTGGCCGCAAGACTTCACCATCATCATGTGGCTGTTTATCATCGGCGCCTACGCGTTATTTTTTGTCACTACCTTTTATGGCAGGGTGTGGTGTGGCTATATGTGCCCACAAACCATCTGGACCTTCATTTTTATTTGGTTTGAAGAAAAAATTCAGGGCAATCGGAACCAACGGATCAAACTTGATCAGTCGCCGTGGACCAAAGACAAAATCATCAAAAAGACCCTCACGCACCTGGCTTGGCTTGCATTTTCGCTGTGGACCGCGTTGGTATTTGTCGGTTATTTCACGCCGATGCTCGACCTATTACGGGATGTGTTTACCTTTAACGCCACCTTCTGGTCGTACGTTTTTGTGCTGATTTTTATGTTCTGTACTTACGGCAATGCGGGCTGGATGCGGGACATCATGTGTACACATATTTGCCCCTATTCACGCTTCCAATCGGCGATGTTTGATAAAGACACCTTTACGGTGACTTACGACGCCAAACGCGGTGAAAATCGTGGCCCGCGCTCGCGCAAAGATACCGAATACAAAGACAAAGGCCTAGGTGATTGCATCGATTGTAATTTGTGCGTGCAAGTGTGCCCAACCGGCATTGATATTCGCAACGGCTTGCAATACGAGTGCATCAACTGCGGTGCTTGTATTGATGCCTGTGACGATACCATGGACAAAATGGGTTATGCCAAAGGCTTGATTTCGTATACCTCTGAACACAGATTAGCGGGTCAGAAAACCAAAGTTCTTCGGCCCAAACTGATCGGTTACTTTTTAGTGCTCGTGGTTGTGTCAGGCGCCTTTGTGGTGAACTTGTATCATCGCAAACCCGTGGAGTTGGACATTGTACGTGACCGCGGCGCCTTGTCGCGGGAGACCGATCAAGGCTTGGTGGAAAACACCTACACCATTAAAATCATCAACAAATCACAAACGCCACAAACCTATACTCTCACGGTATCTGGTATTGCAAACTTGCAGTGGATTGGCGAGCAGTCGGTGACCATTCCTGGTGGTGATACCATCAACGTGCCGATCAGTTTAGCGGTCGATCCGGTGGAATTAACAAAACCGGCGACGGAAATTGAATTTACCATCGTCAATAAAGACGATGCGGATATCAGCTTACAACAAAGCAGTAAGTTCTTTGGTAGCCGCTAGCCGGTATAGCCAGTCACAAAACGCCCGGTAGTCCGGGCGTTTTGCATTAGGATCTCATCGATGCCATCTCAATTCCATTTCGTAGATTTAACACCTGATCTGCAGCTTGATGCGTTGCAAAGTATCGGGGTGTATGCCGAATCAGGGTTGCTTGCTCTGAACAGTTATGAAAATCGGGTCTATCAATTCAAAGCCGACGATAACCGGCGTTATGTGGTGAAATTTTATCGGCCTGAACGTTGGAGCGATGCGCAAATTTTGGAAGAGCATCAGTTTGCGCTGGATTTACAACAGGCCGATGTGCCAATGGTTGCGCCGATCGAGCGAGATGGTCAAACGCTGCATCACTTTCAGCATCACCGATTTGCGCTGTTTCCAAGCCAAGGCGGTCGCGCCCTTGAAATGGATAACTTAGACCACTATGAGCAACTAGGTCATTACTTGGGGATGTTGCATCAAGTGGGGGCACAACGTTCCTTTCAAGCAAGGCCACGTTTAGAGTTGCAACGCGATGTTGAACGCGCCAGCGCCCAGCTGTTGGCGAGCCCCTTTCTACCTGTAAGCTTACGTGCCGCCTATGAGCAACTGCTCGCCAGTAGTGTTGCGCTGTTACCCACCGAGCCACTGCGCATGCTGCGCTGCCATGGCGATTGCCATGTTGGCAATTTGCTGATGCATGACGGCTTAACCTTGTTGGACTTAGATGATTCGATACAAGCCCCAGCTATCACTGATTTTTATCTGCTGTTAAGTGGTGAACGCGATGAGCAGCGCTTGCAGCTCGACGTATTGCTGGAAAGTTATCAAAACTTTTCGCAACTGCAAGGGTCTGAATTGGCGTGGCTTGAAGCGCTACGCTGGCGACGTATGCTCAGTCATATGGCATGGTTAGATCAACGCTGGGCAGATGCGGCCTTTCCAAAAGCCTTTCCGTGGTTTGAGCAACCCAGCTTTTGGCAGCAACAACTGAAAGCGCTGGAACAACAATGGCAAGCACTGCAAGGGCCCGCATTGAGTTTGACGCCTTACTATTAACACAGGGAACTGTACAGCCAAATTGGCGCTAGTGTAAGCTGTGCCGCAGTTAAGAATCCGAACCTCTAAAAAGGACACTACAACACTATGAAGCGTATTTTTACTTTCGTTATGGCTTTGTTGCTGGCTCCCGCCGCTTGGGCAGTGGGTGGCCCTTACGTTGAAGGCACTCACTATGAGGTGGTTGCACCACAAGGCACCGCAAAACCTGAAATCAAAGAATTCTTCTCTTTTTATTGCCCGCACTGTAACGCCTTTGAACCGCTGCTCAATGACATCGTTAAAACACTGCCTGCCGATACCGCCTTTAAAAAATACCATGTCGATTTCATGGGCCAAGCCTCGCAGCCGGTGCAACAGTCTCTGACCGAAGCCATGGTGCTGGCCAAGTTAAAGGGCAAAACTGCGTCGGTAAACCCAGCGTTTTTCCGTCATATCCACACCGAACGCAAAGCCTTTGGCAATGCCGATGACGTCAAAGCCATCGCCACAGCCAATGGCTTGGATGCAGCCTCGTATGATAAAGACATCAAAAGCTTTACCGTGCAGTCGCAAGTCAAGTTAATGCAAAAGGAACAAAAAGAGCTGTCTGAGGCCAAGATCATGAACAGTGTGCCAACCTTGATCATCAATGGCCGTTACAAGATCCATCTGGATAAATTAGATAACGCCGACGTGAAAGCGGATTTACAGGCATTAATCACTTACCTGTTAGCGAAATAAGGACTATCACCATGTGGAAGCAGATGATTGCCGCCGCCGCGTTGTTGTTGACCAGCGTCACCGTCAGCGCAAGCTCCTTTGTTGCCGGTCAACATTACGATGTGGTTGCAGATAAACCGACGCAACAAGCGGAAGTGCGTGAGTTTTTCTCGTTCTATTGCCCGCATTGTTACCACTTTGAACCCGTGTTAAAGAACGTGGTGCAACAGCTGCCTAAAGACACGGCCGTGGTGAAAAACCACGTCGACTTTTTAGGCTTTGCGCCAACGGAAGTTCAAACTGCTATTACCCGCGGCTTTGTCGCTGCAGTGGCGCTAGGCAAAGGCCCAGAAGCAGCAGATGTGCTGTTTAAATCCATCCATGAGAAAGGTGCGCGCCCAGCCAACGAAGCTGATGTGCGGACTATTCTACTGAGCATTGGTTTGGATGCGGCGAAATACGATCAAACCTTGCACTCCAGTTCGGTCAATAGCACGGTTGGCGATATGCAGTTCCAACAAGGCTATTGGTCAAAAGCGGTGGTTTCAACGCCTACGCCGATGCTAAGCATGATGCTTAACAACGACCAGCCAAAACCAGTGCTGTCTGGGGTTCCGGCCTTAATCATCAATGGCAAATACAAAGTGAACTTAGCCGCCTTGGATGCGAACAACATCGATCAGCAACTGGCGGAATTAGTGAAGTTCTTACTGACCAATCCATAATAAGAGCTTTGCGGTGGCCGACCTTTGGCAAAACCGCCGACCTTCCATAGCATAAGCCAGTGCCTGCACTGGCTCAGATTAATGACAAACCCCAGTTTTTCTGGGGTTTGTTTTTTTGAGCACCGTTAGGTCTCTTTTTCTAGCTGTTGCTTGTTGCAGGCTCATTATGTTTGAGATGGATAAACTTAGAAGAGCGA
>JACCDH010347825.1_pt1 | contig 23894 bp, 15 predicted proteins | sample 7442481 | NCBI WGS metagenome assembly JACCDH01 (sample SAMN15323433, study PRJNA562643) | freshwater metagenome | isolation source: river surface water | place: USA:Blue River Watershed | collected 2017-08-15
CCCCAGCCACTAAATGAGCTCATCACCACATCGCTTGATTGTGTCCAACCATTTCCGGTGTTCCCACCAATTTTATTTACGGCACCAACAGTTAAAATATTTTTAGCAGTAGCGTTTGTAGCAATACAATCGTAACCCGATGCTCCACCATCTTTAGCAGGAGGTGTTCCTGAACCGGGTGTTCCGTCTGAGTAAGTCCATGATGAACCAGATAGGTTATCTCCTCTGTCGTTACCCGCAGCTTTACAGATTAAGTAGTTTGGATATTGTAATGCAATATCATCCCAGCCTTGCGCACCAAAATCGTATTGTCCGAATTTATAATCTTCCACGTTACTAATGCTCGGATCACCGTACCATTGCCAAGCAGAACCATTGTAATACCAGCCACTAATACTTCCGTAAGAGTGATTAGAGATTAACATACCTGCCGCAGCTGCTGTTGCCATTTCTGCGTCATCGTTGGTCCAATCGTATGCTTTGAGCGAAGCTTGATAAGCCATGCCTTTTGCATTGGCATCTACACCACTTGCAATCATGGTTCCTGCCACATGTGTAGCATGATCACTTAACGTAGAGGCACCATCAGTTTGTGTAACTCTTCCCGAAAATTCTTGATGTGTAGTTAAAACCCTTCCACCATCCCAAATACCTAAACGATTTGGCATGTTTGCACCGGTAAGGCTTACACCAACGGTTCCGCCCGGCCATACTTTATTGGTAGAAAGTGTTCTTCCTGCACCAATATTGTAGGTGGTGTTGTACACGATATGTCCGGTTGGAGTTACGTAAACAGCTTGTTTAATCATGCCGTTTGGCCCGTATGTAGTGCCCTCTAAATTTTTAGCTTCAAGCGCTTTACTCAATTCAATTTGTTGTTGAACAAATCGTTCGTAAAGTCTGTCGGCAAGCGGTTTATCGGTTGATAAACTTGGAACCGATACTTGTGCAGATGCACCTAGCATACATCCAATAGTGAACAGGTTTAGTATATATTTTTTCATAAAGAATAATTATCTATTTAATTTTAGTTGGTCATTTTTTGGGTAGAAACTTCCCTGTGTTCTGGTAGTTTTCCCTTAAACGTAACGTTTAGATTATACCATGCTTTGTTTCGATAAACTTTTCCTTGCGCATTTATCGCAATAGGTTCTCCTTTCTTTCCCTTCTTGCAAGTGATTTCAATTAGGTTTCGTTGAGAAGGAACAGATTTAAAAGGTTGATCACCATCCATAAGTATTAATTTTACTTGTGATGAACGGAACGAAGTATCCTTTAACGCTTTTTCCCAAATCTGATTCACTTGAATCATGCGGCCATCGGTAGAGGTAAAGGCTAAATTGATAAATCCGTTTACCCACTCAATATGGGTTTTACTTACCTTAAAGGGTACTGATTTTTTTTGATGGTTCATTAGTTTTACCACACCTGACGATTGCTGAAGTGAAAACGACATCAGCAAAAGTGCACTAATTAAGGGAAGAGCTACTTTAAAAGAAATGCGCATATCTATCAAAAATAAGGATTTATGGAATATTTTAAACCTAATTTTCTGAATGCCAAAATAGCTGTTATTTTGCACACTCAAACTTAAACGCACAAATACATTGAAGCAGCATATTCCGAATGCCATCACCTCGTTAAACTTGTTGTTTGGCTGTTTGTCTATCATGTACGCCATCAATGGCGATTTAACCATGGCTTCGGCCTGCATTGGATTATCGGCTGTTATGGATTTTTTTGACGGCTTTGTAGCTCGCTTGTTAAAAGTTAGTGGAGAGTTAGGCAAGCAACTCGATTCCTTGGCTGATGTGGTAAGCTTTGGTGTTGCACCAGGTTTTATTTTTCATGGCTTAGCTCAACCATACTTAGGAGAGTGGGCTCAATATTCCTTTTTGTTTATTCCTGTTTTTTCTGCCATTCGTTTGGCTAAGTTTAATATAGATACACGTCAAAGCGATAGTTTTATAGGTGTACCTACTCCGGCCAATGCTATGTTTATTGCTAGTTTGCCTCTAATTACCTTAAACGATACTTATGGATTAGCATCGGCAATTGAAAACAGTTGGTTTCTATTGCTCTTCCCACTTTTATCTGCTTATTTATTAGTGGCTGAGTTGCCTTTGTTGGCGTTAAAATTTAAAAACTTTGGCTGGAAAGGAAACGAAGCAAGATTTATCCTGATTGCGACTTGTGTTTTAAGCATGCTTCTGTTTACCTTTGCAGGCGTAGCAATCAGTATTGTATTGTATATCATTATTTCAGTTATATATAACATCATCTCTAAAAAACAAACGAATGAAATTTGAGGCCCACATCAACGTTATGCCGCACAAGGCACTTTTAGACCCGCAAGGTAAAGCTGTAACCGGTAGTATGAAAAACATCGGTTTACCGCAAATAAACAATGTGCGCATTGGTAAGCATATTACCATGGAAGTGGAAGCTGATAGCGAAGCTGCAGCGAAACAAATGGTTGATGATGCCTGCAAAAAATTGCTCGCCAACTTAATTATGGAGAGCTACGAGTTTACCGTAAACGCTATTTAAAAATATAAGCCTGCGTTATCGTGGGCTTTTTTATTGCCTATGCGTAAGTTAATCACCATCTATTTTAGCTTGCTGTTTTTAAACTTACCTGCACAAGATTTGAATTATGTGCGGGGAGTAATTAAAGATTTGTGTTCACCCGAAATGTATGGCAGAGGTTACGTAAAAGAGGGTGATAAAAAAGCAGCTATATACTTGCGTGAGGCCATGCGTGCAGCCAAACTTAAATCATTGGGTACCGATTTTTTTCAAGAGTTTGGTTATCCGGTTGTTACTTTTGGGCGTGAAGTAAGTATTGAAGTGGATAGACACGCACTTATTCCAGGTGAGCAATTTATCATTAGTCCGGGTTGTCCACCGTTTAGCGGAACCTTCGATTTGGTATGGGTTGATAGTGCGATGATTGATAACCAATCGATGTTTCAGGCATTGCAGAAACGCAATTTACGCAACAGTTTTATTGTGGTTACTCAACTCAAATCTCAACAACTCATTAATAAAGACCGTGTAGCATTACTGCTTGGTAACAAGTTAAATGCAAAAGGAATTATATACGCTGCCGAAAAAAAACTAACTTGGAGTGTGGCCACATCATACGATAAATTCCCTCAGTTGTATGTATTAGATGGATGGTTGAAGCCCTATCAAACTTCTGTTAAAATCACGGTTGAGGCAGAGTTTAAAAATCACACCACACAAAATGTTGCCGGATACATAGAAGGCTCTACATACAAAGATTCATTTGTAGTGTTTACTGCGCATTATGATCACTTGGGTATGATGGGGTTGCAGGCACAATTTCCGGGAGCCAATGATAATGCTAGCGGAGTGGCTATGCTGCTTGATTTGATGCGGTACTATGCGAAAAATAAACCGAAGTATAATGTGGCGTTTATCTTTTTTGCCGGAGAAGAAGCGGGATTGTTTGGTTCGTATTACTACACGCAAAATCCGTTATTCCCGCTTAAGCAAATTGCCTTATTACTCAACCTCGATTTAATGGGTACGGGCGATAAGGGTTTAACTGCAGTAAACGCAACGGTGTTTAAAGAAGAATTTGAGTTGTTGCAATTGGTGAATATGGATGGCGATTATTTGCCAACCATTGCATCAAGAGGTAAAGCCCAAAACAGCGATCATTATTTTTTTACAGAGCAAGGAGTAAAGTCTTTCTTTTTCTACCTCATGGGCGATTATCATTTTTACCATGATGTAGATGATAAAGCCGAATTACTTCCTTTGAGTAAATATAACGAGGCGTTTAAACTCATCACGCATTTCGTGAGAGAGTATCAAACTATACACTAACTACGTTATTTACGTTTTTCTGATTTTTAAAGGGTTGTTTTAGTGTGATTTTAGCCGTAAAATTACCACATTAATTCGGGCACATGTCAGTTTTCGGTTCATTAGTTACCTGGTACTTAAAAAAGCGGATTCCATTTATTGAATTTATGATGGAAAATCCGGCTGATACGCAATTGCAGGTTTTCCAAAAACTGATTAATCAAGCGCGCTACACCGAGTGGGGTAACTTGTATCAATACCGTTCCATACGTACCATTGCCGATTTTAAAGAACGTGTTCCAATAGGAAATTACGAAACGCATAAACCATACATCGATCGCATGATGAAGGGCGAGCAAAATTTGCTTTGGCCCACCGATGTGAACTGGTTTGCAAAATCAAGCGGTACAACATCTGCTAAAAGTAAATTCATTCCGGTTACCTTTGATTCTCTAGAAGAATGTCATTTACAAGGTGGCAAGGATGCGTTGATGTTTTATCAACTCCAAAAGGAAGAGAGTAAAATATTCGATGGAAAAGGATTGATTATGGGAGGTAGTCATCAAATTAACAAGCTTGCCGAAGGCGAGAGTTATTATGGTGATTTAAGCGCGGTGATGATGCAGAACATGCCTTTTTGGGCGCAGTATTTCCGCACGCCTGATTTGAGTATTGCCATTATGGATAATTGGGATGAGAAGATTGAAAAAATGGCGTTAGCAACATTAGAAGATGATGTAACCAGTATCAGTGGTGTGCCTACATGGACATTGGTATTAATTGATAAATTATTTGAAATTACCGGGAAGAAAAACCTAACAGATATTTGGCCTAACTTAGAACTATACCTGCATGGTGGAGTCAGTTTTGTGCCGTATGAAAATCGGTTCAAATCCCTTATTCAATCATCGGGGATGAATTATATGGAAACATATAATGCAAGCGAAGGATTTTTAGGTATTCAAGATACATTAGGCCGTACAGATATGTTGTTGATGTTGGACTATGGTATTTTCTATGAGTTTATGCCGATGAGTGAGTATGGTAAAACTCATCCTAAAACCTACACTATTGATGAGGTAAAACCTAATGAGAATTACGCTCTGGTTATCAGTACCAATGCAGGTTTATGGCGTTACATTATTGGCGATACCATCAAGTTTACCGAAACTAAACCACATCGTTTTAAAATTACCGGTCGTACCAAACATTTCATTAATGCTTTTGGCGAAGAGTTAGTGATTGAGAATGCAGATTATGCCATAGCGCAAGCTTGTCGAGAGTTAAACGTAAAAGTAATCGACTATACTGCTGCACCATTACTTCATCAATCGCAGGCTATTGGCACACACCAATGGTTAATCGAGTTTGAGCATACTCCACAAGACATGGAGGTGTTTACACGCACACTCGATCATCACTTAAAACAAGCCAATAGCGATTACGAAGCGAAACGCTATAAAGATATGGCCATGACCATGCCTGCAGTGCATGCCGTGCCACAAGGAACATTTTATAACTGGATGAAGAGTAACGGAAAATTAGGAGGTCAACATAAAGTACCTCGCTTAGCAAACGACCGTGAATACATCGATCAAATTTTAACCATTCAACCCACGCAATCTTCAGTAAACTAATATTTATGAGAGTAATCTTAGCACTACTATTTAGCTTTTTAACCCTTTCTGTTTTTGCGCAAACACAAGTAGAAAAGGGCGATCAGTATTACGAGTTCTTTCAATACAAAGAGGCAAGCAGAGCTTATGAAGAGGCCTTAAAGAGTGAACGCACCTTTAAAAATGAAGCACACATCCTTACCAATTTAGCGTATTGTTATTTGTATACATTTCAATATGGCAAAGCCGAATCAGCTTTTGCTCAATTAGTAAAGCTTGGCGATAGTAAGCCTTTGCCTGAAGTGTATTTAGATTATGGTAACGTATTGAAGATTTTAGGTAACTATGAAAAAGCAAAAGAACAGTTTGTGTACTATGGTACGCTATTGCAAAAAGATGAGTACGCGAAGTTCTTAGATAGATCGTTGAATTGGGCCATCAAAAACAAAGAACTTGTTAATCCTAATGTGTATGTGGGTGTTACCAATTTAGATGTAAGTGGACAAAGCCTTGGTTATACTTTGTTTGAAGATGGTGTGTTATATGCGCAAGCTAAAGACACTAACTACAGTGAATTTACCACCTTATTTGATTTACGCTTTGCTCATAAAACAGATTCCGTTCATTTCTCTCCTGCCAATGAATATGTGGCTAGCATTACTTTCCCGTACAATGAAGGCTCGCCATGTATAAGTGCTGATGGACAAACCTTATACTTTACAGCTACAGCAGCTAAAGTGAAAAAAGGCAAAGTAACCACCTCAACAGAAACGAGTGATGATGGAGTGAGTAACTTAAAAGTATACTCAGCTACACTTACCAATGGTGAGTTTGGTGACGTAGTAGAATTACCTTTTAACAACAAAGAGTATAATAATTTAAATCCGTTTATTACTGCAGATGGTAACACACTTTATTATGTAAGTGATATGCCGGGTGGCTACGGAGGATTGGATATTTACAAGTGTAATAAACTTGCCGATGGCCGTTGGAGTTCACCAATTAATTTGGGTGATAAAGTAAACACCAGCGAGCACGAGAGTTATCCATTTATGGTAGGAAACGATTTGTATTTCGCTTCAAAAGGTCATGTTGGTTTTGGAGGTTACGATTTATTCAAATGTACCATTGGTTTAAATTTAACCATTAGCGCAGCACAAAATTTAGGTAAGCCATTCAACTCAAGTAAAGATGATGTGGCATTGATTTTCAATAAAGATGGTATAAGTGGTTACTTATCATCAAACCGAGATAACACAGAAGGGTTTGATAAAGTATATTACTTCAATACTAAGTATACTGCACCGGCTTTAACTCAAGTGACTACTGCTGTAAAAGATACGATAAACAAAGCAGTAGCCGTTGTAAAGAGTGGAAGAGAGGGAACAGCTTTACCTAAAGAAAAGAAAATTAGTAACACTGCAGTTGCATCAACTCCTGCTCCTGAAAAAGTAGATAAGCCTGCTACGGTGCAAGTTTATTATGAGTTTAACAGCAGTAAAGTAACCGAGGCTGATTTAGCATCATTGGAAGTAATGGCTGAGTATTGGAAACAAAATAAGCGTTCGTTTATTGATTTACGCGCGCATACAGATTGTAGAGGTAGTGCCGAGTATAACTATGCATTAGCTACTAAACGTGCTAAAGTATTATATGCTCATCTGGTAAAATTAGGCGTGAATAAAAATCACATTATGATTACGGCAATCGGTGAAAATGAATCACTGAAAGAATGTGATACATGTGAGGCATGCACAGACGAACAACACATGAAAAACAGAAGGGTTGATGTAGTAGCGAAGTAATTATTTATTTCGCTCAATAACGTAATTCACTAACTCACGCAGGTTTTCTTTTACCGGAGCATTGCTCACGTTTTCTAATATGGCAAGCGCATCAGCCTTGTATTGCTCCATGGCTTTACGTGTGTAGTTAATACCATCGTGCTCATTCACATAACGTATCACTTCGTTAATACGCTTTTTATCAGTGTTGTGATTTTTTATGGAATTAATGATGTAGTTACGCGTTGCTTTATCGGCACTATTAATCGTATATATGATAGGTAACGTAAGTTTCTTCTCTTTCAAATCAATTCCTGTTGGTTTTCCGATATCACTATCACCGTAATCCAACAAATCATCTTTCATTTGAAATGCAATACCTACTTTTTCTCCGAACAAACGCATTTGTTCTATTTGCTCTTTCGAGGCACCTGCACTTGCAGCGCCAATGGCGCAACAACTGGCTATTAAAGAAGCTGTTTTTTTACGAATGATATCGTAATACACTTCTTCACTTAAATTTAAGTTTCTGGTTTTTTCAATCTGTAGCAATTCTCCTTCACTCATCGCTTCTACTGCCTCACTCACAATCTCCAATAAATGGTAGTCTTTGTTTTTAACAGATAACAACAATCCTTTACTTAATAAATAGTCGCCAACTAACACGGCAATCTTATTTTTCCAAAGTGCGTTGATGCTGAAAAATCCTCTACGTTCGTCACTATCATCCACCACATCATCATGAACTAAGGTGGCTGTGTGTAGCAATTCAACTAAACTAGCTGCACGATATGTGCTGTCATTAATGCCTTCAAACAGTTTTGCTGATAAGAACACAAACATGGGCCTAATCTGTTTGCCCTTGCGTTTCACGATATACGTCATGATGGTGTCCAATAAAGGCACATTACTTTTCATGGCCTCTCTAAACTTTGATTCAAATAAATCAAGCTCTGCTGTTATCGGTTGTTTTATGACGTTTATGCTACTCAATACGCAGCAAATTAAATTAAATATTTTTACTTGCTTCAATTTCATCAAAACTTATCAATTCTGATAATCAGGGTACATACGTTTTTTTATACTTGTTCGTTTAAGTGTTATAGAAAAAGGGGAGTATTTGTGCTGATTTTCTAACATAAATCATGTTGTAGAAAATAGGTAGACTTAATACTTTCGCGCCACAATTCAGAAGCAGTTCTGATACTTGTTTTGAAGATACACATCGGCTGTATGCCGGTATCAAAGAGCTTATCCAAAATAGTAGTGTATTTGAGATAAGGATAGTTTGTAGGGCGGGAGACGGTAACGTTTCCCGCTTTTTTTATGTTACTTTGTGTGCATACTATGGCAAAAGCGCAAACAACCTTTTTCTGCAAAAACTGTGGAGCCACATCAGCTAAATGGGTGGGGAAGTGCAACAGTTGCGGAGAGTGGAATACATACGTGGAAGAAGTACTTCACAAGGAAAAGACCGAATATAAAAAGACGTGGAAACCTCAGAGTCACCAATCGGTGCTTAAACCGGTGCAACTAAAGGAGGTAGAACAAGGTGAGCAACAACGTTATCCCATTCATGATTCTGAGTTAGCTCGCGTGTTGGGTGGTGGACTTGTACCGGGAAGCGTAGTATTAATTGGTGGTGAACCGGGCATCGGTAAATCTACCTTAATGCTACAAATAGCCTTGCAGTTCGTTGATAAGAAAGTGTTGTATATCAGTGGGGAGGAGAGTGATACGCAAATTAAAATGCGTGCCGAACGCTTACCTTTTAGAAATGATGAATGCTATTTATTTACCGAAACATCAACCCAAAAAATAGGGAAGGCTCTGCAAGAGTTGCAACCGGATGTGGTGGTAGTAGATTCGATACAAACCTTACAAAGCGAATTAATTGACAGTACACCCGGAAGCATTTCTCAAATAAAAGAAACCGCAGGCGATTTGATTCGCTTTGCTAAAGAAACCGGTACTCCGGTGTTCCTCATCGGACATATTACTAAAGATGGAACGTTAGCCGGACCTAAGTTATTGGAGCACATGGTTGATACGGTGTTGCAATTTGAAGGCGACAGACATCATGTGTATCGGATTTTACGCACTACCAAAAATCGTTTCGGCAGCACGAGTGAAATCGGCATTTACGAAATGCATGGAAGTGGATTACGTGAAGTAAGTAATCCTTCTGAAATATTAATTACCCAACGCGATGAGAATTTAAGTGGAGTAGCTATTAGTGCTACCATTGAGGGTGTGCGTCCGCTATTGATTGAAACACAAGCATTAGTGAGTACCGCAGCTTATGGTACACCACAACGTAATAGCAATGGTTACGATGCCAAGCGCTTGAATATGTTGTTAGCTATTTTAGAGAAAAAATGTGGATTACGAATGGGCATGCAAGATGTGTTTATCAATATTGCAGGAGGCTTGAGGGTTGAAGATCCCGGCATTGATTTAGGAGTAGTGGCTGCTATTGTAAGCAGTTATCAAAATGTACCTATTGATGCGAAGATTGCTTTTATTGGTGAAGTAGGATTAAGTGGTGAGATACGCGCAGTTAGCCGCATTGAGCAACGATTGGCAGAGGCAGAGAAATTAGGATTTGTTACTGCTTATGTGAGCAAATACAATAAAATACAAGGATTGAAAACCAACATGAATGTTGTAGAAGTAGGGAAATTGGAAGAACTCTTAAACTACCTGTTTGGTTAATCGCTGAGAATTCATGGTTTTTTAACATGGTAAGTTTTGTGGTATACCGTTAATGCGGTTTCTTTGGTCGGTATTTGCTAAACCAAACATGAGTAAGAAGAACTATTTTAATGCACTTGTTATAGGATTATTTGCGTTGATGATGCCATTGGGTGTTTTCAGTCAGCAGGTGTGTAGTGGTGCAGGAAATACAGACGTTCTACCCACCAAGTGTTTTGAAATAGAGAGTATTTTAGTGAATGCCTGTAGTTCTAATGAAGGCTACGATGAGATGGTTAGACTTCGTGTAGGTCCAAATCCAATTACGTTGAATTCAATTACTACAGTTGTTTGGCCAACAATAAATTCATGGTTAGGCTGGGCAACTTACAATACAAATGCGTTAAATAAACTAACTACAATCAATAACGCCATTGCGGCAGCCGGAAATTGTGGTCGATTAATTAAATTAAATCCTACAGATGCAGCTCCCGCGTATGCTCGAATTTTAGTGATTACCAGTACTGTTTTCAGTACCACTGCTCACGATTTTACGGGATTGACTGATACGCTTTATGTAGCTCTTCAAAATAATAATAATGTTACGTCCGGCCACTTTGCGAATACGACTACAAACACTGCTCGCACACTCATTATGCGTTCTTCTTCTTGTGGTGATACGGTTACACATTATGGTAACTTTATGATTATGCAAGATCAAACTTCGGGTAGTGAAGATGGTTCAGGTGTTAACTTTACTTATGCGGGTGTTGCATCTTATTATAACTATGGATGTGCATTACCAAATAGACCGTTCAGCGTTGATGCAGGAACAACCGGATCAACCTACTGTTCAGGAAATACAGTTCCCTTAGCAGGAACGATTTCGGGTGCAGCTTGTTTCTATTGGTATCCGGCCAACAGAGCTGCAGGAAGTTTTTCTGATTCTACTTCACTCATCACCAATTTCAATATTGCTCCCGGCTTTACCGGAACAGTGAAATTGTATTTACGTGCAAATGCAAGTTGTACCTTCAAACTCGATTCGGTGAGTTTTACGGTTGGTCCGCCATCCGGAACGATTACAATTAATGCATTAACCGATACGGTTCGTTGCAATAAAAATGGGGTGTCACTTACGGCAAGCACATCAAATGCGAATCCAATAACTTGGTCAACTTCAGGTAAGGGTTCGTATTCATCAACTGCAACTACTACTACACTTTATACGCCATCAGTAAATGATACAGTGGTAGTTTGGTTTAGTGTGACACAGAACCAAAGTTGCGGTATTGCTAAAGATAGTGTTCGTGTCCGTTTCACAAAATCACCAAACCCCATGTTTGTGCCTTCCGATTCTATTTTCTGTGTGGCACAAGGTGGTTCAACTATTGCTTTAAATCCAATTGTTGCCGGAGGAACTTTTAGTGGAACAGGAGTAAGTGGTACAAATTTTATTGTACCATCAACACCCGGAACTTATCAGGTAAAATATGCTGTTGCCTTAAATGGTTGTTCTGATACACTCACCCGAAACATGGTAGTGAATACACCAACTAGCGCGGCATTTTCATTAAGTGATACGTTTGTATGCTTGGGTACAAAATCCATTACGGTTACGCCAACCAACACCGGTGGAACATTCAGTGGAGTAGCTTTAGTGGGTAATGTATTTACACCAAGTGCTCCCGGAATTTTCACTATTAGTTATGTAATTGGTTCAGGAGCGTGTAAGGATTCGGTAGGTAAACGTATTTATGTTTCACCACAGCCGGATGCTCGATTTGCTACCACCGATTCTGTGTTTTGTTTGGGCGATGCCGCTGCTACATTCACCCCGGTAATTCCCGGTGGAGTGTTTATTGGAAATAATGTATCAGGCAATTCATTTACACCATCATTTGTAGGTGCGCATACCGTTAAATATATTGTTACTAGTTTAGGTTGCACGGATAGTACTTCTCGTAATATGCTAGTAAATGCAAAGCCTGATGCATCTTTTGCCGTAAGTGATTCGGTGTTTTGTATAGGTGATGCTCCAATAACTTTTGTGCCAACTCAAACCGGTGGAACCTTTTCGGGAACCGGAGTAACAGGCAATACATTTACACCAACTATTGCAGGTAGCTTTGTGGTGAGTTATGTGTTAGATAATGGAAACTGCAAAGATTCAGTTACCCATACCATGACGGTTAATCCTAAACCGGATGCTTCGTTTACTATTTCGGATACAGTGTTGTGCGAGGGTGATGCTCCTACCGCATTAACGCCACTAAATTCAGGTGGTGTTTTCTCAGGAAGTCAAGTAAGTGGAACGAAGTTTACGCCAAACACTGTGGGCTTGTATGCCGTCACCCACAAATTAAGTAATGGTGGATGTGTTGATTCGGTTACGAAGTACATTCGAGTAGCCGCTAAACCAACTGCTTCATTTTCGTATTCACCACAAAAAGTAATGGTGAACGATACGGTTCAGTTTACATACACAGGCAGTGGCGCAACTGCATATGTGTGGAGTTTTGGTGATGGTGGTTATGCTTCAACTGCAAACCCAACTCACGCTTTTGCGAATGAACAAGTGTTTACCACATGGTTAGTAGTAAGCAGTTTAGATGGTTGTTTAGATTCTACGTATCAAGCCATAACAGTAGAAGCTGAGGAGAATTTATTTGTACCGAACGTGTTTACTCCCAATGGAGATTCCGTAAACGACCGCTTTGTGATATCGCACATGGGCATACACGATTTCAATTTGCTTATCTACAACCGCTGGGGTGGCTTAGTGTTCGAAAGCACTAATCCGGATATGACTTGGGATGGAAAGTTTGCAGGAGAAATTTGTGTAGAAGGGGTTTATGTTTACCTCATCACGTACAAAAACTCAAAGCAAGCGAGTAAAACTTTACGCGGAACAGTTACGCTTATTCGCTAGTTTCTTCTTCTCCTGTTCGTAATGCTTTTACGTAGGCACTCAGTCCCCAACATTCCTTAATGCGGTAGTATTCCGTATTGGCATATTGGTCGTGAAGCTTATATAAGTAGTCGATATCCTTTGTGCTTTCTTCTTTGTTTTGGTAGCGCTTTAAGTGGCGATTGCAACGGAATAATGCATACAAACATTTAGCAGTAAGCTCTCTGTTTTTGCTGTATTTCAATGCCAATTCGTAGTAAGGAATTGCCCATGCACTTCCATAATAATGTGCACCATAAGGTCCGTACTCTCCCGGATATTCAATCTCATACCAACTCCAGCTATCATTAAATTGCATCACGCTGTAAGCTCTGCCATAGAAACTAATTTCCATATACAAACTCGCCAGATTATAATAGTGCGCAGCCATATCACCTTTCTTTTGTTTGATTTGCTGCATGAGGTTTAACATGGTTTGCGTAACACTGTAATGTGTAGTTTCCCAAGCTAATCTGTGTGCACGCTCGTTGTGTGCTATTACATTTTCCGGAGTGTAGTATTGTTCTTCTTCTTTGGCAATGGGTGTATACATGTACGGATAACATGGGTGTCCATCCGGGTTGGTATTCAGTTTTGCAAAGTTTATGGGTATAAATGTGGGGTCCGATTTTTTAAATGAAGCATTAGCCATTATTAAGTTATTCACCCTCATGTAAAGCGAACCCTGTATGTCGTATAATTCATCATCACGCAAAGATTTAGTTACAGTAATGCTTTTTTCAAATATGCTTTTGGGTTGTTTGCGTATAGCCAGTATGGTATCAATATCTTGAGGGCGCAGTTGATTTTCAAACAGTGCGTAACTGTCGTAAATAGTGGTTACTTGCTCGGCTAACAAATATGCATGTGCGTAGTCTTGGTCCTTTAACAGCTTAGCTACTGCAATGGTGCGAATACCATTAGGAATAAATTCGTTGTAATAAATTTCTTGTTGATGGGCATCTATGTATAGGAGTTGACGAGCCAACACGTCCTGATTTTCCGGCTTACGCAGGTTTGCTGATTTAATGTGTAAGAGTGTAGACGTGAGGTGATGTTGCAAAGCCAATTTAGGTTCAAGTTTATCCGGGTTCAATTGATTCAGCCAAACTCTAGCATCATCTAATTGATAGGATATAAGAGATAGGTGCGCCAAGCAAAGCGTGTAAAAATCTTGGTGTGGTGTTTTACGTGCTTGTAAATTTTGCAAGAGTTTTCGTAGAACAAGCGTATTGTTTTCTGCGCTTGGATAGGTACGAATAACTTCTCCATTTTCATCGGTAATACTTTGCTCTTCGGCAGGTTCATATGTGCCACCAATCCCAAATAGGCCACTTAACTCAGGCATTATTTTGTAATCAATTTTATTGAGTTCACGCGTGAGTAAGGTATGAATACTGGTGTTGTTCGGATCTAATTCTACGGCCTTCTGTACGTATTCTGCATTCACAAAAAAATCTTTAAACGCATACAATGCGTATACCATTCCTTTTTCTTCTGAGGTTTTGCAATAAGGTAACACGTGCTCAATAGCAATCTTATTACTTAAATTGTGATAGGCACGAAACTGTTTTTCTTCACTTGCATTAAATAGTATAGAAGCATAATAGTTTGCTTTGATGGGTTTATTCGCATTCACTAATGCATCGGTAGCGTAATTAAGCGCAGCTAGTTTAAGTTGAGAGTTGGGCGTATTGGCAAAGTACGTTTGGTAAAGTGTATCAACTTTATCAGATTGATAGGTGTATCGGTAGTTTCGTATCAGTTGAAAAGCATAGCGTTGCTTATAAAATGCATTTTTCTCAGCATACAGTTTTTGTTCAATTAACTTAGTAACTGCGTAACTACCGTTTGTATTCGGTATGTTTTCTTCTCCATAGGCATCCCACGAACTAAATTCATTCCAACCATTATCTAATTCATCCGTGCTAAACTCATTGGCTTTGGCAACCATAAAATAGGTTAGCACTTGTTTCTGGTTTTTGATGAGTTGTACAAAGGTATCTCGCTCGTAGAATGCAGTAAAATGAGATAAAGTTGGTGTTTCTTCAAAAATGTATGCACGTGATTGATACAAGAAACGATAAATTACTTTCTTGCTAACTTGCTGTTTGAGTTGCGTGTACCAAATAGAAGTTTGTTCATCTTCATTGATTACGTCTTCCTCGGTTAACGTTTGTGCACCTGCATCTTTTCCACCGTTTAAAAAATCGTAGGTATAATAAAAGGGTTCATAACGCTTAGCTAATGCACCAACATCAGGTTGCATAAATACTTGCGGATTATCCCTCCAATACCAATCAACCCCGGCACATGCTTGCACCAATTGATTAATAGAAAGTATGCCCAACAGGCAACTAACGACCAGCGTTAAATAACTGTTGAAGTTCTTTTTTGTTCTCATGTTGTTTTAAAATACGGTCGTAGTGAAATAGCGTAAGCGTGGCATTAGGTTGATTGAGTTCTGTTTTTAAATAGCTCACTATCTCTTGCACATCATTCGGATTACATTCTTCAATGCGTATAATATCTCCTGCATTGAAATAATACCAGTAGTTAGCAAAATCACGTTTAGCAACGAATACATTCTTGCGTGCGGTAGCTGCAAAGTTGGTATCATTGTTTACGTGGTTTAAACGTAGAGAATTAGTTAAGCCATTAAATTGTTTGTCGGGAGTAAAACGCACACCCCAACTAAATGTGGGCACTGCCAAATCAAGTGCTAGGGGATAGTGCACATCTTTGAGGTAACGCATCACTTCTTGCTTATCAAACAACGAATTTTCTACATCATAATCTCTTGGATCGTTTATGTTGTAGCACATCAACATACCTTTATCAACCGGAGGAATATTGCCTTGATGATATTTGTATTGATGCAAACGAATGGTAGCCGATAATTCATACGAGATGGATTTCTTAACCAATTTCAATAAGTAAAAATATTTATTGCGTGTGGTTTTAGTCCAATCGCAATCTAACTGTATTTCGTGCACCTGAGCCTGAAGTTGTGTGCGTGTAATTTCCTTTTGCAGACGTGTAGTAATCTTTTTGGCTAAGTCGCTAATACCTATAGAGTCTAATTTACTAATGGTTTCATTGGTAATAAATACAACAGGAACCACGTCAAAATTATCCGGTACACGTGTGCTAAAATATACTCGTCCCTCAGGCGATAAAACATTGGTATAAGTCACATCAAAGAAATGTATGTATAGTTTCTTTACCGATAAGTCTTTTAAGTATGAGGTGTCTTGGGGATTTAACTCAAAAGAAGTTTCCCAATAGTAAAAGGCATTCTGGGTAATGCGCGAAGTTTCTTTACTGCAGCTTTGTATTATGCCAAGCAGGCAAAATAAAGCACAACATAAAGAGAGGAGTTTATTCATGTTTAGGACGTTTTAAGAATGAAACAAGTAAAGCGTTACCTTCATTTCGGACAAGTACATTGTCAAATCCAATGCTACTAAAAGTTCTTTCTGCATCAGTAGGTTTTATATTAAAATGTGCTTGTTCGGTTCCAATTAACCAATTGCCGTTGTTAAGCACGGTAAGCGGAAAGGATACCGTTCCCGCGATAATTTGGTTGTTTAAAATTAAATGGGTGATGTTGCCTCTAATCATGGTAGAGTCTTTTTCCATCCACATAGTTCCGTCCTTCACCAACAAGCCTTGGAATGATGCTAGTTCATCAATGTACTTAGTGTTTTCAAATCTAAACCCATCTACGTAACCTGCTTTCTGTTTTACGGTTGTGTCTTTGCAGAGTTGCACAAAATCGGCACCAAATACTTGTAAGAAGTTTTGCTCATTACCAATATACATGGCTTCTTTTATTTTAAAGTGGGCACGAGTACCTGTAACAGCACTTTTATTGTGATGCCATTTAGTAACAGTAATCTCAGATTTGCCGTCAGATGTTAATCGGAACTCGGAAGATTGTGCGAGTATTCTACTTGGTTTGATTATTCCGTTTAATGTGTCAGGTGCATGCAGTATATCATTCCATGCACTAATGGCGCGTGTAGACAGTTCATAGGCTATAAAGGGTGAAGTAGCGGAAGTATTTACAGAAGGGAACAAAAAACGATAAAGATATGGGAGATCTCTTTCGAAATTATACTCAAACAAATCGCATAATTTTTGCCATTCTTCCGGTTTGATTTTAGTGGTGTGTTTTCCTGTTTTCACAAACTCCTTCACCATAAAGCTATCCAAATCTATTTTACGAGATTCCAATTGTTGAATGACTCTATTTACCAATTGATAAAGGTCGGTGAACTTTTTGGAAACAGTTAAGTGATAGGTTGCATTGATGTGTGTGATCCATTTGTTGTAATCAAAATAACCATCACCCTCATCTATGGCGCGTAGTAGTAAATCTTCCGTACTTGTGTTGTTTACCGTGCGCAGGATGGCATAAATTGCAGAGACGGAACTATCAAATTTTTCGACTTCAAATCCCGGGTCATATTTTCTGATACCGTATGAAATTCCCATAGATATTGGAACTCCATTAACGTTTGCTTCTGCTGCACATGGCGTTAAGTTAAGCGTAAATAAATTATTTGGATGAACTAATTTTAGAGGTTTGAACGTGTAGAGTTTAAAACTGTAGAAACCTTCTCCGTGCGATGGTTGCGCATAAAAGTTGAACAGATACGCATTTCTGTCTAATTGATATCCGCTATCTAATTTCCAGCCGATATATTTTTCTATGGGAGTATCATCTATAAACGAACTTGCTGATTGCATGAATTTATCTTCATTTCCATCTGCTTTAAGCGTGCACGAACAATCTGCACTGTTTACCATAAACGTAGGTTCTTCAGCCTTCAACGGATTGGGTTCCCAGATGTTCATACGTGCTAGCGAGTCTAGCTTAAACTTCGCCAGCCATAAACTATTTCTCGAGCTGAACGAGCGTTGATTAAACGTAAACTTACCACCATATGGAATAAAGCCAAAGGCCGCTAGTTCGTCTTTATAAATTGCGATTGATTGGCAATATTCTGTTCCTTGATCACCACCGGCTTTTAACCAATTTACTTGTCCGTTTTTGGTATACGAGCAGATAAAAAAGTCGGTACTTGTTTTGGCCTTGTACGCATACTGCATGGCCGAATTTACGCCAAATAATGCGCCATATCCGTAACCGCAAAACAACAAATTGTTTTTGTGTAAGAGCAGCTTGGTAATGATGTTTGTACTCGGTTTAGTAATCAACTCTTGCCAAATTACAGCACCGGATGTATTTAGTTTCATGAGGTGTTGTGGATGATTATAACCGCCTGTCGCTAAGTAAATGGATTGGTCTCGATCCAATAGGGCAATACCCGGATTAATTTGTTGTCCATTGATTTCACTTTGTACACGTATAAATTTTCCATCCGTATTCAAATAGCACAAAGCACCATGTTGCTCGTAGTTGCTTTTAAGGGTAAAGAAAGGAGTGATACACGTATCGCTATACACAAGCATAGTGGCGAGCAAATTCTTATGAATACTGATGCTACTGATATGTGAATCGCCAAGCGTGTCTCCTAAAAGTGTAAACCCTTTACTGAAGTTGGCATTCACGCGTATGAGTTTTAATTTTCTCCTCGAGTAAGAAGGATCTTTACTCGTTCTAAATTCATCACAACCTCCAAGATAAAAATTGCCTTTGTCATCTAGTTCAAACGCAAACAATTCTTTGCCCGAAATAAGTTTGCAGGCAATAATCTCTCCTGTACTTTTATATTTAGTGATAAAAAAGCCTTGGTCTATAATAGCAGTGCTACTATCTGTAGCTTGTGTTTGATGAGTGCCTAAAAAGAGCGGACGTCTACCATAAAATGAGCCGGCTAAGCAAATCTCTCCCTTCTTATTTATCCTAACTGCTGTAGGACGAACATTGCCTACGGCCGAGTTAATCCATTCGCGTTTACCATCTCGGCTATGTTTAGCTAAGTATAATTTATCACTGCAAAACGCGCCACACTCATCACTAGTTAAATGGATAGAAGTATCGGTTTGATAGCCTCGTAAATAACCTGTACTGATGGTATTCCCTTTTTTATCATACAACATATCGTAGGCCCAACAAAATTCACTCGCATCAATAGTTGTTAATTGAAAGGGATCAATACGGATATGATTGGTTTCGTTTTTAGGAAATTCTTGGGCAACGAGTAATGTATTTACCCTAACCAACAAGAGGAGCAAAGCGAGTGCTTTTTTCATGAGATAAAGATATAAAAAAAGCGTCCCGAAAATGGAGACGCTTTAAAATTAGAATACTTTACTCGCTATAGCTTTTGTGGCTTCACTTAAGCCCATGGTGTAATAATGTAACACCGGAACGCCTGCGGCTTTTAATTCTTTCGATTGTTGGATGGCCCATTCAATACCCACTTGTTTAACGGCCTTATCATCTTTACAAGCCTCCACCGCATTTACTAAATCCTCCGGCAAATCAATATGAAATATTTTAGGCAAGGCTACCAATTGCTTTTTAGTAGCTAAAGGCTTTAATCCCGGAATGATAGGAACATTAATTCCCATCTCTCTGCATTTCTCTACAAAACGGAAGAACTTCTTATTGTCGAAGAACATTTGTGTAACAATGTAATCTGCTCCTGCATCCACTTTTTGTTTCAACCATTTCATATCGCTGCTCATGTTTGGTGCTTCGAAATGTTTCTCCGGATAACCGCTTACACCAATGCAGAAATTAGTAGGCATAGCATTCTCTAATTCAAAATCTAAATACTTGCCACTATTCATATCAGCCACTTGGTTAATTAACTCGATGGTGTTTTTATTACCATCAGGTTCAGGAACAAAATTCGATTCATTTTTAACAGGATCGCCACGAAGAGCCAACACATTTTGGATGCCCAAAAAGTTTAAATCAATCAGTGCATTCTCTGTTTCTTCTTTCGTAAAACCACCACAAATAAGATGTGGTACCGCTTGTACTTTATAGCGGTTCATCAACGCTGCACAAATGGCAACGGTTCCCGGACGCTTACGTGTAAATACCTTATCAAATCCTCCATCTTTACGCTTTCGTAAAATAAACTCTTCGCGGTGGTAAGTTACATCAATAAAAGCTGGTTTGAATTCCATTAAAGGATCAATACCCGCATATAAACTGTTGATGTCTTTACCTTTTAGAGGCGGAAGTATTTCGATAGAAAAAAGCGTGTCTTTCGAGTTGCTGATGATTTCCGTTAATTTCATTTGTAGTATTTGCTACCCGCAAATCTATAAGATTGAGGGAAATAATGGCAAACGACTTACAGTTTAACTATACGTTTTACCAAAATTTCTTTCTTATCGTTAATCACTTGCAGCAAATACATGCCTTTAGCCAAGTTTGCTATGTCGAAACTAAGTTGGTGTTTTCCGCTTGGAAGCTTCACATCCCTGCTCAAATCTTTGATTATTTTTCCATCAATATCGGTTATTTCAACCCTGTATTTACTTTCTATGGAGTTTTCAATAGTTAGGTTTAACTCTCTTTCGGTTGGGTTAGGAAACGCATTGATTTCCCAATTCATTCCAAGTTCTTTACACGCTTCAAAATAAGTACAACTTGCACCTTTGTTGTTCGTATTAATTGCATTCAATTCTTGTTTTATGGCTGATGATAACTCTAATGGTAATAAGTTTAAGAATGCACTATCAGGCTTATACCAAGCGATTACTCCAGTTTGTTTTATGGAAGGGTGTTTTAATACAATAGGTATAAAGGTTGTAAGTTGCTTAGTTAATAGTTCTTTAGCTTTAGCAACAGCATTGATGTATGGTAGATAAGTCAATGGCGATAACTTGTTTTTTATCATGTACTCCTCGTCCTCTTTGGAGAAAAATTTATCTGTTTCCAATTCAGATTGGTGCCAGCCAATTCCATTCAGGTCGGTTACTAAAGCAGGAACAGGAATCGAAGTCCAATCAGTTATCTTGATATTGACTTGTTTATTGCTCGTATCAATTTCAAAGTTTTTTGTGGCGCTGGAATCTGACAGTTTAAAAGAGAAACCATTCAGTTGAGAGGTTGAACCACCATTATTATAAGTGTTGTAAATAGACTGCACTCCGTTATCAAATGATGGAACTCTAATTCCATCTGGTTGATACGTTATATTAAGTTTCGTAAGAACTCCCGGAGTCAACACTAGCTTATTCATTTTATGTAAGTCGAGTCCCGCTTTTTGATTGTTTGATACTTGAATTAGTTCATTCACTTTGTAAGTATCAGGGAACCAAATCACATTATTACTGTCAACCATTACAGGATGTAGTTTAGGTGCAATTCGTGCAAAATAGCTGTAGGAAGGATTACTCATAAAAGGGCCAATTGAATCATCAAGGTTGCGTAGGAAGGTAATGTTTCTCATGCTATAATCTGTTACTGCAATAGGACTATTGTGTACTTTTTGCAATCCTTTTTGGCTGTTCAGACTTTTCCAGCCTCCATGGTTGTATGAGTAATAGGACTTTTTATTTACATAAACACTTCTTTCAACTATCGTTTTCTTGTTTTTGACCCTGCTTTCCCAAAATACCATTTTCAGCTTGTTGTTTTTACTTGTGATGTTTAGTTCTTTCAATGCTTCATCATTCAGGCAAATCATCTTCTTTTGTAAGTTTAGAATGGTTAAACTATCTAAACTTTTAGTGGTTGGTGCGTGTAATCTATATTTTGTTCTAATAGCCTGGTAGTATGATGACGGTTTCGGTAAACCATATCGCTGTGCTAAAATCTTTGTAACTCCCTCCGGAAGCGCATGAATGAAAGCAGGTTCGTTTTTAAACCAGAATACTAAATGTTTACTTTTTGACTTAAAAGTTAGTGTTACCTCAACCGGAATCAAATTCGGTTTTAACTCGCCAAAATAATCAAGATCATATCCGCGCGACAGGCTGAGTTCAGTCTTTAAAAAGCCATGGTTCTTATTCCTGCTGGAATAAGTGGTATCTTCAATTACGATAGCAAAAAAATCTTTGAAGTAAACCTCTTTCAAGGTATCTGTCATTCCATTTAATGAGTTTTGCCCACCTGCATCCACATGAATAGTGAAAATAGGATATTCCATTTTTCTTATTCCATTATTTATAAAAGCAAAAGGTGTATCAGTGATAATCTTATAATCAAGTACTTTTCCATTCGTTAAAATTCCCAACTTCTCCAACTCATCATAGGTCAATACTAATTCTCCGTTCTCATTAAAATAGTTGCGTTCGGGTTCGGCAAATGCTGTTGTTGTTGGTTGAAATGGTGTGAAAGCAGGTGTGTTGAAATCAAGTGATAGTCCCGTTTCATTTTCAGTTTCAGGTGTTTGTTCATTAGGCGTTGTACGTATAAAAACATAGTTTGTTTTTGGGGTACGTGCACCAATATTTGTTGGCTCAAGTGATGTAATTGAAGGCTTCTCGACTTTAATTATTTTAGGTGTGTTCGCGGTACTCGTTTGTTGGGTAATAACTGTTTTTGAAGTGGGTTGTTGTAGCCACATCAATCCAACAAATAGGGTTGTAAGCATGCTCATTGTAAAGAGTAGTTTAAAGTTTAACCATCGTTTTTTAACTACCACTTTAGCTTTTGGTTTTAGCAACAGCTGTTGCACATCGCTTTGCGAAAGTAATGGCTGCTGTTGTTTAGCCGCATCAACATATTTCTGCCACTGATTATTCATACCAAACTCCTTTCCATGTGTTGTTGCTTTTCGCTGCCGATGGATGTTCGAGCCATTGTGCCATCTTTTTTCGCGCACGTTGCAGATTGCTTTTCACGCCTTCAATACTCAGTTGGTGCAGGTGTGCAATTTGTTCCATAGTTAATCCGCTTATCTCATACCAAACCAAGGCTTCGTATTGTTTTTGCGGAAGTTTTTGCAACGCTCTATTCAATTCATACAAGCGCAAGCTGCTATCACCTTCTACGTTCGTTGGTCGGTTTTCTGCGGTAAATGCATCAACCCAACCCCAAAATTTTTTGCGCCTAACTTTTTGATGAACTAAATTAGAAGCTACTGAAAATAAATAGGAAAGCATGGCCTGTTCTTCTCGTAATTGTTCAAATTGCTCGTATGCAATTAAAATGGTCTCGCTCACCACATCTTTGGCTTCTTCCTTATCCCAAATCAACGTTTGCACATAGCGGCTAAGCCTCGCATGCAAAGGCTCATACACTGCCATAAAGCGCTGTTGTTTATCGGTTATCGGGTTGCTCAAGCGTAAAGTGGTTGTTCTGTCAGTAGGTGGCTTAAGGTCGTTAAAAAGTTTCAGGCATGTTTGCGTTTTTCCTTAAGTGTTTGATTATTAAGGTTTAAAATTTATTCGCTACTTCTCCTTTTTAGCGTTCTACACGTTTTACTAACTGCCAATTGGGCTGCACAAAAGGCATTGGCTTTATTTGTGACCACATGCGCTAAACATGGCTTTTTTTTATATTTTTACGGCCCTTTAAAATACAGATAATTACACGAAATGATAGGTTCTATTTTCAATACCATCGCGAAGGTATTCGGCAGCAAATCAGAGCGCGACTTAAAAACGATTTTACCTTTGGTGAAGGAGATCAATACGCACTACGAACAATTACGTTCTCTTTCTAATGACGAGTTACGTGGGAAAACCATAGAATTTAAAGCGGCTATTGCCGAATACTTGAAAGGCGTTGATGCAGAAATTGCAGAGGTGAAACAACAAGCAGAGTCTACCGACATTGATTTGCACGCGAAAGAAGAGTTGTTCCGCGATTTGGATAAACTTAAAAAGAAACGCGATGAGGAATTGGAAAAAGTATTGCAAGATATTTTACCGGAAGCCTTTGCGGTAGTTAAAGAAACAGCCAGACGTTTAACAGAAGATAAAGAGTTAGTTGTTACCGCAACTGATTTTGATAGAGAACTTACTACACACCGCAGAATTAAAAAGCCTGTTCGCATTGAAGGCGATAAAGCTATTTGGAGCAATACATGGGAAGCAGCAGGAAGCACAGTTACCTGGAACATGATTCAC
>JACCDH010544750.1_pt1 | contig 23894 bp, 22 predicted proteins | sample 7442481 | NCBI WGS metagenome assembly JACCDH01 (sample SAMN15323433, study PRJNA562643) | freshwater metagenome | isolation source: river surface water | place: USA:Blue River Watershed | collected 2017-08-15
ATATACAATTTCAAAGATTGACACAAATGCCAACCTATAAAACCATTTGATCCAGTTACACCAACTTTAATCATTTTTAATATGGATATTGGATTGCATCAACTTCACCTAATATATCTTTACGAATAATTGGCAGTTTTAATAATAATTGTTTCATTCCTTCAATTTCTAATATTGCTGTGTTATGTGAATGGTATTCATTCAAATTGTCTATATCCGGCATTCCTTCTGAAAAATACTGTTCGTAATTTAAGTCTCTATTATCAGCAGGTATGCGATAGTAATCACCTAAATCCTCTGCTTTTATCATATCTTCTCTATTAACCAAAGTCTCGTAGAGTTTTTCACCATGCCGTGTACCAATTACCTTAATTTCACTTGTTGATTTATATAGTTCAATAAGTGCTTTTGCCAAAGTACCTACAGTTGCAGATGGGGCTTTTTGTACAAACAAATCACCTTGGTTTGCATGTTCAAATGCATACAATACTAAGTCAACCGCATCCTCCAATGTCATCATAAAACGTGTCATATTGGGATCTGTGATTGTTAATGGCTGATTATCTTTTATTTGATCAATAAATAATGGAATTACCGAGCCTCTTGAAGCCATTACGTTTCCATATCTAGTTCCGCAAAAAACAGTTTTATCGGAATCTAAAATTCTTGATTTCGCAACCATTACTTTTTCCATTAAGGCTTTCGACATACCCATCGCATTAATTGGATAAGCAGCTTTGTCGGTGCTTAAAACCACTACTTTTTTTACCTCAAATTCTTGTGCTACTGTCAAAACATTATCAGTGCCAATTATATTGGTCTTAACTGCTTCCAGAGGAAAAAACTCACAAGATGGCACTTGCTTTAATGCAGCAGCATGAAAAATATAGTCTACACCTTTAATGGCTGGAATTAAACTGTCTCGATCACGCACATCACCTATGTAGAATTTTACTTTATTGTTATTAACTCTCTTACGTAAGTCGTCTTGTTTTTTTTCATCTCGACTAAATATTCTGATTTCAGAAAAAAAATCTATTTTAAGAAAACGATTTAATACAGCATTACCAAAAGACCCTGTGCCCCCAGTAATTAAAAGTGTTTTATTTTGAATTTCCATTATATATGCTTAAAGAGATTATTTTTTTGGATTTGATTTGGATAATTTATTAAAACTGCTTTGTAAGGTCCTTGAAATACAAAGAGGCTTCCAGCTGCAACACCTATAACACCATACTTCTCTATTACTTTTTGTATATCATCAAGCGAACCAGCACCTCCTAAAGCAGTTAATGGTATATTAACTACTTCAGTAATTTTATCTAATAATGCAAAATCATACCCTTGCATAGTACCATCCTTGTCAATAGAATTTATAATAATCTCCCCGACTCCAGCCTGTTCTAATTCTTTTGCAAATTTTACTGGGTCAATTCCAGTTGATTTATGGCCATTATGAGTAAAAAGTTCATATCCACCAAATAATTTTTTCTTAACATCTAATACTACAATAACACTCTGTGAGCCAACTCTATCTGCGATTTTAGTTACAAGATCTGGGTGCTGAATTGCAGCACTACTCAATGCAATTTTTTCAATGCCTAATCCAAAGATTTTTTGAGCTTGCTCAATTGTTTTTACTCCACCTCCATAACACAATGGCATTCTAGATTGATTCGCTAATTTTTCAATAAGTGAATAATCGGGTTCGTTTTTATGTACCGTTGCATCTATATCAAAAATTACAAGCTCATCCACCTCTTTCTCGTTAAATATTCTTACGGCATTTATAGGATCTCCAACATATTTTGATGATTTAAAATTAAGGGTTTTGACTAATCCTTTATCCTTAATGAGAAGACTCGGAATAATTCTAGGTCGAAGCATGGTTAATTTATTGCAAAATTATATAACAATTGTTCCCCGTATCTATGACTTTTTTCAGGATGAAATTGAATACCAAAAATATTATTAACATTCACTGCTGAAGTAAAAGAATTACCATACTCAGTTGTTGCAATTACGTCATCTTGATGATGGCATTTAAAATAATATGAATGTAAAAAATAAAAAATAGCATTTTCATCAAGTTCATTAAATAGAATGTTGTTTTTTTTCTTTTCAACATCATTCCAACCCATGTGAGGAAGTTTTGTTCTTTGATTTATTAAGCTTTCATCAAATTTTAATATGTCTGCATCAATCCACTTTAATCCATCCATCACACCTTCATCACTTTTATTACCCATCATTTGCATTCCAACACAAATGCCTAAAACTGGAACTTTTTTATCCAATACAAGTTCATCTAACTTTTCTCTCATTCCTGATGTATTTAAACTTTGCATAGCATAATCAAAAGCGCCAACTCCAGGTAATATTATTTTCTTTGCCGATTCTAAATCAGAAATGTTTTTTGCAATTTTAGTAGAAATATTTAAACGCTTATATACGTTTTGAAATGCAAATATATTTCCTACTCCATAATCTATAATTGTTATCATCTAAATAATCTTTTTTCAAGTCCTAAAATGGTCATAATTTTTGCACCAAAACCTATTAAACCTATTTTATTCTTATAATCATGGAATGTTTTATTTGGAGCCATAAATATTTCTTCTAATTCTTCTTTAGTTAAATCTAATTTTTCCGCCACATATTCAAATTCTTTTTTTAAAAACTCTTCCGATAATTCAGGTTTAGAAATACGTTCTAATGCCTCTTCTCTTGTCATTTGTCCTGTTAAAATTAAACTTGAGAAATGGGCTCTTCTCTTTTCAAAACCAAATTTTCTTGGCAACCAATAGTCTTCGTAAAATCTAGTAAAACGTGATTCGTGATGTTTGTGTTGGAAAGACTCCCAGCCAAATTTTTCTTTTAAGAGATTCTCAGCATCAGTTTTAATATAAGGTAAATAGTTTAATGGTTTAAATACTTTCATCCCTAAAATATATCTATAATAAATTTTATAAGTAAAAATATCTACTATCGGGAACGTCTTTAAGGGTCTTTTTCCAAATTTTTTATGAATATCATTCACTAATATTTTATCAATACCCGGATAAGCTCCCCACTCTTCTGGTTCTCTACAACATTCAGTAGAAAAATTTCCACCTGTTAAGACATGTTTTATTTTGTGCTTTTTTGCAAATTTATACATGGCAGAAAAAAATGCATAATCTTGTGGCAAATCCTGATCTGCAATTTGTGATTTTAAAACTGCCACTTGCAAATCTTTCATTTCTTCCCAATTTATCACTTCGGTAAATAAGTCTAATCCTAATCCTTTACATAATTTTTCAATATTTCCAACAGCCTTATCTGTATTCCACCCAGCATCCACATGAAATAACAATGGTTTCAAACCCATGATTTCTTTTGCTACATAAACTAAATAAGAACTATCTAACCCACCGCTTAATCCTATTATACAATCAAAATTAGGATTCCTTGTTTGTTTTTTTATTTTAGCAGCTAATTGCATTAAAGCATCATGGCTTTTTTGATCCGTATGCCAATTAGGGATAATATTGTTAATATAATTTGTGTAATAATCACTCTCGCCATTTTGATTAAAGATAATATTTGGGTCACTTGTATCCATTATTGTTTTTGTACAAATTTGATATGGCCTTGTCGAATTATTTTTGATTTTTTTTGAGATCATAATTGTTTATTGCAAATTTTAATATAATATCTAAAATTTAGATTTTTTATTTTTAAGAAACGAAACACCCTCATAAAATTGTTTAATGACAATATTTTCACGATGATTTTGAGTGATTTTCTGTACCTTATCAGATATTTCGTTCAAATCATACTTTTTAGTTGAGAATTCAAGTAATGAAGTTGTTATTGATTCTTCACTATTAGGGTTAAAACCTAAAAATATTCCCCCCGTAAATTCTTTTACTGCATCAATTTCTGAAGCAATAATAAAACATCCACAAGCAAAAGCCTCCATTATTGGAATACCCCCCCCTTCATACATTGATGGAAATACAAGTGCAGATGTTAAATTATATAATTTAATTAATTCTAACTGAGTTAGTCTTGGAATAAAAATTACATCATTCCTTAAATCATTTTCTTTTATTATATTGATAATGTCTTCGTTTTCTTGAATACCATCTCCTCGAAGCACAAGCTTTAAATATTCAATATTTTTTATTTTTGATTCATCTTTATATTTAGCAAAACTTCTAATTAATCTTATATGATTTTTATGTGGATAGTAATGTGCTACATAAAGAAAAAATTTACTTGGTAGTTCGAAATCAATTTTAATCGCATTCAAGTCTTCGGGTTTTAATTTTCTGAATGCACCATTAATAATATTTGGTAATATTTTTGATTTATTAATGTCGAAATCCGATTGAATTTGTAGTAATTCTTTTTGTGTAGTCTTTGAAATAAAAAAGTGGTAATCAGCATTGCGTATTGCATATTTTAAAGCAATTCGTAAATACACTCTTTTAATTAATCCAAAGGCATTTGGATTAATTAATGGTAAAAAATCATGAAAAATTACTATATTTTTTTTGGTTTTAATAAAACCCATTGTATCTGAAGGCCATAATACTATATCTACTTTATGCTTCTTAAGTAAGAAATGAAAAATTGTATTTTCATAAAAAATTCTTGCAATTCTTCTGATAGAGTTAACATTACATAAGATGAGTTCTAAATTATTATATTTTTCAACTAATTCTAAATTATTTTCTGTATGAAAAATTTTTATTCGATGTGGTTTATCTAAATTGTTTAAGCCTGCAAGCAGGTTGTCTATATAATTATATGCACCGCCTATATCTTTATTAATCGCTAAAAGATTAACTGCTAATATCATTATCCTATATTCTACTTTTAATTAATTATTTGTTTTCATTTTCTTTTCTAAGCTTCCCTAAAGTTTCTATATATTTTTTCCCATATCTAAGATCTGGTTCCATATAATTACCTTCTCCCCATTCGTTCCAAGATTTAAGAAAAATAATTTTATCTTCTTCATCCTTATTTTCTATTGATTGAAAGACATCTTTTACGTGTTTTGCAAAATATTCGGGAGTAGAATTGTGAAAAATTGAGCCCTTTCGACCACTTCTTGGGGTATGATCCCAATTGGGTATTATAGATGGATACACATTTTTTGCTCGCTCTTCATCCTGTACAAAATATTGTATCATTAGTGAATAACTAATCTTTAAAGGTTTTTTAAAAATCTTGTACAAGATAGTTGGAATCAATATTTTTTTTAACAACTTTTTATTAAAAGCATACTCACCGTGTCGTACAATATTTATAGCATCAAACCCCATATTAATAATAGGTTCAATGTTATCAGATTTTTCAGTACTACCAATAAAGTGAATTCCTTCAAGCCCTTCTTTTATTGCTAGCGTTCTCCAAACATTGATAAATTTTGCAGCATCAGGAATTAAAAATGGTTTATAAACAACAAAAATAGGTTTATTGTCTTTTCTTAGATATCGCTTGTCTTTAAACGCTTCTAATATTGTATAAAAATGATCAGTATAATCCTGCTCACCAGGATATAATTGTTCGATTAAAGTTCGATCTCTTTTAGTACTGTTAAAATCCCAAACTTTTGCTTTCCAAGATTCATTCGCCCAGCCCAAACAAAAAGGAAAATCAGGTTCTCCCGATTTTAATACTTCATTAAATGGCATCTCCAATAATCTCCGACCATTACCAAACCAATAATGCCAATAACAAAAACCATCTATCCCTGCTTCTTTTGCCAAATTGGCTTGCTGTTTTCTAACATCAGCTATCCTTAAATCATAATACCCTAAATCCTTAGGAATCTTGGGTTGATAATGATCTTTAAAATATTTTTTTGCTTTACCTACATTGGTCCATTCTGTAAAACCCGTCCCCCACCATTCATTATTTTCTTTAACCGGATGATATTGTGGTAAATAGTATGCGATGATTTTCATTAAACTAAAACTATTAATATAAAGATGATGAATTTAAACATTCATAAAATTCAAATTCTAAATTTTATTTTTGATTTTCCTAAATATTAAATAATATAAAGAAATAATATAATTTTTATACACGTATGTAATGATAGTTAATACAGTAATAATGATAAGATAACGTAGGATAATAAAATCATATGTTTTCACAACAGCAAAACTTATTAGACCTGTTACTATAGAGATAATCCAAATAAATTTATCATCATAGATTTTTTTCTTAGTTATATATCTACAAATATATAAATGAAAGAAAGCAAGTGCCAAGTAACTCATACACGTTGCATAAGCAGCAGCAATGTATCCAAAAATGGGAATAAATGTGAAATTTAGAAAATAATTCAATATAGCAGCTAAAACGGTCCCAATTGCTATCACCAATGTTTTTTTATGATATAATTCAATACTGGTATATGTGTTGTATATATATTGGAATAAAGATCCAATAGCCACTGGAAGTACCACCCATTTTGCTGCCCAGAAATTTTTTGAACCAAGAAATTTTAAGGCCTCTGGAGCTACAGCAATAAGTAGAAAGGTTATCACACACATTGCTACAGCAATTAAATTATTTGATTTTTTTATACTAATAATATCATTTTCTCTATACTTTATATAAAGCCATGGTTGAAAGGCCTGTAAAATTGCATTTGAGAAAAGCGCCAATAAGATAGCATATGAAAACCCAAAACTATATAAACCTGCATCAGAATTTCCGCATATCCTAGTAATCATTATTCTATCCAATTGTGTTAAAACAACCATTGCTAATGAATGTGGAATCATTGGAACTCCAATTTTTAAAGCAAAAGCCCAATATTTATGAATGTCTTTGAACCATCCATTTTTTAGTGTTTTAATATAAAAGAAAATACCCATTAAAAACATAGGTAGAATTAACCCAATAATTCTACCAGTATACCTTTCTTTGTCATAAACATAAATCATCAAAAGTAAACAGAACAAAATAGACCCAAATGTGTTTACTATAGATATTAGTATATTCTGTTTAAATTGTAAAGTAAATTTATATCGCTCTTGAGCATAAATTACAGAGGGATACACTAACATATAGATAAAAATAATTAAAACTAAATTTTTATCAATTTCCATGAACTTTGCAACCTCTTCTTTAAATTGTAGTACTACCATTAGTACAGTAGCTGCCATCACAGTTCCCAAAGTTTGAATAGAAGCTATATATTTATTTAATTCGTTCGGAAAATCCACTTTTGCATTTCCAATACTATATGGTAAACCTAGCCCAATTATAACCAATCCAATATTTAACCAAGCTGCAAAATTACTCGCTATTCCATAATCAGCAGTACTTAATAATCTTGTAAAAATTGGAGCTGTTATTAATGACGTTGCACTGATTAAAATATTAGATAGCATATAACTAGAACCCGATTTTATAGCTTGAATATTATAAGATGAGTTTGTTTGTGCCATTAAGTATTATATAGTAAATATTTTATGATAAAATATTTATTCGTAATTAATTCTAGTGCTGTATTGCTCATAAGCATTTTCATAAAATGACAATAATGAGTTTATTTTTTCATCATATTCAATTGAATAATTTTTTTCATTTCTTATGATGGCCTCGCCCTCAGTTACTAAATATTTTAAATTAATTTCTTTTCCAATTGCTTTTATCGATGCTAAATAAGCTGCGCACGATTTAATATTGTCAATTAATCCAAATGAAGCAATCAGTGCTGGAAGTTGTTCGAATGAATGGATGCGAGTAATACCTTCTATTAAATTAAAAGGAACATCACCGAATATAAGTGCTTTCTTCCCAAGCATTGCTGCCTCATATGCACCAGTTCCAGTAATGGTAATAACTCCTTTTGAATTTTCTATCCAAGGCTTAGGATCTTGATAATAATTAAACTTCACCAATCTAACATTTGGAAATTTCCTCACTTTTTTATAAAAATCGAAACTTCTTTCTCCCAACATAGATTGATGTTCTTTAACATATAATTTCCATCCAATAGGTAAAGATTTTGATATTTGTTCAATAATAAATAATTCATTGAAATAAAAAGGAGCTTTAACAAAAGTTGTAGATTCCGGAATTAAATGCAAAGGCATATATACATAATCTTCGTGTTCTACAGGATCATCGAAAAAATTTTTAGCCCTGTATAAATATTGTCTTTTTAAATCTACCTTTGCATAGAATAAAAAGTATTTAAAAGGATTTGGATAAATGATTCTAGTCCATTTAATTATTTTATAATTACCCTTTTTAAAAAACACATTCCAAAAATAAAATATTTTGCCAATAGTATTTTTTAAGATAGGTAATATAGGCTCCGCCCTGTATTGACTAGTAGTAGTCCCTTTAAATTCATTAGACATTATATTTGCACTTTTTCTGAGCTCTAATATATATGCATATTCATCAGCCAATTCAAATTCATTTTTTGAAAATAATTCATCATATTTTAATTTTAAAAAATTTTCAGTCTTGACACCTAGACAATAGGTAGGAATTTTATAGCCTTCGAATCTTGGATAGTCAATAGTTATATATGGAATTTTTTTCTTGAACGAAATTTCACATAAAATAGTCCTTAACAGCTCTCCATCTTCTGTATCTAATATAAGATCCGGCTTGCACTCATCTATAACCTCAATGACACGTTTATAGCCCAATTCCAAGAAGTTTAAATTTTGTTCAAAACTGGAATATCCAAAATAAAATCTATTGTGATAATGCCTTGTTGTTAACTGAGATACTGTTATTTGTAGGTTTAAATTTTTAAAATGAGTAAACTCTTTTTCAATTGCACCCAAGTATTTATAATCTATGAGAGATTGCTTGTTAAAGGATTCGCAAAAATCTTTTAAGTCATATAATTTAACTTCCGGTAAATTTTCTTTGAAATTATAAAAAGTGTTTTCATTATATGCACATTTGTTATAGTAACTTTCTTCAGGGTGTATAAAAAAAGCACTTACTTCGTTTTCTTGAGCAAGTAATTTTTTTGCTATGAAAAATAATGGAAATGAAAAGCTTTCTTTACAAATTAAAAGGACATTTTTTTTTTGAATCATTACAATTGTAAACTGAGTTAAATTATTTAATACTATTTTCTATTTGAACTAATTCCTGAGATATGCTTTTGCTTATATCGATTTTAAAAATGTTTTTGTTTTTTACAATTTTTTCGATATTCCATTCCCACCATTTTAATTTCTCTAATAATGTAATTTGTTCCTCATTAAATCTTTTTTTTATCACTTTTGCCGGATTACCCACTACAATTGAATAAGCAGGGACATCAATGTTTACAATTGTTCCTGCTCCAATAATCGAACCCCTTCCAATAGTCACTCCAGGTAAAATTATAGAATTTGATCCTATCCAAACATCTTCTTCAATAACTGTGGGTCCACTCGAAACAATATCGGAATGGAAGTTTTCTTTGAATATGTTATAATGAATGAAATTAGTGCTTATTCTATTAAAATTGTGATTGAAGTCAACAATACATACGTTTTGTCCTATAGAAGTAAATGAGCCTATAGAAATTTTTTCTTTCAAAGATTTTACAATAGTTCCAGGACCAGTAATGGAAGCAAATCGACCTAAACAAACATCACCATAAATTCTTGATTCTGAAATATAACAACCTTCATCAACATTAGTTAAATTGCATTTAGAATCTACAATTTTACATGAATATTTAGATTTGAAATTTTTATTGATCACATTATAATTCAAATCTGAACTAGTATCCAAGTGGATATTCTTAGTCAATTTAAGCAAAAGCCTTTTTATAATTGATTTGAGCATACATTATAATTTGAATACCTTTATTCATATTTGTGTATATTTAAAATATGTAACATTCGAAAAATTAAACGAAATACTTTTGTTTTAAATAAAATGAGTTTTATTTTATTATTTATTGAAATAAATTCTGATGAAATTATTTCAACAAATTCCATATTTATCTTAGATTGATAATATTTGAATTTCACTTTACCAATGATATCATTTTTATTGGCTAAATATTGACAACTGTTTATTACAGCAGTATAATAATGTGATTTAGCTTTTTTCAATAAAGTTGGATAAGCTGAGGCAGCTAGATCATTCCAAATGGCCAATGCATCTAGCATGTCTAACATATTGTAATTAAATGCGGATCTGCATAAGCTTTCATTGTCTTGATAATAATAATATAATGGATACTGACAGTAGACAATATTTTTTGCATTCTGAAATATATAAGGCATCAAAAACATATCCTCATTATGTTTGCCAATAGGGAAACGCAAGTTTTCAAAAATTGATTTTTTATACAATTTACCCCAAACAGCTGTCATATTTTGATCTTCAATAATTAAATTCATTGCTCCTAAATCATCAAGTAAAATTTCATTGGTAAATTGTACTTGATCAAAAAGTTTGGTTTCTTCATTCACTTTTTGATAAGAGCAAATGGCAATATTTGCAGTTGGATGCTTCTCTAAATAATAATTTAATTTGGAAAATAATTCGCAATGAACGTAGTCATCACTGTCTACAAAAGCTATAAAATCACCTTTTGCAATTTCAAGGCCTGCATTTCTAGCACCAGAAACACCAATACCGGAATTTTTTAAATGAATTGTTTTTATGTTTGAATAATTCATTGCATAATCATCACATAACTGTGGGCAATTATCTGGAGAATCATCATCTATTAATATAATTTCAATATTTTTATACGTTTGTACTAATATACTTTCTATACATCTACTTAAATACTTTTCAACCTTATATACCGGAACAATAACACTAATAAGACCTCTTTTGTCGTTCATTTCTATTGAGAATTAAATAAAGTTGGATTATTATTGACAAATTGTGTTGCCAATGTTAAATTATTTGGTGTACCCATATCTAATACAAAGTCTTTTATTTCAAATCCTTGCATTTGATTAATCAATTTTGGCAATAAATCAAATCCGATATCTAATGGTTTTTTATTGTCTAATTGTATTTTATTGAACAACTTTGTATTCATAATATAAATACCTGCATTTGCCAAGTCTGATTTAGGGGCTTTTGGCTTTTCTTCAAAATCAATTACACAACCTGTGGAATCTAATGCAACAATTCCACACGAACTAGGATTTGTAGTTCGAAATAAAGCAATTGTAAATGGTTTCAAGGATTTTTTATGCATCTCCATCATTACATTCAAATTAACATTCGTGAGCGTATCTGCATAAAAAATGAAAAAGTTTTCTTCATTTTCGACAAATTTTTGATTATGTAAAAGTGTTCCAAAACTACCTAATAAAGTTTCTTCATTTACTAAGGTAACTTTTATATCTAAAATATTATTTTGAATATATTCTTTTACTTGCTCAGGAAAATGATTTAAATTAATTAAAACTTCAGTAATGCCATATTTTCTAAAAAGATTAAACCAATAATATAACATTGGTTTTCCAGCAACCGGCACAAGGCATTTTGGGATTGTATTTGTAATAGGTCGTAATCTTGTTCCAAGACCAGCTGCTAATAAAAAAGCCTTCATGTGTTAGTTTCTACAATTTTAAAATATTTATCATCAATCCTTCTTAGAGTACAAAAATCTTTTTCGTCTTTTATCTTGTTTTGAAATATTGTTGAATGCCATTCGTCCCATGGCGCACTTATTAATTTACCTGTAATTCCATTAGATTTTTCACATAATAAAAATTGAACCAACTCTACTGCATATTTTACATCTACCCCACCACGCTCATTTATCATCTGTAAAGTTATTTCATAAAATGACCCAGCTTTATCACCAGCCGCAAGTGTCTGATTCGCCAAAGGTGTATTTATAAATCCAGGAGCTATGCAGTTTATATCCATGGATGGATATTCTATTGACATATTTTCTGTTAACTTCACAAGAGCAATTTTAGATGTTGCATAACCGCTATAACAAGGAAATGCTGAAGTTGCTCCACCACCTGCAAAATTGATTATTTTACCTCTAGGTGCTTTTTGTAAAAATGAGAACCCATAATAACAAACATGATATGCCCCCATTAAGTTTACTTGCAAAGTTTGTAAATATTCAGTTGGAGATATTTGATCAAACTTGCCGATAGCTCCAAAAGTACCAGCACAATTTACAATCCCATCTATGCAAGAAAATGTTGTTCCTATTTGTTGAAACAGCTCTTTTACTTTCAGCTCATTAGATACATCTAAGGCTATGTATTGATGATGTTTTGCTGATTTTTTTAAATCTTTTCTTAACCGATCTAAATCTTCTTGGCTTCGGGAAATAAAAATACATTTAGCATTATTCTTGGATAAGTTTTGTGCTATATGATATCCAATACCCTTGGTAGCTCCAGTTAATACAAAAGTCTTTCCTTTAAACAAGCTGAATGTTTGTTATAACTTTAATAATTATATTTTTAATTTAATATATTCCTTTATTATATGATTAATAATTAAATGTAGATCTTCTATTCTTTCCATTGATGTAGTGTTAGCTACAATTGAGATATCAGAAATTTGAACTAATTTGCCACCACATTTACTATTATAATCTCCTGAAATTCCAACGGTAAAATTTCCTTTTGATTTTGAATATTCTATAGCATTAATCACATTAGGTGAATTTCCACTACCACTATAACCAATTACAATATCCCCGTCAGATAAAAATGTTTCTAATTGTCCTTTAAAAATATTTGCATAATCGGTATCATTTGCAAATGCAGTTAATGAAGGAGTATTGTCAGTAAGACAAATTGTTTTAATCTTTAACTCCTTCGTCCAGTCACCTGCACTATGAGATGGCGTTGCAGAAGATCCTCCATTTCCGATCAAATAAACTGTATTCCCATTCTTTTTTAATTGAATTAGTTTGTCTGCAATTATTTGTAAGATATTCCAATCTAAAGATTCAATTGCATTGATTAGATCTTTCTTGTAGTCTTCAAAAAATGTTTTCATATTTTTATTTTATTTTAAAATTTATCTAGCATTATATCGCCTCATATTATACACAATTCTAGATCCAAAAGGCTCTAACATAAAAGGGAGTTCCATGTAATTGTTCATAGCTTTTCTAAAATTATCTTGCTCATTTCTTGGAACATAAGATAACAAAAATCCTCCGCCACCTGCTCCAGCAATTTTAACACCAATTGCTCCGTTTTTTAATGCAATGTCTACCATTTCGTCAATTTCAGGCATTGTAATTCCTTTTGCAAGATTTTTTTTAATATCCCAATTTTGTTTTAATAGTAGTCCTAAAGCATCCCAATTTTCAACACTAAATTCATTTTCTAACTCCCCTACTAAATCCGCCAAACTATCTAGTAATGCTAAGTTATCTTGAGTATTGTTCTTTTGATCAGACAAAATAGAGTCAGCTTTTCTTGTGATATTTGTAAAGTGTAAAAGTATGTTAGATCCAAGTTTAATGCGATTATCTCTTGAAAGATTTAATGGTATTGACTCAACTGTGCCGTCTCTTTTAAAGATAAATTTATTTACTCCACCATATGCAGCAATATATTGATCTTGTTTACCAATTGGTTTTTTTAATATATCAATCTCAATTTTACATGCCTCGGATGCAAGTTGTTCCGCAGTAACTTGTTTTCCTAGGTAATTATAAAGTGCATTTAACAGTCCGACAGTTAATGTTGACGAGGAGCCTAATCCAGAACCAGTAGATGGAATATCTGCAAGCATAGTAATTTCTACCCCTTTTACCACTCCAGTCATTTTCATTGCTTCACGAACTAACTCATGCTCTATTTCATTCACATCATTTACAATTTCTTTTTTCATGTAATTGATATAAATTTTATCATCAAATCTTTCATTTATAATTACAAATAAGTACTTATCTATGGTCGTACTAATAACCATTCCTGGTGTGTTTTCGTAATATGAAGGCATATCTGTACCTCCTCCTACAAAACTAATACGTAATGGTGTTTGTGATATTATCATCTGTTTGCCCTCCTAACAACACCTAAATTTTTCATATATTTCTCTGAATAATCTAGTATGTCATTTATGTCTGTTTGTTGTTCAAGATATTGTTTGTATTCTTTTATACTATCTAGAATTGTTCTTTTTGGTACCCAACCAAGTGCTTTTAATTTGCCAATATCCGAGAAGATGTGTCTGGTATCTCCAAATCGATATTCATTGGGGATTTTTGGCGCCAAATCACTGCCAAATACTTCCGCAACAGTTTTAGCAAATTCTACAACTGTATATGGAAGACCACCTCCAACATTATAAACCTGTCCGTTAGCTTCATCTTTTTCCATCACTAACACTAATGCATCAACCACATCATGAATGTTTACAAAATCTCTAATAGAATTCCCATCTTCATATAGAGTAGGTTGTCTATTTAAAAAATAAGAAAGTGAGAAAATTCTACATGCACCAGAATAAGCATTATAAAAGCTTTGTCTTGATCCTTGTACAATGGAAAACCTCATTGCTACAGAAGGAATATTAATACGATTACCTAAATTAATTGCCAACATCTCCTGCTGATACTTTGACATTGCATAAGGATTCATAGGATTTATGACTGTTTCATCTGAAAGGTCCATTATTAAAGGTAAATCTGTTTCAGGATCTATTAAATCCCATTGTGCATTGCTTAATTGTTTTAATGACCTCAATGAAGGAAAAACCACTTTACCTTCTTTAGTATGATATTTTCCTTCACCCATTACAGCCTGTGAAGAAGCTAAAATAACTTTTTTGATCGGTAAATTATGTTCTTCAATTATTTCATAAATCAAAGAAGTACTAGCAACATTGATTAATGAAAAAGATGAATAATCAGGTAAATAATCTTGATATGCAGCAAGATGGTATACAATATCAACATTACCTAATGCATAAGTCAATGTTGACTTATTGGTAACATCTCCGAATATAAATTCAACTTTTGTTTTGTCTAAATACTCTGGAAAACCATTCATATGAACTGGCTTTTTGAGAATATCCAATATTTTTACATGATGTCCTTTTTTTAATAACGCATCCGCAGTATGTGATCCAATAAAACCTGCGCCTCCGGTAATTAATATATTCATTTTATAAAATTATACTTCATGTTTAATTTATGCTCAATATTTGTTTTTTATTTGTAAAAGCAATTCTTCCTATAGCATACCAAAATATAGGAGCAATAGATTGAAAAGTAAAAATATTCGAACCTATTCCAACTAAACAAATACAAAATATAATACCTAAGTCTAGATATTTATTTTTAAAATCTTTAATCCCGTTCCAAAAAGATGAAATTAAAATAGCAAGAAAAAGAAATGTTCCAAAGATTCCAATTTCGCCAATCATTTTAAAATAATTACCATCTGCTATTAATATTTTGGAAAAACCAATAGCCTTATGACCAACAGAACCCAATCCTTTTCCAAAAATAAAAGTTAAATCTTGAAACGCGTATGTCCAAGTGAAACTTCTTTCGCCAACTGCTTGAGAAATCTCTGAACTTCTCTCTACAATGTTTTCTAATAAAATCACATAGTCACTTAGAAAGTATTTATAAATTAAATAAATAAAAAACATTTCAATAATAAAATACCTTTTTTTTAAAAAATTAAATCTTAAGTAGGCTATGTAATGTAATATTATAAATGCAATAAAAAGAGAAAACATTGCCCCCCTTCTAAACGTCAAAATCGTTGCTACCAAGCAAATTATCATTGCGATTTTACCTTTCTTACCATTGCTTCGCAATATTAAACTTGAACTTATTAAAAAACCAATGACTCCTAAAGTCCCAGTAGCAGTTAATCCATATAATGATTGGAAAAAATCAAGCCCTGTACCAGGTCCCTCTGTTGTTTCCATGAAAACTTTATAATATTCAGAATCATTGATCCATAAGTAAAAACCAATTATAAAACTGATAATTAAAACAAATAATGTGATATTATAAAATCTAAAATTTTCTGTTTTTTCTTTACTTGGAAGATAAAAAAAGAAAATAGGAAGAATTGAATTGGACCATTCTGCAAAAAATACTGACAAGGGAATTCCTGAAAAAACATACATAAGGACAGAAAACGTATTATAAAACAAATACGCCAAAACTAATTTATTAATGTCAGAATTTATAAGTAGGTCACGCTTATTAATTGTATTATATAAAGCTAATAATATTATAACTGAGGTAACAACGCCCAATCTAATACTTGATATAAAATATAATTGAGTTAAAACTATAAATAAAATAATTACATAGTAAAATTCATAAATCCTATTCTTCTTAATTGATTTGAACATGTTGATCATTTATTCAAACTAAATAGAGCTTTCGCAAATTCAAGGTCTTCTAAATTATCAATATCAACAGCGTGCTTCCAATCTATTTCACAAAATTTATAATCAGGGCCATAAAATGTACCTGCTTTCTTCAATTCTTCAACTTTAGCAATCCAAATTGCTCCGGTTGGACAAAATAATTCCTCTAAATCTTGTGATCTTTTTCCAATACCTTCACCGAACATCCACTCATGAGACCCACTTTTATTTATTTTAAAAGCCCACCATGGATTCATCCAGCCAAATTTAAATGAGCTGATTTGGAAGGATTTTTTTGATTCAATAAATTGTTTGATGTGTACTTGAATATCATTATCATCTCTAAGTGGTGCATTAGCCATCAACTGTATAACTATATCATATTTTTCATTATAGTATTCTTCAGCTTGATGAATTGCTACAAGTGTAGCTTCGGTTACTGTAGAAATATCGTCATTTTTATCATTCCTAAGAAATGGCACATCTAATCCATATTTTTTTGTCACATTTGCTATTTCAGAAGAATCTGTACTAATTATAATTCTATCAAATAATTTTGTTTTTTGAGCTGCTTCAATTGTCCATGCAATTATTGGCTTACCCATGAAATCAATGATATTTTTTAGTGGAATTCGCTTTGATCCGCCTCTAGCGGGTATAACAGCAATTAATTTCATTAGCTATAAATGTGAAATACTTTTTAAAACTTACTTTTACCCATTGCTTCTAACATATTACCATATTCTTTCCATTGCCCAGAATCGTAATATGAATTTTCTGAAACTGGATACACTCCTATCTTACCACCTCTTTTTTTTACTTGTTCAATTAAATCAGTAATATTATAAAAAGTATCTTTTGGAATATATTTTATGACTTCTGGATTAATAATATACATACCTGCGTTGACCAAAAAATCGTATTCAGGCTTTTCTACAAGTTGATGTAACGTTCCACCATTTTCAATTTCACACACTCCATATGGAACTTTATAATTTATCATTGAAGCAACAATAGTGAAATCATTTTTTTTGTCTACATGATATTTGTAGATGTCTGCATAGTTTGCCTTAATTAAAATGTCACAATTTGAAACAAAAAATGGTTTATCAATCTTTGAGTCCAAATATTTTAGTGCACCGCCAGTTCCTAATGGAATATTTTCTTGCAGATATGTAAAATTATACAATTTTGTATATTCTTCTAAATATGCTTTTATTAAATTGGCCTTAAAGTTAACTGATATAAAAAAACTACTTTTAAAATATACATTATATTCATCCATTATAACTTCTAACATGGATTTGTTTCCAATGGGTATAAGTGGTTTAGGGAAAATATTAGTAAAAGGTTTCATTCTAGTACCTTTTCCTCCCGCCATTATTACAACAGATACTTCGTTTAATTCTTTTGGTAAGATAACTTTTCCTGTTAAATCATATTCCTTTCTTTTAAAAAGTTGCTTAAGAATCCCATTTTCTAGCAATGGAAGATGATCGATTTTGTATTGTAAAAATAAATTGATTACTTCTCTCTCACTAAAATTATCATTTTCAATAAATTTAAAATCATGGTTTGCAATAGTATCACATACCTCAGATAATGATATTCCATTTAAAATCGCTCTTCTAAAATCACCATCTGTTAATACACCAACAACTTTTTCATTTTCATCAACAACAAAAATTAATCTTTCGCCATTATCATCAATTTTTTTAATGGCTTCTCTAATATTGCTTGTCCTTGATATGATATATTTATTCAATTTCTTAGTATAAAAGTTTGTAAATAAGCGTTATTCCCTTTATGATTCAAGATAACTATTCGAAGTCTGACCAACTTAAAACTTCATCAGTATTCAAATTTTTCTTTAATTTTCTGCCTACTAAATATGGAATTTCTTCTGGTTGAATTCCCGTGCCTGGTCTTTTAACTGTCAAGTCTTCCTTCGTAATTACATGTCCTTGCGACAATTGTTTTGCTGTAACGACACTTCTTCTAAATTTTCCTTTTTTTTCTTCTTCATCTTTCGAAATTATTCTGTTAAATGAACCAAGCGCTATTTGAATATTTTTACCTTCACTTACAATTTCTTTTAATTCGTCTGGGTTTGCAGAAATTTGATGATCCCAACCTGGCATGTCCTTGTCTAAAGTAAAATGTTTTTCAATAATACAAGAACCTAGTGCAATTGAAGCAAGTGGAATTGATGTTCCAATTGAATGATCAGAGAATCCAATTGGATATACAAATGCTTTTTGTAACATTTGTATGTTATTTAAATTAATGTCCTTATATTTTGGAGGATAAATAGAGATACAATGCAATAAAACAATCTGATCATTTCCTTCGTCTTCAATTGTTTTAATTGCTCTCTCGATTTCACCAAGTGTTGCCATTCCAGTAGACAAAATGATTGGTTTTTTATAAGCTGCCATATATTTTAATAATTCAAAATTATTAATATCCATAGAAGCAGTTTTAAAGAAGGGAACATCTAATTTGTATAACATATCAACTTCTTCTTTTGAAAATGGAGTGGAACAAAAATCAATTTCTATTGATTTACAATAATTTGAAAGTTCAATATGTTGTTCATCTCTTAAATAATATTTTTCTACCATTTCTTTTAAAGATCCGAAATGTTTTTTTCCACCATCACCATCGTCATAAGATTGATTTTTATCATATACTTCTTTTGCTTCTATTGAGCCTGGTTTCCATGATTGAAATTTTACAGCATTGGCGCCACATTCTTTTGCGCTATTAATCAAATTCTTTGCAATTTCCATATCCCCATTATGATTAGCACCAATTTCAGCAATGATGTAAGGCTCTGAATAATTGTGAATAATAATTGATTTAGTTAATTGAATTTTTTTCATTTTTTATTAATTTAAATAATTTGACTCCTCCCACCAGAAAAAATTAGTTTTGATGGAATTTATTTGATTTATTTTATATTCCATTTTTATAGGTTCATTTAAAACTAGTTGGAGTAATTTTTGATTTAAGTTAATTTCATTGCTAAGATTATAACTTTTAAATCCTATCTCTTGCAATAAAGTATAATGTTTAATTTTTACTTCTACTATCTTTTTAAATTTATCTAAATTTATTTTCTTTTTTCCAACTAAATTATTGTCATGTTGACGATAGTGAGTAGTGCAATTCTTTAAAAAAAGTCCTTTTAAGTTTTCTTCTGCAGCAGAAAAAAACAACCAGTCATTTCCTTCTTTTATATGTTCAAGTTTATTTAATAAGTTGTTTAAAAATTTATTTTGCATACCTGCATTTCCTAATCCGATAATATTTTTATCTTTTAGAAAATGTATATCAAATTCAAAATTGTCTTTTAAACGACCACTCCAAAAGGATTTTTCTATGCTTTTTCCTTGATCATTCATGAGATCAATGTCATTACAGACAAAGGGATAATTTTTTAAATTATGTACTAATAACTCTATTCGATTAGATGAGAAGGTATCATCAGTGTCGGCAAAAATGATATAGTCGGGATTTAATTTTGAAATTATTTTTAGTCCTTCAATTCTAATTTCAAATGGCCTCTTATTTTTAACACTATGAATTTCATACTTCAAACTAGTTTTGTGTAAATAGTTTGTTAGTGTTTCTACTCCGTCATTTATCAATATTAATTTAAAATTTGAGTCTGTTTGATTTTCTAAAGAGTTAAGAAATTCAGACAAATATTTTAGATTATTTGGGAAAATAACTGCTAATAATATAGTTTTTATTTTTTCTATGTTGTATTCAATTAAATAATTGATTAAGTGTATTGCCTGTTCATTTTATTTAAATCATACTTATTATTACAAATGAGTATAACTGCTTGGGAGGTTTACAATTCTATCACTTAAAAATTCACTATTACTTAAGTCTATTTTAAAACATTTATTAAACATTTTTAAACGATGCATTAGTTCCCAAGAAGGTCTTGTCATCACCCCATTATCATTTGTATATTTTAAAAAATCATCTCTTTCTAATTTATCTTTGCACAAAATAGTATTTAACCAGTAGTTGGATCTTGCCGTTTTAGATTCTGTAACAAATTTTATTTCCTGGTTTTCAAAAAATTGTTCATATCTCTTTGCAAGTTCTCTTTTTGAATTTATAATGTTAGATAAATTTTCTAGCTGTGCGCATGCTAATGCTGCATTAATATTTGGCATTCTGTAATTGTATCCGATTTCATCATGAACAAATTCCCATAGATGTGAGACCTTTGCTTGTGTAGTAAGATGTTTGGCCTTGATTGCAATTTTTTCATCATTTGTCACTATCGCTCCGCCGCCTCCACAAGTAACTGTTTTGTTGCCATTGAAACTAAAAGCTCCTATTTTACCAAAAGTTCCAGTATGTATCTCCTTATAAAAGGATCCTATTGATTCTGCCGCATCTTCAATTACTGTAATATTATAAGCATTACAAATTTCAACAATTTCATCAATTTTACAAGGCAAACCAAATGTATGCATTGGTACACACGCTTTTATTCTTTTCCCGGTTATTTTATTATAATAAAACCCATCATCTTTTTTTTCAGCTGTTTTTTCTAAAAATGAGCTGAGTGATATCGGAGACATCCCCAATGTTTCCAAATCTACGTCAACAAACAAAGGGCTTGCCCCAACATAACTTATTGCATTACAAGTGGCAATAAAAGTTAAACTTTGAGAAATTACTTCATCTCCATTTTTAACATCTGACAATAACAAAGCCATATGTAAGGCACTTGTTCCATTGACTGTTGCTATGGCAAATTTGGAATTAGTAATTTCACACATCATTTTCTCAAACCTATTTACATATTCACCAACAGATGAAACAAATGTTGAATCTACTGCATCCGCTAGATATTTTTTTTCATTTCCAAAAAATACCGGCGCATGTAGAGGAACAAAATTCTGAAGAGGAAATTGTGCTTTAATGAAATCTACTATTTTTTTAAATTTTTCCATTACATTTTAGAATCTAAATACTTTCCAGTTTCTTTATGTTTAAAATCAGGCAACAATTGAACAAATTCGTCTAGTAAATGACGCTTATCCCAAGTAAGTTCTTTTTTTAATAATTGTATACGGTCCGTAAATTGATCAAGCTTTGTTGCGTCAAAACTTAAGTTACTTTTTACAATTCCTAAATTGGAAAAACGAGTTAGATCTAATTCTTCTCCATCTACATAGAACTCTTCAAAATCTTTTTCGCCAGTTGTATCGCTTATTGAAAATAAGCAAGGCCATTTTTTTTCTTTTGGCAAGGTCTTTATTAATTTTCGAGCCTCTTCTTCTGTTTTACATTCAAAAGGTTCGTAACCTAAATCCGTCAAATATTTTTTTGCGATTTCTGCAAATGTAATTAAATGTAAATTTTCGCTAAGTTTTGGAAAAAAAATATCTCTATTTTCTCCAAGCAAGCATGACATTAAGCACAGCTCACCTGACTCTTGTGAAGTAACAAAATATCGTTTGATATCGTTTGGAGCTACAATAGGTTGTTTTTTTTGGATTCTTTGATTAAATCCATGTAATAATGATCCGTCTGAAAAAGCAACATTTGCGAACCTTGCAGTTGAAATTGGAATATGCTTGCTTTCTCTCATTAAATATAATTCCATTATTCTTTTAGATGCCCCCATCATGTTTACTGGATTAGCTGCTTTATCAGTTGAAACACAAAAATATTTTTTTGCTCCATTTTCAACTGATTGTCTAATTGTTTTTATAGTATTAAAAACATTGACATCTATCATTCTCATTAATGTAAACGGATCTTTTTCGCTTCGAACATGTTTTAGAGCAGAAAGATTTAACACATAATCATATTTCCCATCACTATTTATGAAGGCGTCATATTCTAAAGAACCAATATCTAAAGAAAATGTTCTGAAATCACCATCAATATATCCATACGTGCTTCTTATATCCCTTACAAGCTCAACCATGTTATTTTCACTTATGTCAACCACATGTAGTTTTAGTGGATTTCTTTTGAAAATCTCTTTAACAACAGCTTGCCCAATTGATCCAGCGCCACCGATTACAAGAAATGAAGAAGACTCAACAATGCTTTTAATTTTATCTGCATTCGTCATTATATCAACTTCAAATAATGGCTTATTTCTACCAATTAGATTTAAAACATTCACCTTTTATTTTGTCTTTTTTATATATTATTCTTTAAAATAACGCACAAAACTGCGCACATTTAACCTATTTTACAACCTTTTTGTATAACCTATAAACAAAAAATTAAACATATAAAGTGCTTGATTTTCAGCTTATTAATGATTTACGACTATCTGTAAATACCCAATATTAGTGTGGACCACACTAATCCTAAATCACTATTTTCTATCCACCAATCCCAACCACCTTAGCATTGCCATCCAACTGCTCAAACACACTATTGTTACTAATAAACTCAGGCACTAGTGCCTTCATCAACGCCACTAATTCGTTTTCATTTTTCGAAGTGTTTACCAAGGTTCTAAATTGATTAAACTTTGCTTCTATGTCCTGCATCGCTACTTCTCTAACTTTAGCGATCATTATTTTCTCGTGATAGGTGTTCAAGGTATTCTCTGCATCATTTAACAATTCCTCATACAATTTCTCACCAGGTCTTAAGCCACTATACGTAATATCAATATCAATATTAGGGATATAACCATATAAACGGATCATCTTCTTTGCTAAATCTGCGATGGTCACGGGCTGACCCATATCAAAAACAAAAATCTCCCCTCCGTTGCCCATACTACCTGCTTCCAATACCAATTGACAAGCCTCTGGAATTGTCATAAAATAACGAGTGATATTGGGATGCGTTACAGTTACTGGACCACCTTTTTCAATTTGTTGTTTGAATCGGTTAATAACCGATCCATTACTTCCTAGTACATTCCCAAAACGTGTCGTAATAAACTTAGTGGCGTTAGCAATCTCTTTCGATAAACCTTGTACATAAATCTCTGCCAATCTTTTACTAGCACCCATCACATTGGTAGGGTTCACGGCCTTATCTGTGCTCACCATCACAAAACGTTCTACATAATGCCTTACCGATAAATCGGCCATCAACTTCGTACCCAACACGTTGTTCTTCACTGCTTCACTTGGGCAAAGCTCCATCATAGGAACATGCTTATAAGCTGCAGCATGATACACATAATGTGGTTTAAATTGATTAAACAAATCCTCCATTCTTTGCTCGCTCGTAATATCTGCTAAGAAGGGGATACAGTTTACAAAATGTTTCTTCTCCTGTAGTTCTAATTCCAAACTATGCAATGGCGTCTCTGCCTGATCACATAAAATAATTAACTCTGGCGAATAGGCGATCAACTGTCTTACAATCTCAGATCCAATACTGCCTGCAGCACCAGTCACCAATACACGCTTACCTTTTATTTGACTTCTAATTTGTTGGTTATTGATCACGATTGGGTCACGTTCCAACAAATCCTCAATCTTCACATTCTGTAATTGCTTACTATTAAATTTACCCTCACTCCATTTGCTATAAGCAGG
>JACCDH010636302.1_pt1 | contig 23886 bp, 20 predicted proteins | sample 7442481 | NCBI WGS metagenome assembly JACCDH01 (sample SAMN15323433, study PRJNA562643) | freshwater metagenome | isolation source: river surface water | place: USA:Blue River Watershed | collected 2017-08-15
GAATCTAATGGAGTTTCAGCGTTTGCTCTAATTTTTAAAGTTCTAACTTCATCCGCCCATTTCATCATTTCAGAAAAATCTCCTGAGATATCAGGATTAATTGTTTTAACTTCTCCAAGCATGACTTCTCCTGTCGAGCCATCAATGGTTATGATATCGCCTTCTTTGACTTCAGTGTTATCTACTTTAAAAAGCTTAGCCGCATAATCTATTTTTATATTTCCAGCGCCTGAAACGCAGGCTCTTCCCATTCCTCTTGCAACAACAGCGGCATGACTTGTCATTCCTCCCCTGCAAGTTAAAATTCCAACAGCTGCGTGCATTCCATGAATGTCCTCTGGTGATGTTTCAACTCGAACTAAAATAGTATTTTGATTGTTAGCTTTCATTTGCTCAGCATCATCTGCATTAAAAGTAACTTTTCCAGTTGCAGCACCTGGTGATGCTGGAAGTCCTTTTGCTATTACATTTTTTGTAGCTTTTGGATCTAGCGTTGGATGAAGTAGAGTGTCTAAAATTTTTGGATCAATTCTAAGCAACGCCTCGTCTTTTGTAATCAATTTTTCACTTACCATATCTACAGCAATCTTAATTGAAGCCTTTGCAGTTCTTTTTCCTGATCTTGTCTGTAACATCCAAAGTTTCTTGTTCTCAATTGTAAATTCAATATCTTGCATGTCTCGGTAGTGACTTTCTAACTTTTTGTAAATTTTTGTGAGCTCAGCAAATGCTTCTGGCATTGTTTCTTCTAGCGATAGATCTTCTGAAGATGACTCAAGTCTTGCTTTTTTAGTAATATTTCTTGGCGTTCTAATTCCTGCAACAACATCTTCTCCTTGGGCATTAATTAAGTACTCTCCATAAAAACTATTTTCTCCTGTGGATGGGTTTCTGGTAAATGCAACTCCCGTTGCACAATCATTACCCATATTACCAAACACCATGGATTGGATGTTAACTGCTGTACCCCACTCTTCAGGAATATTATTTAATCTTCTGTAAGTTTTTGCTCTTTGGTTATGCCAAGACTTAAATACAGCGCTAATTGCTCCCCATAATTGTTCATGGGAATCTTGAGGAAAATCTTTTTTTGTATGTTTTTTTACAATATCTTTATAATTACCAACTATTGTTTTCCAGTCTTCAGCTTTAAGATCTGTATCCGACAATACACCTTTTGTTAGTTTATAATTATCAAGTAAGTCCTCAAAATTATGATGATCTACTTCAAGAACAACATTGCTATACATTTGAATAAAGCGTCTATAGCTATCGTAAGCAAAGGTTTCGTTATTAGTTTTTGCAATTAATCCTAAAACAGTTTTATCGTTTAGTCCTAAATTTAAAACAGTGTCCATCATTCCAGGCATAGACACTCTTGCGCCCGATCTAACTGATACTAACAAAGGATTGTTAACATCCCCAAAATTTTTTCCTAAAATTTTCTCTATGTTTCTTATTGCGTCTTCTACTTGGATCTTAAGATCATCTGGATATTTTTGATTATTTTTATAAAACTCAGTGCAAACTTCTGTTGTAATTGTAAATCCTGGAGGAACAGGAAGACCTAATTTTCCCATCTCCGCAAGGTTTGCGCCTTTTCCACCTAGAAGAGGTTTTTGCGAAACAGTTCCTTCGCAGTTTGAACTATTAAACTGATAGACCCACTTTGGCATTTTTTTTAAACCTCAAATTTTGAAAAGTCAGCAAAACTATCAAAAGTTTTACACAATAGGAATAGTAACTCTAGTCTGTTTTTTTTGATCTGCTCATTTTCATCATTAACTTTTACGTTATCAAAAAACTTATCAACAAAACCTTTTGTCCCAGCTAGCAATCCCATTGTCTGCTCTACGGTTCTTAATCGTGCAGGGGTTGTATAATGTTCTCTTATTTCATTTATTTTTTCTAATAAAAAATTCTCTTCATTGTGTTTAAATAAAACAGTATCGGGATCTCCAAAAAATTCCTGTTTAAGATCTTTCTTTGATTGCTCTAAAATATTTGTACATCTTTTGTATACTGCGATGACATTTTGACCATCTTCACTTTTAACAACTTTATTTAAATTTTTAATTTTATTAAACAATGAATAATAATCATCGGATCTACTGTTAAACAAAACAGATTCAATAACATCAGGTCTGATTTTTTGATCTTTAAGTAAGTTTTTAAATCGGTCTGAGACAAAAGCTAAAATTTCCTCGGTAAACTTAAGGTTTTGCATATTCACTCTTTGGGTAAGATATGAGTTTTTCGAATTATTAATTAATTCTTTTAATGAAAGAGAAATTCTATTTTCTATTAATATTCTAAGAATACCAAGCGCTGATCTTCTTAATGCGTAAGGATCTTTTGAGCTTGTTGGTTTTTCATTGATGCCAAAGAATCCAACTAAATTATCGATCTTATCAGCAAGAGCAACGGCGATCGAAATTTTTTCTTTTGGAACTCTATCTTCCGGTCCAACTGGTAAATAATGATCAGAAATTGCATTTGCAATTTCTTTACTAAAACCTTGTTCTATTGCAAAATACTTTCCTAGCACACCCTGAAGCTCTGGATATTCTCCTACTAAATCTGAAACTAGATCTGCTTTACAAATTGAAGCTGCTATTTCTGCATCATCTTTTTTACAATTTACAATATCTGCAATAAATGATGCTAGAACTCTTATTCTTTGTGTTTTATCATGAAGCGAACCAAGGCTATGAAAAAAAGTAATGCCCTTTAGTTTGCTTACTTGTTTTACTAAATTTTGACTTTTATTTTTTTCCCAGAAAAATTTTGCATCTGACAAGCGTGCAGTAAGCACTCTTTCGTTTCCTTTTATAATTTTATTTTTAATATCTTCTTTATTTGCAACTACAATAAAATTATTAATTAATTTATGATTATTAATGGAGCGCATTGGAAAATATCTTTGATGATGCTGCATTGTTAAAATAAGAAGTTCTTCTGGTAATTTTAAAAAATCTTTTAAAAACGAACCCTTTAAAACAATTGGATCTTCAACAAGATTAATAACTTGTTTAAGTAATTTATTGTTAATTTCTAATTCACAATCATTTTTTTTAAAGAATGATTGAATATCTTTAGTGATTAATTTTTCTCTCTCTGCATTATCAAAAGTAATTCTTTTATCGGTTAATATTTTTTTAAAATGACTATAATCTTTAATTACAACTGCTTTATCCTCTAATGGACCATCCACATAAGTGATATTTGTTGAAGTTAAATGATAAAAATTAAATGGAATAGTTTGTTTGTCAAATAAACATAAGATTGATTTTAAAGGTCTACCCCAAGAAAGATCATGGTTGCCCCAACGCATTTTTTTTCTCCATTGTAAGCCATTTAAAAAATGAGGAATATTTTTTTTAATTTCTTCAACAACTGGAATTTCTCTTTTTTGCGTTTTTGCAAAAATAAACTTTCCTTTGTCAGTTTCTTCTTCATAAATATCTTTTGGCTCTAGATTATTTGATTTAATAAAACCTTGGATGGCTTGTTCTGGAGCTCCAACTTTTGGCCCTCGCAAAACTTTAGCTTCAGTTTTGATATTTGTTGGTAAATTACTGTAATAAAAAATTAATCTTTTTGGCGTTGAATAGATTTCGCTTGCAACTTTTTTAAAATCATATTTTTCAAAAAACGATATAAAGTTTGCAGTAATGTTATTTTTTGCATCTTCTTGTAAAGTGGGTGGTATTTCTTCAGAATATAATTCTAATAATAAATCAGACATTAGTCAGAGTTCTTTAACCAAACTTCTGCTGTGCTCTTAACAAGGGTTCTAATTTTGTTAATAAATCCAGCTCTTTCTGTAACGGATATAACTCCTCTGGCGTCTAAAGTGTTAAAGATATGACTGGCTTTTAAACACTGATCATAGGCAGGAAGAGCTAAATTTTTAGACAATAAATTCTGACACTCACTTTCTGCCATCGCAAAAGATTTTAGAAGATTATCTGTGTTTGCAAATTCAAAATTGTATGCTGAAAATTCTTTTTCATTACGTTTATAAACGTCTCCATATTTAACACCTTCATTATTCCATCTTATGTCAAATACACTGTCCACTCCTTGAATGAACATTGTAATTCTTTCAAGACCATAAGTAATTTCTGCAGAGACTGGCTTACATTCAAACCCTGCCATTTGTTGAAAGTAAGTAAATTGAGTAATCTCCATTCCATCGCACCAAACTTCCCATCCAAGTCCCGAAGCTCCTAATGTCGGACTTTCCCAATCATCTTCTACAAAACGAATATCATGCTCTTTATAATTTATTCCAAGCGCGCTTAAGCTTTTAAGATAAAGACTTTGAACATTCTCTGGTGATGGTTTTATTATAACTTGAAATTGATAATAATGCTGAAGTCTATTTGGATTATCTCCATAACGACCATCTGTTGGTCTTCTTGAAGGTTGAACATAAGCCGCTTTCCAAGGCTTAGGTCCTAAAGATCTTAATGTTGTTGCGGGATGAAAAGTACCAGCTCCAACTTCCATGTCATAAGGCTGCATCACTACACAACCATAGTCAGACCAGAATTTTTGTAGTTTAAATATAACTTCCTGAAAAGATAAATCTAGTGGTTTAGATTTATTTTTAGCTATAACTTTTTTTTTCGTTATAATTTTTTTTTTATTTAATTTATTTTTAGTTACCATTTTTATAAGCCATATTTGTTCCAGATCGATCTTACTTCCAGTTCATTTATAACTTCTGAATACGATCCTGGTAATTGTGAGGAAAGTTTTCTTTTTAACCAGCTTTGCGCTGCTTCAAATTTTTTAATTTTGAGATCTTTACCAAATTTTTGTTTTAAAATTTCTTGTAAAGTTCCAACTCCATCAATTAAACCAAGTTGTAATGATTTTTTTCCAGACCAAAACTCTCCTGAGAAAAGCATCGAATAATTTTCAGATTTTAACTTATCTTTTCTGCTGTTTTTAACTAAGTTAATAAATTCATCATGCAAATCTTTTTGTAAAGATTTTAACTTTTCTACATCTTCTTTTTTTTCTTCTAAAAATGGATCTAAAATACTTTTGCTCTCTCCTGCGGTATGCACTCTTCTTTGTACGCCAATTTTTTTAATTAACTCTTGAAATCCAAATGCTGAATAAATAACGCCAATTGATCCAACGATTGAGTTAGCGTTTGCATAAATTTCATCTCCTGCGCACATCAGCATATATCCGCCTGAAGCAGCTACATCTTCTGCATAGGTAATTACTTTTACTTTTTTATCATCAGCCTCAGATCGAATAAGATCATACAAAAGATTAGACTGAACTGGCGAACCTCCTGGAGAATTAATAGAGATAACTACTGCTTTAATATTCTTTAAAGCAAAGGCTTTTTTAATAATGTCGCTTTGACTAGCGTAGCTCATGCCTTGGCTAAATCTGCCTACATTGCCTATAACTCCATTCAATCTGATTAGAGAAACTGTTGGTTTTGATTTAAAAAACGAAAACATATTTATTTCATATCTTTTAAACGTTTATTATTACTATTCCAGAATAAAAATTTATTAATACTTTATATTTATTAATGCTACAAACGCATCGTGAAAAATAATATCGTACAACTAGAAAAATTTCAGAAAAAAACTCCTTACGATTCTCTTAAGGAAATATTTAACAACGACTTAGATAAAGTAGAAGAATTTACTAAATTAAAATTATCAAGCGAAGTAGATCTAATTGGAAAAATGGCCCTGTATCAATTAGGCTCTGGCGGAAAAAGACTAAGATCTATACTGACTTTGGCAAGCTCTAAAATTACTGAATATAAAGGTGAACACAATATTCATTTGGCTGCTTGTGTTGAGCTTATTCATAGCGCAACTTTACTTCATGATGACGTTATCGATAACAGCTCAATAAGAAGAGGTAAAAAAACTTCAAATATTATTTGGGGAAATCAGCCTTCTATTTTGGTTGGCGATTATTTTTTAAGTAGATGTTTTGAAATTATGGTTGATGTTGGTTCTTTAGAAGTTTTAAAATTATTATCAAATGTATCTGCAGAAATTGCTCAAGGTGAAGTTCTGCAACTACAGCATAAAAATGAAGTAGATATTACTGAACAAGTTTATTTAAACATCGTAACTCAAAAAACAGCTTCATTATTTGGCGCGGCCATGAAAGTGGGTGGTTGCCTTGCAAATAAATCCGAAAATGAAAAAAAAGCATTACAATCTTATGGGGTTAATCTTGGTATCGTATTTCAAATCAGTGATGATATTTTAGATTATAATTCTACTAAAGCTTTTGGCAAAGATATCGGTAATGATTTTTATGAAGGTAAAATTACTTTACCAGTAATTATTTTATTCCAAAAATCAAACGAAACTGAAAGACAGCAGATTAAAAAATATTTCACTCAAGAAACAAGAACGGAAAAAGAACTAGATAAAGTTTTATTATTAATACAAAAATATGATGTAATTGCTATTTGCAAAAAAAGAGCGGAGCATTTTGCAAATGTATCTTCGGACTCTTTAAATACATTTAAAGACTCTGCTATTAGAAAAAATCTTCAAGAGCTATCTTTTTATTTAATCAATAGGTCGAATTAAGAATATAAATTGTGCTATTTAAATATAGCGCAAATGTCGACCACGCAAAATATGGAAGCATTAATAAAACGGAAGGCTTGCTATATTTTGAATATAAAACCATTAAATACAAAATAAAAAAAATAATGATTGAGATTATAAAGCTCGCGAGAAAAATTTTTTTATAATAGAAAAATACATAGCTCCAACTTGCATTAATTAACAAGTGAATAAAATATACTGCTAAAATTTTATTTGAATGTTTGCTTTTTTTATAAGCAAGCCAAGCTGCAACTGACATCATTGCATAAAGTAATGTCCACACTGGTCCAAAAATCCAATTAGGAGGATTAAATGCTGGTTTTACTAAATTAAAATACCAAGGATCTAATGCTGCTTTTGTTACAAATCCTGAAGGAAAAGTTATTAAAAAAGTAACTAAAACAATTGCAAATAAACTTAAATACCCTTGTGATTTTGATTTAGAATTTTTCATTATTAACTTGTTACTTTAACATAGATTAACGCAAGGGCCGCCAATATATGTCCATAATAAGTTAGGTTAACAAAAACTCTTAAAATAAATTTATGATCATCTTTTATCTTAAGAAAATCACAAAGAACATTGCCAGGATTGTAAAGCAATTCTAGCTTCAATTAGGCGGCTTCCTCTCTATAACTATCTAAACTTGGGCAACTGCAAACAAGATTTCTATCTCCATAAACGTTATCTACTCTTGAAACTGGAGACCAATATTTATTTGTCTTTAAATACTGTAGCGGAAATGCTGCTTGTTCCCTTGTATACTTATGCTCCCAAACATCTGCTGAAAGTTCAAGGAATGGATGCGGAGCGTTTTTAAGTGGATTATCGTTTGTATCGAATACTTTATTTTTAACCATGTTAATTTCTTTTTTAATATTAATTAATGCATCACAAAATCTATTTAATTCATTTAGACTTTCACTTTCAGTAGGCTCAACCATCAATGTACCAGCAACTGGCCAAGACATTGTTGGCGCATGGAAACCATAATCAATTAATCTTTTAGCAATATCCTCTTCGCTCACGCCTGTTTCTGTCTTAATAGATCTTAAATCAATAATGCACTCATGAGCAACAAATCCATTTTTTCCTTTATATAAAGTACTAAATTGTTCTGACAATTTTTTTGACATGTAATTTGCATTTAAAATTGCAACTTGCGTTGCTTTTTTAAGACCTGCCGCTCCCATCATTTTTATATACATCCATGAGATTGGAAGAATGCTAGCGCTTCCCCACGGTGCAGCCGAAACTGCGCCCATACCTGTGCTCGGTCCTGAATTTTGTTTTATAACCTGGTGATTTGGTAAAAATTTTTCTAAATGTTTAGAAACTCCTATAGGTCCCATTCCTGGCCCACCACCGCCATGAGGAATACAAAATGTTTTGTGCAAATTCATATGACAAACATCAGGCCCAAATTTTCCAGGTTTTGCAATTCCAACAAGAGCATTTAGATTTGCTCCATCCATGTAAACCTGTCCACCATTGTCATGAATAATTTTGCAAATATCCGTGATTTGTTCTTCGAACACTCCGTGTGTTGATGGATATGTTACCATTAAAGCCGCTAAATCTTTTGAGTACTCATTGGCTTTCTTTTTCAGATCTTCAAAATCAACATTTCCATCTTTATCGCAATTAATCACTATAACTTTCATTCCAGCCATTTGTGCACTCGCTGGATTTGTACCATGTGCTGAACTTGGAATAAGGCAAACGTTTCTATTTTTATCACCTCTAGATAAATGATATTTTCTAATAACCATTAGACCAGCGTACTCCCCTTGTGCACCAGCATTAGGTTGAAGAGAAATTCCGCTAAAGCCAGTTATTTCAGAAAGCATTTTTGATAAATCATTAAACATAAAATGATAACCTTCTGCTTGATCTACTGGAGCAAATGGATGAAGCGCTCCAAATTCAGGCCAAGTTACCGGTATCATCTCTGCAACTGCATTTAATTTCATAGTACAAGAACCTAAAGCAATCATTGATCTATTTAATGCAATATCTTTATCCTCTAGACGTTTTAAGTAACGAAGCATTTCGGTTTCTGAATGATAAGAATTAAACACTTCGTGAGTTAAGTATTTTGATGTTCTTAAAAATTCTTTTGAAATCTGATCAATTTTAGTCTCACTAGATATTTTTTCGTTAATACCAAATACATCAAATAAATCTTTTAGATCAATAATTTCTGAAGTTTCATCAAAAGAAATGCTAATTGAATCTTCTAATTTTCTAATATTGATTTTTTTAGCTAAAGCTTTTTTATAAAAGTCTTCTGTTTCATCTCCAGTAAATATAGTTACAGTATCAAAGTAATGCTGAGAGATTATTTTAAAATTATTTTTCTGCATTGCTTCTGCAAATAAATTTGCAATTCCAGCCGTACGTTCTGCTATTTTTTTTATACCTTCTGGTCCATGATAAATTGCAAATGCTACAGCCATGATAGAAAGTAGAGCTTGGGCGGTACAAATATTGCTAGTTGCTTTTTCTCTTCTAATATGTTGCTCACGAGTTTGCAGAGCCATTCTTAAAGCTTGTTTATTTTTTCTATCAACGGATACGCCAATAATTCTTCCAGGCATCGCTCTTTTAAATTCATCTTTAGTTGCAAAAAATGCAGCATGTGGACCACCGTAACCCATGGGCACACCAAACCTTTGTGAATTTCCAACCACAATATCAGCGCCCATTTCTCCTGGTGGCTTAATTAAGGTTAAGGCAAGCAAATCAGTTACAACAATCGCTTTGCCTTTTTTGTTATGAATAATATCGATAATTTGCTTCAAGTTATAAATAGTACCAAGTGAGTCTGGATACTGAACAATCGCACATAGCAAATTATCTAATTTTGGAAGATCCTCATCGTTATCTCCTACAATAATTTCAAGACCAAATGGTTCTGCTCTAGTTTTTACAACATCGATTGTTTGAAGATTGCATCTGTTAGAAATAAAAATTTTATTTAAATTTTCTGGATTAATTCTTTGACACAAACCAACAGCTTCAGCGGCTGCAGTTCCTTCATCAAGTAGTGACGCATTTGCAATATCCATTTTAGTAAGATCAATAATCATCTGTTGAAAATTTAATAACATCTCTAATCTTCCTTGAGCAACTTCTGGCTGATAAGGAGTATAGGCCGTATACCAACCTGGATTTTCTAAAATATTTCTTAAAATAACATTTGGGGTAATAGTTCCATAGTACCCAGCTCCTAAATAATTTTTATAAATTTTATTCTTTTGAACAATTTGCTTTAATAATTTAAGAGCTTTATCTTCTGAAATAGCATCATCTAACTTTAACTCTTCTTTTTCTAAAATTTTATCTGGAACTATTTTCTGAATAAGCTCTTCTAGCGATTTAACATGTAAATATGAAAGCATAGTTTTAATATGCTCATCTGATGGACCTATATGACGTCCAATAAACTCTTTAGAATTAGTTAAATCTTTCATTAATTTGGATTCTCCGTTGCATATTTTTCGTAATCACTCTTATTCATTAGATCTTTAAGCTCATTTTGATCTTTGATCGTAATTTTAAAAAACCAACCTAAATTCTCTGGATCTTTATTTACAAGTGATGGATCTGAAACAATTGCCTGATTGGACTCTTTGATATCTCCTGTAAGTGGCGAGTAAACATCGCTTGCAGCTTTTACAGATTCAACAACTGCAGCTGGATCGTCTTTTTTAAAAGATTTACCTGCAGCAGGTACTTCAGCAAATACAATATCTCCTAACTGGGAGGCTGCATGCGCAGTAATTCCAACTGTTGCAACGCTACCATTTACTTCCAACCATTCATGCTTCTTTGAGTATTTTTTTTCAGTCATATTCAATTTTTTACGTAACTTTTTTTATAAAAAGGAAGTTTACTAATAACTCCTTGCACCATATTTTCTCTAACTTTCAAGATTACTTTCGTACCCTCTTTTGACTGATCGTAATCAACATATCCCATGGCAATCGGTCCGTTCACGCTTGGACCGAAACCTCCGCTAGTCACACGTCCTATTTCTTTTTGATCGTTTGAGAAAATCCTTGTACCTTCTCTTGCAATAATTTTACCTTCTGGTCTTATTCCAACCCTAATTTTTTTAGGCTTATTTTTAATTTGATCTAAAATTATTTTATCTCCTAAAAATCCACCTTTTTCTTTTTTTATTTTAGGAATTGCCCAAGACAAAGCACCTTCAACCGGGGTAGTTTTGGTATCAATATCATGGCCATATAAACAAAGTCCGGCTTCTAATCTTAATGAGTCTCTTGCACCAAGTCCTATAAGTTTTGCATCAGACACTCTCATAATATCTTGCGTTAAGTCTTGAACATCTTCATTTTTTATAGAAACTTCAAAACCATCCTCGCCTGTATATCCTGATCTTGTTATAAAAATTTTTTTCTTATTATATTCAAAATAATTTCCGTACATAAAATTAAGTTTTGAAATGTCTTTAAAAATTTTTTCCATAGCATCTACTGCTTTGGGTCCTTGAATTGCAATTAACGACAAATCATCTCTTAAAACGGCAGTAAAACCCTCGCCTATGGAATCTTTAATAATTTTCGCGTCATTATCTTTGCATGCTGCATTCAGTACAATCTTAATTCCTGTATCAACCTTGGTTACAATTAAATCATCTTCGATTCCACCTTTGTCATTTAGTAGAAATGAATATTTAGATTGATTATTTTCAATTGCTGAAAAGTCTAATGGAATTATTTTTTCAAGATAAGGAAAAATACTACTACTACATTCTATCTTTAGTTGACCCATGTGCGAAACGTCAAAAATTCCTATAGAATTTCTTGTATGTGTATGCTCTTGAATAATCCCATCTTGATATTGAATGGGCATTTCATAACCTGCAAAATTTACAAGTTTAGCGCCAGAACTTTTATGAAATTCATATAACGAAGTTTTACCAGTTTGTTTTAATTCTGTATTAGCCGCACTCATAAATATTATATAACTCCTGTTTTAAGCGGCCCATCTGTATGTTTACCTGAGAGTGTTGCTCCGTCGGTGAAGTTTTAAACTTTCTTTCCAGAGTTATATAATTGTAAGGTCCTTTTACCTGAGAGTTTCCTGGGCGGTTGCTCCTTCGGTGCCTACGAGAGGTCTCTTCCCTACGAATCTAATATTCCTTTAAGCAACGTTAAAAGTCAATTTGAATCATAGTAATAAATATAATGCTGTGGAAAACAAAAGTTTTACTAATGATATAATTACACCTAAGAGTGGTATATCTAATTTAAACAATTTTTTAAAAATATGAAATTAGGTTTTATTGGCGTTGGAAAGATAGCAACTTCAGTTATTGAGGGAATTTTTAATGCAAAAATAAACATTAGAGAGATTATTCTTTCACCAAAAAACAGACAAAATGCTAATTCTTTAAGTAATAAATTTAAAAAAATTAAAATTGCAAAATCTAATCAAGATGTATTAGACAGATCTAATTGGGTTGTACTTTCTGTCACTCCAAAAGTTGGAAAGCAGATATTAAAAAAATTAAAGTTTAAAAAAAATCATATAGTTTTAAACTTTATGTCTACCATTCATAACCAAGAACTAAAAAAAATAATATTTCCAGCTAGACAAATATTTAAAATAGCTCCTCTTCCTATGATTAAATACAATATTGGACCTATTATTATATATCCAAAAAATAAAACCATTGAAAACTTTTTTAACAAGCTTGGGAAAGTTGTTTCCACAAGCAATGAAAAAGAAAATAAAAAATTATGGGTAATGACTTCATTTATGGCAACATATCTTGAGATATTTAATACCGCTCATAAATGGTTTGTAAAAAATAGAATCAATCAAAATAAATCTAGACAATATATAAATCATTTATTTAGTGCGTTAAATAATGAGCTTTTAAAAAACTCTAACTATTCAATGGACAAAATGGTTAAAGAGTTTCAAACCAAAGGTGGAATTAACGAGGAACTTTTAATGAGAGCGAAAAAATCTGGAGTATTTAAAAATTTAAATAAAGGTTTTGATAAAATTTACAACCGAGTAAAATAATTATAAAATTTTATCTTCTAAAAAAATAATTTAGCAATATAGGTATAAAGCGGAATTCCAATTACAATATTTATTGGAAAAGTTAATCCTAGAGACATTCCAAAATAAAGTGATGGATTGGCTTGTGGTAATGCATATTTTAATGCTGCGGGCACCGCAATGTACGAAGCGCTAGCAGATAAAATCATTAAAAGAATAGTTTCACCCAAATCTACTCCTGCAATCTTACATATTAATAAAGCTAGTAACGCATGAATAGGCGGGGCAAATACTCCATAAATTAAAACATAAACAGGTTTGTTTAAAACTTGTTTAAAATTTTTAGCAACCATCAATCCCATATCAAGCAGGAAGAATGCTAACATACCCTTAAACAAATCAATTGAGAAAGGAGCCATAATCCTCTCTCCTGTGGCGCCAGCAAAAAGACCAACAATCATTGCTCCAATTAAAAGTAATTGCGCCCCATCAGTAAAAGATTTGTGCAACAAACTTAGAGAACTTTGTTTTTTATTAGATTTTGCAGCGCTTGCTAAAATAACGGCAAGAATAATTGCTGGAGATTCCATTAGCGCCATCGCTGCCGCCATATGGCCTCCATAAGTAATTTGGTTTTGATCTAAAAATTGACTAGCCGTAATAAAGGTAACAGCACTTACTGAGCCATACGTTGCTGCAATTGCTGCTGAATCGTAACTATTTAATTTTTTTTTAAGAAAATAATATCCAAGAATTGGAATTACAATTGCAAGCATAACAGCAATGGATAAAGTTTTTGCTATATCAATTGTTAGTCCTGATTTTTGTAAAGCAAACCCCCCCTTTAAACCTAGAGCCATTAAAAGATATAAAGATAAAAATTTTGTAATTGCCGGAGGAATTTCTAAATTAGATCTAACTGCGCCTGCAAAAACTCCAAAGATAAAAAATAAAATTGCTGGATCTAGTATATTTTGCATTTATCTATAAAAATTTAAGGATATAAAATTTCTTTTTTCCATTTAGAACCAGATTTTTTATATCTAAGTCTTTCATGAATTCTATTATCACCGTCTAACCAAAACTCAACTTCATTTGCTTTCAAAGCCCAGCCTGACCAATGAGGGGGCCTTGGAACTTTTTTATGAATTGGAAACTTTTTTTTGTATTCTTGAATTCTTTTAATTAAATCTAATTTAGATTCCATAGGAGTTGATTGTATCGATGCCCATGCGCCAATTCTGCTGCCATAAGGCCTTGTATTAAAATATTGATCGGCAACTTTGCTTGGAACCTTTTTAATGGATCCATCAATTCTTATTTGTCGTCTTATACTTTTCCAGTGAAAACACATGGATGCTTTAGGATTGCTTTTTAATTCTTTGCTTTTTTTGCTTTTTAAATTTGTATAAAAAACAAACTCTGTATTTGTTAATCCCTTTAAAAGAACCATACGAACAGATGGTTGTTTATTACGATTTACTGTCGCAAGCGCTAGAGCATTTGGATCATTAATCTCTGTTTTTTTGGCTTTACTCATCCATGCTTTAAATAGCTCAAATGGATTTTTCTTATCAAGAAAACACGTATTCAGTCCAAGTTTGTTTGTTTTATATTTTTTTTGATTCATAAATAACTAAAAATACCCTATAAAATATATTTAATGTCATTTAATACTTTTGGAAAGCTATTTAGATTTACTACATGGGGAGAATCTCATGGTCCAGCAATCGGCTGTGTAGTTGATGGTTGCCCGCCTAATATTGCTATTTCTGAAAAAGATATTCAAATCGAATTAAACAAAAGAAGACCTGGTCAGTCAAAATTTGTAACTCAAAGAAAAGAGAAAGATCAGGTGCAAATATTATCTGGTGTGTTTCAGGGAAAAACTACCGGAACTCCAATTTCAATGATCATCTTTAATGAGGACACCAAATCTAGAGATTATGAAAGTATTAAAGATAAATTTAGGCCAGGACACGCTGATTTTACTTACTTTATGAAATATGGAAACCGGGACTTTAGAGGTGGCGGAAGACAATCTGCCAGAGAAACTGCTTCACGTGTTGCAGCAGGTGCTATTGCTAAAGTTGTTTTAAAAAAATTGCTTGGAAAAAAATTTTCCATCATTGGTGGAGTAACGCAAATTGGTCCGTTGATGATTGATAGCAACCTTTGGAATGATAACGAAATTAGAAAAAATCCTTTCTTTTGTCCTGATAAAGAGACTGTGCCTGTATGGGAGCAATATTTATTAGATATTAGGAAAGCTGGAAGTTCATGCGGTGCAATTATCGAACTTAGAGCAAGAGGAGTTCCTGTTGGACTGGGCGCTCCTATTTACTCAAAACTTGATCAAGATATTGCTGCAGGACTTATGAGCATCAATGCAGTTAAAGGTGTGAACATTGGGGCTGGTATGAGTGCTGCTAGCTTAACAGGAGAAACTAATTCTGATGAAATAAGAGCTAAAGGCGGGAAAGCAAAATTCTTATCTAATAATGCAGGTGGAATTTTAGGTGGAATTTCTACAGGACAAGAAATTATTGCATCTTTTGCAGTTAAACCAACATCTTCAATTTTAAATACTCGTGACACTATTGATACTAAAGGAAAAAATACAAAAATTTCTGTTCGTGGAAGACATGATCCTTGTGTTGGAATTCGCGCCGTTCCAATTGGAGAAGCTATGCTTGCATGTATTCTACTAGATCATTTGATGATGCACCGAGCGCAATGCGGTAACTAGTTTGTGATCCCATTAAAAGACGAAAACAGTACCCTCTCAACTCCAATACTTAGTTACACAATCATAGGCATTTGTATTTTAGTTTTTTTAATTCAAATAAGTTCTCCTGGGTTTGAAAATGGAAGTTTATTTTACTCTTATGGAGTAGTTCCAGCTTCACTTCTTGGCACTGAATCTTTACCAAATGATTTAAATAAAATTGATCCATATCTTACTTTGATTACTTCAATGTTTATGCATGGAGGCTTTATGCACTTGATTGGAAATATGCTTTATATGTGGATTTTTGCTGACAATATTGAAGATGATCTTGGAAAAGTAAAATTTATTTTATTTTATTTAGCATCTGGTGTTGCGGCTGCAATGACTCAGGTTTATCTAAATGTGAACTCAACCATTCCAATGGTTGGAGCAAGCGGGGCAATTAGTGGCGTGCTAGGTGCTTATCTAGTGAGATATCCAAGGAATAAAGTTTTAGTTTTAATACCTTTTGGATTTTTTACCCAAATGGTGAGAATTCCTGCAATGTTTGTTTTAGGATTTTGGTTTATCTTACAATTTATTAGCTCGAGCGGAAGTTCTGGTCAGGGTGGTGTCGCATATGGGGCGCATATTGGTGGATTTGTATTTGGAGCAGTTGTGATGTTTTTCTTTGGTAATTTTTTAATTCCTCAAAAAGCGTTCTTTAAAGCTCTTAATGAAAAAGAAGATAAGAAAAAAAATCCTTGGATACAGGATTAAGTTACCCACATAAAATAACAGCAAAATCAGACCGATGTTCTCGTTTTGATTCCCTTTTGATTCCATTTTGAATCAAATTTTCTACTTTTAAGAGTGTATGTGGATATTCTATTTAAATCGTCATTCCGCCATCTAATGGGTAAACGGCGCCAGTAGAAAATGCTGATTCATCAGTTGCTAAATACGTGGCAAGTGCCGCAACCTCTTCTGGTTTTCCTAATCTTCCCATAGGCTGTCTATCGATAAAATCTTTTCTTGCCTTGTCAGGATCTTTAAATGAGTTAACTCTATCTTCCCATGAAGGCGTATGAACCGTTCCTGGTGCAATAGCATTACATCTAATATTGTATTTTAAAAAATCGACCGCGATAGATTTTGTAAGACCGATGACTGCTGCTTTTGTGGCACCATAAACAAATCTGTCTTTAACTCCTTTAACGCTAGATACAACTGAGGCCATATTAATTATAACTCCTGATTTTTGATCTATCATTTTAGGAATAATATTTTTAATCATCAAATACATAGATCTAACATTTACATTAAATGAAAAATCCCAATCTTTTTCTTCACACTCAAGTATTGTTCCATTATGAACAAACCCTACACAGTTAAAAAGAACATCAACTTTAGAAACAGTATCTGCAAATTTTTTTATATCTGCAGCATTAGTTGAGTCTAAAGTGTAAGTTTTAATTTTAGGATATTCTTTTGAAAGTTCTTCTAATTTATTAGTTCTATTAATATCTGTTGCAATAACATTGGCTCCTTCTTTAAAAAAACGAATAGCTGTTTCTTTGCCAATACCCTGTCCAGCGGCAGTAATTATAACGCTTTTATTTTCTAATCTTTTCATTTAAATTAAATTTTATATTAAAAAATTTTTGTAAAATTAAATGTTAAATATCACAGATCCAGCTGAAGCAAGAAAAATCATTAGAGCTGATAAATACGATAAGCAAACAGCAGGTATTGCTGGAAAATATGTACAAGGAAACCTTTGTATATTACCAAGTAAATACGCTCTTGATTTTGCTGCATTCTGCCAAAAAAATCCAAAACCTTGTCCACTTATTGGTTTTGGAATCAAAGGTGATCCTCACTTAAAAGATTTGGGAGACATAGATATTAGAACAGATGTTCCAAAATATAGAATTTGGCAAAATGGAAAAGTAGTAGATGAGCCTACAAATATTAAAAAATATTGGAATGATGATTTGGTAACTTTTGTTCTCGGTTGTTCGATGTCATTCGAATTGCCATTAATGGAAGCTGGGATTGAAATGCAACATATAAAAAACAATACAACTGTTCCAATGTACAAAACAAATATTGATTGTGAACCCGCAGGACCCTTTAAAGGAAAATTAGTTGTATCGATGAGACCGTTGAATGCGGAAGACACTATAAAAGCAATTCAAATCTCTTCTCGTTTTCCAGCAGTTCATGGAGCTCCTGTTCATCTTGGCGATCCTGCTCAAATTGGAATAAAAGATATTATGAAGCCAGAATATGGTGATGCCCCAAGAGTAATTAAAAATAATGAAATTCCAGTATTTTGGGCTTGTGGAGTAACGCCTCAGTCCGTTGTTGAAAATTGCAAACCTGATTTTTGTATTACTCACAAACCAGGAGCGATGTTAATTACTGATAAATTAAATAGCAGTCTTGCTGCAATTAATTAGGATCCTAGAAAAACTCTTTTAACTTCTTTACTGTCTACTAAATCTTTAGAAGCTCCATCGATTACTAATCTACCGCTCTCAAGAATATAACCACGATTTGCCATACTTAAAGCAAGTCTAACGTTCTGTTCAACAAATAAAATTGCAATTCCACGTTCTGCAATTTTTTTAAATATTAATTTTAAATCTTCAATAACTAATGGTGCAAGTCCAAGGAAAGGCTCATCTACCATTAATAATTTTGGCATTCCCATTAATCCTCTACCGATTGCAAGCATTTGCTGCTCACCACCTGACATTGTGTTTGCAATTTGACTTGAACGATCTTTTAATTTTGGGAAAAAATTATAAACATCTTGTAAAGACTTGTCTCTCTCAGCCTTGGCCTTTTCATGATAAGCGCCTAATAATAAATTCTGTAATACTGTTAAATAAGGGAACACCCTTCTTCTCTCAAGAACGTGAGAAATACCAACACCAACTCTTTGATAGGTTTCAAATTTATGAATTGGAATGTTGTTAAAATTTATTTCACCAGTTTTAATTTTAATTAAACCACTAATACTATTGAGTATTGTGCTTTTTCCAGAACCATTTGGACCAAGTAAAGCTACAATTTCTCCTTCCTTAACACTCAATGAAACATTCCAAATGACTTGATAATCTTCATAAGCAACATCTATGTTTTTTATATTAAGCAGCATCAACTGTTCCTAAGTAAGCGTCAATCACTTGTGAGTTTTGACTAATATTTTTTGGAATATCAAAAGCAATTCTTTTTCCTTGGTTAAGAGCAAGAATTCGATCAGAAATATCCATGATAATTTTCATATTATGTTCAATAGTTACAACCGTAATTCCATTCTTTTTTAATTTTAAAACTAACTCTACAAGACCCGGAATTGTTCTTTGATCAACTCCACCTGTTACTTCATCCATAAGTAATAATTTTGGATCGGTGGCCAATGCACGCGCCAGCTCTAATCTTTTACGTTGTCCTGTTGAAAGTTCTTTTGCATAATGATGTCTTTTCTCAATTAGATCTACAAAATCAATAATTTCTAAAGCCTTATCACGAGCAACTTTTAAGTTTTTTTCATTTACTAGCGCGCCAACAATTACATTTTCTAACAATGTTTGATCTGCAAAAGGTTTTAACTTTTGAAAAGTTCTGCCCACTCCCATTCTGCAAATTAAATCAGGTCTAATGTTTGTAATGTTTTTATCTCTTAATATAACTTGACCTCTATCAGATTTAGTAAATCCAGTGATCAAATCGAATAATGTAGATTTTCCTGCTCCATTAGGTCCGATAACTCCTAGAATTTCCCCTTCTTTAACGTCGAAGGAGATGTCGCTATTCGCATGAATTCCTCCAAATGATCTACTTAAGTTTTCAACTTTTAATAAAATACTCATTTTGCTTTTTCTCTTTCTCTAAAAGATCTTGGAATAAGAGAAACAATTCCAGCGGGTCTAAATATACAAATGATAATAATTAAAACTCCATAAACAATTAAATCGATTGAATGTCCCGTTCCACCGAAATAAATTCTAGAAAATTCTGATATTGGAATTAAAATTACTGCGCCAATAATTGGTCCCCAAATATTTCCAACTCCCCCCATCACAGAAATCAATAAAACAAGAATTGATATATCCACATTAAATGCGTTATTAGGATCAACAATTAAAACATATTGAGCATAGATACTTCCCATGGGCGCCATGATCATAGCTGAAATAACAAACGCAATAATTTTGTACTTTGATACATGAATACCAAGACTTGAAGCTGCATCCGATTGATCACGAATAGCTCTAAGTCTGTATCCAAGTTTAGATCTATTTAATAACCAGACTAAAAAGAACGTACCGATGAAAAAAATCAAAGAAATGTAATAATAAGCAACCTTACTCTTATGAAACTGCATTGAAGTCCAAGGGCTGTCTCTATTAATTGGTATCCATAATCCAGATGACGAACCAACCTCAGGCCATCTTTGAAAAACAACTTGAAAACTTATACCAATTAACAAAGTTGCAATTGCAAAGTAATGTCCTTTTAATCTTAAGATTGGAATCCCAATTAACATTGCAACAAATCCTGAAATTCCTATTCCTATTAAAATTCCAATCCAAGGCGTAATATGAAGTTTGACATAAAAATATGCGGTTGCATAAGCTCCTATTCCATAAAATATTGCATGGCCTAAACTTATTTGACCTGAAAAACCCGCAAGTACATTCCAAGACTGTGCCATCACAGCATGCATAAAAATCATCATCATTAAGTGAATTGCAAATTTGGACGGTGAAGCAAAAGGAAATAAAAGCAAACTTAAAACGATAACACCAATAATAATAAGAGAGTTTTTATTGAAATACCAAAGTGGTTCATTTTTTGCTTCTAATAATTTTGCTGAAATATTATTTATCATTTTAATATCTTCCAAAAATTCCTTGTGGTCGTACAATCACCACAAATAAATAAACTGCAAAAACGTAAAGCAATTTAAATGACGGATCAATTAATAGTCCACCAACAGATTCGACAATTCCAATAATAATTCCTGCAATCAAACTTCCTGTGATACTACCAAATCCACCAAGAGCAACTGCAACAAATGCAAATAAAGAAAAGTTAACTCCAACATCTGGAAATACATAATAAAAATTTGAAAGCATTGAACCTGCAACTGCAACGCAGCTAAGTCCTATTGCCCAGCCTAGTGCGAACATTTTATTTGATGGAATTCCTAAAATTTCTGCAGCTTGTCTATCTTGTGCAGTTGCTTGTAATGCCGTTCCTGTTTCAGTTTTTGTTACAAATAAATAAAGTAAAATAAATGCAATAAGACAAACTAAACTTGCATATAATTGTGGTTGGCCAATAAAAATTCCTGAAATTTCAAATTTCCCTTGGATAATTGGATTTTTAATTGTTCTAAAATCTGGTGTGAAAAAAAATTGTGCAAGAGCACGAATAGCAACGGCAAGACCGAATGTTGCACAAATCTGAACTAACATTGTTGAGTTTAAAATTTTTCGAATAATAAAATAATGTGTTGCGACACCAAGTGTGGCCATTACTAAAATGGTAAGTGGGATTGAGTAAATTGGATCAATTCCAAAAAGCATCCAAAACCAAAAAGCAGAAAACATTGAAACCATTAAATGATCTCCATGTGCAAAATTTACAATTTCCATAAGACCAAAAATCAAACTCAGGCCCGCTGCAATTAATGCATAGATAAGACCCATTAGTATTCCGCTTATAATTGCCTGCAATACAACTTGTGATGTCATTCCCAAATCTTGTGTTTACAATATTTTAAATTGTGGCTAATCTATTTAAAAAAATAACGGAGATCTATGAAAAAAAAACTAATATGTTTCGTAGCTGCCTTTTCTCTTTCATTTAACTCATTTGCTGTTTCACAACAAAAAGTTAACGAAGTAGTAATCGGTGTTCTACATCCATTAACAGGCCCAGTTGCTCAAATTGGTCTTGATTCAATTGCTGCGCTTAAAACAGCAGTAGAAATTGTTAACGAAGACGTTAATCTTGATATGCCTTTTGCAAAAGGAAAAGGATTACCAGGATTAAAAGGTGCTAAAGTTAGATTGGTAATCGCTGACCACCAAGGAAAACCAGAAATTGGTCAAGGTGAAGCTGAAAGATTAATCAACAATGAAAAAGTTCACGCTCTATTTGGAGCATACTTTTCAGCAGTAACTGCAACTTCAAGCTTAGTTGCTGATAGAGCTGGAATTCCATATGTGAACGGGGCATCAACTGCACCAAATCTTACAGATCGTGGTCTAAAGTATTTCTTTAGAGTAACGCCTCATGACGGTGAATTCACACAAGTTATGTATGATTTCATGGCGGATTTACAAAAGAAAAAAAATATCAAATTATCAAGTGTAAGCATTTTGCATGAAGATTCTCTTTGGGGAACTGACAGCGGAACTACACAAGAAAAATTTGCAAAAGATAAAGGTTATAAAGTTGCTGACAAAATTGCATATAATGCAAAAGCAACTTCTTTGACTTCAGAAGTTCAAAAACTAAAAGCGTCTAACGCTGATGTTTTACTTCCATCATCATATACATCTGATGCGTTTCTTTTCTTAAAAACAGCTAAAGAATTGGATTACAATCCAAAATTATTATTAGCTCAAAACGCTGGTTACACAGATCCAAGCTTTATCTCTACAATGGGTAAAGATGCTGAAGGTGTAATCACAAGATCACCATTTAATGCCGATCTTGCTAAAAAAATTCCTAACCTTGCTAAGGTAAATGAATTATTTAAAAAGAACTCAGGTGGAAGAGATTTATCTGATGTTCCAGCAAGAGAATTTACAGCGTTTATGGTTCTTATGGATGCAATCAACAGAGCTGGCTCAACTGATCCAGAGAAAATTCGTGTAGCTTTAACGCAAACGAATATTCCTGCTAAAAATTTAATCATTCCTTATAAAGGTGTGAAATTTTCAGCAAATGGACATAATGAGTTGCAAAGAGGAATTTTAATGCAAGTACAAAATGGACAATACTGTACAGTTTATCCATTTGAATTCGCGGCTTGTGAAGTGAAATATCCTATGCCAACTTGGGCACAAAAAAAATAAGTAATTATTTTTAAGAAATTAAGGGACGGTTTTAATTAACCGTCCCTTTTTTTTGAATTTAATTAATTTTTTTTAATTTATCTAAAGATTTTAATTGAAAACCGTTCTTAATTAAGACTTCTCTCAAGTATTGAGCATTGTCCACTGCAGTTTTTTCATCACCATGAACGCAAATTGAATCAATATCACAAGGAATTTGTTTTCCAGAATAACAATTTAAAGCCTGATTTTCTAACATCCTAAGAACGTGTTTTGCAGATTCTTCTCTGCCTAAGATCATTGCATTAGGTTTTGATCTTGCAACAAGATAACCGTTATCTTCATAGTTTCTATCTGCAAACACTTCGCAAGCAATTCTTAATTTTAAATCACGACCAGCCTTTTCCATCTCAGTTTGTGCATGAGCTAAAAAAATTATATTTGGATCAAATTGTTTAATGGCTTTAGCTATAGTGAAAGACAATTCATAATTCTCACAAGCCATATTACTTAAAGCGCCATGCGGCTTTACATGAGTTACTTTCATTTTTAATTTATCAGCGACTTTGTTTAGGATTTCACATTGATCAATTACAAGTTTAGTAACTTCCTCTGGTGAAATATTCATTCTTTTTCTTCCAAAATTTTCTCTATCTAAATAAGAAGGGTGAGATCCAATGCTAACTCCATTATCTTTGGATATACGAATGGTTTTTTCCATCGTTTCTTCATCACCCGCATGATAACCGCAAGCAATGTTTGCAGAATTTACTATTTTTAATAAGGCGGGATCGTTTTCTGTAGAATGAAATTTCGAACTTTCTCCAAGATCACTATTAATATTTACTTCCATTATATTTCGCTTTTGCTAATTTAAAATTTCTAAAAGTTTATACAATATCCATGATAAAAAAAATAACTAATATCAGCGATCAAGGAATTATTTGCGATTTTGGTGAGGAGGTAAATAAAGATGTTAACAAAAAAGTTATTAGTCTTTTTAACTACCTTAAAGAAAAGAGTAATAATGATGAGATTAAAGGAATTTACAATATTATTCCATCCTACAACAAGCTAGTTGTTCATTTCGATTTAGAAAAAAATAACTCACATAAAATTAAGGAAATAATTACATCTATTGATCTTAAGAAATTAACGACATCTCAATCTAGCAAAACTTGGACTATTCCTGTTTGTTATGATGATGAATTTGGACTTAATTTAGAAAATTTAACCAAATCTCGTAAATTATCCAAAGAAGAAATTATAAAAACACACCTAGAGACTGAGTTTTATGTGTACATGATAGGTTTTATGCCTGGACATCCTTATATGGGTGATCTTGATAAAAAATTATTTACAAGTCGATTACAGTCACCAAGAGTTCAAGTTCCCATAGGCTCTGTTGCGATCGCTGAAAAATTTTGCATC
>JACCDH010555054.1_pt1 | contig 23854 bp, 20 predicted proteins | sample 7442481 | NCBI WGS metagenome assembly JACCDH01 (sample SAMN15323433, study PRJNA562643) | freshwater metagenome | isolation source: river surface water | place: USA:Blue River Watershed | collected 2017-08-15
CCGGTATTCTAACCAACTGAACTACCACTCCGCGTGGGGTTGCTTCGCGCCGCTACTGCGACTCAAGTGCAACCAAACTTGGCGACCCTACGGGGATTCGAACCCCGGTACTTACCGTGAAAGGGTACTGTCCTAGGCCTCTAGACGATAGGGTCAAAACCTTGGATTTTCATCCGTCGACAAACGATGGTGGAGGTAAACGGGATCGAACCGATGACCTCTTGCATGCCATGCAAGCGCTCTCCCAGCTGAGCTATACCCCCGTTGGGTGTCGAGAGCGAGATTCTACAACGGATTTCAGGTGCTCTGCAGACGCCGGACCACACCTTTTTTATCGAGCAGGGCCAGGACCGCATCCAGGGAGGGGGTCTGGGCCGTTCCGAGCACCAGCACGCGCACCGGCATGGCCAGTTGCGGCATCTTGAGGCCGGTGGCCGCCAGCGTGTCCTTCAGGGCCGCGGCGATCGCCGCCTTGTCCCATTCGCAGGCCTCGAGCGCCTTCGCCAGCTGGGCGATGGCCGGGCGCACCGCGTCGGTCACGTGCTTCGCGTATTCCTCCGGGTCGGGCGTGGCCGCCTGGTAGAACTTCGCGGCCCAGCCGGCCAGCACCACCAGGGTGTCGCAGCGGTCCTTGAACAGGCCGCAGATGGCGGGAAGGCGCGCGTCGGGCGTGAGGCCCTGGGCCTGCAGGCGCGGAGCGACAAGCTCGGCGAGCTTTGCGTCGTCCATCGCCTTCATGTGCTGGGCGTTCACCCAGCGCAGCTTGGCCTCGTCGAACTGGGCGGCGCTGCGACCGAGGTGGTCGAGGTCGAACCACTCGAGGAACTGCGCGCGCGAGAAGATCTCGTCGTCGCCGTGCGACCAGCCCAGGCGCGCGAGGTAGTTCACCACCGCGTCGGCGAGGAAGCCCTCGTCGCGGAACTGCGTCACTGGCTTGGCGCCGTTGCGCTTGGACATCTTCTCGCCCTGCTCATTGAGCACGGTCGGCAGGTGCGCGTACACCGGCGGCTCCACGCCCAGGGCGCGGAAGATGTTGATCTGGCGCGGCGTGTTGTTCACGTGGTCGTCGCCGCGGATCACATGGGTGATCTTCATGTCGATGTCGTCGACCACCACGCAGAAGTTGTAGGTGGGCGTGCCGTCGGGGCGGGCGATCACCAGGTCGTCGAGTTCGGCGTTGGCGATCTCGATGCGGCCCTTGACCTTGTCGTCCCAGGCCACCACGCCGTCCACCGGGTTGCGGAAACGCAGCACCGGCTTCACGCCCTCGGGCACGGGCGGCAGGGTCTTGCCCGGCTCGGGCCGCCAGGTGCCGTCGTAGCGGGGCTTCTCCTTGTTCGCCATCTGCCGCTCGCGCAGCGCGTCGAGTTCGGCCACGCTCATGTAGCAGGGATAGACCAGGCCCTTGGCCTGCATCTGCGCCAGCACCTCGCGGTAGCGGTCCATCCGCTGCATTTGGTAGAACGGCCCCTCGTCGTGCGAAAGGCCCAGCCAGGCCATGCCCTCGAGGATCACGTCCACCGCCGCCTGCGAGCTGCGCTCGAGGTCGGTGTCTTCAATCCGCAGGATGAAGTCGCCGCCCTGCGAGCGGGCGAAGGCCCACGGATAGAGCGCCGAGCGGATGTTGCCCAGGTGGATGAAGCCGGTGGGCGAAGGGGCGAAGCGGGTGCGGACCCGTTGCTGTTGGTCGGTCACGGTGTCAGATCAGTTCGAGGCCGCGGGCCAGGTCGGTTTGGAGGTCACCCAGGTGCTCCAGGCCCACGGCGACGCGGATCAGGCCCTGGGTGATGCCGGCGGCCTGGCGCTGGTCCTCGGTGAGGCGGCCATGCGAGGTGCTGGCCGGGTGGGTGATGATGGTCTTGACGTCGCCCAGGTTGGCGGTGACGGACATCAGCACCGTCTCGTCGATCACCTTCCAGGCGTTGGCGCGCAGCGCGTCGGGGTTGGCGCCCTTCACGTCGAAGGAGACGACGGCGCCGCCGAGGCCCCGCTGCTGCTTCATCGCCAGCGCGTGCTGCGGGTGGCTCGCCAGGCCGGGGTAGTACACGCGGGCGACCTTGGGGTGCGCCTCGAGCCAGCGGGCGAGTTCCAGGGCCCGCGCCGACTGCGCCTCCATGCGGATGCCCAGGGTCTCCATGCCCTTGAGCACCACCCAGGCGTTGAAGGGCGAGAGGGAGATGCCGGCGCTGCGCATCACGGGGATGAACTTGTCCTTGATCATCGCCTTGGACGCGCACAGCGCGCCGGCAATGACACGGCCCTGGCCATCCAGGTACTTGGTGCCGGAGTGGATGATGATGTCGGCGCCCAGGGCGGCAGGCTTTTGCAGCGCCGGGGTGCAGAAGCAGTTGTCCACCGCCAGCAGCGCGCCGGCGCCGTGGGCGATGTCGGCCAGCGCGCGGATGTCGCACACCTCGGTGAGCGGGTTGGTGGGAGTCTCGGCGAACAGCAATTTGGTGGTGGGGCGGATCGCCTGCTTCCACTCATTCAGGTCGGTCTGCGAGACGAAGGTGCTCTCGACGCCGAACTTGCCGAACTCGCTGGCGATCAGCTTGATGGTCGAACCGAACACCGAGCGCGAGCAAACCACATGGTCGCCGGCCTTCAGGAGGCCCATGCATAGCAGCAGGATGGCGCCCATGCCGCTGGCGGTGGCCACGCAGCCTTCGGTGCCCTCGAGTGCCGCCAGGCGCTGCTCCATGCTGGCCACCGTGGGGTTGGTGAAGCGCGAGTAGATGAAGCCCTCCTCCTCGCCGGAGAAGCGGCGGGCGGCGGTGGCGCAGTCGGGCTGGGTGAAGCTGGAGGTGAGGTACAGGGCCTCGGAGTTTTCGCCGTACTGGCTCTTGTCCACCGCGGCGCGCACCGCCAGGGTGTCCAGGTGCAGGCCTTCGGGCAGTTTCTTGGCAGTCATGGTTCTGGGTTCTCCGGGGCTCAGGCTTCAGCGTTGGGCAGGGCCAGGCGCGAGGTGTCGGACTCGGTCTCCTCCTGGCCCACGCGGCCGGCGTTCAGCCGCTCGATGTCCTCGGCGCTGATGTCGCCGGTGACGTACACGCCGTCGAAGCAGGAGGCGTCGAAGCCGTCCAGCTTCGGGCCGCCCTCCGACGAGGCCTTCATCACCGCCCGCTTCATGCCTTCGACATCCTGGTAGATCAGGGCGTCACAGCCAATCAGCTGGCGGATCTCCTCGACGCTGCGGCCGTGGGCCACCAGCTCGTTGGAGGTGGGCATGTCGATGCCGTAGACGTTGGGAAAGCGCACCGGCGGCGCGGCGCTGGCCAGGTAGACCTTCTTCGCGCCGGCCTCGCGCGCCATCTGCACGATCTCGCGGCTGGTGGTGCCGCGCACGATCGAGTCGTCGACCAGCATCACGTTGCGGCCCTTGAACTCGCTGGCGATCACGTTGAGCTTCTGCCGCACCGACTTCTTGCGCACACCCTGCCCCGGCATGATGAAGGTGCGGCCCACGTAGCGGTTCTTGACGAAGGCCTCGCGGTAGGGAATGCCGAGCAGGTGGGCCAGCTGCGTGGCGCTGGGCCGGCTCGACTCGGGGATCGGGATGATCACGTCGATCTCGCTGGGGGGCACGGTGGACACCACACGGGTGGCCAGCGTCTCACCCAGGTTCAGGCGCGCCTGGTAAACCGAGATGCCGTCCAGCACCGAGTCGGGCCGGGCCAGGTAGACGTACTCGAAGATGCAGGGCGTGAGCTTCGGGTGGGCGGCGCACTGCTTCGTATGCAGGGTGCCGTCCATGGTGATGAACACCGCCTCGCCCGGTGCCACATGGCGCTCGAAATGGTGGCCGGTGCCCTCGAGCGTGACCGTCTCGCTGGCCACCATCCAGGTGCCGTCGGCGGAGCGGCCCAGGGACAGCGGGCGGATGCCATACGGGTCGCGGAAGGCGAGCAGGCCATGGCCGGCGATCATGGCAATCACCGCGTAGGAGCCGCGCACCCGCTGGTGCACCGCCGCCACCGCGGCGAACACGTCCTCCGGCGCCAGGGGGGCGCGGCCGCGGGTGGCGCGATCGAGCTCGTGCGCGAACACATTGAGCAGCACCTCCGAGTCGCTCTCGGTGTTGGTGTGGCGATGGTCGGTCGAGAACAGCTCGGCCCGCAGCGGGTGGGCGTTGGTGAGGTTGCCGTTGTGCACCAGCACCAGGCCGAAGGGCGCGTTCACGTAGAAGGGCTGCGCCTCCTCCTCGGAGTAGGCGTTGCCGGCCGTCGGGTAACGGACCTGACCCAGGCCCACGTTGCCGGGCAGGGCGCGCATGTTGCGGGTGCGGAACACGTCACGCACCATGCCCTTGGCCTTGTGCATGAAGAACTTGCGCCCCTGCTGGGTCACGATGCCGGCCGCGTCCTGGCCGCGGTGCTGCAGGAGCAGCAGCGCGTCATAGATCAACTGGTTGACGGGGGCGTTGCTGGCAACGCCGACGATTCCACACATGTATTTACCCTGGTAGGTGCTGGCCGAAGCGCTCGGGGAGGATCGGCTTGAGATGCTTGAGCGTGGACGCGGCCATGGCGGCGCCCGTCGATTGTTTCCAGGCCTCAGTGTCCTGCAGCGGGGTCATGAGCGCCACCACCGTGACGGCGAGCACGATCACCAGCCCGCGCAGCAGGCCAAATGCCGCGCCCAGGATGCGGTCCACCGGCCGCAGGCCCACCGCCTCGATCACCTTCTTGACCAACCAGGACACGAGCCCGGCGGCGAACACGGTGGCGATGAACACGAGCGCGAAGCCGGCGGCGTAGCGCAGGCCCTCGGAGGCCTGGCCCATGGGCAACCAGCCGGCGGCACGGGGCGCGAGCCACTGTGCCACCACGAAGGCGGCGGCCCAGCCGGCCAGGGACAGCACCTCGTAGACCAGGCCGCGCCAGGCGCCCAGCACCAGCGACAGCAGCAGGACCGCGAGGAGGATCCAGTCGAGCGGGGCCATCGCTGTGCCCGCTTAGAGGGTGAGGACGGCGGCGGTGAGCCCCAGGCCCTTGACCTTGGCCGCGGCCTTGTCGGCCTCCGCCCGGGAGTCGAAGGGACCCACGCGCACGCGGGTGCGCTTGCCGTCCTTGGTGTCGGCCACGTGGGTGTAGGTCTTGAGGCCGGCCTTCTCGAGCTTGCTGCGGGCCGCCTGGGCCTTGGCCGGCTCGGCGAAGGCGCCGACCTGGACAACGAAACGGCCATTGGACGAGGCTGCCGAAGCCGCCGGGGCCGACTGGCCGTCGAGCAGGGCGCGGGCCCGGTCCGCCTCGGCGGTGGCGGGCTTGGAAGCCGTCTTGGCAGGGGCCGAAGCGGCCTTCGAAGCGGAGGCCGGCACCGACTTGGCGGTCTCGGCCGGGGCCTTGGCGGCGGACGCGGCTTTGGCCGCCTCGGGGGCGGCCTTGGTGGCGGCGGATGCCGGGGCGGCAACAGCCTTCGCGGAAGCGGGTGCAGCCGGCGCGTCAGCCACCGCAGGCGCGGTGGTGGGCTGGAACACCGGCGCCGGGCCGCTGGCCACGGCCTCGGGGCGGGCCACCACGGCTTCGCCGCCGGAAGCGGTGGCGGGCGCGGCGGCCAGGGCCGGCGCCGCGCCAGACGCGGGCTTGGCCGGCTTGGCGGCGCGGTCGGGAATGTCGATGGGGATGTCCACCGCGATCGGGCGGGGCTGGCTGTCGAACACCAGCGGGAAGCCGATGACACCGGCCAGCACCAGCACGGCGGCGCCGATCAGGCGCTGGCGCGCCCGCTTGCGCAGGACCTCCACGCTCTCGGCCGGGGAGGCGGCAGCGGAGACCGTGTCGCCGCCACCCTTTCGGAACTTGAAGAAGGCCATGTACGCGTCGCTGTGGACGGCTCAGGACGGCATGTGCGGGGCCTGCAGGCGGGGGATTCCGCCCTCGAGAATGCCGCCGACCGTGAAGAAGGAGCCGAAGACGACGATTCTATCAGCGGGGTCCGCGGCGGCCGCTGCCGCTTCGAGGCCGGCGCGGGGGCTGGCGTGGGTGCTCACCGGGGCCTGGCCGCGCGGACCGCTGCCCCCCAGGGCGCCCGCCGCCGCCAGGGCCTGCCAGCGCGCGGCCAGGCCCTGGGCGCTCTCGGCGCGGGCCGTGGGCAAGTCGCAGAAGTACCAGCGGTCGGCCAGCGGCGCGAGCCGGGCGAACATGGTGTCCAGGTCCTTGTCGGCCATGGCGCCGAAGACCAGATGGGTGGTGGGAAAAAAGCCCATCGCATCCAGATTGGCCACCAGGGCGCCCACCGAATGCGGGTTGTGGGCCACGTCCAGCACCAGGGCCGGCTGCCCCGGCACCAGCTGGAAGCGGCCGGGCAGTTCGACCATGGCCAGGCCATTGCGCACCGCCTGCGCGGTGACCGGCAGCCGATCGCGCAGGGCGGTGAAAGCGGCCAGCACGCCCGAGGCGTTGAGCAGCTGGTTCGCCCCGCGCAGCGCCGGGTAGCCCAGGCCCGCGTAGCGGCGCCCGCGCCCGGCCCAGGCCCACTGCTGCTTGTCGCCGGAGAAGTTGAAGTCGCGCCCCAGCAGCCACAGGTCGCAGCCCAGGGCCTCGGCGGCGTCGATGACGGACTGCGGCGGCACCGGGTCGCTCACCACCGCCGGACGGCCTGCGCGCAGGATGCCGGCCTTCTCGCGGCCGATGCTCTCGCGGTCGGGCCCCAGGAGCTCCTGGTGGTCCAGGTCGATGCTGGTGATGATGGCGCAGTCGGCGTCGATCACATTGACCGCATCGAGCCGGCCGCCCAGGCCCACTTCGAGGATGGCGAGGTCCAGGCCGCTGGAGGCCATCAGGCTCAGGATGGCCAGGGTGGTGAATTCGAAATAGGTCAGGGGCAGGTCGCCGCGCGCCGACTCGACCCGGGCGAAGTGCTCCACCAGCTGGGCGGCGGTGCTGATCTCGCCGCCGAGGCGGCAACGCTCCTCGAAGTGCACCAGGTGCGGCGAGGTGAACACCCCGCAGCGCCAGCCGGCCTGCAGGGCGACGGCCTCCAGCATGGCGCAGGTGGAGCCCTTGCCGTTGGTGCCGGCCACGGTGATGACGGGGCAGTCGAAGGCCAGGCCCATGCGCGCCTTCATCTCGCGCACGCGTTCCAGGCCCAGGGAAATCGTCTGGGGGTGCAGGCGCTCGCAGTGCGCCAGCCAGTCTTGCAGGGTGTCCATGAGGGCGATTGTCCAAGATCGCCCTGGCTAAGATCGGGACATGGTCACTGTCTACGGCATTCCCAACTGCGACACCGTCAAGAAGGCCCGCGCCTGGCTGGCGGCCCAGGGCGTGGAGGCCCGCTTCCACGACTTCAAGAAGGAAGGCGTGCCGCCGGAGCGCCTGGACGCCTGGCTGCGCGCCGCCGGCTGGGAGACCCTCCTGAACCGCAAGGGCACCACCTGGCGCCGCCTGGACGCGGCCAGCCAGCTGGCCGCCCAGGACGAGGCGGGCGCGCGGGCGCTGATGCTGCGCGAGTCCAGCGTGATCAAACGGCCGGTGGTCGAATGGGCGGAAGGGAAGACCGTGGGCGCCGGGGCGATCACCGTGGGCTTCGACGCCGACGCCTGGCAGGCCCGCCTGGCCCGGCGCTGAGCGGCCATGGCGGCCCGATGCTCCCCCCAAGGAACATGCCCGGAAAACTCGGGACACCGGCCCGGGCTTTACCTCCGGTTTACCCTGCAGCCGTCCCTGGCCGTCAACCCGGCCCCGCCCGGCGCCGTTGAATCTGCGTCCCCAACCTCCATGAACAGGACCCTGTCCATGCACAAACCCCTCCTCGCCCTGGCCGCCGCCGGCCTGTCGCTGGCCGCCCCCTTCGCCCATGCCCAGGAAACCGCCCACGTCATTTCCAGCGTGGCCATCGTCCAGCAGGTGGCCGTGCCCCGCCAGGTCTGCAACACCCAGCAGGTGGCGGTCGATCAGCCCAAGTCCGGCGCCGGCGCCCTCATGGGCGCGGTGGCCGGTGGCGCGGTCGGCAACCAGGTCGGCCGCGGCGACGGCAAGACCCTGGCGACCATCGCCGGCCTGGTGGGAGGCGCGATGCTGGGCAACCGCATCGAGGGCCAACCCGCCCCGCGCATGCAGGAGCAGACGGTCTGCACCAACCAGACCGTTTATGAGAGCCGCACGGTCGGCTACGACGTGACCTACGAATACGCCGGCCGCCAGTACCGGGTGCAGACCCCGCAGGACCCGGGCCCCACCCTGCGGGTGCAGGTGAGCCCCCTGGTGCCGCCGATGCAATCCGCCCCGCCCTCCGGGCTCACCCCGGTGCCCGCCCCCGCCCCGATGGTCCTGCCGGCCCGCCCGATCAGCGCGGCCCCGGCCCAGGTGGTCGTGGCCTCCTACCAGGCGACCTCCCCGGCCGCCTATCCGGTCATGGCACCCCCGCCCCCGCCGGCCCACGGCTGGCATCGCCGCCACCCCGGCGACTGGCGCTGAGCGCCCCGGGCGCCTGTCCCGGACCGGCAGGCGCCCCTTTCCGGGCCGGGTCGTCCTCGCGCCCCCTAAAATGTCCGGTCTCGCGTGGCGCCCCTCCCGGCGCCGGTCACGCGCTTTACCGCCCTTACCGGACACCTCCATGAGCACCACCCAGATCGACGGCGTCTCCGTCAACACCCAGGCCAGCGTCTACTTCGACGGCAAGTGCGTGAGCCACGGCATCACCTTCGCCGACGGCACCAAGAAGTCGGTCGGCGTCGTGCTGCCCTCCACCCTCACCTTCGGCACCGGCGCGCCCGAGATCATGGAATGCGTGGCCGGCGCCTGCGAGTGGCGCATGGTCGGCGAGACCGAGTGGAAGTCCTCCAAGGCCGGCGAGAAGTTCTCCGTCCCGGGCAACTCCAAGTTCGAGATCCGGGTGACCGAGCCCTATCACTACATCTGCCACTTCGGCTGATCGCCGGGGCACGACACCATGTCCACCATTCTTGAAAACGTCCCCGTCGGCCAGAAGGTCGGCATCGCCTTCTCCGGCGGCCTCGACACCAGCGCCGCGCTGCTCTGGATGAAGAAGAAGGGCGCCCTGCCCTACGCCTACACCGCCAACCTCGGCCAGCCCGACGAGCCCGACTACGACGAGATCCCGCGCAAGGCCAGTGCCTACGGCGCCGAGAAGGCCCGCCTGATCGACTGCCGCCGCCAGCTGGCGCAGGAGGGCATCGCCGCCCTGCAATGCGGCGCCTTCCACATCTCCACCGCGGGCGTCACCTACTTCAACACCACGCCCCTGGGCCGTGCCGTCACCGGCACCATGCTCGTGGCCGCGATGAAGGAGGACGACGTCCACATCTGGGGCGACGGCAGCACCTACAAGGGCAACGACATCGAGCGGTTCTACCGCTACGGCCTGCTGACCAACCCCAGCCTCAAGATCTACAAGCCCTGGCTGGACCAGACCTTCATCGACGAACTCGGTGGCCGCACCGAGATGAGCGAGTTCCTCATCGCCAACGGCTTCGACTACAAGATGTCCGTCGAGAAGGCCTACAGCACCGACTCCAACATGCTGGGCGCCACCCACGAGGCGAAAGACCTGGAGCACCTGAATTCCGGCATCCGCATCGTGAACCCGATCATGGGCGTGGCCTTCTGGAAGGACGAGGTCGCGGTGAAGGCCGAGGAAGTGTCGGTCCGCTTCGAGGAAGGCGTGCCGGTGGCCTTGAATGGCCGCGAGTACGCCGACCCGGTGGAACTCATTCTGGAAGCCAACCGCATCGGCGGCCGCCATGGCCTGGGCATGAGCGACCAGATCGAGAACCGCATCATCGAGGCCAAGAGCCGCGGCATCTACGAGGCCCCGGGCCTCGCGCTGCTGCACATCGCCTACGAGCGCCTGGTGACCGGCATCCACAACGAGGACACCATCGAGCAGTACCGCGACAACGGCCGCCGCCTCGGACGCCTGCTCTATCAGGGCCGCTGGTTCGACCCGCAGGCCCTGATGCTGCGCGAGACCGCCCAGCGCTGGGTGGCCCGGGCCATCACCGGCACCGTCACCCTGGAGCTGCGCCGTGGCAACGACTACAGCCTGCTCAATACCGATTCGCCCAATCTCACCTACAAGCCCGAGCGGCTCACGATGGAAAAGGGCGAGTCCATGTTCTCGCCGCGCGACCGCATCGGCCAGCTGACCATGCGCAATCTGGACATCACCGACACCCGCGAGAAGCTGGGCGTGTATTCCGGCGCCGGCCTGCTGTCCGCAGGCGACGAGCACCACCTGCTACGCCTGACCGGCGGCAAGTGACCGGTAGCAGCCCCGCTTTGCACCGACGACAAGGGCGGCCAATCGGCCGCCCTTCTTCATGCGCCTTCAGCAGGGACCCCGGGGGCCTGCGGCGGCTCTTACTCCGGCTTGAAGCCCGCCGCCTTCAGCAGGTCGGCGTTCTCCTGCACGTAGGCGACGCTGTACTTGCGGAAGTCCTCGATGCTTTCAACCACCGGCTCGATGCCCAGGGGTTCGAAGGCGCCAGCCTTGGCCAGTTGCGACACAGCCTCATTGAAGGCCCGGTTCAGGAACTGCACCCGGTCCGCCGGGGTCGCCTTGGGCGCCCAGACGCCGTACCAGGACTCGGTCACGAACTTGGGGTAGCCGCTTTCGACAGCCGTCGGAACCTGGGGCATGACGCTGCTGCGCTTGGCCGAGGTGACCATGATCGGCTTGACCCTGCCCGCCTTCGCCATGGACTGCAGGGCCACGATCGCGTCGATCTGGATCTGCACATGGCCGCCGGCCACATCCGTCAAGGCGGGGGCCGTGCCCTTGTAGACGGCAGTGGCGAGGTTGGTCAGTCCACCCTGCTGGGCCAGCATCAGGGTACCGAGGTGGCTGGCGGCCCCCAAGGCGGGTAGCGCAGCGGTCCATTTGTCCGGGCTTTGCTTGGCGGCGGCGATCACCTCGTTGAGCCGCGCCTGCGGCAGGTTCGGGGAAATGACCATCATCAGCGGCGCAGAACCCACGCGCGCCACCGGCGCAAAGTCGGTCAGCGGGTCATAGGGCGGAGTGGCCATGACCTGCCTCGCCAGTGCCTGGGTGGACGCGGAGAACAGCAGGGTCAGGCCATCCGGGCTGGCGGTCTGGACGACCTTGCCGCCCACCGTGCCATTGGCGCCCGCCCTGTTCTCGACGACGACCGGGACGTTGAGGTTCGTCCCCAGCTGCTTGGCGATCAGCCGCGCGGCGCTGTCGACACCGCCACCAGGGGCGAAGGGGACGATCATCTTGATCGGCCCCTCAGGGAACTTCGGCTGAGCCGACACGGCACCGGCCAACGCCAGCAGGCTGGCCACAAGCAAGCGCCTCTTGATGGATTTCATGGTTTGTCTCCTGATCGGGGTGGGGGGGAATCGATTCAATGTCCGGCAATCAGCTGCGATACCCCCGGCGCCAGGCGGAGGAGCCGCCCAGAAGCGGGGCCTCCGGCGCGGGGCCATGGAGTTGCGCATAGGACTCGAGCGTCCGCGTCATGCGGGCGAGCAGCCAGTCGGCGACCGGATCGGCCGCATCCCCGGCTTCCAGCCGGGCCAGGACAGAACGGACGGGCTGCGATTGGGCGGCAATGGGGCCGGGCTCCAGCAGGAATGCCGCCACCGCCAGCTGACCGAGCCGCTCGCTTTCGGCCCAGAGGTAATCCGCGATGTCACGCTCGAAATCCTCGAGCGTGACGCTGATGCCACTCATGGTGCAGGAGCACCCGAGCGCGATGTGTTGCGCCGACAGGCGGTGCCAGAGCTCGGCCAGATACCGCGCCTGGGACTGCTGGGGCGTCGCCACGAGCACCTCAGGCCCCGCCGCGCAGGGCGGCTGTCTCCGCCGCCTGGACCTGACCCTGCGCGTCGATGACGACGCCATACAGGTGCCGCGCGGCCGCCTGACTCACGTAGCCCTCACGCACGTCCTCGGCCACCTTGTCCGCGTCCCGGTTGAACGGATTGCCGAAACCGCCGCCACCGCCCGAGAGCATCTTGTAGGCGTCGCCGCGCTCGAGCCGGACGTTGAAGATCTTGGCGTTGGGCAAGTCCTCGTTCCACTGACCCTTGTGCCGGATCGCGATGCCGTTGCCCGCGGCCTCGCCGCCACCCTCCAGGCCCCAGGGCTTGCAGTGCATGCGGTCGATGCGGGTGGTGACCGAGAAGGGCGACAGGGCCTGGACGACCATCTCGGCGCCGAGGCCGCCGCGGAACTCGCCCGCCCCGCCGCTGTCCTCGCGGATCCTGTAGCTCTCGACGAGCACCGGGTACTTGGCCTCGAGCTGTTCGGTCGGGCTGTTGTGGGTGTCGCCGTCGTTGATGCACACGGTGACGGACACGCCGTCCTCGCGGCTCTTGGCACCCCAGCCGCCGCCCAGGGGGCCGATGCCCACGATGAAGAGACGGCCGTCCTCCGGCGAGATGCCATGGATGTTGGGGAACACCAGGTCGGCATGGTGGCCGGCGATGGACCGGTCCGGGATGGCTGGCGCCAGGGCCTTGAAGATCGTGTCGATCACCGTCATCGGGAACGTCATCCACACCCGCATCGGGTAGGGCCGCTCGGCGCTGATCACCGTCCCCATCGGCATGACCACCTTCAGCGGCCTGAAGCTGCCGTCATTGACCGGGTAGTCCGTCGGCGTGGTGAGGCACTTGTAGGCCACCTGCGCGCAGGCGATGCCGGTGGTGAAGCCGGAGTTGTAGAAGCCCTTGACCTGCCGGCTCACGTCGGAGAGGTCGATCTCCATCTCGTCGCCCTTGACCGTCACCTTGACCCGGATCGGGATGCGCTTGCCCACTTCGAGGCCGTCGTCGTCCATGAAGGACTCGGCCTCGTAGACGCCGTCGGGGATGGACAGCGTGTTCGTGCGCGCCAGCGCCTCGGAGGCGTTCATGATCTCCTGGATGGAGGCCTGCACCGCCTCGTTGCCGTAGCGCTGCACCAGTTCCAGGAAGCGACGCTCGCCGGTGGTGATCGCGGTGATCTGCGCGCGCAGGTCACCCAAGGCCCGCTCCGGCATCCGCACGTTCATCGCGATGATGTCGACCAGGTCCTGGTTGACTTTGCCGGCGCTCTGGTACTTCACGATCGGGATCTGGATGCCCTCGGAGAAGATGTCGGTCGTGATCTGCCCCAGGCTGCCCCCCACGTCCAGCCAATGCGCCATGCAGCAGGTGAAGCCAATCAGCTCACCCTCGTGGAACACGGGCATCGTGAACGTGAAGTGGTTCAGGTGGCTGCCGGTCGTGTAGGCGTCGTTGGTGACCAGGATGTCGCCGGGGTGGATGTTCTCGTACCCGAAATGACGGATCTTGGACTTGACGGTCTCCGACATGCCCCGGATGAACATGGGCAGGCCCAGACCGATCGAGACCGTATCGCCTTCCTTGGTGAACAGGCCCACGGTGAAGTCCAGCGCCTCATAGATGATGAGGTTGTAGGCCGTGCGCATCAGGTTGGTCTTCATCTCCTCGGTCACCGCGAACAGGCCGTTGCGGATGATCTCGACGATGACGGGGTCCACGGCCTGTGCCTGGAGTTGGGGGGTGGTCACGGTGTTCACGAGCGGTCGCTCCCGATGGAAATCTGGAGGTTGCCGAAGGCATCGACAACCACGGTGTCGCCCGGCTGGACGACGGTGGTCGAGGCGTGTTCCTCGACCAGCGCCGGCCCCTGGATCACATTGCGGCTTTTCAGCAGCTCGCGCTTGTAGACGGGGGTGGAGACATACTCGCCGGCGCTTCGGAAATAGACGGGCTTGTGCGCGCGCAGCGCAGCGGCCTCAGGCACTTCGCCACCCGAGGCGACTTCGTTGCGCGGCGGTTTGGCCATGCGGCCCATGACGGTCACCCGCAGGCTCACGATGTCCGCCGGCTCCTTGGGCGCGGAGGTTCCATAGCGGACCTTGTGCACCTCGTCGAAGTGGGTCTTGATGCCCCCCCGGTCCTTGCGGTCAAAGTGCACCTGCGGCAGGTCGACGGTCACCGCATGCTCCTGGCCCACGTAGCGCATGTCGGCCGCGCGCTCGAAGACGATCTCCTCGGGGCGGATCTGCGACGCGCTGATGGCGGCACGCCCCTCGTCCTCCATCTCCTTGTAGATGGCTTCGATCTCGTCGAAGGACAGGCCCTCGAGGCGACGGAACACCGAGCGGACATAGTCGTAGCGCAGGTCCGAGAACAGCATGCCGTAGGCAGAAAAGTAGCCCGGCGCGTACGGAATCAGCACCTTGCGGATGCCGATCTCGCGGGCGATGGCCGACGCGTGCAGCGGGCCGGCGCCGCCGTACACCACCATGGTGAAGCTGCCGGCGTCCAGGCCTCGCTCGGTCGTCACGGCCTTGACCGCATGCGACATCTGCGTCACCGCTATGCGCAGGATGCCATCGGCGGCCCGGGTGGCGTCCAGGCCCAGCGGCGTCGCAACCTTGTCCTCCATCGCCTGGCGGGCGCGGTCGAGGTACAGGGGCATCTCGCCGCCCAGGAAGTTGTGCTCGTCGAGACGGCCCAGGATCAGGTTGGCATCGGTGACGGTGGGCTCCTCGCCACCACGGCCGTAGCACACGGGGCCGGGCATGCTGCCGGCCGAGCGCGGCCCCACCCGCAACGAATTGCCCAGTTCCACGCGGGCGATCGAGCCGCCACCGGTACCGACCTCGAAGATGTCCATCATCGGGATCTGGATTGGCAGCGCCTTCTCGTAGCCACCGATCAGGGCGCTGCCGGTGGTCAGGGGGCGGCCTTCGCTGATCACGCCCGCCTTGGCGGTGGTGCCCCCCATGTCGAAGGCGATGGAATCGGGCAGGCCCAGCTGCGCGCAGATCGCCTGCGCCCCGATCACACCGGCGGCGGGGCCGGACTCGAGCATGCGCACGCAGTCGCGGCGGGCATGCTCCAGCGGAAACAGGCCGCCGGTCGATTGCACAGCGTAGAAGTCGCCGTCGAAGCCCTTTTCCTCCAGGTGCTCCTCCAGCTCGCCCAGGTAGGCCGACACCCTCGGCCCCACGTAGGCGTTGGCGACGGCGGTGGAGACGCGCTCGAACTCGCGGTACTCCTGTGAAAGCTCGTGCGAAGCGGTCACGAAGGCGCCGGGAATCTCCTCCTGCAAGATGGCCTTGACGCGGCGCTCATGGTCCGGGTTGCGGTAGGAGTGCAGCAGCAGGACAGCCACCGCCTCGATGTGGTCCTCGCGCAGCTTGCGGGCCAGGGCGCGTACGCCATCTTCGTCCAGGGGCTTGTGCAGCGAGCCGTCGGCGCGCAGGCGCTCGGTCACCTCGTAGCGTTGCGAGCGCGGCACCAGCGGCACATGCTTGGAGAAGAACAGGTTGTAGGCGTCGGGGCGATTGACACGACCGATCTCGTAGATGTCGCGGAAGCCCTCGGTGATCAGCAGGGCCGTCTTCGCGCCATTGCGCTCCAGCAGCGTGTTGATGGCGATGGTGGAGCCGTGGAGGAACAGGTAGCCGTGGGTCAGGTCCACGCCGGCGCCGTCCAGGGTGTTCTGGATGCCGTCATGCAGGTGGCCGTGTGTGGACAGGGCCTTGCCAAAGGAGATCTCACCGGTCGCCTCATCGAAGCAGGCCATGTCGGTGAACGTGCCACCGATGTCGACAGCGATGCGCAGCGACTTCTTGGATGCAGTCATGGGGGCTCCCTCAAGCTTCGTCAACGACAGTGTTGCGCAGCGTGCCCAGGCCAGAGATCTCGACCTCGATCACGTCGCCGGCCTTCATGTAGACCGCCGGCTCGCGCTTGTCGCCCACGCCGCCGGGAGTGCCTGTGGCAATCACGTCGCCGGGCGAGAGGGTCGTGAAGCCGGAGAGGTACTCGATGATCACCGGCAGGGTGAAGATCAGGTCGGACAGGCTGGCCTTTTGCATGACCTCGCCGTTGAGACGGGTCTGCAGCGTCAGCGCGTTCACATCGGGGATCGCCTGGCGCGCCGCCATGAACGGGCCCAGCGGTCCGGTGGCCGGGAAGTTCTTGCCCGGCGTCCACTGGTGGGTGTGACGCTGCCAGTCACGGGCCGTGCCGTCATTGAAGCAGGTGTAGCCGGCGATGTGCTCGAAGGCATCGGCCTGGGCGATACGGCGCCCCCGCTTGCCGATCACGACGGCCAGCTCGCCCTCGAAATCGAAGCGCGACGTCGCCGCCGGCTTGGGCAGCGGGGCGCCATGGGCGCTGAGGGAGTCGGCGAAGCGGGTGAAGATGGCCGGGTGCTCGCTGTCCGCGCGCTTCATCTCGGCGACATGGGTCTTGTAGTTCAGGCCGACGCAGAACACCTTGCCGGGGTTGGGGATCACCGGCAGCAGCCGGCAATCAGCGGCCTGCACGAGACGCCCGGAGGCCTGCGCCGCCTGGGCCAGGGCCTCGAGCGCGCTGGCGGCGATCACCGACTTGAGGTCTGGGAAGCGGGCCTGGAACTCTGAAGGCGCCTCCCACCAGGCGCTCTCGTCCTTCCACACGCCGTAACTGGCGCGGCCCTGGTGCTCGAAACTCACGAATCGCATGGTTCTTTCTGTTTGCGGTGGGGGTGGGTGGAGTGTGGGCAAGCGCGATCCATCTGCATAGAATGCAATCAGATGAATCAGACATGCCATTCTTGGCATGTCTTGACCGACCATGCAGATCCAGCATTTCAAGTTGTTCCTCGAAGTGGCCGAAGCCGGCAGCTTCACCAGGGTGGCGGCTCGCCGACAGACCGTCCAATCGCACATCAGCCGACAGGTCAGCGAGCTGGAAAAGGCCTGTGGCGCCCCCCTGTTCCGGCGCACCGGGCGCGGCGTCGCCCTGACCGAGTTCGGTGGCCAGGTGGCCCAACGTGTGCGGGTCTGGGTCAAGGACAGCGAGGAACTGCTGGCCGACATCACCCAGGCGGCACGCATCCCCATGGGCACGGTGCGACTGGGCATCCTGCCGTCGGCGGCCCATCCGCTGATGACGCATGTCTTCAAGCGCCTGAGTCGCGAGTACCCGCGTATCAGCCTCAACATCCGGGAGGGCCAGGGCGGCGAGCTGGATGCGATGCTGGACGAGGGCGCCGTCGACATGGCCATCCTGTTCCGCTACGACAAGCCGTCGACGCCGGACGAGTCGCTGCTGACCGTGGCCAGCACCTACCTCGTCTCCAGCCCTGGCCTCTCGCTCACGCATGGTGGCACCGTCGACTTCAGGCGACTCGAGGGGCTTCCGCTCGTGCTGCCCCGAAGGCCCGCACATTGGCGCGCCATCCTCGACGAGACCGCCAAGAGCAAGGGCTTCCAGCTGAATGCCGCCGTCGAGGCGGACTCCCTGACCCTGCAGAAGGAGCTGATCGCGGACAACCAGCACCTGTACGCCCTGCTGGGCCCGTTTTCAGTCCATCGGGAAATCAGCGAGGGCCGGCTGCAGGCCGCCAAGGTCGTGGCGCCAGACCTTCGCCGTTATGTGACCCTGGCGCGGCCCAAGCAGGGGCAGCTGACCCAGGCCAGCCGGATCGTGGCCAGGCTGATCACCGACACGGTCACCGAGTGGAAGGGGCAGTTGACGCAGGCGCGCTGACTCCCGTACGCCGAGGCGGGATCAAACCACCACGGGCTCCGGCTCCAGCCGGATGCCGAAGCGCTCATACACGCTGGTCTGGATGGCCCGCGCCAAGGTGACCACTTCCCCGCCCGTCGCCCCGCCGCGGTTCACCAGCACCAGGGCCTGCTTCTCGTACACACCGGCCTGCCCCACGGACTTGCCCTTCCAGCCGCAGGCGTCGATCAGCCAGCCGGCGGCGAGCTTCACCGTGCCGTCGGGCATGGGGTAGTGCACGATGTTGGGCTCGCGGGCGATGATGTCCGCGCACTGCTCGGGCGTGACCGTGGGGTTCTTGAAGAAGCTGCCGGCGTTGCCGATCACCTTCGGGTCGGGCAGCTTGGCCCGGCGGATCGCGCAGACCCAGTCGTAGATCTGGCGCGCCGTGGGCGAGGCGATGCCGGTCTCGGCCGCCTTGCGCTGCAGGTCCAGGTAAGAGAGCTCGGGCTTCCAGGGCTTGGGCAGGCGAAACCGCACCCGCAGGATCAGGGCCTGGCCGGCCAGGCCGAAGCCCGCCGCCTGCGCCGGGTCCAAAGGGAGGGCCGGGAGCGCGCCATCCGTCCCGGCCGGCGCGTGCTTGAACACCGAATCCCGGTAGCCGAAGGCGCATTGCGCCGCGTTCAGGGTGAAGACCTGGCCGGTCGCCAGGTGCATCGCGTCCAGCGACTCGAAGCGGTCCTGCACCTCCACCCCGTAGGCGCCCACGTTCTGCACCGGGGCCGCGCCCACGCTGCCGGGAATGAGCGCCAGGTTCTCCAGCCCGCCCAGGCCCTGGTCCAGCGTCCAGGTGACGAAGTCGTGCCAGGGCACACCGGCGCCGGCCTCGACCACGGCGGCCCGGGGGCCGTCCTCCACCACCCGCATCCCGGGGATCTCGACCTTGAGCACCAGGGCCTTCACGTCCCCGGTGAGGACGATGTTGCTGCCCCCGCCCAGCACAAACTTTGGTTGCAGGGCCCGGCCCGGCTCGGCCAGGAGGGCGCGCAGGTCCTCGTCGGCGCGCACCCGCACCAGCTCCCGCGCCTTGGCGACGATGCCGAAGCTGTTGTGGGGCTGCAGCGGGACCTGTTGCTCGACGATCATGGGAGAATTGTCGCATCCGACCCACCCCGAGATACCCGTTCCCGGAGAACCCATGCCCTCTTTCGACACCGTCTGCGAACCCAACCTGGTCGAAGTGAAGAACGCCGTGGAAAACGCGGCCAAGGAAATCGGCACCCGCTTCGACTTCAAAGGCACTTCCGCGGCCCTGGAGCTGAAGGAAAAGGAAATCACCCTGTTCGGCGACGCCGAGTTCCAGCTGCAGCAGGTCGAGGACATCCTCACCAGCAAGCTCACCAAACGCAACGTCGACGTGCGCTTCCTGGACAAGGGCGACGTGCAGAAGGTCGGCGGCGACAAGGTCAAGCAGGTGGTCAAGGTGCGCAGCGGCATCGAGACCGAGGCGTCCAAGAAGATCCAGCGCCTGATCAAGGACAGCAAGCTCAAGGTGCAGGCCGCCATCCAGGGCGACGCGGTGCGCGTCACCGGCGCCAAGCGCGACGACCTGCAGGCCGCCATGGCCCTCATTCGCAAGGACATGGCCGACCTGCCCCTGTCCTTCAACAACTTCCGCGACTGAGGCCCCACGACTGCGACCTCTCCAGCGGCACTTCAAGGCCCCTCGAGGCACCACCCTGACCACACCGCCCACCCCCACGCCCGCCGGGCCTGAGACCCCGGCCAGACCGGCATCTTCGGCCGCCGCCGACGAGACCTCGGCCTTCGGCCCCCTGCGCGTGCCGGTGTTCCGGCTCCTGTGGATCACCTGGCTCACCGCCAACACCACGATGTGGATGAACGACGTCGCGGCCGCCTGGCTGATGACGTCGCTGACCAGCACCCCGCTGTGGGTGGCCCTGGTGCAGGCCGCCTCCACCCTGCCCGTGTTCCTGCTGGCCCTGCCCTCGGGCGCGCTGGCCGACATCGTCGACCGGCGGCGCTACTTCATGGTCACCCAGTTCTGGGTCGCGGCCAATGCCACCCTCACCTGCGTGGTGGTGCTGGCGGGCTGGATGAACCCGCCGCTGCTGCTGGCGCTCACCTTCCTGAACGGCATTGGCCTGGCGATGCGCTGGCCGGTGTTCGCCGCCATCATTCCCGAGGTGCTGCCCCGGCCCCTGCTGCCGCAGGGCCTGGCCCTCAACGGCATCGCGATGAACGGCTCGCGCATCATCGGCCCGCTGCTGGCGGGCGCCATCATCGGCGCGGCGGGCAGCGCCTGGGTCTTCGTGCTCAACGCCCTGCTCTCGGTGATGGCCGGCTTCATCATCATGAGCTGGAACCGGGTGCACAAGGAGCATGTGCTGGGCCGCGAGCGCCTGCCCACCGCGATGCGGGTGGGGCTGCAGTGGGTGCGGCAGTCGGCGCGGCTCAAGGGCATCCTGCTGCGCATCGGCCTGTTCTTCTTCCATTCCACCGCCCTGCTCGCCCTCTTGCCCCTGGTGGCGCGCTCCATGCCCGGCGGCGGCGCCGGCACCTTCACCGTGCTGCTCTCGTCCATGGGCTCGGGCGCCATCGTCGCGGCCCTGCTGATGCCGCGGCTGCGGGCCGCCATGAAGCCCGAGACCATGCTGCTGGGCGGCACCTTCCTGCAGGCGGCGGCGATGACCACCGCGGTCTACGCGCCGGGCCTGCCGGTGGCCATGCCGGCCATGTTCTTCGCCGGCACCGCCTGGATCTCGGTGGCCAACACCCTCACCGTCTCGGCCCAGATGTCCCTGCCCGACTGGGTGCGGGCGCGCGGCATGTCGATCTACCAGATGGCGGTGATGGGCGCGGCCGCCAGCGGCGCGGCCATCTGGGGCCAGGTGGCCACACTGACCAATGTGCGCGAAGCGCTGACCCTCGCCGCCCTGACCTCGGTCACGGCCTCGGTTCTGGTGCACTGGCTGCGGCCCCTGCCCCCCAACGAAGTCGACCTGACCCCCGCCCGCGTGGTCCACATGCCGGAGCTGCCCGAGCGCCCGGGCCGGGGCCGGGTGCTCACGCGGGTGGAGTACCTGATCGACCCGGCCCACGCCGACGAGTTCCTTGCGCTGATGGAGGACAGCCGCCGTGGCCGCATCCAGCAGGGCGCGCTGGAGTGGCAGCTGCTGCACGACGTGGCCGAGCCCGGCCGCTACGTGGAGCAGATCCTGGACGAATCGTGGACGGAGCACCTGCGGCGCTTCGACCGCTGGACCACCACCGACATGCAGCTGCGTGAACAGCGCCTGGCCCTGCACCTGGGCGACGCGCCCCCCAAGGTGACGCGCTACGTCGTCGAGCGCACATGAAAAACGGGGCCTGCGGGCCCCGTCCTCATTTCAGCGTGGTGGCCGTGCCGAAGCCGCTCAGGCCTTCTTCGCCCCCAGGCGCGACTCGGTGCCGGCCACGAGGCGGTTGATGTTCTCGCGGTGGCGCCAGACCAGCAAGAGGCCCATCACCACCAGCGCGCCCAGGACCGGCGGACGAGCCGACCAGGCCACGCCGTCCCCGAGCAGGAAGTAGGCCGGCGCAAACACCGCCGACACCAGGGAGGCGAGCGAGGAGTAGCGGAAGAAGTAGGCAATGATCAGCCACGTGGCGCCGGTGGCCAGGCCCAGGAACAGGTCGATGCCGAAGACGGCGCCCAGGAAGGTGGCGACGCCCTTGCCGCCCTGGAAGCGGAAGAACACCGGGAACAGGTGGCCGAGGAAGGCCGCCACCGCCACCAGGCCCACCGTGCCCTCGTCCAGGCCCCAGGGCGCGCCGAACTGGCGCACCAGCAGCACCGGCACCAGGCCCTTGCAGGCGTCGAGCAGCAGGGTGATGAGGGCGGCGGGCTTGCTGCCCGAGCGCAGCACGTTGGTGGCGCCGGGGTTGCCGCTGCCGAAGGTGCGCGGGTCCGACAGGCCCATGAGCCGGCTCACGATCACGGCGAAGGCGAGGGACCCGAGGAGGTAGGCGGCCAGGGCGGCCAGGGCGGGGTTGAGCGCTTGCATGAGGCCGGATTCTGCCCCATGGCCGCCGGGCCCCGCCCCCGCCGCCACCCTCAGGAGGCCACCAGCTTGGACGCGCCCCCGTACACCCCGATCCGCGGGTCACCCCGGTGCTTGAAGGCGCGCAGGACCTGGCCGCGCATCTGGATGCCGTACTGCGCCATGAGCGCCTTGCCCTTGAGCTTGGTGCCGGGCAGGTTGGTGTTCCACCACTGGATCTGCGGGCTGCCGCCGGACTCGTGCAGGATGGCCAGCTGGGCCTGGCTCAGGGGATCCGGCACCAGGTCGGCCTCGGGGGCGCGGCCCGCGCCGAGGGTCATCTGCAGCGCCAGGTGGCGGGCCTGGGCCTCGGCCTCGGAGGTCCGGTCCTTGCCGCTCTTGCAGTTGATCAGGGTGCCGGTCCCCGGGAGCAGGCTGGCCAGCACGATGAGGCGCTTGACCAGCTTGTAGGGTTCGTTGCCGGCGCTGTGGTGCTGGTTGGTCATGTAGATGTGGGTGGCCTGCATCGCCAGGTCGATCAGGGCATTGCGCCGCCCGGGCACCGTCTCCACGCGCAAGGCCTCGCCGACCCAGCCGCCGATCAGCTCCGGATGCTCGCGCCAGGCGCGCCAGGCCAGCAGGTTGCCGCCCAGCAGGGTCTGGAGGGCGGCCCGGTTGTCGGCCCGGGTGCGGACGAATCCGCTGGTGGGGAGGTTGTGTGCGGCTTCATTCACCGGCACGTTCAGCGCCGCCACCTGGAAGCGCACCGGGCCCCGCTGGGTTTCCCCGTCGGGCCGGGTGGTGACCAGGCGGCCTTCGTCGTCACGGAGGACCCGGCCCTCTGCGTCCAGCATCGGCAGGGGCATCGCCTGGGGCGCGCGGGCGAGGTCCGCCCAGGCCTTGCGCTGGTCCCGCCACATCGCGAGCTCGTCGTTGTCGACCTTGCTGCGCCAGAAGTCGGGCGTCATCAGCGAGACCGAGGCCAGGCGCACCACCGGGGTCTGGCCCTGCGCGGCGCGGCGGGCGATGTCGGCCAGCACCGCGTCGGGCAGGGAGGCCATGGCCACCTCGGCCGCCTCTCGGGCGCGGCGCAGGGCGGCGGCCGCGCGCAGGCGGTCGATCAGCGGCGCGCCCAGGGACGAGCGCCGGAACCCGAGAAAGCCCTTGCCGGCATCCGCCCGGATGTGCCGGGCGGCTTCCTTCCAGGCGTTCTCCGGCCGCATCGCCCCGGCGCGGACGCTGCGCTGCAGGGCGCCGAGCGTGGGGTCTCCCACCTCCGCCGCCAGGTCCAGCGCCGCACGGCCCAGGACCTCGTCACTGAGCAGGGGATGGCCGTGGGAGTCCCGTCCGAGGCCCTTGCGGCTCAGGGCCAGCGGGGAGTGCACGCCATGCCGGGTCAGGGACAGCAGGGGTTCGCCGTGGCGCTGTCCGGGCAGCGCGAGGCCGGCCACCTCAAAGCGGGAAAGGTAGAGGTTGGTCGCATGCTTGTGCTGGCTGCGTTCATGGCAGTGCGCGCCCTGCACGCCGTCGGCCTGATAGGACTGCTCCAGGGCCTGGGTCGCCGCGATGGCCGGCCGTTGTTCGCACACGCCCGGCAGCTGCCGCTGCACCCGCCGGCCGGTGCCCGGGATCTTCTCACCGCTGACCGGCAGCAGGACCGGGTTGCGCACCACCGCATTGGGTCGGCGGCTGAGTTGTTGGCTCACCGTCGTCCGGAAGCGGGCTTCGATCACCGCGTCGCTCGGCCAGCGCAGCCCGGGGCTGGCCTCTCGCAGCCGGGCCACCGCGCCCTGGAGGCAGGCGAGGACGAAGTCCGGCTCGGGGATCAAGGCGTCCTCGAAGCAGGCGGGCTGCTGCCCGTCCAGGAATTCACGCACCGCGGAGGCCACCTGCGCCTTCGAGGCCTTGCGCTTGAGACCGAGGACCTTGGCGGGGTCGGCGATGAGGTCGCCGCCGGCATCGTCCGCCCGCCAGGCCTGCAGCGAGAGGTCCCCCGCCCGGGTACCGAAGCGGCGGGCCAGGGTGGCCAGCGACGCCTCCACCTCGCCCTCGGCCATGTCCGCGAGCGATCCCGGGCGGGACAGGGACGGCGACGAGGAGCGGGAAGGGCCGGGCGAGGCGTCGGCCAGCTTGGAGGGACTGGGGGGAGAGGCCAGCTGGCTGGGCGAGACGCTCAGCTGGGTCGTGGGTGAGGTGAAGCGGTTGCTGGCCGCGGGCGTTGAGAGGGAGGCGGCGCGCGCGGGCGTCGCAAGGGAGGTGGCACGCGCGGGCGTCGCAACAAGGGAGGCGGCACGCGCGGGCGTGACGGGAGGGGTGGCACGCGCAGGCGTGCCAGGGGCCGGGGCGGCCGAGGGGCCGGAGACGAGC
>JACCDH011281094.1_pt1 | contig 23849 bp, 26 predicted proteins | sample 7442481 | NCBI WGS metagenome assembly JACCDH01 (sample SAMN15323433, study PRJNA562643) | freshwater metagenome | isolation source: river surface water | place: USA:Blue River Watershed | collected 2017-08-15
AAGGTGTGTAGGCGTGACGCGTCACGCTCAGGTACTTTTGCACTTCATTGAACTTGGAGGTTTCAATGGTCACAAAGGGGTTTTCCTGGCCGTCAATGGTCTTGGTTTCCAAAGCGGTGAACACCTCACCAAAGGCCATGGGCACGGCGTTGGTGCCCAAGGTCTTGAAGGTGTCCAGGAAGATGTTGTTCTGCATCACGCGAACTTTCACGCCATCAAAGTCTTCCAGCTTGGTGACTGGGCGCTTGCTGTTGGTGAGGTTGCGGAAACCGTTTTCCCAATAAGCCAGGTTCACCAGGCCCACCGCTTCGAGTTTGGCGTTGAAGTATTTACCCGCTGCGCCGTCCAGCACGGCATCGGCTTCTTTTTCGTTGGCGAACAAGAAGGGCAAGTCAAACACACCCAACTCTTTGATGATGCCCACCAGCGGGGAGCTGGAAGTGCAGACCATCTCTTGGGTGCCTGCACGCAAGGCTTGGGTCGCAGGCAAGTCGCCGCCCGCTGCACCGCCCCAGAAAGCGGTGATCTTCATCTTGCCGCCGGTCTTGGCGTTCAAGACTTCTTGCATTTTCTTGACGCCCACGCCCACCGGGTGGTCTTCGTTCACACCGTTGGTGAACTTGATGTTGCGCTCGGCAAACTGCGCCATGGCGCTCGATGCGACCAAGAATGTGCCCGCGATCAGGGTCACCAAATTTCTGCGTTTCAACATGACTGTCTCCTTTATAAAAAAACACACAGGGTTAAGAAATCAACTCAGCATCCACTTCATCGGCACCAGGACGATGGACGGGAAAGCCACCAACAAGGCCAGCACGGCAAGCTGTGCCCACAAGAACGGCAAGACACCTTTGAAGGCCGTGTCCATGTTGATCTTGGCCACGCCACACACCACGTTGAGCACCGTGCCCACAGGGGGGGTGATCAGACCGATCGCGTTGTTCATGATGAACAGCACGCCAAAGTAAACCGGGTCGATGCCCGCCTTGATGACCAAGGGCATCAGCACAGGGGTCAAGATCAAGACGGTGGGGGTGAAGTCGAGCGCAGTGCCGACCACCACCACCAAGAGCATGAGCACCACCATGAGCAAGGTTTTGTTGAACATCAGCGGCTCCATCATGCGGGCCACTTCGGCCGGGATGTTGGCCACGGTGATGAGCCAGGCACTGACCATGGCCGCAGCCACCAAAAACATGATCACCGCCGTGGTCTTGCCGGCCGTCAAGGTCAGGCCATAGAGCTTGGACCACTGCAACTCACGGTACACAAAGGCCCCCACCACAAAGCTGTAAACCGCTGCCACCACGGCCGCCTCGGTCGGGGTGAAGACACCGAACTTCATGCCACCGATGATGAACACTGGCAAGCCCAGCGCCAAGATGCCTTCTCGCGTGGCTTTCAGTTTTTCAGACAAGTTCATGCGAGGCGCAGGCTGGACGTTTTCGCGCTTGGCCAGCCACCACCAGGTCAGGCCAATGGCCACGCCCATCAAAATGCCCGGCACAATGCCGGCCAAAAACAACTTGGTGATGGACACGTTGGCCGCTACACCGAAGATGATGAAACCGATCGACGGTGGAATCACCGGCGCGATGATGCCGCCCGAGGCGATCAAACCGGCCGAGCGGCCCACGTTGTAGCCGGCCCGCTTCATCATCGGAATCAACAAGGCTGCCAGGGCCGCCGTGTCGGCCACGGCCGAGCCCGAGAGGGAGGCCATGATGACCGCCGCCATGACGGCCACATAGCCCAGACCACCCCTGAAATGTCCAACCCAGGCCATGGCGAGGTTCACGATGCGGCGGCTCAAACCGCCCGCGTTCATGAACTCACCGGCCAACAAGAAAAACGGCACCGCGAGCAAGGGGAAGTTGTCCGCGCCATCCACAAAGCGCTGCGCCAGAATCTGGCTGTCAAAGGCATTGATCATGCCGTTGCTGGCCATGTAGGCCATCAAACTCAGGCCGCACACCAACAAGGCGTAGGCAATGGGCATGCCCAAGGCCATGGCCCCGAGCAAGCTGAAGACAAAAACGGCGATGGTCATGCGCGGCCTCGCACTTCTGAATTCATGGCCATGTGGGTGGCAGTGGGAGGGCTCAATTCGTCCAGCACCACGGTGTCCTCAGACTCGACCACCATCACCAAGTCTTCCTCGTTCAATTGTCCGGTCAGCAGCAATCGCAATTGGTGGAGGTTCATCGCGGCCATCACACTGGCCGTCACGTAGCCAATGCCGTAGATCCAGATCATGGAAATGCCCACCACCACCGAGATGTTGGTGACCTGCAGATCGTGCATCTTCCAGGTGCCCCAAAAGAACAACACATTGCAGCCCAGCATCATCACTTCGCTCAAGAAGAAGCAGAGCTTTTTGCCACCCAAGGACAAACGTCGCACCAGCGTATCCACACCCAGATGTCCTTTTTCTCGCATGGCCACCATGGCCCCAAGGTAGGTCAACCAAATGAAGCAGTAACGGGACATCTCGTCCGAGATGGAAATGCCCGAGTTGAATCCGTAGCGCAGCACCACATTGCCAAAGACCATGATGACCATGGCCACCAGACAGGCCACCACCAAGAACTCTAAGAATTTAAAAAACCCATCAATTATTTTTGGCATCAGGCATGGACCTTTGAATTTTTTCTCAAGTGTGTCGGCGAACCTGCCACACCAGGCAATTTGTGGCGTGAAGACAGAACCTGCTCAATGTCATCGTTGGCGCCATTGATCAGCACCATCAAGGCACGCTCGGCCTTGGCAGGTGACTGGGCGATGACCGCATCGAGCACCGCCCGGTGCAAGGGCAAAGAGCTGCGCGGACCGTCCTTGATGCGGGTGGAAATCTCAAAACTGGTGCGCAACAAAGCGCCCAGCGCTTTGCCCATCTGGACCAACATTCGGTTGTGCGAGGCCTGCAAGAGGCCCTGATGGAAACGCAAATCGTGCACCACGTAATCTCCGCCCTGCTCGATCGCGTTTTTCATGCCCTGATAGGCCGCTTCGATTTCAGCGATGTCTTCGTGGTTGGCTTTTTCGGCGGCCATCCGCACAGCCGCCGGCTCCACCACCAAGCGCAATTCCTGCAAATCCCGCAGGAACTCCGGTGTCAATCCCGCCTGGGCCTGCCACCGGATCACATCGGGATCAAACCAGTTCCACTGCTCATCGCTCAGGACCCGCGTGCCCAATTTGGGCCCTGTGATCAACAAACCCTTGGCGATCAGTGATTTGATGGCTTCGCGCACCACGGTTCGGCTCACGCCCAATTGCTCACACAGCAAAGGCTCTGGCGGCAAGCTCGCACCCATGGCATATCTGCCGGACAGGATGGCCTGACCGAGGATATCCAATGTGTGACCGTGAATGTTTTTGACCATGTTGGAAAAGTGAAGCGAGATCAATCATATGATGAATGAATCCCTGCAAAGTCCTGAGGAAAACCCTGCCTCTGTCGACTTGGCGTCAAGGGTTTTCACGGATGTCACGGGCTTTACATGGCAGGTGACGGCTTTCAATCATCATATGTTTAAAACTGTTTGCCAACCTTTTCTTTCAGGCCTGAACCATGACCTCCAAACCCCGTAAAAAACCCGAAGACCTGCGCAGCCAGCAATGGTTTGGCCGTCAAGACCGCGATGGCTTTGCCTACCGCAGTTGGGTCAAGGGCAAGGGCGTGCCGCACGACCAGTTCGACGGCCGCCCGGTGATCGGCATTTGCAACACCTTCAGCGAACTCACGCCCTGCAACTCGCACTTCCGCACGCTGGCCGAGCAGGTCAAGATCGGCGTGTACGAGGCGGGTGGCTTCCCGCTGGAGTTTCCCGTGATGTCTTTGGGTGAAACCCTGCTGCGCCCCACCGCCATGCTGTACCGCAACCTGGCCAGCATGGACGTCGAAGAATCCATCCGTGGCAATCCGATCGACGGCGTGGTGCTGCTCATGGGTTGCGACAAGACCACACCCAGTTTGCTGATGGGCGCGTCCAGCGCGGGCTTGCCCACCATCGGTGTCTCAGGCGGCCCCATGCTGAACGGCAAATGGCGCGGCCAAGAACTCGGCTCGGGCACCGGCGTGTGGAGCATGAGTGAACAAGTGCGTGCAGGCACGCTCAAGCTGACCGACTTTTTTGAAGCCGAGAGCTGCATGCACCGCAGCCACGGCCACTGCATGACCATGGGCACCGCCAGCACCATGGCCAGCATGGTCGAGGCCCTGGGCATCGGCCTGCCCGGCAACGCCGCTTACCCTGCGGTGGACGGCCGCCGCAATGTGCTGGCCCGCGAAGCCGGTCGGCGCATCGTCGAGATGGTGCACACCGACCAAACCATCAGCCAAGTGCTCACACGCGAAGCCTTTGAAAACGCCATCCGCACGCTGGCGGCGATTGGCGGCTCGACCAATGCGGTGATCCACCTGATCGCGATTGCTGGCCGCTTGGGCCTGAAACTCACGGTGGACGACTTCGAGCGCTTGGGCAGCGAACTGCCTTGCCTCTTGAATTTGCAGCCGTCTGGCGAACACCTGATGGAAGACTTCTGCTACGCCGGTGGCCTGCCGGTGGTGATGAAAGAAATCGAGCACCTGCTGCACAAAGACATCGTCACCGTGAGCGGCAAGACCGTGAGCGAGAACATCGCCAGCGCCGTGAACTACGACCCGCGCGTGATCAAGAAGTTCGACGAGCCTTTCAAAGAAAAAGCAGGCATCGCCATCCTGCGTGGCAACTTGGCCCCGCGTGGCGCGGTCATCAAGCCCAGCGCTGCCACGCCTGCGCTGATGGTGCACACCGGTCGCGCCGTGGTGTTTGAAGACAGCCACGACTTCCACAAACGGATCGACGACGAAAGTCTGGATGTGGACGAGAACTGCATCCTGGTGCTCAAAAATTGCGGACCCAAGGGCTACCCCGGCATGGCCAAGGTGGGCAATATGCCGCTGCCACCCAAGGTGCTGCGCAAAGGCATCACCGACATGGTACGCATCAGCGACGCCCGCATGAGCGGCACGGCCTATGGCACCGTGGTGCTGCACACCACGCCCGAAGCCGCTGCGGGTGGGCCACTGGCGGTGGTGCAAAACGGCGACATGATTGAGCTGAACGTACCCGAGCGCAAACTGCAACTGCTGATCAGCGACGAAGAACTGGCCAAGCGCTTGTCCCTCTGGGAAAAGCCCGCCCCCGCCATGCAATCGGGCTACTGGAAGCTTTACATCGACCACGTGCTGCAAGCCGACGAAGGCGCGGACATGGACTTTCTGGTCGGCCAGCGCGGCGCGGCCGTGCCCAAAGACAACCACTGATGAAACGGCCTTCTTTTGTAGGAGCCCACCCTGTGGGCGATACAGACCTTTGTGGTCCACGCACAATCGCCCACGGGGTGGGCTCCTACAAAACACCCATCTCCCAGCGGTTGGACGGCTGCAGCTTGTGACACACCACTTTCGACACAAACAGGAAAAACCATGCGCATTTTGATCACCGGCGGAGCCGGATTTTTGGGCGCCCGACTGGCCCGCGAGATATTGAAACGTGGCCAATTGAATGGCCAAAGCGTGAGCGAATTGGTCATTGCCGACCTCTTCCCCGCACCTGCCGATTTGCTGGCTGACCCGCGCGTCAAGGGCCATGCGGGCCCCATGCTGGAACAAGGCGATTTGTTCAAGAGCGGTTTTGACGGTGTGTTCCACCTGGCCTCGGCCGTGTCGGGCGAGTGTGAGCTCGATTTTGACCTGGGCTTGCGCTCCAACGTGGACAGCAGCCGCTTGCTGCTCGACAGCATCCGAGCCTCGGGCAAAGCTTCCCGTCTGGTGTTTGCCAGCTCGGTGGCCGTGTTCGGCCCCGACATCGGCAACCCCATGCCCGACCTGGTGACCGACACCACCTTGCCCACGCCGCAAACCTCTTACGGCACGCACAAGCTGATGATCGAGCACATGGTGTCCGACTACACCCGCAAGGGCTACATCGATGGCCGCTCGGCCCGCTTGATGACTGTGGCCGTTCGCCCCGGCAAGCCCAACGGCGCAGCTTCCTCGTTTTTCAGCGGCATCATCCGCGAGCCTCTGGCGGGCGTGGACGCCGTCTGCCCTGTGGACGCCAGCGTCTCGCACCCCTTGTCTTCACCGGGCAACACGATTCACGGCCTCATCACCGTGTTTGAAGCCAGCCGCGAAGCCGTGGGGGGCCGCATGGCGCTGAACCTGCCGGGCCTGAATGTGACGGTGGGCCAGATGCTGGACGCGCTTGAAAAAGTTGCAGGCCCTGCCGTGCGTGCACGGGTGAAGTTCGAGCGCGATGAGCGCGTGGCGGGCATTGTGGCCAATTGGTCCCGTGGCTCGACCTCTGAGCGCGCCAACGCGCTGGGCTTGAAAGCCGAGAGCAACTTCGAGGCCATCATCGCGCAATACATCGAAGACTGCCAAACACGCCCCGGCTACCCGGCCGATGCCTTGAAGGGCTTGAACTGAGCCGCCATGTGCGCTGACACCACACGCGTCAAAACATGCGACATCGTGGCCTTGGGCGAGGCCATGGTCGAGTTCAACCAGACGCAGGCGGATCCGCCTTTGTACCTGCAAGGCTTTGGCGGCGACACCAGCAACGCGGCCATTGCCGCCGCCCGCGCCGGCGCACGCGTGGCCTACCTGACGCGCGTGGGCAGCGACCGCTGGGGCGACCGCCTGATGGATTTGTGGCAAAGCGAGAACGTGAACACCCAAGCGGTGCTGCGCGATGCGAATGCCCCCACCGGCATGTACTTTGTCAGCCACGATGCACAGGGCCACCACTTCAGCTATGCCCGCGCTGGCTCGGCCGCCAGCCGCATGCAGCCTTCTGACGTGCAGACTTGGCAAGGCACGATCGAAGCCAGCCGGTGGCTGCACTTGTCGGGCATCAGCCTGGCGATTTCGGCATCGGCTTGCGACACGGCTTTGGCCGCCATGCAGACCGCACGTGCCTCGGGCACGCGGGTGGCGCTCGACTCGAATTTGCGTTTGTTGCTCTGGCCGCTGGCCCGCGCCCAAGCGTGCATCACCCACGCCATCGGGCTGTGCGATCTGTTCTTGCCCAGCTTGGAAGACATCACGGCCTTGACCGGCTTGACCGAGCCCAACGCCATCTTGGACTGGTGCCACGCACAAGGCGCGCAGCAAGTGGTGCTCAAACTCGGCGCCGAGGGGGCGATCGCTTCCGATGGGCAGACACGTCAACGTGTGCCCGGCTGCGCCGTGCAAGCGGTGGACGCCACGGGTGCTGGCGACTGCTTTGCAGGCAACTTGCTGGCACGCCTGTCGCAAGGCGATGATGTGTGGTCCGCCACCGCCTATGCCAATGCCGCGGCCTCGCTGTCGGTGCAAGGCTATGGTGCGGTCGCGCCCTTGCCACGCCCCGATGCCGTCCTGAAAAGCCTCCAACCATGAGCACACGCCCTTTGATTGCCGTCGATTGGGGCACCAGCAGTTTGCGCGGCGCTCGGCTGGATGCGGCAGGCCAAGTCCTGGAATCGCGACAGTTCCCTCGCGGCATCATGACCGTGACCCCAGGCCAATTTGAAGCCGTGTTTGACGCATGCTTTGGGGACTGGATGCAAGCGCCCGATGCCTTTTGCCTGATCTCGGGCATGGCGGGCAGCCAGCAAGGCTGGCAAGAAGCGCCCTACTGCCCCTGCCCTGCGGGCTTTGAAGAATTGGCGGGCGCCCTGCACTGGCTGCAAGCCGGGCGCATGGCGATCGTGCCGGGCCTGAGCTGCCAGCACCACGATGGCCTGCCCGTGCCGCAGCACGATGTGATGCGCGGCGAAGAGGTCCAGATTTTTGGTGCGCTGGCTTTGTCGGGGCAGCGCGATGCCACCGTGGTTCTGCCCGGCACCCACAGCAAGTGGGCGCAGGTGGCGGCTGGGCGCGTGCGGGGCTTTCGCAGCTTCATGACCGGTGAAGTGTTCGCGCTCTTGAGCCAGCACTCGATCCTCTCACGCACCCTGCAGGCCGATGCGCCCTGGCATGAAGGCGCTTTTGTGCACGGCGTGCAATTGGCCCAGCGCACACCCAGTGTGTTGTCCAGCATTTTTGCCACCCGCACCCTGGCGCTGTTTGGCAGCTTGCCCCCCGAGCAGCACCCCTCATTTTTATCCGGCCTCTTGATCGGCGAAGAGCTGCGGGCCATGGCACGCCCTGGCAGCGCTGTGCTGCTGGTGGGCAGCGCCCTGCTCACACAGCGCTATGCGGTGGCATTGCACGCCTTGGGCATGGACAGCCAATGCCTGGGCGATGAAGCCACCTGGGCGGGACACGCCGCTTTGGCCCAACCTTGGACACACACCGCATGAACACTGCCGAACAATTCGCGCAAGCGCTGGATCAACTGCCGCTGGTGGCCATCTTGCGCGGCCTCACGCCCGCAGAAGCGCCCGCCATCGGCCAAGCCTTGGTGGACAGCGGCTTTGCCTTGATCGAAGTGCCGCTCAACTCGCCCCGCCCTTTGGAGAGCATCGCCACCTTGGCGGCGCAGCACCCGAACCATTTGATCGGTGCGGGCACGGTGCTCACCAGCGCCCAGGTGCGCGAGGTGCAGGCCGCAGGCGGGCGCATCATCATCTCGCCGCACTTTGATCCGGTGGTGGTGCATGAAGCATTGCGATTGGGCCTGGTCTGTGTGCCCGGCGTTGCCACGCCCAGCGAAGCCTTTGCGGCCCTCCATGCGGGCGCCCATGCCCTGAAACTTTTCCCAGCCGAAATGATCACCCCCAGCGTGCTCAAGGCCCTGCGCGCGGTCTTGCCCAGCAGCACCGCTTTGCTGCCCGTGGGCGGCATCACGCCCGACAACATGGCCGCCTACCTGAACGCAGGCGCCAAGGGCTTTGGTTTGGGATCGGCTTTGTACAAGCAGGGCCAATCGGCGCAAGAGGTGGGCGCCGCAGCGCAGCGCTTTGTGCGAGCCTTGCGGGGCTGATCAATCAAGCCTCCGTTTATTCACCTCCGGAAATACCCACCATGAGCGACACCCCCAACACCACCGAACACCGCTACGACGCTTTGCACCTGATCACCGAAGAGGTGCTGGCGCGTTACTCGAAAACACCCGATCCACGCCTGCGTGAGCTGATGCTGTCTTTGATCAAGCACATCCACAGCTTTGCCAAAGAGGTCAAGCTCACCGCCGAGGAATGGGCTTTCACGATGAGTTTTCTCGAAGAGACTGGCAAATGGTGCTCACCGGGCCGCAACGAGTTCATGATTTTTTCGGACGCTTTTGGCTTGTCCATGCTCACCGTAACACAGGACTACCCCCGCCCCGAACACGCCACCGAACCCACCTTGGTCGGCCCCTTCTTGCTGGAAAACGCGCCCCACTTCGCCATGGGCGCAGACATCAGCGCAGGCGCTGCCGGCACGCCCATGTACGCCCAAGGCCAGATCCTGGACATCCATGGCCAACCAGTGGCCAACGCGGTCATTGACGTCTGGCATTCGGACGATCGGGGTCTGTACGACGTGCAAGACGGCATCGAAGAAAACGGCCCTTGGGCGCGTGCGGTGTTGACCACCGGCGCCGATGGCCGTTACAGCTTTTGGTCGGTCTTGCCGGTGGACTACCCTGTGCCCCAAGACGGCACCGCCATCCAAATGCTCAAGGCCACCACCGGCAGAAGCTGGCGCCCAGCGCATTTGCACTTTCGCATCCAGGCCCCAGGTCAGCGCCCCTTGATCACCCACATCTTTGACCGCACCAGCCAAAACCTCTACAGCGATGCCGTGTTTGGCGTGCGCCCTTCCCTGATTGCGGACTTCGTGCCGCAAAAACCAGGGCCAGCGCCCGATGGCAAAACCATGGACCGCGACTTCTTCACGCTGCAATACAACTTCGTGATGACGGACGCCTTGAAATGATCAGCGAAGCTCAAGGCCTAACGTTGAAATACAGCTCAGCTTCCCATCCAAAATGACGACCTCTTCCTTGCTTGAAAAATGGATCGAAGAAGAGCGCGTGATCCGCGCCCGCATGGACGCAGGCGCCGGCCCCGGCGTGGCCACACGTGAACAAATCGAGGGCAAAACCGGCCTTCAAGTGATGCAGGGCCTGCTTGCAGGCGAGTTGCCCTATGCCAGCATCGCCAAGACTTTGAACTTCGTGCTGGTGGACGTGCGTGAAGGCCAAGCCATCTTTCAGGGCACGCCCGGGCTGGACCACATGAACCCGCTGGGTACCGTGCACGGCGGCTGGTTTGCCACCTTGCTCGACTCGGCGCTGGGCTGCGCTGTGCACACCATGATGCCGCCCGGTCGGGGCTACACCACGGCCGACCTGAGTGTCAAATTGGTCAAAGCCCTCACGCCCAAAGTGCAACGCGTGCGGGCCATCGGCCAGGTGGTGCACTGCGGTCGCCAGCTGGCGACCGCCGAAGCCCGGCTGGTTGGCCCCGATGGCACCTTGTACGCCCATGCCAGCACCGCCTGCCTGGTTTTTGACATGCCCAGCAAAACCAGCGCCTGAAGTTTCTGGTCCTGTCGCATACCGCACAGGCCCTCTGCGCGGCTTCAAAGATCAGGCGCCAATGCTGGCGAGATCTCGCTTTGGACCGCACGCCACTGGGCGTATGCCGCCCCATTCAGGTCCGGCGGCAACTGGTGCTTGGCTTGCAAATAATGGTGCGTGTACACGTCCAGATAGGCCTGCAAGGTCTGGGCGGGCTGGGGCTCGCCCGCCAACTCCAAGCACAGCGATGCCACTTCGCTGGTGCACAAATGGTCCTCCCGCCTTGAGCGCCTCAGCAGGTAACGCGACAGTTCTTCGGGCTTCAAACTGAGCACAGGCAGATGGTTGAGGTACGGGCTTTTGCGGAACATCTTGCGCGCTTCGGGCCAGGTGGCGTCGAGCAAGACGAACAAAGGACGCCGACCTTCGGGCAAAACCGGCAGCTCGTGCAGCACCCGCTCGGGTGTCACAAATTCACCCGGGAACACGACAAACGCTTGCCATTGTGGATCGGCCAGCAGCGCCAGCAAGGACGGGTCGACCTCGGTGCGGGCCCACCCAAAGGCGAAGGTGTCTGGCACCACATCGGCGATCAGCCAGCCGGTGTTGCTGGGCTTGAGGGGCTCGATGTCGGCCATCAGCAAACACATGCCCGCTTGCGTGGGCAACTCGGGATGCAGTGCGCAGATGCAATGGCTGGGCACCAGGCGACAGCCGGGACAGCGCTCGCCTTTGATGCCGCCACGGGCCATGAAAGGCTTGGCGCTGCGGGCCAGGCGCTCGGTGCGCAGGCGCGCGACAGCGTGGGGTGTTTTCAAACGAACATGTCCCATCCAACCGCAGACTGGGCCATGCGCCATCGGCGAGCGCCGTCACCGAGGATGTGCGCCAACAGCGTGGTCGGTGCTTTCATCCAGGACGATGCAAGACGCAGATCTTGTGGCCGTCCGGATCGCGCAGGTAAGCCAGGTACAGCTTGCCAGCTGCGCCTTCGCGCCAGCCGGGTGGGTCTTCGCAAGTCACGCCACCATGGGCCAGGCCTGCAGCGTGAAAAGCATCGGCTTGCTCGATCGAAGCCGCTTTGAACCCATAGGTGCTGCCATTGCCCACGCTGGCGGCTTCGCCGTTGATGGGGGTGGTGATGCCAAACGAGCCGGCGGGGCTGCGGTAAAAATAACGGTTGTTGTTGGCCATCCCTGGGGCCTGGCCCAAGGTGCCCAAGACGGCGTCGTAAAACTTTTTAGAAGCTTCGAGGTCTTTCACCCCGACCATGACATGGCTGAACATTGCAATCTCCTTGAAGACCCGAGATGGGGCATTGATGAACAGCTGTCATGGTACTTGATGCCCACAGGGCTCACGCGCCTTGGGGCGCGTTGTGCTCAGGCGCCCAAAAGAGATGGAACTCAGTGCAGGACACCAGCCTGACCTGAATGTGGCAGCATGGCGTGCTTGAATGCCAACCCAGCGAGGAGTCCATCCCATGTCCCCTTCGATCAACTTGAGTTTCGGTCTGCAAGGCCGCGTGGTCATCGTCACCGGCGCGGCCAATGGCATTGGCGAAGCCTGTGCCCGCCGCTTTGCCCACGAGCAAGCCCATGTGGTGCTGGCCGATGTGAACAGCGAGAGGGGCAACGCCGTTGCAGCGCAACTGCGCGAACAAGGCCACAGTGCCCGCTTCATGGTCTGCGACGTTTCGCGCAAGACCGATGTCGACGCTCTGGTGGACCACGTGCTGGAGGCCTTTGGCCGCATCGACGTGCTGGTCAACAACGCGGGCATCTTCAAGGCAGCCGACTTTCTGGACGTGACCGAGGAAGACTTCGATGCGGTGATCAAGGTGAACATCAAAGGCTCGTTCCTGATGGGCCAGGCCGCCGCCCGCGCCATGAAGGGCACCGGGGGCGGTGCCATCGTCAACATGAGCTCGGTCAATGCGGTGCTGGCCATCCCCAACATCGCCAGCTACAACGTGAGCAAAGGCGGCATCAACCAGTTGACGCGGGCCATGTCTTTGGCACTGGCTGACTTTGGCATCCGCGTGAATGCGGTGGCCCCCGGCACGATCGCCACCGAACTGGCCCGCCAAGCGGTGCTGACGAGCGAAGCGGCCGAAAAGAAAATCATGATGCGCACCCCGATGAAGCGCCTCGGAGAGCCCGATGAAGTGGCCAAGGTGGTGGCCTTTTTGGCCAGCGACGCGGCCAGCTACATCACGGGGGAAATCGTCACCGTGGATGGCGGTCGCATGGCGCTCAACTACACCGTGCCTGTTTGAAGACAACCCCTGGTGTGAACACATCCCTACCCCACATCGGCTGCGGCTTGGCGCAGGCGCAAGGGGTGCACAGCATGGTGAAGCCGAGTCGCGGACGCACCACGGCCGATGCATCGCAGGTCGGGCTGGATGGTACCCTTTAGCCTCATGCCCGACAGGCCTGCCCTGTTTTTGAAATGCCGACCTTGACCCTTGGAGCCCGACCATGAGACTTCTTCACACCATGCTGCGCGTGGGCAACCTGCAACGCTCGATCGACTTCTACACCCAAGTGCTGGGCATGACGCTGCAACGCACCTCGGAAAACCCCGAGTACAAATACTCGCTGGCATTTGTCGGCTACGGCACCAACCCAGACCATGCCGAAATTGAGCTGACGTACAACTGGGGCGTGGACAGCTACGACATGGGCAGCGCCTATGGCCACATCGCGCTGGGCGTGCCGGACGTTTACGCCGCCTGCGACAAGATCAAAGCCAATGGCGGCAATGTGACGCGCGAGCCCGGCCCGGTCAAAGGCGGCAGTACCGTCATTGCCTTTGTGACCGACCCCGATGGCTACAAGATCGAGTTGATCCAGCGGCCGCAATACGCGAACCTCTGAGCCTTGGCATCAGCGCCAAAGGCGATCATTTTCAGGAGTCCTCACATGGTCAACTTGTCTGGCAAACGCATCCTGGTGACACAGGCCAAAGACTTCATGGGCCCGGCCCTGTGCCAGACCTTGGCGCAATGTGGCGCGGAGGTGATCGCCGACGAACGCTTGCTCACCGCACCGCACGATGCCCAGGCCCTGATCGACGCGGCTGGCCCGCTCGATGCGCTGGTGATCAACCTGGCGCTGCCCGCGCCTTCCACCCCCGTCACGCAAATCGATGAGGCCGAATGGCGGCAGGTGTTTGAAGTGATGGTTGACCCACTGCCGCGCCTGGTGCGGGCGGTGGTGCCCGGCATGAAGGCCCGTGGCGGCGGCAAGATCATCGTAATGGGCAGTGCCTCGGCCCTGCGTGGCATGAAGCGGGCCGCCACCTACAGCGCCGCACGCGGTGCGCAACTGGCCTATGTGCAGGCTGCAGGCGTGGAACTGGCGCCCGACAACATCCAGCTCAATGCCGTGGCGCAAAACTTTGTCGACAACCCCACCTACTTCCCAGCCGAAGTGCAGGCGAATCCGAGGTTTCAAGAGCGCCTCAAGCGCGAAGTGCCGCTGGGCCGCTTGGTCAAAGCCGAAGAAGACGCGAGCTTTGTGGCCTACCTGTGCAGCGACGCTGCCAGCTGCTTTGTCGGCCAAGCCTTTCCCATGTCGGGCGGCTGGGCGGTGCGCTGATCAAATGTCGGACCAGAAGGTACCGACCTGCCCATCAACGTGCCAGCTGAGTCGCCTCACGCGCCAATTTTTCGATACGCGCCCAGTCGCCTTGGGCCAGCGCATCTGCAGGCACCAACCACGATCCCCCCACACAAGCCACATTGGGCAAGCTCAGCAGCTCGTGGGCGTTTTGTGGGGTCACGCCGCCCGTGGGGCAGAACTTCACATCAAAGAACGGACCGCTCCAGGCCTTGAGCATGGCGGGGCCGCCCGCTTGCATGGCCGGGAAGAATTTGAGTTCGGTGTAGCCACCCTCTTGGGCCATCATGATTTCGCTGCCGGTGGACACACCCGGCAACAAAGGCAGACCTAAGTCTTTGCAAGCTTGGCCCACTGCCGGGGTGTAGCCGGGGCTGACTGCAAAACGGGCACCCGCCTTGACGGCTGCCGCCGCGTCCTGCGGGCTGCGCACCGTGCCCGCGCCCACCACCGCGCCTTCGACTTCGTTGGCAATCGCTTCCATGCAAGCCAGGGCCTGCGGCGTGCGCAGCGTGATTTCGAGCATGCGGATGCCACCGGCCAGCAAGGCGCGGGCCATGGGCACGGCGTGGGCCACGTCGTTCAACACGATCACGGGGATCACGGGGGCGTCCTGCATCACTTGCAGGGAGGTCAAATTCACAGCCATGTGCAGGCTCCTTCTTCGGCTTTGAGCGCGTTGCGGCGCAGGTTGGCAAACAGTTCACGGCCCATGCCCACGCCGTTGGCAGCACGCAGCTCGGCGGGCATTTGGGCCAGTGGGCGGGCGGCCCATTCGGCCTCGCTCACCAGCACTTGCAATGAGCCGGCCACGCCATCGAGGCGGACCCAATCCCCATCCTGCACTTTGGCCAGCGGGCCACCGGCTGCGGCTTCGGGCGACACATGAATGGCGGCGGGCACTTTGCCCGACGCACCGCTCATGCGGCCGTCGGTGACCAGCGCCACTTTGAAACCCTTGCCTTGCAGCACGGCCATGGGCGGGGTGAGTTTGTGCAGCTCGGGCATGCCGTTGGCCTGCGGGCCTTGCCAGCGCACCACACACACGACGTCGCGGTCGAGTTCTCCGGCCTTGAACGCTTGCTGCAATTCGTCTTGCGAATTGAACACGCGGGCTGGGGCTTCGATGACGTGAAAGGCTTCCGGCACGGCCGAGATCTTGATCACACTGCGGCCCAGATTGCCTTGCAAAAGTTTCAGGCCACCGGTGGCGCTGAAGGGGCTGGTCGCGGGGCGCACCACGGTGTCGTCTTGGCTGAGGCCTGCGTCCTGCCAAACCAGCTGGCCATTTGGCGCAGAAGGAATGCGCGTGAATTCGCGCAGGCCACCGGGTCGCACCGTCAGCACATCGGCGTGCATCAGGCCTGCATCAAGCAGTTCGCGGATCACATAGCCCGGGCCGCCTGCGGCCTGGAACTGGTTCACATCGGCGCTGCCGTTGGGGTAGACACGCGTCAGCAGCGGCACCACGTCGGACAGGGCCGAGAAATCGTCCCAGTCGATCACGATGCCGGCCGCACGCGCCACCGCCACCCAGTGGATCAGGTGGTTGGTCGAGCCGCCCGTGGCCAAGAGGGCGACCATGGCGTTGACGATGCAGCGCTCGTCCACCACGCGGCCAATGGGCGTGAAGTTTTGGCCTTTGACCAGCGCCAGCACGGTGCGAGCGGCTTCGCGGGTCAGTTCTTGGCGCACGCCTTCGCCCGGGTTGATGAAGGCGGTGCCGGGCACATGCAGGCCCATGGCTTCGAGCAGCATCTGGTTGCTGTTGGCCGTGCCATAGAAGGTGCATGTCCCTTCGCCATGGTAGGCCTTGGACTCGGCCTCCAAAAGCTCGGGGCGACCAACCAGACCTTGTGCGGCTTGTTCACGCACCTTGGATTTTTCGCTGTTGGACAGGCCGCTGGTCATGGGGCCTGCGGGCACAAACACCGTGGGCAAATGGCCAAACTGCAAAGCGCCAATCAAGAGACCGGGCACGATCTTGTCGCACACCCCCAGCATCAGGGCGGCGTCAAACACGTCGTGGCTGAGCGACACTGCAGTGGCCATGGCGATCACGTCGCGGCTGAACAAGCTCAGCTCCATGCCCGGTGTGCCTTGCGTCACGCCGTCGCACATGGCGGGCACGCCGCCAGCCACTTGGGCGGTGGCGCCGAGTTTGCGGGCTTCGTCCTTGATGAGGTCGGGATAGTGTTGCAGCGGCGCGTGGGCCGACAGCAGGTCGTTGTAGGCGTTGACGATGCCGATGTTGGGGGCACGCGGTGCCACCACTTTGATTTTGTCGAGCGCGGTGGCGCGGCTCTTATCGCCCTCGGGCATGGCGGCAAAGGCGTGGGCCACGTTGGCGCAGCCCAGGCGCTGTGCGCCGGGGTCTTGGCTGGCCGCAGCATCCACCTGGGCCAAATAAGCTTGGCGCGTCGGACGGCTGCGTTCAATGATGCGGGCCGTGACGGCCACCAATGTCGGGTGAAGGGTCATGAACTTGGGCCTTGAAAGGCTTGGTAACAAAATTACATCGTCGATGGTAACCGCCTTCGGCCGCTTTGGACCGTTCAGGCGGTTACAGATGGGGTACAACTCGACAGGAGGCGGTTTTTGGACGGCTTTCGGATGGTTTGAGGCGTAAAAAAACCCGCCGAAGCGGGTTTTCAATGGGCCTAGGGCCAATCACTTGGCGGCCGAGGCTTCCGCAGCAGGGGCCACAGCGGGAGCCGATGCGTCAGCAGCTGGGGCAGAAGCTTCAGCGGCTGGTGCCGTCACGGCCGCAGCAGGCGCGGCTTTTTTGCTTTTGGCAACGCCAAAACCAACGGCCAGGCCAATGGCCAGCACGATCACGGCCACCAAAACGGCCCACACGACAGCTTGGTTGTCATCTTGAGGATTCGACATGTTTCTTTTCTCCGAAAATGGTGGGCAGATTGTAATGGGGCCTCATGGCACATGACTGACACCACCCACACCGGAAAAACCATCGACAAGGCAGACGAGCCGAGCACAAGCCCGTTGACGCCCTATCGAAGCGATTTGCTGGAGCGCTTTCGGGCGGAGGCGGCAGACCAAGATTTGTGGGTGTTTGGCTATGCGTCCTTGCTTTGGCGCCCTGAATTCGATGCGCAAGAGCAACACGCCAGTCGCGTCTGGGGCTGGCACCGCGCCCTCAAAATGTGGAGCCGCCTGAACCGAGGCAGCCCCGAATGCCCGGGTCTGGTGTTTGCGCTGCTGCCCGGCGGCAGCTGTCAAGGCGTGGTGTACCGGGTCGCGCCCAACGAAACCGACGAAGTGCTGCGGCGGCTTTGGGCACGCGAGATGCCCATGGACGTTTACACCCCGAGCTGGCTGACCTGTCAAACCGCCCAAGGCCCGGTCAAAGCGCTGGCCTTCACCTTGCCGCGCAGCAGCCCCAGTTTCACGGGTCATTTGCCCGCCGAAACCTACCGGCAAATTTTTCAACAAGCCAGCGGACGCTTTGGCTCTACGATCGATTACGCGCGGCAAACCTACGAAAGCCTCAAGGCCCACGGCATCCACGACCGGGCTTTGGCGGCCTTGCTCAGGCATGCGGATTGACGGGCATCCTGCAGGACCTGCCTATACTGGAAGGCATGAACATCGCCGACCTTCGCAAAAGCTACGAAAAAGCCGAACTCAACGAGAACGCCTCGCATGCCGACCCCTTGAAGCAATTCGAACAGTGGTTGCAAGAGGCCATCGCCGCCGAAGTACCCGAGCCCAATGCCATGACGCTGGCGACCGTGGGCAGCGACTTGCGGCCCAGCACCCGGGTGGTGCTGATCAAAGGCTGCGACGCGCGCGGCATCGTCTGGTACACCAATTACGACAGCCAAAAAGGCCGTGAGCTGGCGGGCAACCCTTTTGCCGCGCTGCAGTTCCATTGGGTCGAGCTCGAACGCGTGGTGCGCATCGAAGGCCGCGTGGAAAAAGTCTCTGACGAAGAAAGCGACACCTACTTCCACAGCCGGCCTCTGGATTCGCGCATCGGGGCCTGGGCCTCACCGCAAAGCCAGGTGATTGACAGCCGCACGGTGTTGGTGACCAACGCCGCCAAATACGCGGCCCAGTTCATGCTCAAACCCCCTCGCCCACCGCACTGGGGCGGCTACCGCCTGGTGCCCGACAGCTGGCAGTTTTGGCAAGGCCGCAAAAGCCGGCTGCACGATCGCTTGCGCTACACCTTGCGCGACGATCAGTGGCTGCGCGAGCGGCTGGCGCCTTGAGCGTGACTGCCGCCTGAACCCGTTCAGACTGTGGGCAGCAAAGGCAACACCGCCATCACCAACGACACACTGACCAAGGCCATGGCGGTGGAGACAGCCACGCCGGCGGTGACGGTGTCTTCCTCTTTGCGGTAACGCTGCGAGAACAAGAACACATTGGCCCCGATGGGCAAAGCGGCCACCACCACCATCACCGACAGGTGCAGGCCGCGCATGCCCAGTGCCCAGCCGACACCGGCCATGAGCAAGGGGTGGACCACGGTCTTGACCAGAGACAAACGCAGCGCCTCTTTCAGCCGCACCCCGATCGCCGTTTGCGACAAGGTGACGCCCACCAAGACCAGGGCCACCGGGCCGAAAGCGCTGCCCAGCAACTGCAAGGGCTTGTCGACCACCGGATGCAAGCCCCAGCCGGTTTGGGCATAGAGCAGGCCTGCCAAGATGGGCAAGGGCACCGGGTGAAAAATCGCGCTGCGCATGGCCTGCAGCACGGTGGCCCGCATGTGGCGTTGCTCGCCACTTTGGGCCGCTTGTTCGTGCGCCATTTGCAACTCCAGCACCAAGGTGGCCATGGTCAACAAGACCAAAGCGTGCAAGGAGATCAAGGTGAACAGCAAGACCAGGCCCTCTTGCCCATAGGCCAGGCCGATCAGCGGCACGCCGATCATCAAGGTGTTGCTGAAGATGCCCGCCAAGGCCAGCACCGAGGCCCGCGAGTCTCGGCCGTAGACCATCAGCATGGCGAAAAACAAAGCCGCTGCCACCGCGAAATACTGAAATACAGGCCGCAGCTCCAGCAGCTCCAAATGCACCGAGCTCATGGTGCGAAACAGCATGGCTTGGGTCAGCACCAGAAACACCAAGTTGGACAGGTCCCGCACGGCTTCCGGGCGCACCAGCTTGGCGCGCCCGGAAATGAAACCGATGAAGATCAGCAAGACCACGGGCAGCAGCGACGACAGGACGGGGTGGTCAAGGTTCATGCTGCTGATTATCGAGGCCCCTCATGGCGGTAACCCATCGGGTACCACGTAGAGCTGCCGCCCAGCCCTCAGAAGCTGGCCTGCACGCCCAGCTTGAGGCTGCGGCCCGGCAATGGCGATTTGCCAAATGCGGTGGTGGTCAAGATCGAGCTGGCGCTGTAGGCCAGCTGGTCGGTCAGGTTGTCCAAACGGGCAAACCACTGCAGCACCGTGGTGTCGAGCTTTTGACGATAGGACACACTGGCGTTGACCAAGGTGTAGGCCCCGGTGGCCACACTGCCATCGGGCACGCGCTGTTGCGCGGCATGCCAGTCGGCACCCACTTTGGCGCTCCAAGGACCTTGACCATAAACCAGCGTGGCCCCCAAGCGCATCGGTGCGATGCGTGGCAAAGGTTCCCCCGTGCGGATGTTGGTCGCCCGCACGGTGTCGGCACGCCAGTCGAGGTCCAGCGTGGACGCGTTTTGCCACAAGCGCTGACGACCGTTGGCTTCGATGCCCCTGAACTGGGCCTTCACGCCTTGGTAATGTTGAACAGGCAAGTCTTCCTCGATCGCGCTGGTGTTCATCAGGCCGATGTAGTTGGCAAACTGGCTGGCAAATGCCGTCACCGCCAAGCGGTTCGGGCCCGACTTCCACTGCAGACCCCAATCCATGCTGTTGGATTTTTCAACGCCCAAGCTGCTGCTGCCCACTTCCCAAGCATGGGTCGCCAAGTGGGGGCCATTCGCAAAAAGTTCGTAATCCTTGGGGGCACGCTGTGTCATGGCGGCGTTGCCGCTCAGGCCCCAAGTGGGCGACAACTTGAGCACCGCACCCGCTGCAAGGCTGAAAGGCGAGAAATCGCGGGTGCCGACCTCGAAGCGGTCCAGCGCGGGGTTGCCCAAAGACTGCACCCGCACCGATTCCCAACGCGCGCCGGCATTGAATTGCCCCCAGGTGGTGGGCAACTCCTCGTGCACAAACACGGCCTGACTGCGCGTGCGGCTAAAGGGTGCGAAGGCTTCCTCGCCCACGGCTGAAAAACGGCCCGATTCCACCTGAAAGCCCAAGACACCCTGCCAGCCGGCCACCGGGCGATGCCGCGCCTCCACACGCAGGTCTTGCCCCTTGTTGGCAAACAAGGTGCCCGCCGCACCGTTGTCAAACTCGGTGTGTTGGTAATCGGTGTGGCTCAGGCGGGCTTTGACATTGTCAAACCAGCCGGGCAGTTGGCGCACTTGACCCTCGAGCGCATAACGGGTGGTCTTCATGCCGATCGTCACCTGGTCTTCGGCCACGGTGCCGTAATCGCTTTGGTAGGTGTTGACCGAGGCGCCCAGGTAGCCATGGTCCCAGAAGGTGCTGGCCCCGATGGCGCCGCCACGGGATTCGCTGGCCGAATTGCAAATGCGACGGGCTTGGGCGGGTGAGCCCGGCTTGTCGCAGGCCAAGGACACGGGCACCCGCACATCGCCGGTACGGCGATCGAAGCCGTCAGCATGCACAGCCCAGCGTTCATTGCCCGATTCCAAAAGGGCTGCGGCGCTTCGCTCTGCATTGCCTGTGGCCGCTTGCAACTGCGCCTTGCCCGACACGCCAGACAAGCCCTCACGCGGGATGCGGTTGTCGATCACATTGACCACCCCGCCCACCGCGCTGCCGCCGTATTGCAAGGCCGCCGCACCGCGCAAAACCTCGATGCGCTCGGTGGACAACACATCGAGCGGCACCGCATGGTCATAACTCAGGGCCGACACATCCAGGCTCGAAGCATTGTTGTTCAGCACGCGGATGCGGTCGCCGTCCAGGCCGCGGATGATGGGGCGGCTGGCGTTGGGGCCGAAGTAGGTGCTGGCGACGCCCGGCAAGCCGTTCAGGGTTTCGCCCAGCGTGCTTTGCCCGCGTTCGAGCAAATCGCTGCGGCCCATGGCGCTGGCAGGAACGGCGGTTTGCGCGCTGCCCAAAGGGTTGCCGGTGATGATGACTTCGCCAGGCGCGGTTTGCGCCATGGCCGAGCACAGGGCGCAAGCGCCAGCCAGTGCCGAAAATTTGAAATGTGTCTGCATGGTCTGAATTTGAAAAACAGGAACACGTCTGATCGCCACACGGGCAGATCAGACGGGGATCGTGGGTTCAAATCCAGACAGGGGGTGCGCGCGCCCGTGTGGGCCACCAGGGTTCGGCCGAAAACGTCGATGCTTCGCGAAACACCAGCGCAAGCGCCGGCAGTTGCACCAACACGGGGACCGCAGGCCAGGTGGGCAGTGCACTGGCATGGGCCAAATGGTCCAGCACCTGGCACAAACCGGAGCCCATGGCATGGTCATCGTCTTGATCAGCCGCAGCTGCGGACACCGCCGTGACTTGCTGCACCTGGTGCGCGATGCCGTGCCACTGCCCCCAGATCGGCGCCCACAGCAATGCCGCGACCAGCCAAAGGGTCAGGGCAAATCGGCTGCGAAACAAGCGACGGATCATGCGAGGGGGTTGCTAAATCTCAAACAGGCGGAGCTGTCTGAAGGGTTGGGCGAGCGCTGATTTTATGCCCGCACCAAACGGGCAAAGGTCTGGCGGAACTTGGCCACTTTGGGCGCGGCCACGGCCAGGCAATAGCCTTGGTCAGGGTTGCGCTCGAAAAAGTCTTGGTGGTAGTCCTCGGCCGCGCTGTAATTGGCCAACGGCAACACTTCGGTCACGATGGGCTGGCCAAAGGCTTGCGCTGCGGTCAGCTCGGCGATCAAGGCATGGGCCACCTCGGCCTGCGCGGGTGTGGTGAAGTAGATGCCGCTGCGGTACTGCGTGCCGCGATCGTTGCCCTGGCGGTTCAGTGTGGTCGGGTCGTGGATGACAAAAAGAATCTCCAGCAACTCGCGGGTGCTGACTTGGGCAGGGTCGTATTGCAGCTTGACCACTTCGTTGTGGCCGGTGGTGCCTGTGCAAACGTCCTCGTAGCTGGGGTTCAGCGCGTGGCCGTTGCAATAACCCGACTCCACATCGGTGACGCCACGCACCTTAACGTACACCGCTTCCGTGCACCAAAAGCATCCGCCGCCGAGCACCAATGTCTCTGTCATGTCATCTTCCTTGTCTAATACAGCTGGGCCATTATCCGGCTCGGACAAAGTCGGCGCTGACCGCCTGCACGAAGTCCTTGAGCGCCATCTGGTCGCGGCCGCTGCGCCACAGGCAGCGGGTGTCGTAGCGCACATCGGCCTGCGCCAAGGGCACAAAGGCCACGCCCGCCAGCGCCGACTTTTGCAAAGCCTGCGGCACCAGCGCCACCCCCAGGCCCTGGGACACCAAGGACACCACGCTCAGCCAGTGGCGCAACTCGTGCACGGCGGGGGGCAGCCAACCGGCCTGTTCGCATTCGCTCAAGATGCGGGCGTGGTAGTCGGGCGAGACGGTGCGTGAAACCACCACCAAAGGCTCTCCGCGCAACTGGTCCAGGCCCAAGCTGCTGGCCTGCGCCAAGGGGTGCGATTGCGGCAAACAAGCCACCAGGGGCTGGCTGACCACCAAGACCTGGTCAAAACCGGGCGGCACGCGGGGGGTGTGGACAAAGCCCACATCCAAGCGGTCGCGCACCAGCTCGGACAGCTGCTCGCTGGAACTCATCTCCAACAGCACCAGCTTCAGGCGCGGGTGGCTGGCCTGAAAGCGCGCCAGCAACTGCGGCAGCCCGCAATACAGCATGGTGCCGGCAAAGCCGATGTGCAGCTCACCGGCTTGGCCCTCGGCCACCTCGCGCGCTTCGCGGGCGGCGTCGCTCGCCTGCGCCAGCAGGGCGCGGGCTGCAGGCACAAAGGCCTGCCCAGCGGCTGTGAGCTGCACGCCCCGGCTGTTGCGGGTGAACAGCTGCGCTCCCACCGACGCTTCGAGCTGCTGGATGTTGAGCGACAGCGGTGGCTGCGAGATCGACAGCCGCTGGGCCGCCCGGCCAAAGTGCAGCTCTTCGGCCAAGGCCAGAAAATAACGGAGGTGACGGAATTCCATGTATTAAAAATTTATATTGATGAATCCATAATCAATATTAGACAGCTATTCATGGTGCCCTGACAATCGGGCTCAGGACTTTTTTACGGAGACACCCCATGGCCAACCCCAAAAACACCTTCAACTGGGAAGACCCCTTTCACCTCAGCGCCCAACTGACCGACGACGAGCGCCAGGTCAGCGAAGCCGCCCGGGCCTATTGCCAAGAGCGTTTGCTGCCCCGCGTCAAGGACGCTTTTCTGAATGAAACCACCGACCGCGCCATCTTCAACGAGATGGGCGAGCTGGGCCTCTTGGGCGCGACCATCCCCGAGCAGTACGGCGGTGCGGGCCTGAACTACGTTTGCTACGGCTTGGTCGCTCGCGAAGTCGAGCGCGTGGACTCGGGTTACCGCTCCATGATGAGCGTGCAGTCGTCCCTGGTCATGGTGCCGATCAACGAATTCGGCACCGAAGCCCAGAAGCAGAAATACCTGCCCAAGCTGGCCCGCGGTGAGTGGGTGGGCTGTTTTGGCCTGACCGAGCCCAACCACGGCTCCG
>JACCDH011260482.1_pt1 | contig 23846 bp, 22 predicted proteins | sample 7442481 | NCBI WGS metagenome assembly JACCDH01 (sample SAMN15323433, study PRJNA562643) | freshwater metagenome | isolation source: river surface water | place: USA:Blue River Watershed | collected 2017-08-15
GGTGTTGCCTCTATCGTTGGCGCCACCTATGTGTCCAAAGCCAAACCAGATGGGCACATACTATTGATGGGTGCCAGCGGCCCGGTTGTTTTCAATCACGCGCTTGACAGCAAGCTGCCCTATGGCCCGCAAGACCTCACACCCATTTCACTGGTTGGTGTGGCCCCATTGATGTTGCTGGTCAACACCAACAGCCCCTTCAAATCGCTGCAAGATTTGGTCAATTACTCCAAACAAAATCCAGACAAATCAAACTACAGCGCAAGCTCATCCTCGTTTCAATTGATCACCGAATTGTTCAACCGAAAAACAGGCGCACGCTTCACACACATTCCCTACAAAGGCGCCAATGACTCTGTCACAGCCGTGATGGGCGGCGACGTCACCATGACGCTGGCAGACACAGGCCCTGCCACCGTGGGCCTCAAAAGTGGACGTGTTCGCGCACTGGCCGTCACATCCGCCGAGCGCTTGAAAGACTTTCCTGATGTGCCGACCCTGTCAGAACTGGGCGTTGATTTGAAAGCCTCCTTGTGGATTGGCTTGCTGGCACCTGCTGGCACACCCAATGACGTTGTCAAACAATTGGCCAACGAGATCGCGCAGATCGTCAACATGCCCGATGTGAAAACCCGCATTCAGGGCATGTCCATGATCCCCACCAGCAACTCGCCTGAAGAGTTTCAGAAGTCTGTGACGTCGGAAATTGCACTCTGGAAAAAAGTGGCGGAAGAGAACAACATCAAATGAAGGCACTCGCCTCATCTGCTTAGCCACCGACTAATACAATTATTTTTTCAGCGCCCCATCGCATTGAACTGAAGTGCGGCAAGGCTCGCGTACAGACCCCCGCGGGCCATCAACGCGGTGTGCGAGCCATGCTCCACAAGACGCCCTTGATCCAGCACCCAGATTTCGTCAGCGCGCTGCACCGTGGCTAGGCGGTGTGCAATCACAAGTGTGGTTCGGCCGACCATGGCCTCCTGTAAGGCAGCTTGCACCATCTGTTCACTTTGAGCATCCAGTGCGCTGGTCGCCTCATCCAACAGCAACAAAGGTGCATTCTTCAAAATCGCGCGAGCTATCGCTATACGCTGTCGCTGCCCTCCTGAGAGTCGAACGCCGCGGTCGCCCAACTCGGTTTCATAGCCATGTGGCAACGCCTGAATGAAATCGTGCGCATGCGCAGCGACAGCCGCAGCTTCAACCTCTTCCATGCTGACTTCTGGACGACTGTATCGAATATTCTCTAGCACGTTGCCCGTGAAAATCACAGGCATTTGAGGTACCAAGGCAATTCGATCGCGTAAAGCGCGCAGCGACATTTGATGGATGGGCACACCGTCCATCTCAATACGACCTTGCTGCGGATCATGAAAACGCATCAACAAATCAAACAGCGTGGTCTTGCCTGCACCACTGGGGCCCACGATGGCCACCGTCTGACCAGAAGGAATCTGACCCGAGAGGTCTTCCAGCGCCCAAGTACCAGGACGTGACGCGTAATGAAACCGCACGCCATGCAATTGCAAACGTGTACCGCCTGTGGGCCATTCAAGTGTCACCGGTAACGGCGTCTCAACAACTTCCGAATGGGCATGCAGTAGCTCCATCAAACGTTCGGTGGCGCCTGCAGCACGCAACACATTGCCATACACCTCACCCAAAACGGCAAAGGCACTAGCCAACAAAATCACGCAAAACACCGTCTGGCCTAACTCACCAGGACTGGTGGTACCAGCACGCACGGCCTGTGTGCCCATGTAGAGACCCCACAACAACACTGCGCTGGTCGCCATGATCACAAAGCCAACCAGCAAAGCACGCGCGCGAATGCGTCGCAGGGCTGTCACCAGCGCGCGTAGTGTGGAGTCAGCAAAGCGGTTGGCCTCACGTCGCTCGGCGGTGTAACTCTGCACAACTGGTATCGCGTTAAGCACCTCACCCGCAATCGCACTTGCGTCAGCCACTCGATCTTGTGTGGCACGCGAGAGCCTGCGCACGCGACGACCCAGCGCCAACGCAGGCAATACGACGATGACCAACACCAGCAACACCTGCAGCATCAGCATGGGGTTGGTCCACACCAACATCACCATCGCGCCTATTCCCATCACCAGATTTCGAAGTCCCATCGACAAAGACGAACCCACCACGGTCTGCACCAATGTGGTGTCGTTGGTCAAACGTGAAATCACCTCTCCCGATTGCGTGCTCTCAAAAAAAGAGGGGCTTTGCAGCAAGACATGGCTATAAACGGCGTTGCGCAAGTCGGTCGTTATACGCTCTCCCAACCAACTCACGGTGTAGTAGCGTGCAGCAGAAAAAACAGCCAGCGCCACCGCCACACCATAAAGTCTCATGAAACCATTGGCTACCTCGGCAGTACTGGCGCTACTGGCTAGCCCATCATCAATCAGCCGCTTGAGTGCCCACGGAAAAGCCAATGTAGCCACGCTGGCCAGCACAAGGAACAGCCCTGCCAAGGCAAGTGCAACGCGATAAGGCGTCAAAAACGGGCGCAAACCAACAAGTGAAACGGGTGAAGTCATGTTTGGAGCATATCTTGATCGTCAGCAACAGGCACGTCTGACCGCTTGATTCGTATCATCAAAACGATGCTTGTCATTACTGTTAATCCATCGGCAGCGTTTGCCAATTTCGAGAAAGTGAAAAGCTTCAACTCAAAACACACAGCGTTCAACTATGTCACCACAGGAACACGCGAAGTACTGGGATTTTTGGGGTTTTGGATCGCCCCCAACCATTCGCCCCCCAAAAAAGCTCAAATTGAGCGAAATTTCTGCTACAATTTTTGGCTGATGAGGGTTTAAAACCTTGTTTATTCCTCAATAGCTCAGTCGGTAGAGCGCCGGACTGTTAATCCGTAGGTCCCTGGTTCGAGCCCAGGTTGAGGAGCCAAATCAAAAAAGCCCCTTGCAGAAATGCTTGGGGCTTTTGCTTTAGGCTGCTTGAGCAAGGGGTATTCGTTTTTTCAATGCTTCAAGTCACGGTAAAAATTCTCGTGCGTACCCAACCCCAACAAAATGATGACTTGCTCGTCCTTGTTTGCAGCATAGGCCAGCAGCATTTGCTGGGCGTTCAATCGATATTTGTAGACCCGTACCCCCGTCAGATCGCCCTTCTTTAGCTCTCCAATATTGGTGTCAGTAATAACGGCTTTGATCGCGTCATCAAGTGCCCTTTTCTCTTGCGCATGGAACTTCTTGACGGATCGATCAAAACGTGGCGTTGTTAGGATTCTCATCCGAACTTGTACTCACTGAAGTTACCCGCTTTAGCCTCCTCCAAGCTAACAAATACATCTTGAATCATGGATATGGGCATATCTGGGTTCTCTTCAGCGGCTTTGCCCAGTCGAGCCCAGTGCTCAATTTGCTTGGGTACAGATCTGTGCATGGCTGCAGCGTATGGACGCGCGTCATTGATCAGTTCATCCGAGAGTTTGACAACTGAAGGCATAGCCATCCTTTAAAAGACCATTAATTTACCAAATGGTTGCATTTTACAACCGTCAGTGCCTTTAGTCAATTCGAGCCTAGGTTGAGGAGCCAAATCAAAAAGCCCCTTGCAGAAATGCTTGGGGCTTTTTCTTTAGGCTGCTTAGGGCATGAGGTGCAAATTTGGGGTTGTTCTTGAACTTCATTGAAAGTAGGCATTTCATGCCACTAGTCAAATCACTTCCAGCGAAGATCCAGCTTTCGATGATGTGCTGCGCAATCTCGCAGGTACAGGTTGATCAAACTTTGGTAGGGAATGCCTACTTGCTCGGAAATCCCCTTGAAATAACCAATTGAATCTTCATCCAAACGAATGGTGATTTGCTTTTTTAGTTGTGAGGCATAGGGATTTTTACGAGCTTTGCTGAAATCGTATTCTTTTCTCATGATGCACCTCTTAGTGGTATTGTTTGGATTCATGTGTGGAAGCCTTGCGCGCAGAAATAATTCTGATCACATTTCCGTCCTGACGATAGCAATGGCAAACCAGTAAAACTTTGAGCGAACTACTCAAACCCAGCAAAACAAACCGTTACTCATCGGCGGAGTGATCAGGATCATCTATCAATTTGGCGTTTTCATCAAAGAAAACCGTACGTGCCTCATCTAAAGATACACCGTGTTTCTTTTTGTTAGCAGATGCTTTTTTGGCGTCCCATTCGAACTTGATATTGCTCATAACTACACTGTAGTTTATTTTTGGGAGCAGCGTAATAGACCATCAATTTATAAAGTCAACACAGACCCCAACCATATCAAAATCCTGCCCTCCCCCACCCAAACAGCGTCCAGATTCTGGTCACCCCCGCTGACGCGCCCGACACCCCTCATTTTTAGTTCAAACGTTTTATTCTGGTTTGAACCCCGCTCCTTTTAAAAGCTCAGCACTGTCCATCACGTAAGCCTGTGTGTACTTACGAAATTCCTCGGTTGTTTCCGTCACAGGCTCAATGCCCAAAGGCATGAAAGCGCCCGACTTGGTCAGTTGCCTGACTGCCTCATTCGCTGCTTTGTTCAAAAACTGAACCCTATCCTCTGGTGTGCCTTTGGGCGCCCAAATACCGTACCAAGACTCTGTCACGAACTTGGGGTAACCACTTTCAACCGCCGTAGGCACGTTCGGCATCACGGAACTTCGTTTAGCAGATGTGACGACAATGGGTTTGACTTTGCCACTCTTGGCCATGCCTTGCAAAGAGATGATCGAGTCAATCAAAATTTGGGTATGACCGCCTGCTACATCCGTCAGCGCAGGGGCTGTGCCTTTGTAAACCACGGTCGTTAAATTGATATTGCCTTGCTTGGCAAACATCAAGGTTCCCAAATGTGCGGCAGCTCCTAGTGCAGGAAGACCGGCAGACCATTTATCGGGTTGTTGTTTGACGCTCTCAACCACTTCTTTCAATTTGGATTGCGGCAGATCTGGTGAAATCACCATCATGAGCGGGGCCTCGCCAACACGCGCAACAAAAGAAAAGTCCGTCAAGGGGTCGTAGGGCGCAACTGCCATGACATGTTTGGCCAGCACGTGTGTGGAAGCTGAAAATAGCAGCGTATTCCCATCGGCTGCTGACGTCTGAACCGCTCGCCCCCCCACAGTGCCGTTTGCACCGGGCTTATTTTCGACAACGAAGGTCACATTCAGATTTGTTTGCATTTGCTTGGCAATCAAGCGCGCCGCGTTATCAACACCACCTCCTGGCGCAAATGGAACAATCATTTTGATCGTTCCATCGGGAAATTTTCCCTGTGCAGCAACCAAACTAACCATGGATGCCAAGCCAACACCCAGTAATTTCTTCGTCAACTGTTTCATTGTCATCTCCTAAATGTGATTACTCTTCCCGATACCCCGTACGCCATGCCCTTGAGCCCCCCATCAGCGGCGCCTCTGGTGCAGGCCCATGCAACTTTGCATAAGACTCAATGGTTTTCGTCATGCGTGGCAACAACCATTGTGCAACAACGTCTTGACAGACTCCCTCTTCCAAACGCTCTAAAATCCTTCGAATGGCTTTATCTTGCGATGCAATAGGACCCGGTTCTAGCAAGAAATCCTCAACAGCCTTTTCACCCAAACGCTCACTCTCCGCCCATAAGTAATCGGCTATGTCACGCTCGAAATCTTCAAGCGTGACACTGATGCCACTCATCGTGCAAGAGCATCCCAAAGCAATGTGCTGCGCAGACAGCCGATTCCACAAATCGGCCAGATAAGCAGCTTGCTTCTGGAGTGCGTTCATGACCATTGAATCAAGCAAGGGCTTTGGCTCGTAGTTTTTCAGTCTCAGACTGCTTCACTTCAAAAGTGTCAGTCAGTACAACGCCATAGAGCTTTTCAGCCGCTTCACGACTGACATATCCCTCGCGGACGTCTTCGGCGACCTTTTGCGCATCGCGCTTGAAGGGCGTACCAAAGCCACCGCCACCACCAGACAACATCTTGTACGCATCGCCACGTTCAAGACGTACGTTGAAAATTTTGGCATTGGGCAGGTCATGATTCCATTCGCCTTTGTGGCGAATTGCAATGCCATTGCCAGCCGCTTCACCGCCGCCATCTAAGCCCCAAGGTTTACAGTGCATGCGGTCAATACGCGTGGTGACTGAGAAGGGAGATAACGCCTGCACCACCATTTCTGCACCTAAGCCACCGCGAAATTCACCGGCACCGGCGCTGTCTTCGCGAATTTTGTAGCTCTCAACCAACACGGGGTACTTGGCTTCGAGTTGTTCAGTTGGACTGTTGTGGGTGTCACCGTCGTTGATGCACACCGTCACAGATACGCCATCTTCGCGACTCTTCGCGCCCCAACCACCACCTAAGGGGCCGATGCCCACAATGAACAAACGTCCATCTTCAGGTGAAATGCCATGGATGTTTGGAAAAACCAAATCAGCATGATGGCCCGCAATCGCTCGGTCAGGAATGGCAGGTGCCAGGGCTTTGAAAATGGTGTCAATGACTGTCATGGGAAACGTCATCCACACACGCATAGGGTAAGGACGCTCGGCACTGATGACCGTGCCCATTGGCATCACAACCTTCAAAGGCCTAAAGCTGCCATCGTTGACGGGGTAGTCTGTTGGCGTGGTCAAACATTTGTAGGCCACTTGGGCACACGCAATACCCGTTGTGAAACCGGAGTTGTAAAAACCTTTCACTTGTTTGCTCACGTCCGACAAGTCCACCTCCATCTCATCACCTTTGACGGTGACTTTGACGCGAATTGGAATACGCTTACCGACCTCTAAGCCATCATCGTCCATGAAAGACTCTGCTTCATACACGCCATCCGGAATAGACAAGGTGTTTTGGCGAGCCAAAGCTTCTGACGCATCCATGATTTGTAAAATAGAAGCTTGCACCGCCTCATTGCCATAGCGTTGCACCAACTCCAAGAAGCGTCGTTCTCCCGTGGTAATCGCGGTGATCTGCGCGCGCAAATCTCCCAACGCTCGTTCGGGTAAGCGCACGTTCATGGCAATGATGTCAATCAAATCTTGGTTGACCACACCAGCCTTTTGGTATTTGACAATTGGGATTTGAATGCCCTCAGAAAAAATATCTGTGGTGATTTGCCCCAAGCTACCGCCAACATCCAACCAGTGCGCCATACAGCAGGTAAAGCCAATCAACGCACCTTCATGAAACACGGGCATGGTGAATGTAAAGTGATTCAAATGACTACCCGTGGTGTAGGCATCGTTGGTCACCAAAATGTCACCGGGGTGAATGTTTTCGTAGCCAAAGTGACGAATCTTTGATTTCACCGTTTCAGACATGCCGCGAATGAACATGGGCAAGCCCAAGCCAATCGACACCGTTTCTCCCTCTTTGGTGAATAAACCGACGGTGAAATCCAACGCCTCGTAAATGATGAGGTTATATGCCGTGCGCATTAAATTGGTTTTCATTTCCTCCGTCACGGCAAACAAGCCGTTGCGGATGATTTCAACAATGACGGGGTCTACCGTCGCTGCGTTCGCTTGTTGAACTTGTTTGGTGCTCATGAACGATCACTCCCGATAGAAATTTGCAAATTGCCATACAAATCAACTTTGACGGTGTCCCCAGGTTGAACCACCGTGGTGGAGGCATGCTCTTCAATCAAGGCAGGGCCTTCAATCACGTTGCCATTTTTCAAAAAGTCACGCTTATACACAGGGGTAGACACAAATTCACCTGCGCTTCTGAAATACACGGGTTTGTTGGTGCGGAATGCAGCGGCATCAGGTTTTTGCCCCCCCTCTTCCACGGCATTGCGTGGTGGTTTGCGCATACGCCCCATCACGGTCACTCGCAAACTCACGATGTCAGCAGGTTCTTTTGGCGCTGATGTGCCATAACGGACTTTGTGCACTTCATCAAAATGGTTTTTGATGGCGTTGCGGTCTTTGCGAACAAAATATTCTTGCGGCAAATCAACCGTCACGGCATGTTCTTGGCCAAAGTAACGCATATCAGCTGCACGCTCGAACACGATTTCGTCGGGGCGAATTTGTGATGTACCAATCGCTGCCCGCCCCTCGTCTTCCATTTCTTTGTAAATGGTTTCGATCTCTTCAAAAGACAAACCATCCAAGCGGCGAAACACCGAACGCACATAGTCGTAACGCAAATCGCTGAACAACATGCCGTACGCTGAGAAGTAACCAGGCGCATAAGGGATAAGCACCTTACGGATACCAATTTCGCGGGCAATGGCAGAGGCATGCAATGGGCCAGCGCCACCGTAAACCACCATTGTGAAACTGCCTGCATCCAAGCCACGCTCGGTGGTCACAGCTTTGACGGCGTGCGACATTTGTGTCACCGCAATGCGCAAAATACCATCCGCTGCTTTGGTGATATCCAACCCTAAGGGTTTAGCGACTTTGTTTTCCATCGCTTGTTTGGCGCGATCCAAATACAGCGGCATTTCGCCACCCAAAAAGTTGTGTTCGTCCAAACGACCCAGAATCAAGTTGGCATCCGTCACGGTAGGCTCTTCACCACCGCGGCCATAGCAAACAGGCCCAGGCATGCTGCCCGCTGAACGAGGTCCCACGCGCAGCGAGTTCCCCAACTCAACGCGAGCAATAGAGCCTCCGCCCGTGCCTACTTCAAAAATATCCATCATTGGAATTTGAATTGGCAAAGCTTTTTCATAGCCACCGATGAGCGCACTGCCTGTGGTGAGTGGACGGCCTTCACTGATCACACCCGCCTTGGCTGTCGTGCCTCCCATATCGAATGCTATGGAATCAGGCATGCCCAACTGTGCGCAAATGGCTTGCGCACCAATCACGCCCGCAGCAGGGCCTGACTCCAACATGCGAACGCAATCACGTCTTGCATGCTCGACGGGAAATAACCCCCCCGTAGACTGCACCGCGTAGAAATCGCCTTTAAATCCTTTGTCCCCGAGGTGTTCTTGCAACTCACCCAAGTATTCGGAAACTCGGGGACCCACATAAGCATTGGCCACGGCTGTAGAAACACGTTCAAATTCTCTGTATTCCTGGGACAGTTCATGCGAGGCCGTCACAAACGCATGGGGCAACTCTTCTTGCAAGATGGTTTTCACGCGACGTTCGTGATCGGGGTTGCGGTATGAGTGCAACAACAAAACAGCCACGGCTTCTACGTGTTGCTTTTTCAATTCTTTCGCAAGTTCGCGCACAGCTGCTTCATCTAATTTTTTATGCGACGAGCCATCTGCGCGCAAACGCTCCGTCACTTCATAGCGCAAAGAACGAGGCACCAACGGTTGGTGCTTAGAGAAAAACAAGTTGTACGCATCAGGACGGTTGACACGACCAATTTCGTAAATGTCACGAAACCCCTCTGTGATCAATAGAGCCGTTTTTGCGCCGTTACGCTCCAGCAAGGTGTTGATAGCAATCGTAGATCCGTGCAAAAACAAATAGCCTTTGGTCAGATCTATGCCGGCACCATCCAATGTGTTTTGAATACCTTCATGTAAATGACCATGAGTGGACAAAGCCTTGCCAAATTTGATTTTTCCGCTCGCCTCATCAAAACAAGCCATGTCTGTGAAGGTGCCGCCGATATCAACGGCAATGCGCAGCGAATTTTTGTCTTTTGACATTCAAATGTCTCCTTGTTTATGCTTCATTCGTCACGACGTTTCGCAGCGTTCCCAACCCTGTGATGTCAACCTCAATCACATCACCTGCCTTCATGTACACAGCAGGTTCACGCTTATCCCCCACACCACCTGGCGTACCAGTGGCAATCACATCGCCTGGTGACAAAGGCGTGAAACCTGAGAGGTATTCGATGATCACGGGCAATGTGAAAATCAAATCGGCTAGCGAAGCGTGCTGCATCACTTGACCATTGAGACGTGTTTCCAAGATCAATTGATTGACATCTGGAATGTCTTTGCGTGTCGCCATATAGGGACCCAGCGGACCCGTAGCCGGAAAGTTTTTGCCAGGCGTCCACTGATGGGTATGACGCTGCCAGTCACGTGCAGTGCCATCGTTGAAACAGGCGTAACCAGCAATGTGGTCCCATGCATTGGCTTGAGAAATGTTGCGCCCCGCTTTGCCGATGATGACAGCCAGTTCGCCTTCAAAATCGAATCGCTGCGTAGCTTTTGGCTTTGGCAATGGCATGCCATGCGCACTCAAACTGTCTGCGAAACGCGTGAAGATGGCAGGATGCTCACTATCAGGACGCTTCATTTCTGCAACGTGCGTTTTGTAGTTCAAACCAACACAAAAAATCTTGCCCGGGTTGGTGATGACAGGCAATAAATGGCCTGCCCCTGCTTTGACGACTTTGCCCGCTTGACGCGTTGCAACATCTAAGGCTTCTAACTGATCAGCAGCGATCACAGATTTGAGATCTGGATACTTGGTCTGGAACTCTGTCGGCGCTTCCAACCATGTGCTTTCATCTTGCCAAACACCGTATGACTTACGTCCGTCAGTTTCAAAGCTCACAAAACTCATTTTTTGGTCCTTTTTTAATTGCTTTCAACGCTTTGGGTCGTTCCCATAGGCCAAGAGTCTAGAAACACATCAGAAATCTGCATAGAATGCAAACACAGATTTCAGATTTGCCAAAATTGGCATAACAGGAAAACCGCATGCACATCAACGACTTTCGGCTGTTCTTAGAAGTTGCAGAGCTTGGCAGCCTGACAAAGGTCGCGGCGCACAGACAGACCGTTCAATCCCACATCAGCCGGCAAATCAGTGACTTGGAAGCTGAATGTGGCGGCGCTTTGTTTCGCCGAACGGGCCGTGGCGTTGTACTGACCGAGTTTGGGCTTTACGTTGAAAAACGAGTTCGTTCATGGATTCAACAAACGGACGAACTTTTGGGAGACATACAGCAAACCGCGAAGATTCCGATGGGCGAAGTCAAGGTCGGCATCCTGCCCTCTGCCGCACATCCATTGATGACTCAAGTCTTTAACAAATTGCACCTGAACTACCCAAAAATTCAGCTCAACATCCGCGAAGGGCAAGGCAGTGAACTTGATGCGCTGTTAGACACAGGCAGCGTTGATATGGCTATTTTGTTCAGATATGAAAAACCCAAAAGCAACGACGAAATGTTGCTCTCCACGGCAAGCACCTATTTGGTGTCAAGCCCTGGACTGTCGCTGACATATAACGAAACGGTGGACTTCAAGCGCCTCGAAGGCCTTCCCTTGGTTCTGCCCAGAAAAGGCTCGCATTGGCGGTCAATTTTGGATGAAACGGCTCGCAGCAAAGGTTTTCAACTTCAAGCCGAAATCGAAGCTGACTCTTTGAAAGTGCAAAAAGAAATCATCGCCAGCCATCACCACTTGTATGCCCTACTGGGCCCGTTTTCAGTCCATGAGGAAGTCAAACATGGCCGACTACAGTCTTCCAAAGTGATAGCACCTGATTTAAAACGCTATGTCACTTTGGCTATGCCAAAGCAAGGGCATATCACACAAGCTTCACGAGTTGTGTCCGACACCATCTATGAGATCGTGAAAAATTGGCACCATCAAATCAGTCCGTTTACCCATTAACGAATAGCGCAAGCAAATTTCAAAAACACAAAAGCCCCAAGCATTGCTGCAAGGGGCTTTTTTCTTGATTTGATTATTCGCTTCATTACTTTATCCATGCAATAAAAATCACAAGACGTAACTTCTCTCGCAAACCTGTTGCGCTTTGGCGATGTCTTTGGTTTTTAGCAGCGGGTGTCCCCCTCAATTCAAGGCTTGGGCCACTAGCCACTAGATACTTCAGACTTTGCATTGGGGTGCTGACACACCTAGTCAACCAAACTCGGCAACCAAAGTGAGATGGCCGGAAACGCGCACAAAATAACCAAACGCAACAGATCAACCGCAATGAATGGCATGGTGCCTTTGTAAATCGCCCCCAAAGACACATCTTTGGCAATGGAGTTGATGACAAACACGTTCATGCCCACAGGGGGGCAAATCATGCCAAAGGTCACGGCCATGACAATGATCACGCCAAACCAAACAGGGTCAAAGCCAAGTTGCATCATGACGGGAAACACGATCGGCACGGTCAACAAAATCATGGCGAGTTCATCCATGATGGCTCCCAAAATAAGGTAGCCCACCATGACCAAGGCCAAAACACCGTAAGGCCCCACTGGCAAATTCACCAACCAATCAACCGATTTTTGGGTGAACTGGGTGATGGTTAAAAAATAACCAAACAAAAAAGCACCCACCACGATCATCATGATGGCTGAGGACACGCGCAATGAATCAATCAAGGCATCTTTGATTTGCGGCCAACGCAAGTGTCCGCGCAACATGCCAAGGGCCAGGGTACCAATCGCTCCCACACCGGCGGCTTCTTGCACGGTGAACAAGCCACCATAAATGCCGCCCAGCACAAACATGAACAACATCAACACAGCCCACAACTCACGCAACGAGGCAAAGCGCTCAGACCACGAATGCCGCTCCCCTTGAGGCAAAGACTGCGGCGATACACGCGCCATCACCGCCACCACCAAGGCGTAAAACAAAACAGCCATCAAACCGGGTACGACACCAGCAGCGAACAGTTTGGAAATATCGGTTTCGGTCATGATGCCGTAGAGCACAAAAATAACCGAAGGCGGAATCATGATGCCCAAGGTGCCACCTGCAGCAATCAGGCCCGCCGAAAAGCCGGGGTGGTAGCCCGCACGGCGCATTTCAGGCAAGGCCACTTGGGTCATGGTGGCCGCTGTAGCCACAGATGAACCATTGATGGCTGCAAACCCCGCACACGAAGCAATTGATGCCAATGCCAAGCCACCTTTGCGGTGCCCCAGCCAGGCGCGTCCTGCAGAAAAAAGCTCTTTGCTCATGCCGGCATGGGATGCAAAAGCGCCCATCAACACAAACATGGGGATCACGCTCAAGTTGTAGTCGGTCACCACAGACAACGGCACGTTCGCCAGCAAATTGAGTGCAGGTTTTGTGCCTGAGAGCAAAGCAAAGCCGCCAACACCCGCCACACCCATGGCAACGCCAATGGGCACACGCAAAGCCATCAACACAAACATCACCACAAAGCCCGACAGGGCTACTGCATCACGATCCAAACTCATTCTCCGTTGGCATCACATCAGATGCATTGCGCCACAAGTTGACAATTCGCAAACCAGCCAGCACGACTGAAACGCTGGCGCCCACAGCAGCGATGGCATAAAAATAATCGAGCCTGATTTGCAAGTCGCTGGTGGTTTGCGTGCCAACACTGCCCACTTTGACCCATACCATCCAGGCCAAAAACCCCAGGAAAACAAGCGTGACCGAGGTGCCAATCAAGTCAAGCAGGCGCTGCCCAGCTGGTTTTAAATGTTCCCAAACAACATCCACACAAATGTGACTGCCGTAATACGTTGCCACGGCAAAGCCCCAAAAAAGAGCAATGCCTTGTAGCAATTTAGAGCCATCAAACCAGTCGGGAATTTGCACGCTGAAGAGGTCTCGCATCAACACATTGCCTGCAGTGAGCAAGGCAATGAGTAGCAAAAAAACCGCTGCCAGCGTTTCGGTCAGCGCCAAGACTTTTTTCATCACTGCCCTGCGCCACGGCTCTTGAGTTCTTGGCGCAAGTTGTTCAGGGCTTGCTGTCCATTCACACCCACTTTGTTGGCAGACTCAACCCACTGTTGGTTGATAGGCTCTACTGCTTTTTTCCAAGCGTCAAGTTGCTGAGGTGTGATCTTCACAATGTTGTGGCCTTGTTTTTCTAATTTACCTTGACCCGCATCTTCTTCATCTCCCCCTGCAGCACCCACTTTGCCAGCCCAGTCGTTGTTGCAATGATCATCGATGACTTTTTTCTGACCGGCTGCCAGTTTGTCGTACCAACCTTTGTTGAGCACCCACACAAAGTCAGCAGCGTACAAACGCATGTCGGTGTGGTTTTTCACCGCCTTGTCGATACCGAAAGAAACAATTGAATTCCATGGGAAGGTGATGGCATCAGCCACACCTTTGTCCAATGCATCACGGGCTTCAGGTGCTGACACTTGCACGTTGGTTGCGCCCAAAAGGGTCATGGTTTGAGACACAGTGCCGTTGGCAGAGCGAATTTTCATGCCTTTGAGTTGCCCAGGCTCTGTGATGGGTTTTTTGCTGTGAATCGTGCCCACATGCAGGTGAGCAAAACAAAATTTGACATCCTTCATTTCTGTGGCAGCGTAGGTGCGGTACCACTTGTCCAGCGCTGCAGAACCAGGGCCGGGCTTGCTGATCAAAAAGGGTAATTCACCAGCTGCAATCATTGGAAAACGACCAGCTTGATAACCAGGGTTCACAAAAGTCATGTCTGCAATGGCATCACGCGCCATGTCGTAGTGGTCGGCTGCTTTGCCCAGTTGCTGCGCAGGAAAAAAAGCCACTTTGATCGAACCATTCGATGCAGCTTCAACGGCTTTGGCCCATGGCTCAAAACCAGTTTTTACCAAAGCATGTGTGCCTGGCAACCAATGCGCAAATTTCATTTCTACAGGTTTGTCTTGCGCTTGTGCCATTGAGGCACACAAGCCCAATGCAGCACTGGCAATGATGCGAACGGCAGAGGTAGATGTAAATTTCATATGGGTCTCCTTAGGATGTTGTCGTTGATATGGTTTCATTTTGCTTGAGCCAGAGCACGGGTTTGCCCTGATAACTTTTGTTCAGCTTTTCGTCTGGGTCTGCCAAGGTGGCTTTCAAAGCGAGCTGCATGGTTTGGGCTGCATCTTGCAACTCAATCTGGCCAGCCAAAGCAGGTACCACATGGGTTTGCCACAGGCGCTCGTAGTTCAATCGACCGCGCGCTTGGGTGTCACCATAGCCCTTTAACACTTGCGGTAACTCAGCCAACACATGGGCAAATTGAGCTGACTTGGGCAACACCACGCACATGGCTTGCCACCAAATGCCTAGAGTGGCGTGTTCTTGTGCATAACGCAATGAAGCACGTCTCCAAGGACGCATGCGCGCCAACGCACGCAGCATGAGATAACCCCAAATGCTGGTAGAGCGAATGTGCATGGCCAAATGCAATGGCTTGCCCGAGCGTTGTTGCGCCCAGTTCAGCAATCTCTCGCCCAGTGCTTTGGGCAAGACAGCGGCCACTTCGTCTAGTCCGGGTTTGAAGTGTTCGACCACGCGCACCACATCGTTGGCTTGGGCATTGGCTTCTGCACGCACGCGCGCAAAACGCTCAGGGCGTGTTTTCAAATCAGCCACTCGAATCACGTCTTCAAAACACATCCATAAAGCCAAATGACGTGCTGCAGTTTGCAAGGCTTGCTGCGTGTCGTGGTCTACCGAGTTTGTGGTTTGAACCAAGATTTCTAGTTTTTGAAAATACGCTTGGGCATAGGCATCGTCTTGAAAATCGATACAACGCGCCACGCCATGCGCGGCGATGGTTTGCACAGCTTGCGGCAAAGTTGACAGGCGGGCTTGCCATGCCGAGTCTAGGTGAGGTTGCTCATCTTGTGGTGTATGGGGTGGAGCAGCTTGCGTTTCTTGCTTGTGGTCAGGTTGTGCATGCTTAGAAATCTGTGCCCACGAGGCATCAAACGCAGCACCAAAGCCAGCCAAGCTGGCAGCCACACCTTTGCCTGAATCGCGAATGGTTTGCTCGCACACCTCACGTGACCAAGGTAACACCCCAGCACCCGCCAGGGCTCCAAACATCACAGCAGACACCACAGTTTGGTGCGTTTGCGTGAGTTCTGCCATGTCAAACAACACGGCACGTTGAGCCATGGTGTGCGCAAGATCGACCATGCGTTGCGTATCGAAACGTCCATCGCCCATTTGCATTTTTTCAAACGTGGTGTAGACGCGACTGATCGATGCAATCAAACAGGTTTTATCTGGCGTCACAAAGCCGCGTTCGATCATGCGTGCGGCCTCTAACATCTCGCTGGCCACCACCACATCCACTTGCGCAGGCACGGGCGACAAAGCAAACACAGGCGAATGTGATGTATCGGCTTGGGTTGCAAATTCAATGTAGTAACTGGTTGCACCAGTGCGTTGTGCCACACCGGGCACAGAGGTGGCTTGAACCGCCAAGCCCGCATGTCGGGCACTGCGCACCAGCCAATCGGCGAGCACCCCACCGCCCTCGCCGCCCAAAGCGGCCACCAAGATCGATCGAACAGAAACTTGAGACATCAGGCGGCCTGCAAACGTTGAATCACCCATTGGTTGATGCGCTCGCACAAGCGATCCCACCAACTCGGATGTTGAATGATTTCTATTTTGTGAAACGACGGGCACAACACGGCAGCATCTGTCACTTCACCACACAAACCGCACCCCACACACCCATCGGTCACGTGTGCCACGGGGTTGGTTTTGAGCGGATCACGTGAAGGTTTGACGGTCAAGGTCGGGCAACCTGACAAACGAATGCAGGAATGGTCGCCGGTGCATGTTTCATCGTCCACACCATATTTGGTGCGCACAGTGCGCAGCCCTTGCGCCAAACGTTTGGCACGCAAGGGTTTTAATCTGCGCTGACGTTCGAGTTGGCACTCGCCCTCTGCCACCACCACTTTGAGCCCTTGAAAGGGCGAAGTGATGGCTTCTTTCAAAGCATCACGCACATCTGACACATGGTAGTTGTGTACGGTGCGCAACCATTTCACACCCATGCCCTGAAGTGTGCGTTCAATGGTCATTTCGTTCACCGTGGCACTGCTGCCTTCTGCCACGCGTTTGCTCTCTGACAGCGGTGTTGACACCGTGTCTTGCGTACCCGTGGCAGAGGTGTAGCCGTTTTTCATGATGACCAACACGCCATCGCCTTGGTTGAGCAACGTAGATGACACGCCTGACAACAAGCCGTTGTGCCAAAACCCACCGTCGCCCATGATGGCCACAGGCCGTTGCGAAGAAAAGTTTTTCACGGCAGCACTTGAGGCCATGCTCATGCCATAGCCCAAGATGGAATGGCCAAATGAGAACGGCTCGAAGGTGGCCAACGCATGACAACCAATGTCCGCTGAAATATGGAGCTTGCCCACTTGGCGTTCGACCAATTTCAAAGCGGCAAACACAGGACGTTCAGGGCAACCGGTGCAAAAGTTGGGCGGCCGAGGCGGCAAACTGCCTCCCAAGACGGTCGCGGCATTCTGACGGATGTTTGTCAACGTTTGCGCATACGCGCTGCCCTGTGGTGCTAATGCATGGGGCGCATGTTGCGTCAAGAAACTGATCAAGCCCTTGACCATCACTTCGGCGTTGTATTCGCCCCCCATGATCAAGTGGTTCTTACCGGCCAAGCGTGTGGTGCTGCCTGAACGCAACAAATGCGTGGCAATCTCTTGCTCGATGAATTCGGGTTGGCCTTCTTCAATCACCAACACCGCTTGCTTGCCTTCGCAAAAGCGGGTGATTTGCTCGGGCACCAAGGGGTACACCACATTGAGCACCATCAGGGGAAGATGACTGTTACCTTGGGCATCAGCCAAACCCAATTGTTGCAAGGCGCGAATGAGGGTGTTGTACAAACCACCCTGCACCACCAGCCCCAACTGCGAGTGCACCCCCTCAAAAAACTCATTAAAACCTGCGGCTTCGATGTAGCGCCGTGCCGCCGGCATGCGCACGTCGTATTTGAGTTTTTCATGTTGAAAAGTGGCTGGCGGATGGGCCAGACGGTCATAGCTAAAGCCGCTGGCCGCCGTTTGCAAATGTTTGCTGGAAATTTTGGGGGCTTGGTTGTCCCGCGCCACAAAACTACCTTGCACATGGCAGGTACGAATGCGCAACCCCATCATCACGGGTGTGTTGGAAGCTTCTGACAATTCAAAGCCATGCTCCACCATGCGCACGATGGTGGGCAAATTGGGCCGGGGGTCTAGCAACCACATGGCCGACTTCATGGCAAAGGCGTGCGTGCGCTCTTGAATCACGCTGGCACCTTCACCATAGTCCTCGCCCACCACAATGAGTGCGCCACCCATCACACCAGGTGACGCCAAATTGGACAACGCGTCTGAGGCCACATTGGTGCCCACCACCGATTTCCATGTCACCGCACCGCGCACGGGATACATGATGGAAGCACCCAGCATGGCAGCTGCAGACGATTCGTTGGTACACGCCTCCACATGCACGCCCAAGGTGTTGAGGTACGGACGGGCTTGCACCATCACATCAAGCAAATGCGAAATGGGCGAGCCTTGATAGCCACCTACATAAGTCACCCCCGATTGCAGCAGTGCTTTGGTAACTGCCAAGATGCCTTCGCCATGGAAAGTTTCACCCTCTCCCAATTGCAGGGCTTCAATCTCTTTGTGAAAGGAAACTTCCAAACGATTCTCCTGAGTGGGCGTTGAGCACCAACTTGGTGGTCATTGTTCCGAAAAAATGTTCATGAATCTCACCTCGAATCACGAGGTCGGCCGAATCATTTCAAACATATTTCCTATTTCGGCATAGTCACCCCGATACCCAGCGCGCAAGACGGGCTGAGCGGCGTGAAGATCAAACATGCCATCGACCAAGTACTCATGTTTGATGTGCACACCTACCACCTGCCCAAGCGCCATCCAATTGGGCATCGGTTGACCGTTGAGGTCTTTGAGCTGAAATACTTGCAACACTTTGCATTCAAGCGCGGCAGGTGACTCACCCACGCGCGGGGTTTTCACATTCACCCCGGGCACTGGTGTCAGGCCTGCCAACTCAAACTCATTCACCGATGCGTCCACAGGCGCCGAGCACTTGTTCATGGCTTGTGCCAAGGAGGCGCTGGTGAAGTTCCAAGTGAATTCACCGGTTTTTTCGATGTTGCGAATGGTGTCTTTGTAGCCTTCGCTTGAAAAGGCAATCACCTTGGGGTTGCCTGCAAACATGCCAAAAAAACTATACGGCGCTAGGTTGGGCTGACCGTTTTCATTGCAAGTAGAAATCCACCCGATCACGCGCGGCGCAACGATGGCCTTGAAGGGATCATGCGCCAACCCGTGATCTCCCGCGGGGTCATAAAAATACGTGTCTTGGTTCATAGGGCGGGTCAGTCAGATCAACTTTTTTAGAGCACTTGCACAGCTTGCTCAAATGTCAAACGTGGGTTGCGATCAAACAACTTACTGTTGTCGCCATAGCCCAAGTTGATGATGAAATTGGTGGTGTAGCGTCCGTCTGGGAAGAACTCTGCATCGACCTTGGCAATATCAAAACCGCTCATGGGGCCGCAGTCTAGGCCCAAGGCGCGCGCGGCAATCATGAAATAGGCGCCGCTCAGTGTGCCGTTGCGCGACGCGGTGCCTGCGGCCAAAGCGGCATTGCCTTCAAACAAAGCTTTCGCATTCGGATTGTTAGGGAACACGGTGGGCATGTGTTCAAAAAACTGTTTGTCGGTGGCCACAATGACTGAGACAGGTGCTGAATTTGTTTTATCCACATTGCCTGGGCTCATCGCGGGTATCAAGCGTGCTTTAGCCGCAGGGGTGGTCAAAAACACATAGCGTGCAGGCTGCGAGTTCATGGACGTTGGGCCCATTTTGGCAATGTCGTAAATTTGCTGAAGCAAAGCCAGAGGCACTGGCTTGTCTGTGAAACCATTGGCTGTACGTGCTTGGTTAAACAATTGGTCAATGGCTTCTTTAGAAATACTCATGATGCACTCTTCGCTTTCAGTTCAGTGTTGATAACAAACCATTCTGGCACAGCAGGCCCCCATAAATAGAAGGAGTCTTCAGGTGCATAGTCTCCAGCGTGCCAGGTTTGATCGGCTGCGATGAAATCGATATCAGCCGAATATTCGGCAAAGCTGCCCCAAGGGTCTTTCACATAGTAGAAATAGTTGGAGCCCAACACGTGTCGACCCACACCCCAGCCATCCGCATAGCCAGCGTTGCGCATTTGCTCGCTGCCCTCGCCTACTTCGTCGACGCTTCCCAAGTCCCAACTGGTGTGATGCAAACCAGGGCCCTCAGAGTTCACGCAGGCCAGCAAATGATGATCGCTGCCGTAGGGCGTATGCATGAAGGCAACCAAATCGCCCGAGCGGTCGGAGAGTCGCAGGCCTAAGACTTTCTCGCAAAAGTCAACCACTCCCGACACATTGGGGGTAAACAACAAAACATGAGATAACCATCTTGGATGCACTTTGCCAATTTGACTGCGTGCGGGTGCTGCAGCGTCTTGGCGTGCCAACCCACGTTTTGCTGAGGGCGGTGTTTTTTGATTGGGTGACACCTTATCAGCCACGACGAGCTGAAAAGGATGCCCGTCTGGCCCTTTTAACCAAATGCCTGGTTGCGTTGCCAAAGGGTGCGGATCACATGCGAGTCCGAGGTCTTCAATTTTTTTCTTGAAGGCCGCTTCATCCTTCGCATAGATGCCAAATGACAGGTACTGCAAGACTTTGGGTTGCTGGTTTTCAATCACTCGCATCCAGCGATGTGAATGCCCGACCGTGTAGAGGTCAATGGCCTTTCCTTCGCGAACAACATGCAGACCAAAAGCGGTGTAAAACTTCACAGCCTCTTCAATGTCAGGCACAGTGAACACAACGTTGTCAATGGAATGAACAGCCAACATAGGTACGCCCCCAAGAAAACAAATAGGATTGGAACAAATGCTATGAAGCAGGATTCAATACAAAGTTGAACTCCAGCAAATATTCACCATTGGGTTGCTTGACCCAATCGGTGATCAATGATTGGCGCACGCCAAACACGGCATCAGAATCTAAGTACTGATCGTCTCTTCTAAAAACATGCGTGATGAGAGATTGATACCCAGGCGCTTTGATCATGAAGTGCAAATGAGCGGGCCGCCAAGGGTGATTTTTGGTTGCGGCGAGCATGTCGCCCACTGGGCCATCGTGGGGAATGGGATAGGCCACGGCCAAAATGGATTTAAAGTAATACCGCCCCTGCTCGTCTGCTGTCAGTACGCCGCGACCTTGTGCATGATCTAGGCCTTTTTTTTGCACGTCGTACATGCCCTCTTCGTCCGATTGCCAAACCTCAATGTGCGCACCGGCCACGGGTTCACCACCCAAGCCCTTGATGGTGCCTTTCACAAAACAGGGTGCGCCAATGGCACCGTTGCCAACGTCATCCCCAAGCTTGTAGTGCGGCGCGTTTTCAACATGAAAGGGGCCGACCACCGTCGCTTCCGTACAGCCAGCAGGTTTGGCGTTGTTCATGGCCACTGTCAGCATGGACAAGCCCAAGGTGTCAGACAACAAAATGAACTCTTGTCGCTTGTCATCTGTCATATGACCGGCACGGGTCAGAAACTTGATGCCTTCAAACCACTCTTCTTCGGTCAAGCGCGTTTCGCGGGCAAAGTCATGCAAGTGCTGAACCAAGCTGAAAATGATTTCTTTCAGACGTGGGTCTGGCGTGTTTGAAAAACGCTCTAAAACAGCTTGTGTGATGGTGTGTTCGTCTAAATTGCGCATGGTGTTTTTCTCTTAAGGGGTGGAAGGTTGGAGACCAGTCAGGGCTTCATCAAAAATGGCAACAGCACGCGTCCACCCTGCAGACGCACCGCGAATTTTGTGTGGAAAGCAACTGATATAAAAACCACTCGGTGGCAAGCTTTCGAGGTTGTGCAGCTTTTCCAAATGGCAATAGCCAATGTCACGCCCTGCTTTGTGCCCCTCCCAAATCAAAGAGGCATCTTTGGTAGCGCTGTATTTTTCTGCTGTATGAACAAAAGGTGCGTCCCAACTCCAAGCATCGGTACCCGTGAGTCGAATGCCGCGTTCAAGCAAATACATGGTGGCCTCATAGCCCATGCCGCAGCCACTGGAGACATAGTCAGAAGAGCCATAACGTGAACCCGCACGGGTATTGATGACCACAATTTCGAGGGGGCTGAGGGTGTGCTCAATGCGCTGAAGTTCAGTTTCGACATCGGCAGCGGTGACCACATAACCATCGCTAAAGTGGCGGAAATCCAGTTTCACGCCGGGCTGAAAGCACCATTCCAAAGGCACATCATGGATGGCAATGGCTGGTTTTTTTTCACCCAAGGCTTTGTCCATGGTGGAGTGAAAGTGATAAGGCGCATCTAGGTGGGTACCGTTGTGGGTTGACAGTTGCACGAACTCAACGGCCCATCCCTCCCCCTCTGGTAGGTCTTCTTTTTTAAGACCTGGAAAAAAAGGCTCAATTTGTTGGTAGGTGTTGTCATGCGTGAAGTATTCAATCTTGGGCGCAAAGGCCGGCGGATCGCTGATAACATCGTTTTCCAGAAAGATCGAGAGGTCTACAAATTTACGTGCCATGGTTATCCTCCTTCACGCCGTCAGCATGCCACCATCAATCGATAGCGCTTGACCGGTCATACCACTCGATTCGCTGGAACCCAAATACACTGCCATGCCAGCTATTTCATTCACGTTAAGCAGGCGATTCATGGGAACGCGCGTCAGAATAGTCTGCAACATTTGCTCAGCCGTCACGCCAGCTGCATTGGCAAAGGATGTGTTCAAGGTGTCGACCATGTCTGTTTGCGTGAGTCCGGGACAAATGGCATTGACCGTCACACCTTGGGTTGCAGTTTCTAAAGCCAAGCAACGTGTCAAACCCACCACGGCATGTTTGCTGACGTTATAAGCACTCTGGTTGCGTGAACCCGCTTTGCCGGCACTCGAAGCGATGTTGATCACACGCCCACTTTTCTGCGCAAGCATGTGCGGCAGTGCAGCTTGGGTCAGGTGAACCGTACCCATGAGGTTGACATCAAACATGTCGCGAAAGTCATTGGGCTCGTACTCTAAAAATGGTCTGGCTTTGTAAATGCCTGCGTTGTTGACCAACACATCGAGTTGCCCCCAACGCGCCACTACCTTTTTCACGATGTCATGACATGCCTCGGCATCGCGAACATCAACGCTGGCAGTCATCAAGTCACTTTCAGGCAGTTGAAGTTTGGTGGCCATTTGCGTCAAGGCAGGTGCTTTTGTGGCAAGCAAACACAGCTTGGCGCCTTCACGTGCATAGGCTTGTGCAATGGCCAAACCGATGCCCCGACTTCCCCCTGAGATCAGGGCGACTCGCCCAGACAGTCGACCCTTCATGGCTTAAATTTTCCCGAGTGCTCTGAGCACACGTTCAGGTGTGATAGGTTGCTCTGTGAGGCTGCAGCCAAAGCCTTGTAAGGCGTCATTGACGGCATTCATCACGGCACCCGGTGCACCTGCCGTGCCCGCTTCACCCGCCCCTTTGGCACCCAGCTCAGACGTTTTTGTGGGGGTACACACATGACCAATTTCGATGTCGGGCATCTCAAACGCCATGGGGACCAAGTAGTCAGCCATCGAGCCGTTGAGCATTTGCCCTTCGGGGCTGTACATGCACTCTTCTAACAATGCACCGCCCAAACCTTGCACCACACCACCACGCAGTTGTTCATCGACCAGCATAGGGTTGATGACCGTGCCACAGTCTTCTACACACCAGTGTTTCAACAACTTGATGAAGCCTGTATCAATGTCAACTTCAACATACGAAGCTTGTATGCCATTGGTAAAAGTAAAACCAAACTCACGCGGTGTGAAGTGTCGCGTGACGGTGAGCTCAGATTGAAAATTCATCGGCAGTGTGTCAGGCCTGAAATACGCCACACGTCCCACCTCTGACAGTGGCATCACCTCTGCACCAGAGAGTCGATCGACCACAGCGTTTTCTCGCACGTCGAGCGTTGTTGCGTCAACATTCAACACGGCTGCAGCCACGGCCAAGATATTCACTTTGAGGGCTTTGCCAGCTTGCAACACTGCCTCGCCACCAATGCCAGCACCGCGAGAAGCCCATGTGCCACCACCATAAGGTGTGACAGCGGTGTCGCCTGTGATGACACGCAC
>JACCDH010637775.1_pt1 | contig 23840 bp, 18 predicted proteins | sample 7442481 | NCBI WGS metagenome assembly JACCDH01 (sample SAMN15323433, study PRJNA562643) | freshwater metagenome | isolation source: river surface water | place: USA:Blue River Watershed | collected 2017-08-15
CCCTGCCTATAGCGCGGCTCCCCAGCCCGCATCGCGGGCAGGAACCGGTCGGGACGTAGCGCAGCCTGGTAGCGCATCACACTGGGGGTGTGGGGGTCGGAGGTTCGAATCCTCTCGTCCCGACCAATATTTCAATAACTTAGCGGCGATTTCTCAACAACACACCACCCCAACTTTGCTCTGGTGGTGCGCTGGTGGTGCAGATATTGCCAGTATGTTCTCATCGTGATGCATCGCTGAGCATCGAAAATGAACATCGCCAGCCCCCTTTTCCGAATTGAACGCCGGGCCGATTCCCCCTAATCCGACAGGACGGATGCAGGAGCAATTGCCCCTCAGCCCCGCCGAGTTCGTCAAAATCCGGGACGGCTTCATTGCGTTTCTCAAGCAACCGGCTGGGACACCCATCGAGCTGATTATTCCGAAGGATGTTCTCGACGCGATGGCATTGGCTGCGCGCCGGGGCCGCAGGCGTCAACAGGTCCTCGATGTCCTGCGCGGCATCTCCATAGTGGCTGTTGCGGTTGGCGCAGCTCTTGCAGTGTTCAGGGAGCCAATGGCCGTCGGAGTTGCGGTCCTGCTGGCCAGTGGGGTGACTTTCGTTTGGGCGCACAACAAGAGCAAGATTCGCTTCGAGCCAGAAATCGACGAGCTGGTCACCGAGCCGAATGTCGTGCTCCAACGCAATCTGAGAGCACTGGAAGATTACAAGCATCTGATCGCGAACGGCGACATCATTTGCGACGAGCGGCTGCCGGATGGAACGGTCAAGCCGCTGTCACAGAAAGCACGTGCCGCCTTCCTCGCGGACCATGGCTCCCTCTTTGTCCTCAGCCGCGATCAATCGCTTTGGCAATGCACCCCGCACAGGCCAATTCCGATGAGCGCCTTATGGGTCAGACTTGGCGGGCGAGTTGCGCCCGTCTTCGTGACATCGCGCACCTTGCTTGAAACCCCAGATCGCGAATTGTTCGACAAGCGCATCAACTGGCTTCTGTCACATGCCGACAAAGCGGGTTCAAAAGCCAAGGGATTTCGCGAAGCGATCCAGATCATCGTCGCACTGCGACGCCCGGAGTTCGAAGGCAAGACATTCGAACAGAAGAAAGAAAAGCTGCGCGACGAAGGAACCGCTGATAGCAGAATGGAGAAAATTCACGCAGGCATCTACCCGCCATTCAATGGCTTTCTCCGCAATTTGCCGATGCATGAATTTCCGTGAATGTGGAACTGAATTCATCCTGACGCCCCGATTTGCGACCTCCTGCATTCCAGCGAATGAAAGGACCACGCAATGCCTCCGAACCGGGACCAGCTCCTGACCGTAACTGACGTGCTCAACGTCACCGGCTTCAAATCCCGCACCACACTGTATCGCCGCGCACGCAGCGGCGCATTTCCGTGCCCCTGCCATATAGGCGCTGGCAAAATCCGTTGGCGCTCGGGCGACATCGAGGACTGGCTGAGCAGCCTCCAGACCCGTCGCTACTGACCTGCCCCACCGCCGAACCGGCCCAGCTTAATTGCTTGGCGGGCGCACCTGCCCTCACCCTCACGAACACTTGCAATCGTGATTTCACGAAAGGATGCCCCATGTCGATTTTCCAACGCGTCATGGATCGGCTCGCCGATTCCATCTGGATTGGCCGCAAGGTCAATCTGCGCTTCACCGCTGAATATCGGACTGCCTGCTACGTCGTGCCGCTGATCAACAAGCTGCTCGCCGAGGGCGAGGACGGTGACACATACCGAGCCGCGCTTGTCCCGTGGCACGAGGCCGAACGGCCACCGCTTGCATCCTATCAGGGTGACACATCCCGGTGCAGGATCGACGGGCCTTGGCAGGAAGCTGGGCGGGACTGGGTTCCGCTTGGCGGCTTGATCTTGTCACCCGGCATTACTGCCCATCTTGATCCGTTCGAGGCGCAGGCACTTCACGAAAAGATGCAGCAGGCGATTGAGGCCGTCATTCGAACGTGGGTCGAAGATCACGATCTAACCGCACTGCCACCGGTCCCGGAGCATTTCGACAGGTGCAGGGCTGACCGGAAAGCCAAGGCGCTGATCGCGGCTTTGGCTGGCGACGACCGGCAGGCAGATGCTTTGACAAAGCCGCCCGCTGCCACGGCCAAAACTGCATCTGGCGAACCCGTTCCCGCGCTTTGCGCCGTATGCCGGAAGGGGCTGGGTCATGCTTGAACCGAACCGCCAAAAGGCAATGTTGGGGGGCTGCGATGCTACGCATCGAGCCAGCAATTCAGATACACACCTCACGCACGGGTGCATGGCGCAATTCTGCGGGTTTGGCGGGATGCTAATAGCCTCTCGCCAAAGGTCAGACCGCGAGAACGGCGTAATTCTGCCATTTTCCGCGATGGCAAATAGCATCTCATCGGGTGCGGCACGATGAGCGCCCGCGCCCAGACCGTGCGGCTAACCCCCGCCCGTCATCGCGCCCTTGCCGGGTTCGCCAAGAGCTATGGATTAAGCGAATATGCGATGCTCGCCCGCGTCGTAGACGCGGGCCTTGCCGCCCTCGTTCGCGGGGCAGGCAACCAGATCGACAACCGCGAGATCGTCAGCGAACTGGCGTCGGTCAGCACCCGCATAGTCGATGTCGAGCGGATGCTGGACCGGGCATTGTTCACCGCTTGCGCGGCCTATTGCTATGCCCGCCATGCGGCGCTGGGTGATCACACGACCGATGAGGCCGTCACCGCCGAGATCAACGCGGCCTATGACCGCCAGCGGCGGCGCGCGCAGGAGGGCCGGGAATGAACCAGTCTCACGACCGGCGCGCCCATGCCGACGCCTTGCGCCGCCACAACCGCAACAATCAGGCCGCGCGCTTCCGGCGGCAGGCAGGTATCATGCTTGCGTCCATCGCTATGGGCGCAGTCGCAACACCTTATGTGGCGTTGGACCAGCAGGCGATGCAGGCAGCGGGCACATACGCCGCCGCCAAGGCAAAACTGTGGTTCGCCCAAGGCACGGTGGTCGATCCAGCCATAACGATCAGCCAGGACGGCCAAGCCTATGCCGTTCCGGCCCGCGCGGTTGCCGCGCATCCCTATTACGGCAATGCGGCGCACGATGTCTTTGCATACGGGATTTGGGGATGCTCGCTGGGCTTTGGCGGATGGCTGGTGAGCCTGATCCTGTTGCGCGGAGCCATCGCCCGGCAGCGCGAACGCGCGTTGCGTGACCGAGTTATCGCCGGAACGCTGGTGACGAGCGAGGCAGGACTGGCGACGTTGACCAGCACCGAGGCGCAGGCCAATGCCTTGCGCGTTGGCACCGTTCCCATTCCCGGCAGGCTCGAAACCCGGCACGTGGCGATGATCGGCACGACCGGCAGCGGCAAGACCACCGCCTTGCGCCAGATGCTCGACGGGATCGAAGCGCGGGGCGAAGCCGCCTTGGTCTATGACACCAGCGGCGAGTTCGTCGCGCATTACTACCAGCCCGAACGCGGCGACGTGATCCTGAACCCGTTCGATGCCCGGTGCGCCTACTGGTCGCCCTTCGCCGAGATTGCCCACCCCGCCGACGCCGACCGCATTGCCCGCCAGCTCATTACCGAGACAGGGCAACATGACAGCGACGTGTGGCTCGACACCAGCCGCATCCTTGTCGCTAACATGATCCGAGCGCTCTGGCGCGAAGGCAACGCCACCCTGCCCGCTTTGCTGCACGCCTTGCAGGACCGGACCAAGGATGACCTGAAAACGTGGCTGGCAGGCAGTTCATCGGCGCGGACCTTTGCCGATGATGCCGACCGGGCGACAGGCAGCGTGCTGTTCATGCTCGCGAAGGCCGCCGACCTTATCCAGTTTCTGAGAGTTGATGGCAGCGGCGGGACACCCTTCGCATTCCGGGATTTCATACACAGGCTGGACAAGCGCAAGGGCGCGAAACCGTGGATATTCGTGCCGCGCAAGGAGGACTATTTCGAGGCGTCGAAGCCCTTGCTCGCCTGCTGGCTGGAATGCGCGGCCAGCGCTGTGCTGGGCCTTCCCCCATCGCCCGACCGGCGCATCTGGTTCGTGCTGGACGAGCTGGCCGATTTACCCCGCGTCGATAATCTGGCGCGGCTGCTACCCGAGGGCCGCAAGTTCGGTGCCGCCGTGGTGCTGACCTTTCAGGCGCTGGGCCAGATGCAGCATCGCTACGGCCCGAAAATCGCCGAAGCTATGCTGGGCTGCTGCAACACCAAGCTGTTCCTGCAAACTATCGATAGCGAAACCCGTGTCTGGGCCAGCCAGACCATCGGCGAATGCGAGGTCGAGATTCAGACCATGACCGATGCGCTGGCAGACGGCGACGACAAGCCCCGAACCACGCTGGGCAAAATCCGCAAGATGCGCCCGGCGATTCTGGAAAGCGAACTGCGCCTGCCCAAGTTCGAGGGTTACTTGCTGTTCCCGGACGGCTTGCCGGTAGCGCGGATCAGGCTGACCGCTAATCACATCGCGCGGCGCGGGCCACCCCGCCAGCCGGGCTATGTCCCCGGCGATGTTAAGGCCACCCACTGGAAGCAGCCAGAGGCGACCGCGCCAAAGGCTGTGCCGCTGCCGAAGCCATCGCCCTCCAGCAAGGGACCAGTCTGATGGTCGCTTCGGTTTCTGCGCTGACCAGTTCAGGTCAGGCCACCAGCTACTACGAGTCCGCTGGCGAATATTATGCCGATGGCGGCCAGTCTCCATCGGAATGGCAGGGCAAAGGCGCGGAGGAGTTGGGTCTGTCCGGCGATGTTGACCGCGACCAGTTCAGGGATTTGCTGGACGGTAAAGTTGCCGATCAACAACTTGGCACAACCCGCGAAGGCAAGCTGGAGCACCGCCCCGGTTGGGACGTGACCTTGAGCGCGCCAAAGTCCGTGTCGATAATGGCCGAGGTGGCGGGCGACCGGCGATTGATCGCAGCGCATGGGGCAGCGGTGAAAACGGCCCTTTCCCATGTCGAAAGCCACATGGCCGCAACCCGCACCCGCGACGGCGGCGCGGTGAAACGCGAGGCCACCGGCAACCTTGTGATCGCCAGTTTCCAGCATGGCACCAGCCGCGCCCAAGACCCGCAGCTTCACACCCACAATGTCATTCTCAATGCCACCAAGGGCGAGGACGGCACATGGCGCAGCCTTGAACCGCGCGCGATCTACCAACTGCAAAAGCAGATTGGTGCGATCTATCGGCAGGAACTGGCCTTGAAGGTGCGCGAGTTGGGCTATGAGATCGAAGTGGGCAAAGGCTCCATGTTCGAGATCAAAGGCGTGTCGCCCGAGGTCATGGCCGCGTTCAGCACCCGCAGCGCTGAGATCGACGCAGCGCTTGGGGAGCGCGGCACGTCCCGCGACGAGGCGAGCGCCGCCGAAAAGCAGGTGGCCGCGCTTGATACACGGCAAGCCAAGATCGCCGCCGATCCTGCCGCACTTGTCGCGGACTGGCGCGATACCGCCAGCGCAGCCGGGTTCGGACCGGAAGCAAGGCTGGCCATGGTCAAATACGCCGAAGCCATAGCCGCCACCAACGATCACCGAACCACATTGGAATTTCAGGGCGACAGCGCCGCGAGCCGCGCCGTGACCCATGCCGCCGACAAGTTGGGCGAACGGCAATCGGTGTTTTCCGCCGCTGCCCTGCACGAGGAAGCGGGGCGCGTCGGGCTTGGCAAGGTCAGCTATGCCCAGATCAGCGAGGCCATCACAGCCGCCACCAAACAGGGCGACTTGCTCGACCGCACCCACATCGACCGGCGCGGCGCGGAGTTTGCCGGGTTCACCACCCGCCAGAATGTTGAAACCGAAACCAAGATGCTGCGGATCGAGGCGGGCGGGCGCGGCGCTTTGCCCCCCATCGCCACATCGTTTGCCGCTGCTAAGGCCGTGGCCAACGCATCGGCGCAGGCCGAGCGCGCGGGCTTCGGCTGGAATGCCGACCAGCGCACCGCCACCGAGCAGCTTTTGACCAGCGGCAACCGGATCACCGCCTTGCAGGGCTATGCTGGCACGGCCAAAACCACCACCGTTCTTGCGACCTTTGCCCGCGAGGCCGAAGCGCGCGGCGTGTCCGTCGTCGTGCTTGCGCCCACGGCATCGGCGGCGATGGTGCTGGGCGAGGCGCTTGGTGCGCGCAGCGATACCGTTGCCCGGCATCTGCTGTCACCAGAGCGCCCAAGTCAGGGCAAGCCCGCCGCGTGGATCGTGGACGAGGCATCGCTGTTGTCGGCGCGAGACACCACTCGCCTGTTCGACCTGGCCGAGAAGCAGAACGCCCGCGTCATCCTTGTTGGCGACGTGAAGCAACTTGGATCGGTCGAGGCAGGCGCAGCCTTCGCGCAGTTGCAGGGCGCAGGCATGGAAACTGCCAAGCTGGGCGAGATCGTCCGGCAGACCAACACGGCGACGAAGGAGGCCGTGCTGGCATCCATCGAGGGCGATGCCCGCAAGGCACTGGCCGCGCTGGACCGGGGCGGCGGCAGAATCGAGGAGAATGCCGACCGCGCCGAGCGGTTCGCCGCCATCGCTGAACAATATGCCAAGCTGGACAAGGCTAGCCGTGCCCGCACCCTTGTCATCGAGCCTTCCCGCGAGGGGCGCGACGCACTCACCGCCGAGATTCGGGCGGGACTTACCAAGTCTGGCGCACTGACCGGCCCTACCGTCAACATGCACAGCCTTGCCAACAAGGGGCTGACCCGCGCCGAGGCACGCGACCCGTTGAGCTATGACAAGGGCGATGTTGTTCGGTTCACCCGTGACTATGCCGACAAGGGCGTGGTGCGGGGCGAAGCCTATCGCGTGGAGATCATCGACCCGGCAAAGGCCGCCATAATCCTCACATCGGAGGAGGGGCGCGAGGTAGATTGGCGCTTGCGGCAATGGGGCGCAGGCAATAGCCAGACATTTGCGCCGCAGTCGCTCGAACTCAAGACCGGCGACAGAATCCGGCTCACCCGCAACGACCGCGAGGCGAACAGGATCAATGGCGCGCGTGGCGAAGTGACTGCGATTGACCCACAGGCTCGCACGGCGGAAATCCGCAACTCGCGCGGCCAAACCCAGACCTTGAACCTTGATGCTGCCCGCGACCAGCACATTGCCCATGCCTATGTCGAAACCGCCTTCGCCGCCCAAGGCCGCACAGCCGATCACGTCTTCATCCACGCCGACAGCAAGGCGACCAACCTTGTCGATCAGAAGTCATTCTATGTCGGCATATCCCGCGCCAAGGAGTCCGTCGCGATCTTCACCAATGATCGCGGCAAGCTGGTTTCCGCAATCAACGAACGCGCCGGTCAAGTGCAAACGGCCATCGCACAAGCCGCCATGCCGACGCCAACGGCGGGCAAGGCGATGGGGGCCGGGTTGGGTTGATCCTTGATGCGGTAAAACCGGCATAAGGAACCCGGGAAAGCGCCATCGCGTCCATCACGGCAAGGAATGTGAGATGACGGCCCTTGTTGCCCTTTGAAAGGGCATGATTGGATGTTAGGCAGGAGTCTAGCGGCCAGTCGAAGAGACCTCATAAATGCCTCGTATATTTGACAATATTGACAATACACTTTTACCTGAACTGAAAAAGGTAATGTCAGTCTCAAACCGCGCGGATTTTTGCGTCGGTTATTTTAATCTTCGTGGTTGGCGTCAAATAGATGAACATGTCGAGGCATGGTCTGGCGAGGGTGGGAATGCTTGCCGATTACTGGTTGGCATGCACCAGTCCCCCGAACGAGGTCTTCGAGAGAAGCTGGCTGCCGTCTCTCACGACGACGGCATCGACAATGCGCGTGTTCTGGAGCTTAAAAAGGAACTTGCCGAAGAATTTAGAGCGCAGTTGGCTATCGGGACGCCGACAAACACTGATGAGGCTGGCCTTCGGCGTCTCGCTCGTCAAATTCGGGCAAAAAAAGTTGTCGTCAAACTTTTCCTGCGACACCCTTTGCACGCAAAACTATATCTTCTTCATCGACCAGACCCGATCAATCCCAAAGTCGGGTTTGTAGGCAGCAGCAACCTGACATTCGCTGGTTTGGCTTTTCAGGGCGAATTGAATGTCGATGTGATGGACCACGACGCTGGTGACAAGCTCGCCGCATGGTTCGAAGCGCGTTGGAACGACCGCTGGTGCATCGACATTTCCGACGAATTGGCCACTATTATAGAAGAAAGTTGGGCGGGCGAGGCGCTGGTGCAGCCATACCACGTCTATCTCAAGATTGCCTACCACCTCGCTCAGGAGGCGCGTCTTGGGCAATCAGAGTTCAGGATACCCGCTATTTTTGGCGACAAGCTTTTTGATTTTCAAACTAGCGCAGTGAAGGTGGCTGCTCATCACCTCAACAAACGCGGCGGCGTCGTGATTGGCGACGTGGTTGGTTTGGGCAAGTCGATCATGGCGTCGGCTCTGCTAAAGATACTGGAAGACAGCGATGGCCGTAGCCTCATAATCTGCCCAAAAAACCTTGTCGAAATGTGGGACGACTATGTCGAAACCTACAATCTGTCGGCCAAGATCGTCTCGCTTTCACGGGTCGAAAGCGAATTGCCGGATCTTCGCCGCTATCGAACGGTCTTGATCGACGAGAGCCACAACCTCCGCAATCGCGAAGGTAAGCGTTACAAGGTGATCGAGGACTACATACGCTCCAACGACAGCCAATGCATCCTGCTGTCCGCTACGCCATACAACAAATCGTTCATCGACCTGTCCTCGCAACTTCGACTTTTCATCGAAGATGATCAGGATATCGGCGTCCGTCCGGAAGCGATGATACGAGCTATCGGCGGCGAAACCGAATTCGTCCGCAAACACCAATGCGCGGTGCGCTCAATTCCCGCCTTTGAAAAAAGCGATCAGACGGATGACTGGCGAGAGCTGATGCGCCTCTACATGATCCGCCGGACGCGCGGTTTCATCCTGCAAAACTATGCGCAGACGGATGACGTCAGTGGCCGTAAGTTCATCACCTTTTCCGATGGCACCCGTTCCTATTTCCCTGTGCGTCAGCCGAAATCGGTCAAATTTGCGATCAACGATGCCGACCCCGATGATCCTTATGCAAAGGCCTATTCCGATGCCGTTGTATCGGCGGTCGATGGACTCACATTGCCGCGCTACGGGCTTGCCAATTATCTGAACCCAGACCCTGCACATCCCCCGACCCCCGCCGAAAATACAATCATGGACGGTCTCGGGCGCGCCGGAATCCGGCTAATGGGCTTTTGTAAAACCAACCTGTTCAAGCGGCTTGAAAGCGGCGGTCCAGCGTTCATTCAATCGCTGCAACGCCACATCATGCGCAATCTTGTTTATCTTCATGCGCTCGAAAATGAACTGCCGGTGCCCATCGGAACCCAGGACGCCGAACTGCTTGACGTATCGGACGAGGATGCAGATTCCGAGGCTGCCGATACGCTGTTCGCCAACGGCGAGTATGGCGAAGGGGAAGTCGAGGCCGAGCAGGCATTCGACGGGCTGGAAAAATTACGTGAGCGGGCCGCTCTGATCTATGGCGTCTATAGCAATGCGAAGAAGCGTCGCTTCAAATGGCTGAAAGCCTCGTTGTTCAAACGGACTTTGCAAACCGACCTGCAAGCAGACATTGACGCCCTGCGCGAGGTGTTGCGTGTTTGCGGGACTTGGGACGAAGCCCGCGACACCAAGTTGAAGGCATTGATCGACCTTGTCCGCGTTGATCATCCAACCGACAAGTTGCTGATATTCACCCAGTTCGCTGACACCGCGCGCTATCTTGAGGCCGCACTGAGAAAGGCAGGCGTCACAGCCGTTTCCGCAGTCACCGGCCAGTCCGAAAACCCCACCCGCCTTGCGTGGCGATTTAGCCCAAGGTCAAACAAGAAGGAAAAGATTGCGCAAGCCGAGGGCGAATTGCGCGTACTAGTTGCGACCGATGTCCTGTCCGAAGGCCAGAACCTTCAGGATTGCGCCACTATCGTCAATTTTGATCTGCCTTGGGCGATCATCCGCCTGATCCAGCGTGCGGGCCGCGTGGACCGCATCGGCCAGCAGGCCGACACGATCAACTGCTATTCGTTCCTGCCCGCCGATGGTGTTGAACGGATAATCCGCCTTCGCGCCCGTGTCCGTGCGCGGTTGAAGGAAAATCAGGAAGTTGTGGGTTCGGACGAAGCGTTCTTCGAGGATGATAGCAAGGAAAATCCGATCCAAGACCTTTACAGCGAGAAGTCGGGCATTCTCGATGGTGACGATGACGGCGAGGTTGACCTTGCCTCATATGCTTTTCAGATTTGGCAAAACGCCATCACCGCAGACCCGAAGCTGAAGAAATTGGTCGAGGATTTGCCCGATGTGGTTTTCGCAACCAAGGCCGTGCCGCCAGTTACGGACGCCAAGGAAGGCGCGCTGGTTTACATTCGCACACCTGACGACAATGATTCACTTGCTTGGATGAGCCGCGAGGGCGAGATTTTGACTCAATCGCCGCTTGCCATCTTGCGAGCCGCCGAATGTCTGCCTGACGAGCCGCCGCTGGAACGCACCGAATTTCACCACGAAATCGTGCGCATGGGTGTCGAGCACTTGATGCAGGAAGAGCGCACTACCCACGGCGCACTTGGCCGCCCCTCGGGCGCGCGTTTCAAAACCTATGACCGCCTCAAGCGATTCCTTGAGCATCAGGGCAATGAACGCACCCTGTTTGTCACCGATCATTTCGTGCGCGATGTAGAGAAGGCCATGGGCGACATCTATGAATACCCGATGTTCCAATCGACTATCGACACGCTGAATCGCCACCTGAAAACCGGGATCAATGACCACAAGCTTGCCGAAATGGTGATCGCCCTCCGCGAGGACGGGCGGCTGTGCATGAAGCAGGACAAGGACGAAGCGCCCAGCGAACTGAGGATTATCTGCTCAATGGGCTTGAAGGGCTGAATATGGCAATCGACAGGCCCCGTGCCACAATCCAACTCAAGGCGTTCGACTTCGCAAAGTTGTTTATTGAAGAACTTGGCTGGGATCGCCCGTCATCCCGCCAGCCTGAAACCATTGATGCAGAAGGCCAGCAATTTGTCCTTGCGCCCGTGGCCGACAAGCGCGGCGTCCGCATTTTCCATTGCCCTGCCATACCCGAGCGCAATACCCGCCAGCGCATCGAGCGCGAGATCACGAAGCGTGCATACGAACACCTGATCATTTTCACCGACCCCGCACAGACCAAGCAAATCTGGCAGTGGGTTGCCCGTGAAAAGGGCAAGCCAGCGGCGTTCCGCGAACACACCTGGCTTGCCAGCAGTGCGCCCGATGCACTGATCCAGAAGCTGGATCACATCGCTTTTGCCCTCAGTGAGGAAGAGGGGCTGACCCTTGCCGGGACCACGCTGCGCATGCGCGATGCGTTTGACCGGGAGAAGATCACCAAGCGGTTTTACGAAGCCTTCAAGCAGCAGCACGATCAGTTCCTTGGCTTCATTGACGGGCTGGCCAGTGTTTCAGACCGGCAGTGGTATGCATCGCTGATGCTCAACCGGTTGATGTTCGTGTATTTCATCCAGAAAAAGCGGTTTCTGGACGGCGATATCGACTATCTGAAAAACAGGTTGGCACAGGTTCGCGCGGCAAAGGGGACCGACCAGTTCCACAGCTTCTATCGGGCATTCCTGCTGAAACTGTTCCATGGCGGTTTGGCCACAGCAGTGGGCGCGCGCGATCCGGAAACGGCCAGATTGCTGGGCACTATCCCCTATCTCAACGGCGGGCTGTTCGAACCCCACGCGCTGGAGGCCGATGGCAACACCATCCAGATTGCCGATGCGGCATTCGAGGGCGTGTTCAATTTCTTCGACCAGTATGAATGGACGCTCGACACCCGGCCCATCGAACAGGCCGATGGCAAGGAGATCAACCCGGACGTTCTGGGCCATATCTTCGAAAAATACATCAACCAGAAGCAGATGGGGGCCTACTACACCAAGGAAGACATCACCGATTACATCACCAAAAACACGGTGGTGCCGTGGCTGTTCCAGAACGCCATCAGCCACGACAAAGTGGCGTTTGAGGCGGACGGCTATGTCTGGCGGCTGCTTTCTGAAAACCCCGATGCCTATATCTACAAGTCGGTCCGGCACGGCACCGGCAGCGATCTTCCGGCAAACATCGCGGCGGGTATCGATGATGTTGCCCGGCGCACGGATTGGAACAAGACCGCGCCGCGCGAATATGGCCTGCCAACCGAAATCTGGCGTGAAGTTGTGGCCCGGCGCGAGCGCTATGAATCCATCCGCGCCAAGGCTGCTGGCGGAGAGATCACCCGGATTGAGGATTTCATTACCCACAATCTGGATATCCGGCAGTTCGCCCGTGACGTGATCCAATATGCCGAAAGCCCCGATCTTGTGCGGGCGTTCTGGAAAGGCATATCGTCGATCAAGATTTTGGACCCCGCCTGCGGATCAGGCGCATTCCTGTTTGCCGCGCTCAACATCCAGTATGACCTGTATGACGCCTGCCTTGAGCGCATGGAGCAATTCGTTGCCTCCGCTTCCGATAGCGGTGCCGGAACTTCTGGGGGTCGCGGTCAGCTCTATTCCGATTTCCGCACTGTTCTGGCGCAAGTCGCCCAGCACCCCAATCGCGATTATTTCATCTACAAATCGATCATCATCGCCAATCTCTATGGCGTTGATATCATGGATGAAGCGGTCGAAATTTGTAAGCTCCGCCTGTTCCTGAAACTGGCCTCTCAGCTTGAAAACCCGGATCAGATCGAGCCGCTGCCCGACATTGATTTCAATATTCGGGCGGGCAACACGCTGATCGGCTATACCTCCATCGCTGATGTGAAGAAGGCGACCGAGGCCACCGGCTTCGATTTCGATGATCGCGCCGGGAAGATTGAGGCGGCAGCCCAAGACCTTGATCAGGCGTTCCGCTTGTTCCGTGAGCAGCAGACCGCATTGCACGGCGGGATCGAGGTCGAGCACAAGACTGAACTGCGCAGGCGGCTTGGAGCCTTGGAAACACAACTCGACCGGTTTCTGGCCAAGGATTATGGCGTTGACGTTGGCGAAGGCCTCGCCGCCTCGGCCAAGTTTCAAATTTGGAAAGCCAGCCACAAGCCCTTCCATTGGCTCATTGAATTTTACGGCATCATCAATGCCGGTGGCTTTGATGTGGTGGTAGGGAACCCGCCATATATTGAGCTGTCCAAAGTCAAAGCTGACTATGTTCCGCGTGGATATGAGACGACGTCAGGTGGCAATCTGTACGGCCTATTCGTGGAGCACGCGAACAAGATTACATCTTCGGAGTCATATACAGGTTTGATAGTCCCAATTTCAGTGATGTGCACTGAACGAACGGCCGACCTACAAAAGCGCGTTTTGGCCAACTCTCTGGTGTGGGTTTCAACTTTCGATGTATTTCCAGCGCGCGTCTTTGAGGGCGCGGCGCAGCGCGTCAGCATCGTTTTATCGTCGAATCCCACCCGACAGACTTCCTCGCTTTACACCACGCGCTACCTCCGCTGGTTCCAGCCTGAGCGATCAGCCTTGATTGAAACGTTGCAATATGCCGACACTGCGGGCCTTGGTAAGCTCGGTTGGTTGCCACGACTGGGTTCAGCAACCGAAACCGCTATCCTCAAGCGCCTTAAGGGTCAGCCACTTTCTTCGCAGATGATGCGCGCAGGCGGCGTCCCTATCTACGCACATCGAATCATCAATAACTTTGTGAAAGCCGTAAAATTTGCACCTTACTTCAAAAAGGCTGACGGCACAGTAACAATTTCGGATGATTTTAAAGTCATAGGACTTGAAAAGAATCTGATTAACCCATTCATTGCCGTTCTAAACTCATCACTATTCTACTGGTACTGGCGCGCCCATGGTGACGGCTTTCATTGCGGCTACCGAGATATAGGAATGTTCCCATTCTCTTTGGACAAGATAACTGGGGCCGACCGTGCTGAAATTGACCGCCTAGCTACCGCTCTGAACGAGAGCCTTGAAGCCAACTCGGAGATTCGCACAAGAAACCAAAAGGCCACTGGTCTTGTCCATTTGCAGACGTTTTTCGTTGGAAAATCTAAGGAACTGATCGACGAGGTAGATAGAAGTTTGGCAAGGATTGGCAATTTTTCTGATGCCGAGGCAGACTTCATAATTAACTACGACATCAAGTATCGCATGGGCGCAGATGAGGGTGATGCCGAGTGATCCGCCCTCCCAGCGCGGCAATGCGGCGTTGCTGGCGGGCCAGCCCATCGCCTTCTTTTGCTCGCAGTCCTGCCCCGGCGACGTCATCCTGAAAGCACAGGATTGGGCCAATGCGCGCGGGCCGGATGACGCACCTGTGATCAGCGGCTTTCACACGCCCGTCGAGCGTGATGTGTTGCGCATCCTGTTGCGTGGCGGCGCGCCAGTCATCCAAGTTTTGGCCCGCGCGCTTGACGGCGCGCGCCTGCCTGCGGCGCTCCGCAATGCCGAAAAGGCAGGGCCCGCGCTGATCGTTTCCCCATTCGCCGCCACCGTGCGCCAGACCACCGCCCGCACCGCTGAACAACGCAACCGCTACATCCTCACCCGCGCCGCCAGTGTCCTGTTCGCCCACGCATCGGCAGGCGGCAAGACCGAAGCCCTCGCCGCAGAAGCCACCGCGATGGGCCTGCCTGTTTTCACATTTGCATCCCCCGGCAATACCAATCTGACCGGCTTGGGCGCACAGGTAGTTTGACTCATGGCAAAGCGCAGCATCACCGATGAGGAAATCGGCCTGATCAAAGCCATGTTGGCGCGCGGTATGGCGAACAAAGCCATCCAGTTCTATTTCAACCGGCAGGACCGAGCGGTCAATTCGGGCCGGATCAGCGGTATCAAGCACGGCGGCTACGGCCCGGAAGTGCGCAAGGCGAGCGATGAGGCCTTGTCTGCCTTCATCGCCAATTTCACCTCGCCCGATCTTGCTGCCCCCGGCATCGTCGTCGAAACAGCGCCACCCGCGCCGCTGGATGCGATGGATGAAAAGGTGCTGCGTTCCTTCTTCGCCAAGGATGCGACCGGCGCTTGGCACTGCACCGCAGGCGAAACCGATGAGTATGAATGCAAGGAGAATTTCAATTTACGCGGCTTTGGCAAACCGCTGAAGACCATCGCCGGTTTTGCCAACCATCGCGGCGGCTATCTCTTTTTTGGAGTGAAGGACAAGCCGGACGGTTTCGCCGTTTGCGGCCTCAGGGATGATCGTTTCACAAAAACCGATCAGAACAGTTTCAGCCAGACGATCCGCGCCGCGCTCGAACCGACGCCCCGCTTTCGCGTCGCAACCTTGATGCTCGATGGACTGACCGTGGGCGTCATCCATGTCGAACCCCACAATTCGAAACCGGTGATCGCGGGCAAGACCGAGAACGAACTGATCGAAGGCTTCATCTACTACCGTTATCCCGGTGAGACCCGCCCCATCTGTTATGCCGATCTCCGCGCTATCCTTGATGAACGGGATCGGCAGAGCCGTGAATCGATCATGCCGATGGTCCAACGCCTGCTGGAACTCGGCCCCAAGGACGCGATGGTTGCCAATCTGGCAAACGGCCAGTTGGAAGGCGGGCAGCGGTCGATCCTGATTGATCCCAAATCGCTGGAGCAGATCAAGTTCATCCGGGAGGGCGCATTCGATGAGGTGGATGGCGCGCCGACACTGCGCATCATCGGCGATGCCCAGACCGTTCCCGCCGAAATCATGTCGCCTGTCAGAACCGTGCGCGAGGAAGTGACGGTAGACGCCATCTTGCGGAATTTCCTCAGCCGGGTTCAGGTGGAACAACCACTGTCATATTTCAGCCAGGCCAGTCACGAGCAGGGCTGGATTCTTCCGATATTCTACTACCTCCACCTTGCCGGTCAAACACGCAAAGGGGCCATAAATTCGCTGAAAAGCAGCAAGCACGCCAAACCCAAGACCCGGACGGAGTTCAACAAGCTCTTGCAAGGCAAGCGGTCGATTTTCGAGAAGCCGGGTGGCAAGCGGCTGGCCACATTGAAGGAAATCCGCGCGGGAGGCGTTGCCGCCATAGCCGAGCTGGATCGAGCCAACGAGATTGCCGCCGCATTGTCAGGCATCACGGCAGAAGATGAGGCCCGGTTTGACGAAATCCATGAACTGTTGAACCAATGCCGCGCCGTGTGGGAATCGAAAGACGGCGATGGCACATTGCTGGCCCGTATACGCCGCGCTGCTGCCCGGCTTGATGAGTTGGAGTATGGGCCTCTGGTCCCGGAGGAATAGGCAGCTTTCTGCGGGATATACGCCGCAGGTTGGGCGCGGCACGATTTCCGCATTGTCAGCATAAGTTCCTTGCCAAGCATTCTCGGGCGTCCCCTTCGGGCCGGGCTGTATCGCTGGCGCAACGGAACCGGCCCTGCCGTTTCCGCCCATGCGGGTTGCCATCCCTGTCGCGTGATAGGGCTGGCAAGCCCGCCCTGCATTGAGCGCCGTAGCGGCGCGAACCATTCCCTGACCCGAGGAAGAAAGAGGCTCTGCCTCTCTCTCCCTGCAAGGTGCCGCTTTAGGACCGTGGCTCGCTGCGCTGCGCCCGCACCACCCCCGGCACCGGACCTTGCCCCCACTCTCTCCGCCCCTCGCCGGGTCGGCAGGGGTCATGCGCGGCATGACCCGCTGCGCGGATTGGAAGGGAGCATACACCATGACCAAGCAAGACCCCCATAGCCGCATCACCAACCGCATTCTTGCCGAGCTTGAACAGGGCACCCAACCTTGGGCAAAACCGTGGAGTGGCGGCGACATGGCCGCATCGGGCCAGACCCGCCCCTTGCGCGCCACCGGCCAGCCCTATCGCGGCATCAATGTTCTGTTGTTGTGGATTGAGGCGCAGGCGTCCGGCTTTGTCAGCCCGGCATGGATGACCTACCGGCAGGCCCAAGCAATGGGCGCGCAGGTGCGCAAGGGCGAGCGCGGGGCAGCCGTGGTCTATTACGGCGACAGCACCAAAACCGTGCATGACGATGCCAGCGGCGAGGATCGGGAACAGGGCTTCCGCTTTCTCAAAACCTACACTGTGTTCAATGTAGCACAGATCGACGGCTTGCCCGAACGGTTCCATATCGTGCCGGAACCCGCGCCGGAGGTAGAGCGTATCGCAGCCGCCGAGGCGTTCTTTGCCAGCATTCCCGCGACCGTGAACCACGGCGGCGACAAGGCATATTATATGCCATCAGTCGACCGCATCCAGCTACCGCCCTTCGCGGCTTTTCACGATGCCCACGGATATTACACCACGAGGGGCCATGAAACCGTGCATTGGACTCGCCACGAGAGCCGCCTTGATCGCAGCTTTGGTCGCGAGAAATGGGGCGATGCAGGCTATGCCCGCGAGGAATTGTGCGCAGAGCTTGGCGCTGCCTTCCTAGCTGCCGACCTTGGGCTTTGCATCGAACCGCGCCCCGATCACGCCAGCTACATCGCAAGCTGGATCAAGGTGTTGCAAAATGACTCCCGCGCTATCGTGCAGGCCGCCGCGCATGCCGAACGCGCCATTGCCCTCCTGCATCAACTGGCGAACCCCGAAGCGATCAGAGAGGCGGCATAGCGCCGCCGATGATCGAGGCCGCCCCGGAGAGGGGCGGCCACTTCATTTTGCCCACCCACCAACCCTTTGTGCGGGCCGCTCCCTACGGTCGCGGCCTTTGAAGTGGAAACATACCAGATCACATCATCTGATCGAGCGCGGCCATTGTTTCGCCCAGCACACGCCTTAGCGATAGCAGACTTGCACCCAGCGACATTTCCGGCCTTTCCGCCATCAGCATCATCGCTTTCAACACGGCATTGGATTCCCGCGCCAGCAGGATCAAATGCACGCCGCTTGGGGCGTTCGTGCCGTTCAGCCAATTCTTCGCGGTGCGATCACTCACGCCTGTCCACTTCATAATCATCTTCGTGCCGTTGCGCGTCGATCCAAACTCGACCTTCAAGGCCGAGGCGATCACTTGCGCGAACTCGGCATCTGTTAGCCTGTCGCGACCGACCGGAAATGAACTTCCCTTCTTGGGAAACATGTTGCCCTCCCTTTGCTGTTAGAGAGGAGAGAGCACGCAGCGAGGTGACATCCGGGCAACAACAAGGCGCGACCACGATGGTCATTGAGTGGAAAACAGACGATGACATGCGATCAGACGGCCCGCCACCGAAGCGGGCCGCCGAATATGTCCGTATGTCCACCGATCATCAGCAATATTCGACTGACAATCAGGCGACAGCAATTCGCGCTTATGCCGAGAGGCGGGGATTCGAGATTGTCCGCACCTATGCCGATGAAGGCAAAAGCGGCCTTCAAATCGGTGGGCGCGATTCCCTCCAACAGCTTCTCGCCGACATCGACGGCGGCAACGTCGATTTCGAGGCCGTTCTCGTTTACGATGTGAGCCGCTGGGGGCGCTTCCAAGACCCCGATGAAGCTGCCTATTATGAGCTGCGCTGTAAGCGCGCCGGGATCACCGTTCATTATATCGCCGAGCAATTCGAGAACGACGGCACCATTGGTTCGTCGATCATCAAAACCGTCAAGCGGGCGATGGCCGGAGAATACAGCCGTGAATTGTCAGTCAAGGTGTTCGCGGGGCAATGCCGCCTTATCAGCCTTGGCTATCGCCAAGGTGGCTCACCTGGATTTGGGTTCCGCCGGATGCTTGTCGATGAACGCGGCCAGCACAAAGGTATTTTGGCCCGTGGCGAACACAAAAGCATCGCCACGGATCGGATCGTGCTGGTGCGGGGACCGGAGGAAGAAATCGCCACCGTCCGCGACATTTACCGCCAGTTTGTCGAAGACAGCAGATCGGAACGGCAGATCGCCGATTGGCTCAATGCCCAAGGCATCCTCTCCGACCTGGAGCGTGCATGGACACGCGGCGCGGTCCACCAAATCCTCATCAACGACAAATATGCCGGTCACAACGTCTGGGGCCGCACCTCGTTCAAGCTGAAAACGCGGCACGTCCGCAACAATCCATCGGACTGGATCAGGCACGACCAAGCCTTTCCGTCAATCGTGTCGCAGGAGCTGTTCGACCAAGCCCGGCGGATTATTGACGAACGGTCAAAGCGTCTGACCGACGATGAATTGCTGGCGATGCTGTCGGATATTCTGACGAAGAACGGATACCTGTCCGGACTTATCATCGACGAGTTCGAGGATGGGCCGTCCAGCAGCGCCTATCAGTCCCGCTTTGGCAGCCTGTTGCGCGCCTATTCGCTTGTCGGTTTCATCCCCGACCACGATTATCGCTACATCGAGATCAACCGCGCCTTGCGCCGGATGCACCCGTCGATTGTTCGGGACGTGATCGAGGGCGTGCGCGCCGTTGGCGGCAGCGCGATCCAGAATCTCGAAGATGACACGCTGATAATCAACGACGAGATCACTGCCTCTATCGTCATCGCCCGGTGCAAGCTGACACGCGGCGGCTTCCGCCGTTGGAAAATCCGACTCGACGAGAGTTTGCGCCCCGACTTCACAATCTGCGTCAGGATGGGCGAGGACAACATGATTGCGCACGACTTCTATGTTTTGCCGCGCATAACTCTTGCCGAAGGCGTGCTGCGCTTGGCCGAACACAATGGCCTGTCACTTGACGCTTTCCGCTTCGACACGCTGGACGGATTGTTCACCTTGGCGAAGCGCGTGCCATTCCGGCGGGCGGCATAGGCCGTGGCACTGCCTGCCCAGCGCGTCGAGATGATCCCGATTGACCGGATCACCGTAGTCAATCCGCGCCTTCGCAACAAGAAGGTGTTCAAGGGCATCGTCGAAAACATCGCCGAAGTCGGCCTCAAACGCCCGATCACCGTCACCAGCCGTCACGGCGAGGATGGGCCGCTCTACGATCTTGTCTGCGGTCAGGGCCGCCTTGAAGCCTTCCGGCAGCTCGGACAGACCGAGGTGCCCGCCTTGATTGTGACTGCCGATCAGGAAGATTGTTTCGTCGCCAGCCTCGTCGAGAATTGCGCCCGCCGTCAGCATCAGGCCGTGGACTTGTTGCAAGACATTCTCGGGATGCGCGGACGCGGCTATTCCGACAACGAAATCGCCGCCATGACCGGGCTTTCCGCCAATTATGTTTACATCGTGGGAAGGCTTTTGGAACGCGGCGAGCGGCGTCTAGTCGCTGCGGTAGAGGCGGGCTATCTCCCCATATCCGTCGCCCTCGAAATCTGCGAAGCCGACGATCAGGGTGTGCAGGCCGCGTTGCACAAGGCCTATGAAGACAATCTCCTGCGCGGCCGCGCGCTGATCGCCGCACGCCGTTTGGTGGAGGTGCGAAAGCGGTCTGGCAAAGCGGCCAAGCTCACCAAACTGGTAGGCAAAGATGCAGCAGCAACACCCGAGGGGCTGGTGAAGGCCTTTCAGGAGGACACCGAACGGAAGCGCATGATGATCCGCAAGACAGAGGCGACCCGCAATCGCCTCGTCTTCATCGTCGAAGCCCTGAGCCAGCTATCGAACGACGAAACTTTCGTGGCGATCCTTGAAGATGAAGGGCTTGCAACAATTCCGGCCCGGCTTGCGGATCGAATTCAAAAAGTCAGGATCAGCGTCCAATGACACGGAGCAATCGGCGGCGAAAAATCAAGCTGGCCTTTGAACAGACCAGTTTGCGGATTCCGCTTGGCGAGATCGAGCTTCTACGCGCGATGCCAGAATCGACACGGAAATCGCCCAAATACGGCCAGATCGCGGCATCAATCACTGAAGTCGGCATTATCGAGCCGCCCGTCGTCGTTCGCGTGCCGGGGAAGGACGAGCGATACCGGCTGCTAGACGGGCATATCCGCATCGACGTTCTGAAAGCACGCGGGGACAAGGATGTTGTCTGCCTCGTTGCGACCGATGACGAGGCCATCACATACAACAAGCGCATCAGCCGCATGGCTATTGTTCAGGAGCACAAAATGATCCTGAAGGCGCTTGAGAAGGGCGTTTCCGAGGAGCGCCTAGCGCGGGCGCTCAACGTCAACATATCGAGTATTCGCAGCAAACGGCGCTTGCTGGACGGAATTTGCGATGAAGTGGCAAAGCTGTTGCAAGACCGGATGGTGCCGCTCAACACCTTTCGGGAAATGAAGAAATTGCGACCTATGCGGCAGATCGAAGTCGCCGAAACCATGATCGCGATGAACAGGTTTTCATGGCCCTATGCAAAATCGCTGGTCGCCGCCACGCCGCAGCATCTGTTGACCAGTGAAAAGCGCAAGACCGTGCGGGGCCTGAGCGATGAACAGATCGAGCACATGGAACGGGAAGCGACAAACATTGACCGCGAGTTTCGCATGATCGAGCAAAGCTACGGAACCGACCATCTCGATTTGGTGCTGGCGACCGGCTATCTGGCGCGCATGACGGGAAACGTGCGCGTGGTTCACCACCTTGCCCGCTGTCACCCCGAACTGTTGGCCGAGTTCCAGCGGATCGTGCAACTCCGCGAAGCAGCGTAGCCGTTCATGCCCGCAGCATTCACGCCCTTCGCCGAGGTCGGGCCTCGGACTTCAAGCAGCAAGCGGCGACGCCATCGACCCCTTCGACGAACGCGGACGAGCCGCGACCGAAATTTTCACGCGGACATCCCGGTTGAGCCGGTCGAGAATACGCATCAGACGGTCAATGGTGAAGCGGTCGAGCTTGACCTGGCGGATGCGGGAGAAATCCGCAGCCGCAATGCCGGTGCGCGCCTCGGCATCCCGCACCGTCAGCTTCTCGTTATCGAGCGTTTTGACGATTTCAGCGGCAAGGATAGCGCGAACCTGACGAAGGTTTGCGTCGGGCACATCGAAATCGGCAAAGACGTTGCCGGAACCACGGACCAGCTCGAAATCGTCATCATGGTCAGTCATCGAGCATCTCCTTCAACCGCTTGATACGCTCGCGCACGAGGTCGATTTCGTGGCGCGGCGTCGAAATTCCCTTGGTCGATTTCTTCTGGAAAGCATGAACCACCCAGATGTCATCGCCCACTTGCAGCGCGTAAACGACGCGGTATGCGTCGCCACGCTCCTTAATCGCCAACTCCCACACACCTGCCCCAAGTCCGGCGAGCGGCTTGGCGATTTCCGGCGTCCCGCCATCGGCCACGACAGTCAGGGCATCGAACGCCCGATTCATGGCGCGGTCGGGGAACGCCTCAAAATCCTTCCGCGCCGCCTTAATCCAAGAGATTGTGCGAAGGGTGTTAAGCGATTTCGTCATATGTAGTCATATCTGCCAACAAAGTCAATCTGCGATAACCGTCATGCCGCCGCTGCAAGGGACGTTCGGCGATCAAGCATCTCAACCGCCTTCAGCTTATGTTCGGGAGCGAGATGGGCATAGCGCAACGTCATGGCATAGTCGCTATGGCCGAGCAGCTCGCGAATGGTATTCAGATCAACACCCCCCATCACCAACCGCGATGCAAAGTGATGGCGCATATCATGCCAACGGAAAGCGGCAATGTCGGCATCCTTGAGCAAACGACGCCAAGAGAAGTTCACGCGATCAAACCGCTCCCCAGCTTCGTTGAGGAACACCAACCCGTCCGCTTCTTCTGCCTGCGCACGCCAACCCTGCAAGACCAGAGTTGCCTCCCGGTTTAGCGGAATATGGCGCGTCCGCTTGGATTTGGCCGTCGCCCCTGTCACGGTCAGAATGCGCTGGTCGAGATCGACGTTGGACCATGTGAGATCGAACAACTCACCGCGTCGGCAGCCGGTGTTAATAGAAAGCAGGATCAGCGGCTTCACATGATCGGTGAACATCACCGTTCTCAGGCTGGGGAGTTGGACATAACCGCGCTCACGCCGCCAATGATTGGCGGAATCGCGCTCAGCGCGGCGACGCTCCTCCCGCGCATCCATCGCAGCGCGAAGCCTCTTCTCTTCGTTGTCGCTGAGGAACCGGACCTTGAGGCAGTCGTCCGTTTTCGACTTCTTGACCTTGGCAAGAGGATTGGCCGAAATCAGTTCCCAATCGACAGCACGATTGAGCGCTGCCTTGATCGACGAAATATCGCGGTTGATGGTTTCCAGACTGAGGCCTCGCTCAATCTCACTCGCGCGCCATTTCTCGACATCCAGCCCTGTGATTTCATCCAGCCGCTTATTCAGCAAAGGCCTGAAAGCCGTCGCAAGCCGTTTGAGGTTCTGCGCGTGCGCCCGCTGATTGGCCTTCGCCCAGATTTTATAGTCGCCATCAAGGAAGTCTTGAAAGGTCGGCACGCCCGGCTTGGGTTTGCGTGCTTCTATGGGGTCGATCCCGCGATAAACATCGGCAAGGATCGTGCGAGCGCTCTCACGCGCATCTGCAACGCCGAGGACATCTGCCCGCCCGAGGAAGACCCGCTTCCCACGTCCGTATTCGCAATACCAAGATTTAACGCCCGATGGCATCACACGCAGCACCAGCCCCTTTAGCCTCGTGTCGCGATGCTCGAGTTTGGAAGCCGGAACGGGCAACTTGTCGATTGCCATTTGGGTGAGTGCCGCACGCATCGTCTACCGCCTTTGCTTAGTCCGCGAATCATTCTGGTGGTGCGCTGGTGGTGCAACTTGGTGAAACAAGGCGCATCGAAATGGCACCATGCGCAACGCCCTAAGAGGTCAAAAAGTGGCTGATTTCGTAGGGAAAATCAAGAATTATCGGAGCAATTGCGTTGCACCGCGATCCCCCAAAAAAAGCGGCTGGGGGTGTGGGGGTCGGAGGTTCGAATCCTCTCGTCCCGACCATTTTCTTGCAAGGCCTGATCAGCATTTCCTGCGCCAACAGCGCGGGTCAAATCTGGTCAGTTGTATTGCACCATAACCGTA
>JACCDH011802711.1_pt1 | contig 23830 bp, 21 predicted proteins | sample 7442481 | NCBI WGS metagenome assembly JACCDH01 (sample SAMN15323433, study PRJNA562643) | freshwater metagenome | isolation source: river surface water | place: USA:Blue River Watershed | collected 2017-08-15
AAACAAAAAGGCCGACGGCGAACCGTCGGCCAAAGCTGCATGGGATGATGCTACGAATTCAGTATCCCAATGCAGGCGGGAGTAAAGCGATTACTTGGCGAGCTTGAAGACCCACACGGAGCCGCCCTGCTCGAGGAAGTTAACTTTCTTGGCCACTTCGCCGCCCCACAGCGGAACTGCACCACCCCAGCCCGAGACCACGGCGACGTACTGCTCACCGCCTTCGTCCCAAGTGATCGGAGGAGCAACGATGCCCGAACCGGTCTGGAACTTCCACAGCTCCTTACCAGTCTTCGCATCAACCGCCTTCAGGTAGCCTTCCGGCACGCCGTAGAACACCAGGTCGCCGGCGGTCGCCAGAACACCACCCCACAGCGGAGCCGAGTTCTTGTTTTCCCAGACGATCTTGCCCGACTTCGGATCAACCGCGCGCATTGCGCCGATGTAGTCGTCGTTCAGCGGCTTGATGGTGAAGCCAGCGCCCAGATAAGCTGCGCCCTTCTTGTACGAGACTGGCTCGTTCCAGATTTCCATGCCCCACTCGTTGGCCGGAACGTAGAACAGACCCGACTTCGGGCTGTAAGCCATCGGCATCTGGTTCTTACCACCCAGGAAGGACGGTGCCGAGAACACGACGTTGCCCTTCTTGCCATCCGGACCCTTGGTCGGGTCGCCAGGACGGTTTGCCGGATCGTAGTTCGGACGGCCGGTCTTCAGATCAATGCCTGTTGCCCAGGTGATCTTGTTCACGAACGGGAACGCGTTTTCCAGTTTGCCGGTCTTCGCGTCATTGACGTAGAAGAAGCCGTTACGGTCAGCCTTCGCACCCATGCGCTTGCCGTCCATTTCGAAGGTGATGAACTCGTTCACACCGTCGTAATCCCAGCCGTCGTTCGGGGTGTTCTGGTAGTGCCACTTGATCTGGCCGGTCTTGATGTCGATAGCGACAGTCGCGGTCGAGAACAGGTTGTCGCCGGGGCGCAGGTGGCTGTTCCACGGTGCCGGGTTGCCGGTGCCGAAGTAGGCCAGGCCGGTTGCCGGGTCGTAGGTGCCGCCGAGCCAGGTGGTCGCGCCACCCGACTTCCACAGTTCACCCGGCCAGCTGCTGTTCGTCGTGCCGGAGATGCCGTTCTCGACAGCCTTGCCGTCGACATACTTGTAGCCCATGTGGCCTTCGACCACCGGACGGACCCAGACCATCTTGCCGGTCTTCGGGTCACGTGCTTCGACGCGACCGATCACGCCGAATTCGCCGCCGGACACACCGGTCATCAGCAGGCCGCCAGCGATCAGCGGAGCTGCCGATGCCGAGTAGCCAGCTGCGTATTCATCAATTTTCTCTTTCCAGACGACGGCGCCGGTATCCTGATTCAGCGCGACGAGCTGTGCGTCGAGGGTCGCGAAGATGACGAGGTTGTCATACAGCGCAGCGCCGCGGTTGATCACGTCGCAGCACGGCATGATGCCGTCTGGCAGGCGGTGCTCATACTTCCACAGCTTCTTGCCGGTCTTAGTGTCCAGCGCGTAGATACGCGAGTAGGACGCGGTGACGAACATCTTGCCGTTGTGGACCACCGGCTGCGATTCCTGGCCACGCTGCTTTTCACCACCGAACGACATCGACCATGCCGGAACCAGCTTGGCAACGTTGCCGGCGTTGACCTTGGTCAGCGGCGAGAAGCGTTGACCCTGGGTGCCCATGCCCCAGCTCAGGACATCGCCGGTCGATTTGGCGTCGTTTGCGATCATTGCGTCGGTCACGCCGGCCGCGAAAGCCGACGAGCCGGTGATCAGCGCCATGCCGATCGTCGACGCAAGAAGTTTCCTCTTCATCTTTTATCTCCCCTTGGTTATGCCACATTGGCTATAAGGTTTTTTGCGCACAGGCCATTTGCAAAATCAACAAGCGACCGGAAGCAGCGAATATAAGACGCAAAGGACATGCCATGAAATTTGCTCAAGTAAGCGCGCCAAAACCCGCAAAATCTCTCAACTGATGCCTCAGGTGCTGTGACAATTCCGTTCAGGTGTCACAACTTTGAACACCGGGCACGCGGGCAAGTTGGCGCAAATGCGGTACAGTCCGGCTGGCACGAAAGCTTCTTTCGGTGGTAGTGCGGACAAAAAACAAGCAAGGAATAATGATGAACCTATCTGCCGAACTACTAGCGCGGCTGCTCGCGGCGGCCATCCGCTACTCGACGCTGCCCGCGATCGATGCTGCGGAACTCCCGCCGATCGAGCAGGTCAGTGCCGCTGCCTTATCCGAACGGATCTGTCCGGATGAGCCAGACCGCTGCACGGCTATCGCGGCGCTGTTCGATGCCGAGGGCTACCGCATCTACCTGCGCGACTCGCTGGACCTGAATGACCCGATGGACAATGCTTTCATCGTGCATGAGCTGGTGCATGTGCTGCAGTACAAGAAATATGGCGCTGAGCACTTCGATGATTGTCGCCGGCGCATCGACAGCGAACGACAGGCCTACCTGGTGCAGAACAATTACCTTGGCGAGCAGGGCATCGACTGGCGAGAAGGCTTTCTGGTGAACTTCATGAAATGTCCGCCGGAAGAGGCGAAAACCGGCTCCTGAGCGCCGGTATCAGGCGTCAGCTGCCGCGCGCCGATTTGATCAGACCGCGTTGCGGGTCATAGCCGGCAGCGGCAACCAGATAAAACACCAGGGTCGATGCAAGCACGACCAGCAGCGAACCGGAGAATTCGCCGTACAGACCGTGCCGCAGTGACTCGACCGCGTGCGTGAACGGATTCAGCGACGAGATCCGGAAAATCCATTCTGCGCCGGCATCTTGCATGCGGCGGATTGGATACAGCGCGGACGACAGAAAGAACATCGGGAAGATCACGAAATTCATCGTGCCCGCAAAATTCTCCAGTTGCCGGATATACACCGACAGCATCAGTCCGAACGCCGACAGCATCAGCGCGCCCGCGACCAGTGCCGGCAATGCCGTCAGTACCTGCCAGGGCGACAGGCCGATGTTCCAGATCACGACCAGGATCATGTAGGCCAGCGCCTGCAGCACCGACAGAAAGGCGCCGCCCATCAGCTTGCAGGCCAGCAGATAGGTACGCGGCAGCGGCGCGGTCAGCAGCAGTCGCATCACGCCCATCTCGCGGTCGTACACCATCGCCAGCGAGGACTGCATACCGTTGAACAGGCAAACCATCAGCGCCAGCCCCGGCACCATGTACAGTCGGTAGTCGAGGTCGGGATCGAAGGGCATTACCGAGCCGAGGTCCGGCATCTGGCGAAATCCGGCCGCGAACACCACCATCCACAGGAGCGGCCGCACCAGTGACGAGGCCAGCCGTCCGGGCTGACGCAGGAATTTGTGGATCTCGCGGCCGGCGATCGCCGCCAGCGCGAGTCGCGCGTGTAGCAGCTTCATGGTTTCGCCTCCGCTTTCGTCAGCTGCAGGAATGCGTCGAGCAGGGTGGCGTGACCGGTCTGCTTCATCAGGTCTTTCGCGCCGCCGTTAAAGCGTACGGTGCCCGCGGCCATCACGACAATGCGGTCCGCCGCTTCGGCTTCATCGACCAGATGCGTGGCCCACAACACGCCCATCGCGCGCTGGTGGCACAGCGCCTTCACGTCAGCCAGAATCGCCGCGCGTGATGCCGGGTCGATGCCAACGGTTGCCTCGTCCATCAGCAGCAGCTGCGGTTCCGACAGCAGCGCGCGCGCCAGCTCCACCTTACGGCGCATACCGCCGGACAGATCGCGGCAGGCATCCTGCGCGCGATCGGCGAGCCCGAAGCGCGCCATCCAGTGCGCAATACGTCGCTTTGCTTCCGCGCGCGCGATGCCATGCAGGTCCGTCTGGAAACGCAGATTCGCAGCCACCGACAGGTCGAGGTCCAGTGCCGGCTGCTGGAATACGATCGCGAGCTGCGCGAGCGCGCTGATCGGATCAGCGCCGATGTCATGCCCCGCGACACGCGCGCTGCCACCATCGGCGACGAACAGACCGGACAACATCTGGAACAGTGTCGATTTGCCCGCCCCGTTGGGACCCAGCAGCGCGACGAATTCTCCGGGCGCGACGGCAAAGCTGACGCCGTCGACCGCACGTCGCGGGCCGAAGGTTTTCGTCAGCTGATCAATGACCAGCGGGTCGGGAAAGAGAGAGGACACCGGAGATTTTTGTTTGTGATTGCCGCCGGATTGTAGCGGCTTTATCGCGTTGCTGCCGTCAGGCGGAAAGTGCGGTCACGGACGCCAGCGAGGACCAGGAGCGCCGCTGACGCCAGTCATCGATCCAGTGCTGGGGTGCGACCAGCGCGAGCGCGCCCATGTCGGTCACCAGCTCGCCCAGCGTCGCGCCTTGCACGCTGACGCCACGCGTCAGCGCCGGAAAGCGTTGCACGATTTCCTGTCGCACCAGCGGCGACAACAAGGCTTCATTATTGCGCCACACGCTGCCACCGACAAAGATCGCCTCGCAATCGAGAATGGTCACCAGGTTATACAGCGCGCGGCCAAACCAGCGCGCGGCATCATGCACGACCTGCAGCGCAGCCACGTCGCCGGCGCTCGCATCGGCAAAGATCTGTGCCAGCGGCTTGCCGAGATGTTTGCCGAAATTACGTCCGCCGAGCATGCCTTCCAGATCGCCGCGATTACCGCAGCCACACAGTGCGTCCGAGCCTTCCGACAGCAACATGTGACCCGCGTGTCCTGCATTGCCATTTTTACCGCTGAGGATATGGCCATCGACGCACAGGCCAAAGCCGATGCCGGTGCTCCAGGTCACATAGATCGCATTCGCGGGAGCGGCACCGAACGCGCGCTCCCCATGCAACGCGGCCACGCAATCATTGGCGATGCGTACCGTCGCAAAGCGCTCGAGCAGCACCGATGCTAACGGCAGAAAGGTCCAGTCATTCGGCAGGTCGTCGCCGTTCGCAAGGCCGCCGCACAGGTTCGGTGGTACCAGGCCGAGCGCGCCATCGCGTGCCTCGAACGGACCGCAGCTGCTAACACCAATCGACAGTACTAAGGTCGGATCAATTTGCAGGCGCGCGCAGCAATCATCGATGAGTCGCAAGCCTTGCTGCGCGATCGCGTCGGGCTCACCGGTCTTCAGCGTCGGCTGCGTCATCCGCAGCAAGGGGCCGCTCGCATTGGCGATGCAGGCGGCCACCTTGGTGCCGCCAATGTCGAGCGCGGCGAGGAACATCGCTTAGGTGCGCAGCGGCTTGTAGCGGATACGCTTCGGCTTCGCGCCTTCTTCGCCGAGACGCTTCTTCTTGTCGGCTTCGTATTCCTGATAGTTACCGTCAAAGAAAACCACCTGCGATTCACCTTCGAACGCGAGGATGTGCGTGGCGATGCGATCGAGGAACCAGCGATCATGCGAAATCACCATCACGCTGCCGGCGAATTCGAGCAGCGCATCTTCGAGCGCGCGCAGGGTTTCCACATCGAGATCGTTTGACGGTTCATCCAGCAGCAGTACATTGCCGCCCATTAGGAGCGTCTTCGCCAGATGCAGACGACCACGCTCGCCACCGGACAGATTGCCAACAATCTTCTGCTGATCCGAACCCTTGAAGTTGAAGCGGCCGAGGTAGGCGCGCGACGGCATCTCGAAACGTCCCACGGTCAGGATATCGGCGCCGGCAGCGACATCGTCGAACACAGTTTTTTTATTGTTCAAATCATCGCGGGACTGATCGACGACGGATACTTTCACGGTCGAACCGATGCTGATCTCGCCGCTGTCCGGCTGCTCCTTGCCAGAAATCATGCGAAACAGCGTGGATTTACCCGCACCGTTCGGACCGATGATGCCCACGATCGCGCCCGGCGGAATTTTGAATGACAGATTGTCGATCAGCAGCCGGTCACCAAAGCCCTTGCTGACATTCTTGAATTCGATGACTTCATTGCCCAAACGCTCGGCCACCGGAATGAAAATTTCCTGTGTCTCGTTGCGCTTCTGGTATTCGTGCTCGGACAGTTCATTAAAGCGCGCAATACGTGCCTTGCTCTTGGCCTGCCGTCCCTTCGGGTTTTGCCGCACCCATTCGAGTTCTTTCTTCAGCGCTTTCTGCCGCGCGGACTCGGTGGCTTCTTCCTGCTTCAGCCGGCCTTCTTTCTGCTCCAGCCAGGAAGAATAATTACCTTTCCACGGAATGCCGTGGCCACGGTCGAGTTCAAGAATCCACTCAGCGGCGTTATCGAGGAAGTAGCGATCATGCGTGATGCCGACGACGGTACCGGGGAAGCGCTGCAGGAATTGTTCGAGCCAGTCGACGGATTCGGCGTCCAGGTGGTTGGTCGGTTCATCGAGTAGCAGCATGTCCGGTTGCGACAGCAAGAGCTTGCACAGCGCGACGCGGCGCTTTTCGCCACCAGACAGCACGCCGACCGTCGCATCCCACGGCGGCAGGCGCAGCGCATCGGCCGCGACTTCCAGTTGCAGTTCGAGGTTGCCGCCATCGGCCGCCGCGATGATGGACTCCAGACGTTCCTGCTCTTTCGCCAGTGCGTCAAAATCAGCGTCCGGCTCCGCATAGGCCGCATACACCGCCTCGAGTTTCGCGCGCGCCTCGAACGCCTCGCCCAGACCGCTCTCGACTTCCTGTCGTACAGTCATTTCCGGATTCAGCTCCGGCTCCTGAGGCAGATAGCCGATTTTCAGATTCGGCATCGGAATGGCTTCGCCTTCAATGTCCTTGTCGATGCCGGCCATGATCTTCAGCAGCGTCGACTTACCCGAGCCGTTCAGGCCGAGCACACCAATCTTGGCGCCGGGGAAGAAGGACAGAGAAATATCTTTCAGGATCTGGCGCTTGGGCGGAACGATTTTGCCCACGCGATTCATCGTGTAAACGTAATTGGCCATGGAATGAAATGAATTAACGGAAACGGTGCGCGGCAGGACGCCGCAAGGTGGGGCAAGGATACCCGAACGGCGGCTCAGGGTACAGGCGTGCGCGTGGCCGGCGAGCGCCAATTACGGAATAGCGCTTCAGCCGAGTACAGCACCAGCGCGGAGGCAATCAGGCCGAAGGCGATCTGACGATCCCTGCCGAATGGTTCACCAAACAGCCACACACCGAGCAACAGCTGCATGACCGGCACGATGTACTGCAGCAGCCCGACCACCGACAACGGAATGCGGCGCGCGCCGTAGGCAAACATCAGCAGAGGCACGGCCGTCACCGGGCCGGCTGACATCAGTAGCAGCGTGATCGGCACGGCGGTGCCGAATGCGTGTGACGAACCACTGTCCGGCAAGAGCAGGACGACGGCGGCAACGGGCAGCAATACGACGGTCTCGAGCGTGAGTCCGTCGAGCGCGCCAAGGCTGGCGACCTTGCGGATCAGACCATAGAGGCTGAACGAAATACCGATCACGAGACCGATCCAGGGCAGTTGTCCGGCACTGATCGTCAGCCACAGCACGCCACAGGCGGCCAGCACAATGGCCAGCCATTGCGCCACGCGTAGTCGCTCGCCGAGCAGGATACCGAACAGCACATTGAACAGGGGCGTGATCAGGTAGCCGAGTGATGCGTCGACTACATGTTCGTGCGTAACCGCCCAGATATAGACCGCCCAGTTCGCGCCGAGCATCAGCGCACTACCGATGAAGGTCAGCACAATGCGGGGATGTGCACGGATTGCGCTCACCCAGCCCCACTGCCGGCGCAGCGCGACGATGGCGAGCAGGAACACCACCGACCACAGCACCCGATGCGACAGGATTTCCATCGGCGGTACCGGTTTCATCAGCCGGAAATAGGCCGGAAACATACCCCACAGGGTGAACGCCGCGCCCGCAGCGAGCACGCCTTTTAGCATCGCGGTCTCATTCGAGTCCCAGCGACAGTTGCGGCGTGGGCTTGGCTTCGTCTTTTTGTGCGTTGGCAGTGCTGGTCTTGGACTTCGGCGGCCGGCGTCCCTCGCGCGCCGGGTTGCGGCTGCCATGCTTGTCGAACACGCGTCGTGCTTCGTCACGCGCATCGGGATCGCGGCGCATCGCCCATAAAGTTTCGCGCGCGTAGCGGGCCGTTGCCAGATGATCGACGACAGGCTCGGGGTAGCTGCTGCCGATGATTACGCCGCTGGCCTGCTGCAGTTCCGGTGGCATGGTCCACGGCTCGAAGATGAATTCCACCGGCACATTCTGCAATGCGGGCAGCCAGCGCTTTACGAACGCGCCGTCGGGATCCTGCTCCTGCGCCTGCTTGACAGGATTGTAGATACGCAGCGTGTTGATGCCGGTGACGCCGGACTGCATCTGTATCTGCGAGTAGTGAATACCCGGCTCATAGTCGAGAAATTCGCGCGCAAGATGCAGCGCCGGTTCGCGCCAGTGATTCCACAGCTGATAACTTGAAAAGCTGATCAGCAGCGCGCGCATGCGGAAATTAATCCACCCGGTTTCGGCCAGCATCTTCATGCAGGCATCGATCAGCGGGAAGCCGGTTTCTCCGTGACGCCAGCGCTCGAAGTACTCAGTGTCGACTTGCGGCGCACGCACGCCGTCAAAGCCGCGGTGCATGTTGCGCAGCTCGATTTCCGGTTCGGATTCGAGCTTCTGTATGAAGTGGCAATGCCAGTGCAGCCGGCTCTCGAAGGATTTCAATCCTTCCAGCGCGCCGTGCGGACGCACGCGTTCCGGCATCGCCGTCAGGTCGCTGCGTGCCTTCCACACACGATGCACAATCTCGCGTATCGACAGCGCGCCGAACGCGATGTAAGGCGACAGCCGTGAACAGGTATCGACGGCGGTCAGCGGGCTCGACATGGATTGCCGATAACTGCTGACGCGCTGATTCACGAATTCCCGAAAAAGTAGCGCGGCCTGCTTGCGGCCCCCTTTCTGCCTAAGCGGCTTGTCCTCGCCGGGCATGCCCATCCAATGCGGCTGCATGATGCCGTTGGGACTGAGCTCCCCGGGCGGCTTGCCGAGAAAATCCGGCGCGGGCAGTGAGGCCTGCTTCATTCGCTCCATCCAGATCTGCGACCAGGCATCACGCGAGACCAGCCGGCGCACCACACCGTTCGATGGAAATTCTTTCCATACGATGCTGTTTTCGCGGCACCATGTGGCAACGCGCTTGTCGCGCTCATAGCTGATTGCATTACCGGTCTCTTCATGCGAATACAGCGAGAACGGACCAAAGGTGTCGAGCACGCGCTTGAACACCGTGATGATTTCCCCGAACTGAATCAGCAGAGGGCTACCGCGCGCGGACAGTGCCTGATCCAGATCGTTCAGGCATTCATTGAGAAAGTGAATGTGCTGCGGCGCGCAATCCGGCGCGCGCACCAGTTCGGGTTCATACACATACAGCGGCAGCACCTGGCGATGTTTCGCGGCCTCGACCAGCGGCGCATGATCAAACACGCGCAGGTCGCGCTTGAACCAGACAACGGCCAGCTTCATCGGTGCCAGCCGCGTTCTTGCGGCGTATCGGCACACTGCGTCCAGAACGCGGAAAACGAGCGGCAGGTCTTCATCGGATTTGCAAAGCGGCGCGGCGCATCCGCCAGCTGCGTGCACAGCAAGGGCAGCAGCTCGCGATAGCCGGGATTCAGCGTGGCGGTCGATTCAACGTGCGGCGTCTCAGACAGCATGGTGTTCAGTTCGTTCAGGTTGCCGATGAACACGGCATCAGTGATGGCTGCCATTCTATCCATCACGAAGCGCCAGCGCAGCCCTGACCAGCGGAAATTCGCATGGAAGGGCAGGTGGATGACACCGAGACGCAGCCCGTCGAAGGGTTGCTCGTCCAGCATCCACGGATGTACCAGACGAATTCGTTCTGCTTTTGGAATCGCTGTCGATGACAGCCCCGGAGGCACGGCGAGTGTTGCAGGTTCGGTGGCGCCGATCAGCGACGCCGACGGCTCGATCGATTCATTGCTGCGCGCGATTTCTTCGAGCATTTCATAGCTCGTATCAATGGCGCTACCCGCGCAGTGCCAGTCGGCCGGCGCGTAGCGCGCAACATTCTCCGCATTGAACAGATAGGGCTTGCTGCTGAAGGTGGCGGCGACCCATTGCCATGACAGGTGATTCGATGCGATATCGCCATCCAGCAGATGCGCAAACATCCAGTCAGCGCCGGTGCGCCAGTGCACCTTGCGCAGGTGAACGACATAGCTGGCCAGCCACATGCGCGCGTGATTATGCAGATAGCCGGTGGCGTAGAGCTGATGCACCGCTCTGTCGATCGCGGCGATACCGGTGCGACCTTCACGAATATCGTCGGGCAGCGCCTTGGTATAGCGCACACCGGGTAAACCAGCGCGCATGTCGGCCAGAATCCGGTCGCCCTCGCGGCTCCATACATGGTGAAAAAATTCGCGCCAGCCAAATTCAAAGGCGAGCTTGTCGGTGAGCTTTAGCTTGGTAAGGCGCTCGAACAACGCCGGGATCGTGATGAGTCCGTGCGTGATGTAAGGCGACAGCCGCGTGACCTTACCGTTCAGGTGATTGCGGGTTTTGCCGTAGGCGGCGATGTCGATGGCAGACAGCCGCACTTCCAGCGCTGCATTGGTCGGTTCGAAATAGTCGGGTAACAACACCATGCCATCCTTCTGACCGTTCAGGCCAATATCGCCACATTCAAACCGTCTACTCGGCTGAAAGAAGTGTCACCCGTTAGAAGTACGTGCTCTGAGCCTAATTGCAAACAGCTCGCTGCTTGCAGCGCATCGGGTGTCCGAAGTCCGTGACGTACTCGTATTGCGGTCGCCAGTTCGACGACTTCACGATTCAGTTCGATCCAGATGAGGTCGCTGCGAGCGAAGAATGCGTCGTAGTGCCTGAGAATATGCAGATCATTACTCTTCATCGGACCAACTCGGCACTCCAGCCATGAAAGACGGCTGACGGCAGTTCCGACTCCGGGGAAACGATCGCAAAGAGAATGCAGGGATTCGCGAATTCTGGCGGCAAAAGGCTCGCGGCCTTCGGTCAGGTAGATCAGCGCGCTGGCATCGAAAAAGGCGATCACTGCCGGATCACCATTCCCGCTCGCTCTTGAGTCGCTCGTCGAGCTCTTTCTTGGTTTGTGTGCCGACAGCCGATTGAGCGAGCAGCCACTGCATCGCCGAGAGTCCCGGAACTGTACTCGGCTGAGCGCCGATCAATCGCTGGTATTCGTCCTCAGACAACACCACCGCTGCCGGCTTGTTGCGTTTGACGATATGGACGGGTCCGCGCTGCAAGCCTTCTTCGATCGCAGCCATGCCGCGACGTTTGAGCGTTGCCACAGTCAGGATGTTGTTCATGATCGACTTTTCAGTACCAATAGATCTAAAAAAGTACTGTTTTCAGTACTGAAAGTCAAGCGAAACTTGGTGGGCGAGGACAGTTGTCGGCTTTTTACATACTCCGCCGGTACTGCCCGCCGACCTCGAACAGCGCCTCGGTGATCTGCCCCAGCGAACACACGCGGACCGCGTCCATCAATTGCGCAAACACGTTGCTGTCGTCGATCACCGCCTGCTGCAGCTTCGCCAGCGCTTGCGGTGCCTGATTCTTGTGCCGCTCGTGAAAGTCGGCCAGCCGCATCAGCTGTGACTGCTTTTCATTGTCGGTCGAGCGTGCCAGCAACAGTGTTTGCGGAATCGTGTCGCCGCTCGGATTGCGGAAAGTGTTCACGCCGATGATGGGCAGGCTGCCATCATGTTTTTTGTGCTCGTACAGCATGGATTCTTCCTGAATCTTGCTGCGCTGATAGCCGGTTTCCATCGCGCCCAGCACACCACCGCGCTCGGCGATGCGCTCGAATTCCTGCAGCACCGCTTCCTCGACCAGATCGGTCAGCTCATCAAGGATGAATGCGCCCTGATTCGGATTCTCGTTTTTCGCGAGCCCCCATTCACGGTTGATGATCAGTTGTATCGCCAGCGCGCGGCGAACCGATTCATCGGTCGGTGTGGTGATTGCTTCGTCGTAAGCATTCGTATGCAAGGAGTTGCAGTTGTCGTAGATCGCAATCAGCGCCTGCAGCGTGGTGCGGATGTCATTAAAATCCACTTCTTGCGCATGCAGCGAACGGCCTGAGGTCTGAATATGGTATTTCAGCTTCTGGCTACGATCATTCGCGCCGAATTTCTCTTTCATCGCTACCGCCCAGATGCGGCGCGCAACGCGGCCCAGCACCGTGTATTCCGGATCCATGCCATTGGAAAAGAAGAACGACAAGTTCGGTGCAAAGTCGTCGATGTGCATGCCGCGCGCAAGATACGCTTCGACGAAGGTGAAGCCATTCGACAGCGTGAACGCGAGCTGCGAAATCGGATTCGCGCCGGCTTCGGCGATGTGATAACCCGAAATCGACACCGAGTAGAAATTGCGCACCTGATGGTCGACGAAGTATTGCTGGATGTCGCCCATCACTTTCAGCGAAAACTCAGTCGAGAAGATGCAGGTGTTCTGCCCCTGATCTTCCTTCAGGATGTCGGCCTGTACGGTGCCGCGCACATTATTCAGGACCCATGCTTTTATCTGCGCTGCTTCCTCCGCATTGGGTTCGCGAACTTTGTCAGCGCGGAACTTATCGAGCTGCTGGTCGATCGCGGTGTTCATGAAGAACGCGAGTATCGTTGGTGCGGGACCGTTGATCGTCATCGATACCGAGGTCGTCGGATCGCACAGATCAAACCCGTCATACAGCACCTTCATATCCTCGAGCGTCGCGATCGATACGCCGGCGTTGCCGACCTTGCCGTAGATGTCGGGGCGCAGCGCCGGATCGGCACCATACAAGGTCACTGAATCAAAGGCGGTCGACAGCCGCTTGGCCGGCATGCCCTCGGACACCAGCTTGAAGCGGCGATTGGTGCGGAATGCATCGCCCTCGCCGGCGAACATGCGCGTCGGATCTTCATTCTCGCGCTTGAACGGAAATACGCCAGCGGTATACGGGAAATACCCCGGCAAGTTTTCCTTCATCAGCCAGCGCAGCAAATCGCCGTGATCAGCGTACTTCGGCAGCGCGACCTTACGCACGCGATTACCCGATAGGGTTTCTACATAGAGCCGCGTGCGGATTTCCTTGTCGCGGATCTTCACCACATGCTCGTCACCTTCGTACGCGGTGCGCAGTTGCGACCAGCCCGCCAGCGCGGCGCGCGCGTCCGCGTCGAGTGCCTGTTCGCGCTGGGCAATCAGCGGATCGAGCTCGGCGGTTTTGCCGACGGCCGCCAGCATACGTTTAGTCTCCGACAGTTGCTGATGTTCGCGCGCGATCACAGCCTGCTTCTCGACACGACGATGGTAAGACCGGATCGTGTCGGCGATTTCAGCGAGATAACGGCTGCGCGCCGGCGGCACGATCGCATTGCGACCGGAAGACATCCGTACTGCCACCGGTGTCAGCTTGCTCGGGCTGATGCTCAGGCCCAGTTCGCCCAGCTTCGGCAGCAGGCCCTGATACAACGCGGTCACGCCATCATCATTGAAGCGCGATGCCTGCGTCCCATAGACCGGCATCATTTCCGTTGACTGATCCCAGGCTTCGCGATTACGTTGCACTTGTTTAGCGACATCGCGCAGCGCATCCTGTGCGCCCTTACGGTCGAATTTATTGATCGCGATGAAGTCAGCGAAATCGAGCATGTCGATCTTTTCAAGCTGCGATGCTGCACCGAATTCCGGTGTCATCACATACAGACTCACATCCACATACGGCACGATCGCCGCATCGCCCTGACCGATGCCTGAGGTCTCGACAATCACGAGGTCGAAACCGGCCGCGCGGCAGGCGGCAATCACGTCGGGCAGCGCCTGCGAGATTTCGGAGCCGGCTTCACGCGTGGCCAGCGAGCGCATGAACACGCGAGAGTTTCCATGCCAGGGTGCGATGGCGTTCATACGGATGCGGTCGCCCAGCAGAGCGCCACCGGATTTGCGGCGCGACGGATCGATGGAGATCAGCGCGATATTGAGCTGGTCATCCTGGTCGAGGCGCAGGCGCCGGATCAGCTCATCGGTCAGCGAGGATTTGCCCGCGCCGCCGGTGCCGGTGATGCCAAGCGCCGGGATCTTTGTGCTGGCAGCCGCGTCATGCAGCGCCTTTTTCAGTGCCGGCGCCAGTTTGTCGCTCTCCAGCGCGGTAATCAGCTGCGCCAGCGGCCGCTGCCGGGCCACGATATCGCCTTGCTGCAGCGCTGCGAGGGTTTGCGGCGCGTAGACCGACAGGTCGGTGTCGCAGAGTTGAATCATGTGCAGGATCATGCCGACCAGCCCCATCGTCTGCCCGTCCTCGGGGCTGAAGATGCGCGTGACGCCGTACTCGTGCAGCTCGCTGATCTCGGCCGGTATGATCACGCCGCCACCGCCGCCGAAGACCTTGATGTGTGCGCCGCCGCGCTCGCGCAGCAGGTCGATCATGTACTTGAAGTATTCGACATGACCGCCTTGGTAACTCGACACCGCAATACCATGGGCGTCTTCCTGCAGTGCGGCGGTGACGATCTCATCGACCGAGCGGTTATGCCCGAGATGGATCACTTCCGCACCTTGCGACATCAGGATGCGTCGCATGATGTTGATCGATGCGTCATGGCCATCGAACAGCGATGCGGCGGTGACGAAGCGTACTTTGTTCTTCGGGGTGTAGGAGGTTAGGCTGTGCGCGACAGACAGGTCGGTCATGAAGGTCTCCGGGCGGGCCAGTCGCTGATGGCCGCTGTTTTTGTTTGACGCTTACGTTAACGTCAATGCCTGCGAGTATAGCCGGAAACAGTAGTCGTCTATCAAGGCCGCCGGGCCGATTCAAGCCGCGCAAGGCGGCAGCTGGCCATGTCCTGCAGCGTGCGTAGAGCGAAGTTGCCGCGCGCGAGCTCGATCGTCCATTGATACAGGTGAGACGCCTCCTCGCGCTGGCCGACCCCTTCGAGGCATTCACCCAGACGGTAGGCGGAAGCGGCGTCAGTGCCGTCCAGTTGCAGGGCCACGCGGTAGAAATGCGCAGCAGGCGCCGCTTGCCCCAGCCGTTGCAGGCAGGCGCCGGCAAGGAAGCTGTGTTCGGGGTTGTCGGAGGCGAAGGCTGCGCAATACATCGCCAGTGGCAGCGCGAGCAGGAAATCGCCCTGATCGCACAGGCTGCGCGCCCGGTGCCGACAGAGTTCGATCTGGTCCGCGTCCAGCTGCAGGCAGTCGGCCAGCGTACGGTTTTGGGCGAGCGCAGCCTGCCAGGTTTCCAGGTGTCGCGGAACCTGCTCAAGCGCCTGCACGGAGAGTTCGACCATTAGCCGGATCTCCGCATCCGGACTATGGATTGCCGCAGCGACGGCGTCGGTCAGTAACGGGTTCATGGGCAGCGTCAGGCTGACTGCCGCGACCCTGGTCGCAGCAGTGATTGGACTTAATCTCAGGCATTCACTCCGGGTGAGGTAGCTGGCGAGGATGCGACGCGGGTCATTAGCACACCACCAATTCCGAGAGCCAGTAACGCGCCGCCTGAACCGATTAGGGCCCGTGCCACGTCGATGTCCGTGTCGGGTGATCTGTTCATGCTGATGCCGCCAATGATGGTCAGCACAATGCCAGCAATAACACTCAGCGAGCCGCAAGCACCGACGAGGGGACGAATCGTGTCCGGCAGCAGGAAGTCATAGGAATCATCATCCCGAATGGCAGACCCGGGAGCAGCGGCTCTGCCCTCGGCGTAGCTGCCCTGAGCCATTCCTATGTCGTCGGCAGTACTGTCAGAACTAGATGAGTCGGAGTGACTGACCTGAACGGAGCTGTCACTTGAATGAACCACAGAGATTTTTCTTGGCATGGTGCGTTCTCCTTTCATGGAAACAAAGTGGTGCGGGCGCTGCTGCAGTAATGGCAGCGCAACCAAGCGCGTTCGTAACCAGGATGAAGAAAAAATCCCCGAGGGTGGATACCTCGCTGAAAAAACTGAGATTGTCAGCATGGGCGATTCGATCAGCGGATTTTCAAGCGCAGCGAGCAAAGAAAAACGCACCCTATTTGTGCGGCAGGGTGCGTTGGTAGACGAGCGCTGGTCGCTAGACGCTATTCGACCGTGACGGACTTCGCCAGATTACGTGGCTTGTCCACATCCGTGCCGCGCGCGAGCGCCGTGTGATACGCGAGCAGCTGTAGCGGCACCACATGCAGGATCGGTGACAGCAAGCCGTAATGCTCGGGCATGCGGATCACATGCAGGCCGTCATCTGAGGCGATGCGTGAATCCGAATCCGCAAAGACATAGAGCTGACCGCCACGCGCACGTACTTCTTGCATATTCGATTTCAGCTTCTCGATCAGCGCGTCATTCGGTGCAACAGTGACCACTGGCATTTCATCCGTGACCAATGCCAGCGGCCCATGCTTTAGCTCTCCGGCCGGATAAGCCTCGGCATGAATGTAGGAAATTTCCTTCAGCTTCAATGCGCCCTCCAACGCAATCGGATAGTGCAGGCCACGGCCGAGGAACAGCGCGTTTTCCTTGCGCGCGAACGCATCGGCCCAGGCAATGATCTGCGGCTCCAGCGCCAGCACCGACGAGATCGCCAGTGGTAAATGGCGCAGATTCTTCAGGTGCGACGCTTCAGCATCTGCGGTCAGGCGGCCGCGCAGTTTCGCCAGCGTCAGCGTTAGCAGGAACAGTGCGGTCAGCTGCGTGGTGAAGGCCTTGGTTGACGCAACGCCGATCTCGACACCGGCGCGGGTCAGGTAGGATAGCGTTGTCTCGCGCACCATCGCCGAGGTAGCGACATTGCAGATGGCGAGAGAGTGCTTGTGCCCGAGTTCTTTCGCGTATTTCAGTGCTGCCAGCGTGTCGGCGGTCTCGCCGGACTGCGAGATCACGACCACCAGCGCGTTCGGATTCACCGCCGGTTCGCGATAGCGGTACTCGCTGGCGATCTCTACATTCACCGGCAGGCCGGCTACGGACTCCAGCCAGTATTTCGCGGTCATGCCGGAGTAGTAGCTGGTGCCGCACGCAAGGATCTGGATCGCATCAATCTTGCTGAATATTTCGCCGGCACTGTTGCCGAACAGATCCGGCGTGAAGCCAAGCACACCTTCGAGCGTGTCGCCGATCGCGCCCGGTTGCTCGAAGATTTCTTTCTGCATGTAATGGCGATACGGACCAAGATCGATCGCGCCTGAATACGCATGCACTGTCTGCGCGGCGCGCTCGACTGGCTGGCCCGCCTTGTCGGTGATGGCAATGCCATCGAGCTTTACATCGACCACATCGCCTTCTTCCAAGTAGATGATCTGGTCGGTCGTGCCGGCCAGCGCCATCGCATCGGACGCGACAAAGTTTTCACCCTCACCCACACCGACGACCAGCGGGCAGCCGACGCGCGCGCCGATCACGCGCTGCGGCTCGTCATCACAGAACACGGCAATCGCGAACGCGCCATGCAGTTGCTTCACTGCCTGCTGCACGGTGCGCAGCAAATCGCCGTCATAAAGTTCGTTGATCAGATGCGCGATCGCTTCGGTATCGGTTTGCGATTCGAAGACATAGCCTTTTTTCGACAGCTCGCTACGAATGCTTTCATAGTTCTCGATGATGCCGTTATGGACCACCGCGATCTTCGCGGTGCTGCCACGATTCGAGAAATGCGGGTGCGCGTTATTGGTGGCTGGTGCGCCGTGCGTGGCCCAGCGTGTGTGCGCGATACCGATCTGTCCGCCGAAGCCGGTACTGTTCACCTGCGCCTCGAGCTCAGCGACGCGCGCGACGCTGCGCGAACGTTTCAAGCCTTGCTGGTGAACGGCAACTCCGCAGGAGTCATAGCCACGGTACTCGAGGCGCTTCAGGCCTTCAAGCAGAACAGGGACGATGTCGCGCTGGGCGACGGCTCCAACGATGCCGCACATGGTTAATCCTGTTTCTTCGGTTTCACGGGGCGCTCCCAGTTCGTGATGCTGACCTGCTTCGCGCGCGACACCGTCAGTTGGCCTCCCGGCGCATCTTTGGTCAGTGTGGTGCCGGCACCGATAGTGGCGCCCTTGCCGATCGTGACTGGCGCGACTAGCTGTGTGTCGCTGCCAATGAAGGCGTCATCACCGATCACAGTGCGATGTTTATTCGCGCCGTCATAGTTGCAGGTGATCGTGCCGGCGCCGATATTGACGCGCGCGCCGACCGTGGCATCACCGACGTAGGCGAGATGGTTGGCCTTGCTGTGCACGTCGAACTGGCTGTTCTTCACCTCGACAAAATTACCGATGTGGACGTCATTGCCCAGCACGGTGCCCGGGCGCAGGCGCGCATAGGGACCAATTTGCGATTCAGCGCCAATGGTCGCCTCATCGATATGGCAGAACGGCTTGATCGTCGCATGCGCCAGAATTCTGGCGTCACGGATCACGCAATGCGCGCCGATCTTCACGCCGTCAGCAAGTTCGACATTGCCCTCGAACACACAGCCGACATCGATCTCGACATCACGGCCGCATATCAATGTGCCGCGCACATCGATGCGCGCCGGATCAGCCAGCGTGACACCCTGCTCAAGCAGCGCCGTCGCGATGTTGTGCTGATGAATGCGCTCCAGTTCCGCAAGTTGCACCTTGCTGTTCACCCCCAGCGTTTCCCATACCTGTGCCGGCTGCGTGGACTCGACCGGCACGCCATCCTTCACCGCCATCGCGATGATGTCGGTCAGGTAGTACTCCTGCTGCGCATTGTGGTTCGACAGTTGGGCCAGCCATTGCTTCAGACGCTTCGTTGGTGCGACGAGAATGCCAGTGTTGACCTCGTTGATCGCGCGTTCAGTGTCATTCGCGTCTTTTTGCTCGACGATGCGGACGATGCGTGATCCGTCGCGCACGATACGACCGTAGCCGGTCGGGTCATCGAGATTCACGGTGAGTACAGCCAGCTTTTCCTGGCCAGCCTTGCTGGTCAGTGCTTGTAGTGTGGCGGCCGAGGTCAGTGGTACGTCGCCGTACAGCACCAGCGTCGGCTCGGCTTCATTCAGAACGGGTAGCGCCTGCATCACCGCGTGGCCGGTGCCCAGCTGCGGCTGCTGCAGCGCGAAGCGGAGATCGGCGGCGTCAAGCCGGCTCGGCACCAGATCGCCGCCATGACCATAGATGATGCAGATGCGCGAAGGTGACAGACGGCGGGCCGTATCGACCACATGGGAAAGCAGGGGCTTGCCGGCCAGCGGATGCAGGACCTTGGGCAGGTCGGACTGCATGCGTTTGCCCATGCCGGCAGCGAGAATGACTACGTTCATAGGCGATTCTTGGAGAGGTGCAAAATTCTAGCATGCACCCCTGCGCCCTCAGCGCTGGATTGCGCAGGAAAACCGGGCGCTTTGCCAGTGCTCAAGCGCGAGCTCAGTCGTCGTCCGACTTGTGCAGCCTGATCACGTTCGTGTCACCGGTCGAGCAGGGCTCCTCATCGAACGCGATATCGCCATTCGCATCCGCAACGCCACTGGCTTGTAAATCGCTGAAATTGAACATTGAGCGATCCATCAGATGAGACGGCACGACGGTCGACAATGATGAAAAGATATTCTCTACCCGTCCCGGGAATTGCTTTTCCCAGTCGCGCAGCATGCCCTTGATCTGCTTGCGCTGCAGGTTTTCCTGGCTGCCGCATAAATTGCAGGGGATGATTGGAAATTCGCGCAGCGCCGCATAGCGCTCGGTATCGGACTCGCGCACATAGGCAAGCGGACGAATCACGATGTGTTTACCGTCATCGGACTGCAGCTTTGGTGGCATACCCTTCAGTTTGCCGCCAAAGAACATGTTCAGGAAGAAGGTCTCCATGATGTCGTCGCGGTGATGACCGAGCGCGATCTTGGTCGCGCCGAGTTCATCCGCCACCCGGTACAGGATGCCGCGCCGCAAGCGCGAGCACAGTGAGCAGGTAGTCTTGCCTTCGGGGATGACCCGCTTGACGATACTGTAAGTGTCCTGATTCTCGATATGAAAAGGTACATCGATGCTGCGCAGGTAATTCGGCAGCACGTCCACCGGAAAACCGGGTTGTTTCTGGTCGAGATTGACGGCAACGATGTCGAAATGAATCGGCGCGCGTTCGCGCAGCGTGATCAGGATGTCGAGCAGCGCGTAACTGTCTTTACCGCCGGACAGGCAGACCATCACTTTGTCGCCGTCCTCGATCATGTTGAAATCGCCGATCGCTTGCCCGACCAGTCGGCATAGCCGCTTGTGCAGCTTGTTGTTCTCGTACGCGGCCTTCTCAGCGCGGCGTGCGGTGAGTCCGGGCTGGGTCATGTCGTTCACACGGCTTCCTTGAAGCGCAGCACTTCGACACCGACCGAGTCACAGTCCGTGTAGACATCCGGTTTTTGTGTGGACAGTTGCACCGCGCGAACTTTCGGATGCGCGAGCAGCGCGCGCGAAATGTCGTCGCACAAGGTTTCCTGCAAGTGGGTGTGTCCTTGCGCGAGACGCTGTTCTATCGTGTGGCGGATGAAATCATAGTCGAGTACTTCATGCAGCTCATCGTCCTTCGGCGTCGAATCGGCCAGCGGCACATACAGTTCGACATTAAATAGCACGCGCTGCTCGCCGCGTTTTTCGAAATCATGAACGCCGATATTGCTCATCACCTGAAAATTGCGCAGGAAGACACGACGACAGTCGGACAGGGCAGGGTGCATCAGAAGGGTAGTCATGACAATCGGGTCTCGGAAAAATATTGATTTATTTGGCGACGAACATCACGTCGCGATTCATGGGAGTCAGGTGCTGTCCGCCGTCGACCAGCAGCGTGCTGCCGGTAACGCCGCGCGCGCCCGCAAGATAACAGGCCGCCTGCGCGATGTCCTCAGGCGTGCTGCTTTTGCCAAGCACGGTTTGTCGGTGCGCCTTGTCGAAGCCTTCAGCGCTCTGGTCGCCGGAGACCAGCGTCAATCCGGGTGCGAGCCCGACGACGCGCAGCCTGGGCGCGAGTGCCGTGGCCAGCATCTGGGTTGCTGTCTGTAGCGCAGCCTTTGACAGGGTGTAGGACAGAAAATCCGGGTTCAGGTTGTAAAGCTTCTGATCCAGCAGGTTGATGACTACCGCCTGCTCGCCGTCCGGTGTCGCCGCGTGCAGCGACTGTGCCAGCAACAGTGGCGCGGCAACATTGCAACGCATGTGCGCATCGAGCTGCGCGTGACCGAAGCTGTGCGCATCGTCATATTCGAACAGTGATGCGCTATTCACTACGCAGCTGATCGGGCCGAGCTGGTCGATCGCCCGTTGCAGCAACTGTCTCGTCCCTGTCTCGTCTGACAGATCGCATTTCAGCGCCACCGCATTCCGACCCAGCGCGATGATGTCATTGACGGTCGCTTGCGCCTCGGACTCTGACTCACGATAGTGGACGGCGATATTCCAGCCATCCGCCGCGAGCCCGAGCGCGATGGCGCGGCCCAGTCGCTTTGCGGCTCCGGTGACGAGTGCAGCTTTCTGTCGGGGGGCATTCATCTTGTCAGCGGTGGGGTCTCAGGAATATTTTTTAGCCGCGCGGCGCGGTCCGACGGGCTTCTTTACAATACGCGGCATGTCTTTGCCCGAGCCCTCAGGCGACGCCGTCCACGCGTCGCGCACGCTGGAACACCTGATCCGGAAAACGATTCGCGCGAATGACGGCTGGATACCGTTTTCACGGTACATGGAACTGTCGCTCTATGCGCCAGACCTCGGCTACTACGCCGGTGGGTCCGTGAAGCTCGGCAAAGAGGGGGATTTTACAACCGCCCCCGAGATTACGCCGCTGTTCGGAGCGACGCTGGCGCGGTTTGCTGCCGAGCTGTTTGATGGCCAGCCGCTGCATATCCTTGAATTCGGTGCGGGCACCGGCAAGTTGGCGGCTGATCTGCTCTCGGCGCTGGCTGTGCGCGGCTTTCAGGTCGGCAGTTATCAGATCGTCGAATTGTCGGCTGAATTGCGCGCCCGCCAACAGCAGCGGCTTGCTGTGCATCCGCAGATTAGCTGGCTGGACACGCCGCCGACGGCGTTTTCAGGGCTGGTGATTGGCAATGAAGTGCTGGACGCGATGCCGGTGCCACTGCTGATCAAGCGTGACGGACAATGGATGGAGCGTGGCGTGGCGCTGGACGGTGAGCGCTTTGCGTTTGCTGACCGGGAGTGCCCGCTATCTCGGGCAGACCAGATTCCGGACGCGGCGCAACTGCCTGATGGTTATCTGACCGAAACTCACCCGCAACAGTCGGCATTTGTGCGTATGATCGGTCAAATGCTGGCTTCGGGTCAGGGCGGCGCAGTCATGCTGATCGATTACGGATTCCCTGCGCATGAGTACTATCTGCCGCAGCGCTCACAGGGCACGCTGATGTGCCATTACCGGCATCATGCTCACCCGGATCCGTTTTTTTTGCCCGGCCTGCAGGACATTACCGCCCATGTCGACTTCACTGAGATGGCTCGTGCTGCAATCGACTCTGGCCTGCAAGTGGGTGCTTACTTGAGTCAGGCAGCCTTCCTGCTGGCAGCCGGCTTGCCCGAGCTGCTACAGCAGCAGGCGGCGGAGGATCCGGCGGTCTGGTTGCCGATGACGAATGCGGTGCAAAAGCTGACTTCTCCGGCTGAAATGGGCGAGTTGTTCAAGGTGTTGCTGCTGACCCATGGCGTGAACGTGCCTGAGCGAGTGCAACAGCAGGACCGGAGTTATCGACTGTAAGGCGGCTGTCGCCATTATTAAAAATACGCTAACCGGCGTGCCAACGATTTTCAGCAAAGGTTAAGAATGTTCCGCTGGCTACTGACGATTTTCATCGCGCTGATCCTGCTGTCATCTTTTCTGCCGGCGCTGGAGCGACTGGGCCTGGGTAAGCTGCCGGGCGACCTGCGATTCAGTTTTTTCGGTCTGAAAATCTTCCTGCCGTTTGCATCGACGGTGTTGCTGGCCTGCGTTATGTTTCTGGTAGCGCGTTTTATCTGAGCTCACATGATCCGCTGGGTTGTCGTCATTTTCGTGTTACTTGCGGTGTTTTATCCGCTTTTGCCGTTTCTTGAACGTTTGAGGGTGGGGCGTTTGCCCGGCGACATACGTTTTCGTTTCAAAAATATTATTTTCTGCCTGCCGTTCGGCTCGGCACTGGCGTGGTCTCTGGTGGTTCTGGTCATCGCCAAACTCACGCAAATCGCCTGATCCGGGGCGTTGTTGACCCGATCGGGCATACCGTATCGCCAGCATTATTCCGATTGACAAAGCAAATCGACGCCACTATAGTTAGCGGTTCCCTGCGGTGGGGTGGCCGAGTGGTTAAAGGCAGCAGACTGTAAATCTGCCCTCTTACGAGTACGCTGGTTCGAATCCAGCCCCCACCACCAGGCGCGAATCGGAAGATTTCGCGGAGAAGAAAGAGCGGTAGTGTTGGTTGTCATTGCGGGTGTAGCTCAATGGTAGAGCTGAAGCCTTCCAAGCTTATGACGAGGGTTCGATTCCCTTCACCCGCTCCAGATTTTTTTGTTGCCCGCGTGCCGGAGTAGGGTGCGCGGTCGAAGATGCCCTTTTAGCTCAGTGGTAGAGCACTCCCTTGGTAAGGGAGAGGCCACGTGTTCAATCCACGTAAAGGGCACCAGTTTTCGTTTTGTTGGTACGGTCGGGCGCGTGCCTGAACATTCTCATCAAATAGTTAGGAGTGCATGATGGCAAAAGGCAAGTTTGAGCGGACCAAGCCGCACGTGAATGTGGGCACGATTGGCCACGTCGACCATGGCAAGACCACGCTGACGGCGGCGATTGCGACCGTGCTGTCGGCGAAGTTTGGCGGCGAGGCGAAGAAGTATGACGAGATCGATGCAGCGCCGGAAGAAAAGGCACGCGGCATCACGATCAATACTGCGCACGTTG
>JACCDH010627134.1_pt1 | contig 23824 bp, 17 predicted proteins | sample 7442481 | NCBI WGS metagenome assembly JACCDH01 (sample SAMN15323433, study PRJNA562643) | freshwater metagenome | isolation source: river surface water | place: USA:Blue River Watershed | collected 2017-08-15
AATCATACTCACTCGTCACTCTATCAAATAAATCTTTATATAACTTGTTGTGAAAATTTAATATACTTAATACTATTTTATTTATCACCCTGTTATTATTCTCCTCTTTCGATAATTTTTTAACTACCACATAATAATAATCAAAAAATTTAGGATCATGTTTATATTCATTTACTATTTGATTACTATATAAACTTAATTGATCTAAGTTTAAACGATTCGTGATATACATAAAAATATTTATCGATGATAAATCTATCGAATAATAATACATACTTGAACCAAAAATAGAATTGGATGTTAAATCATAATCAGGATTCTCATATAAATAACGAATTAACGTATCAACATCATCTTTCTTAACAATGTTAAATAATGAAGGAAACTTTTTAGAAGACATTTTATTATATTTTATACTTTATTTTTTTTATATTGAATGAACATAAGAAGAATGAATAAATTAAAATCGATATTATTTATAGAGTGATATATATGATTGAATTAACACCTAATCTCTTTTCAACTGAATGGATTGATAAATATGGTTCAAACTCCATTCAAAAATATAGTCAATTTATGAAAGAATATAAAAATACGAATTATTCATACTCTTTTTATCTTAACTTTCAAGATAAAATAAAAGATGAACTTAAAAAAAAAAATAAATATAATCTTCAACATTTTTCAATCATCTTCGAATCTTTCTTTCCTATTTTTCAAAAAAATGTTGAATTTGATATGATGATGATGCCTACTCTTCATAAAAATTCTAAATCAAAAATAAAAAATATTATTCATCATTCCCACAAAACACATCTTGTTCCAAATTATCAACCTTCTTTCAATATCACTCTTCATTCTGAAGAGAATAAGAATTTATTATTTGTAGAATGGAAAGATACTTCTAACTCTCAAAAAAAAATAAAGTATGTATGGGGATCTAAACAAACCTTTCATGATTTAATATCAAGATTACCGATTCCTTTTGATCTTCAACATCAAAATAATCTTCAACCACTCTCTTTTTATTCACATCATACTTCTAAATTAATTGATATTATTGATTCCATCATTCATTTTAAATTTATAACCACTACTATTGCTATACCTCCTTCTTTATCTCTACAGCTTCAATCTATTCTTAAAAAACTGAAAAAAAATAAAAATATTCAAATTGATATTCATTCTTCACTTATCCAAGAACTATATCAATTTATAATTGATTATATAAATCAATATATTCAAATGGATATTTATTTTATAAAAAGAATAAGATTATATTATCAATCACTTGCATTTTATGAAAAGATTCGTGATTATTCATCTTCTTTTCATTTTGAAGAGAATGATTTTCCCAAATTATTAGGAAAAAAATATACTTATCAAAATGACCGTACTTTTATTCAATATGCAATAAAAATATTAAAATGTATGGAAATATTGTATCGTTTTTATTTATTCTCTCAATTAACCTATCAAGATTATATTTATTCAATCTTATGGAATCAAATGAATCCTTTCATTCTCCAAAATGAAAAAATAAAATTAAATTCATTCTTTAAAGAAGATATAGAAGAATACTTTATATTTAAAGAAAATTGGTATTCTTCTACTTCATTGAAAGAGATAAACTATGAAGAACCTTTTTTAATGAAGACTGGATTATTTATAGATATCCCTTATAAAGTTGAATATCCAAAAGAACCACTTTTACAGATTCAACTCGCCTATTCACCACAACTCGTAAACTCTCATCATCAAATTCTCTCTTCTTTTCTTAAAAAACTAAGTTTATCTAAAAAATATCAGGAATATAATGTTGAATATCAAAATTTATTTGATTATTATTTACAATCTGATAAAAACAAATTTCAATGGAAAAAATATATTCCTCAAATATCGAAAATTCAAGAGAATGAAGATAATATAAAAAAAATAGAATATCAAAATTATTTTCAGATATATGAAGATATATCATTAAATGTATTAGGTAAACGTGTTCAACCCACAAAGTATGCTTATTGTACATTATTATATGGTAATAATCAATATTCATTAGATGCGATAACATTTGGTTATTCTTTATATATGAGTGGTACATCTTATGACAGGATCATATTATGTACGAAGGATGTACCATTCGAGACGAAAAAACAATTATCACGATTTTACAATCGTATATTTATAATTAATGAATTAGAAGTAGATGATAAATTATTTTTAACAAAGAATCGTTGGTATGGTGTATTTAATAAAATCTATGCTTTTTATTTAGACGAATATGAGAAGATTTTATTAACAGATACGGATATGTTGATACAAAGAACCGAAGAACCTGTTCATTTTACAAAATATCCTTCTTATTGTGAATTAGATGTATTATTTGAAAAAGTACATACACCTGCGGGAATGTGTTATCATGAGAATTATATTACAACCACAAATGAAAAAATAGCAGAGAAGATATTTGATGAATATTCAAAAGAACATAAAAGTACAATTTCTGCAGGGATGTTATTGATAAAACCATCAAAAGATATTTTTTATGATATGATCTATAAACTACATCCAAATACTCAAACAGATTTTGTTAAAGTACCTTGTAAATTTCCGGAAGAAGGTTTTTTAAGTCAATATTTTAAAGGTGAGTGGTATACATTATCAGCTATTTATAATTTTGCACCTATATGGTTAGATTCAGATGATTTTCATTTTAAACAAAAGGAGAAATTATCAAAAATAAAAGAAGAAGATATTATTGTGATACATTATGGTGGATACAAACCATGGATTTATATAAAATCACCTCAATGGCTTATTTTAGAAGAATCAATTAAATTAGAATTAATAACAAAGATGAATATTTATTGGTATTTACAATTTATAGAATTAGAAGAATTATGTAGTTTACCATCAGAAGGTATTATAGCAGAGTCGATACCTAGTCTACGCAATTATTGTAATTGGGATGATATCAAATTTTATTAACTTAACTTTATTTTTTTTTACAATAATTATATTTATACATAATAGATGTATAATGAAGAAAGAGGTATCTTATTTATATGTATTAAAATATCCAAAAGAGATAAGACCAGAGATAGAAGAGAGGAAGGACAAAGAGAATAAGGAATTAAATTTTGAACCTATTTTAAAATTAGAAGATCAAAAAAAAAAATTATATGATACATTAAACGAAAAAGATAAATTTAAGATAAAAGATATTCAAACAAAAATAAAAGCAAGTGAAAAAGTTCAATTTGCTAGTTTACACCAAGGTATTCTCAAAAGTTATAAAAATTGTTATTTTTTTAGTCCTTATTCAATACATGATATTTATGGTTTAAAAATAAAAGAATTATCGAAAGATGGTAAAAATATACCAATTGAAATAGGAAAAAAATATAAAAAATTAGGTTCAACCATGTTAGGTGAAAAAATTTATAAAGAGATACAAAAGTATGATTATTGTAAACGCAATGAATTAACATTAAAAGTAAGAATAGGAATATTATATCGTTTATATGATTTATTAGAATTAGGGGGTACATTTTATACATCTATTTTAACCATATGTAATATTGATGAGATAGAGTATATATATTTATTAAGTTTATTATTTGATACTATTATTATGATTGATAAATATAATATTCAATGTTATCAGTATTTAGGAGAGGAGAGAATAACTAAAAGAGATTTTAAAGAGAAGATGTATAAACCTTTTCATATTCACCCTAAACCTCATATTCATTCTTTATTGAATTATGTTGAAAATTTATCAGAATATCAATTTGATATGTATAAATTATTAATAAACGGAAAATATAAAAAATATGAAGAGAAGAGTTTAGAATATATATTGGGATCATATATGGAAGTAAGTGTAGATAATCCATCTATCAAAGTAGTAGAGAATAATTTTTTAAGAGATTATCAAATACAATTCAATACACCCATGATGGTAGATCTTATATTATCTAAAAAAAAAGATACAGTTAAAGAATTAAAAAATATATTAAATATAATAAAAATTAAATATGTGGGATATAGATATTTACAAATAGGAATGTCTTATGGTGCATTTTCAAAAATCATTTTAGAAAATAGTAATTCAAATAGTTTTTTACATATTTTAGATAAAGACCAAAAATTAATATGGGATAATCAAGGTATACAATACTTACATGATAATGGATTTAAAAATTTTGAATGTATATATGAAGATTCTTTTGTATATATGCCACAGATATTGAAAGATTTTCATCCACTTAGTTTTAGTTTAATATTTATTGAAAAACCATTTACATTTGATATTATGATGAATTTTATGGTTTATATTCAACTTTTATTATCAAGATTCGGATTTTTAGTATTTGATAAAATGATTAATATAAATATGTTTAAAGTATATGAATATATTGATAAGAATTATAAACATTTTGAAAGAATACCAAACAAACATGGTGTAATTATTTATCGTAAAATTGATGAACATCCTCAGAGTGAATATGAATTTGTATAATGATAAAGTTTAACTATATCTATTTTTTTCTTTTCCATTTAATAAGAGTTTATTAAATATGATATCTATACTTGATCTATTTTCAAAAGAGAAGACTCATGATGAGAAGAAGAAGAAAAAGATTCTTCTAAATCCTTCTCATAAACAAGAGAATGAAAAAGTACTTAAAAAAAAGGAAGAATTAAAAAAAGTTGAGAATGAAACTATACTTAAAAAAAAGGAGAATTCTCAAAAATTGGAAGATAAAAGAGTACTTAAAAAAAAGATAAATCCTTTAAAATCTGAAAAAGAAAATATTATTGAAAAAAAAGAAGAAGAAATAATCAAGATACCTCCACCACGTACTATCTTTTGTGGTCCATCTTTACCACCTAAATCGATTGAAAATAAAAAAGAAGAAGTTAAGGAAGAGGAAGAAGTGAAGATATCAAATGAAAAAATAATAGTTAAACCTACTCCTCCTCCCCCTCCATCCAAACCAGCTGAGTTAATGATGACAGGTGAGATTCTACATGAAGAATCACCCATGATTCAACCTATTCAAGATATTGAGATTACTTTAAAAGATCATCAGAGAGCACTTGTTCGTAGATGTTTAAATATTGAAAAATATTTTATACAACGTCAAGGTGAAAATTATGGTATTATGTCTGATCTACCAGGTGCAGGTAAAACTTATGTTGTTTTATCTTTATTATGGTTTATTAAACAATATTATGTCAAATTTGAGATACCACCTAAAGAACGTTTATGTAGTCTTATCTGTGTTCCTCAGAATATTTTATCTCAATGGGTAGACGCTATCAAAAAATATTCACCTGAATTTAAATATAAAGTTTTCACAGATTATAATGATATGTTATTATTGAATTATTCAACGGATGTTCTCTTTGAATTTGATTGTTTAATTACCATACCTCTTTATTATCATAATATATCAACAACATTTACCAAAATGAATTATTCATTTAATAGGGTCTTTTTTGATGAGATTGATTCGATATCGAATTTATTAAAGACACCTTTAAATGCGGAGTTTGTATGGTTTATAAGTGCATCTTTTAATCCTGATTTTACGGGTGATTATAAGATAGTAAAAGATGATTTACCATTTCATACGGCGAAGTGTTTACCTGATTTTATTCATAAAAATTTTAGTTTACCCGAACCCAATTATACAGAATTAATCATACATAATTATTTAATTGATGATTGGATACCAGAATTTATATTAAAACCGGTAATACATAATTTAAATGGTTTAAGTTATGAGAATTCATATAATGTGACAAATGGAAGTTCAAAGACGATAGTACAGGGTTATATATTAATTAATAAGAGGGCGAATAATGAGAAACAGTTTATGAGATTTTTGATAGAAGATTATCGAATTGTATTAAAACAGTATCCGGAGATTATTAAATTTTTGATGGAACAGATTAAGGCGATGGAGATGAAGATGCCGATAGATGAGATCACAAGACAGAATATTGATACATTAAAAATGGAATTTAATCAGAAGAGAGGTCAACTACTTCAAAGTGCAAACAATACGAAGAAGATATATTCAAAATTGAATGATGAATCATTATGTTCATTATGTTATAACTTTATGTATCCAAATATATATACAGCACCATGTTGTAAAGAATCGATATGTCAAAATTGTTTTGAAAAATGGAATACACACCAAAATGCATGTCTTCTCTGCTCCACACCTTATATCTTTAAATCCAATTTAACTTTAGTGGAGAATGAGAGAAATTTTGAATATAAAGAAAAGATTGAAAGTATGAAGAATGAGAGGAGATATAAAGTGATGGATAAGATAAAGCAGTTTGAGAGATTTCACATACAGACGAATCGTGAGAAGTATATACAAAAATTCCAGATGGAGAATTCTTCGAAGATTGAGGAGATGGAGCGTTGGATACAGAAGAATATGAATCAATATAAGAGAGTGATTATTTACAGTGATTATGCACATTGTTTTAATCAATTAGAAGAATTATTTGTAAAGAATCGATATACATGTTTACAATTGGATGGTGGTACAGCTACGGATATAGATATTTGTTTACAAAATTATAAGGATGGTAAGGGACAAGTATTATTTATGAGTTCGGATTATGCGGGATATGGTATGAATTTAGAATTTACAACAGATATTATCTTTATGAATAAGATTGAATATTTAAGGGAAAAACAGATAGTAGGTAGAGCACAGAGACCGGGAAGATTGGATACATTACAGGTATATTATTTTTTTTATATGAATGAGTATGAATCATTTATTCGAGATTATTCACGATAAAAGAATATTGAACATAGATAGGAGAATGAAGAATAAAATAAAATTTGGACCGAATTTATTTATAGATTTATGGATTCAAAAATATGGAGAAAATAGTGGTCGTGAATTTACACAATTTTTTAAAAATTATAATAAGAGTGGTTATTCAATTCAATTTTATGAAGATTATCAGAAGAGATGGAGAAGAGAGGTTGAGAAGAGTGGAGATTATGATTTAGAAAATTTTAATTTTATATTTGAATCGTTTTTTCCTATTTTAAAGGGTGATGCGATGATGGATATGATGAATATGGAGATATCTATGGAAGGAAAAAATTCAAATATATCCAAAAAAAAAATAAATACAATTATTCAAGATATGTTAAATAAAAAAAACAAGAATGAACCTTATTTTATGAATCAAATACATAACAATGAATATGATATTTCAATAAAACGAATAGATGAAAAGATATATATTCGATTAAATACAAAAGGGATTGAATATTACTGGGGTCCTTCTATAGATTTTGATATATTATTATCAAAATTAAATATAAAAAATGATGAAGAAGTATTAACTTTATTAAAGAGTTCAAACTCTTATCTCTTGAAAAAAAAAACAGATATAAATGAACTAGAAGAATTATTAAATCGAATTTTGATTAAAACAGAAGGTATTATTTATTTAACTGATAATTTTAGAATTGATGAAATAGATGATAAAGAGTTATATTTACTATTAAAAGAATCGACAAAACAACTTAAAAAAAATAAAAAATTTATTTTAAATCAAAAAATTTATCAATTATTATATAAGTATATATATGATTATATATATCAATTTATTTATTTTGAATTAAATGATTATGATAAATTAAAAAAGATAAGATGTATGTATGAATCATATCTATTTAATCAAAAAAATAATTTATTCAACAATAACACATTTTATTTATATGGGAAAAAAAATATAAATTTATATTTAAAAGGGAATTCTTATATTATTTATGCAATTGATGTTTTAAAATTATTTGAGGAATTATCAATAATGTATATGTATTATATTTTTACAGAGAAAGATTTAATCTTATCTTTATTTTTACATCAATATGAATCTAGTTCTTTGATAGATGAAAAAAAAGAATATATAATAAGTGATATATATTCTTATTGGAAGGAGAAAGAAAATATAGATTTATTTTTAAAAGAGTCTAACACTAACAAGTTTTTCTATGAGCGAAGAAATTTATGTATGAAGAATGGATTATTTTTGGAGGATATGAACAGGATGAATTTTCCAGTAAATGATATATTAGGTGGATTATGGGAAGAGAGAAAAAATGTATATGAAAGAATGATAAAAGAAACGATGTGGAAGATGAATTTAGATGGGTCATGGAGAGATAGTAAAGATAGAATTATTTTTAATAAAGAAAAAATGATAAATCAAAAAAATATAAATAAAAAAAAGATAAAAGTACCTGATTATTATTATGATGTATCTGAAAATATTTATTTAAATCCAAATCGAAAAGGTAATACAAAATATGCCTATTGTTCATTATATTATGGAAATAATCAATATTTTTTGGATACAATCACATTTGGATATTCATTATATATGTCAAATACAACATATGACAGGATTTTATTGGTGACAAGAGATATACCCGAAGTTCAGAAGATACAACTATCAAGATTTTATAATAGAATCATCACTATAAAGGAATTAGATGTAGATCCTAAGTTATTCGTAAATAAGAATCGTTGGTATGGTGTATTTAATAAAATATATGCATTTTACTTGGATGAGTATGAGAAGATAATGATAACAGATACGGATATGTTAATATTTAATAAAGGATTGGATTCATTATTTGAAGAAGTAGAGACACCAGCGGGAATGTGTTATCGAAAAGAGTTGATAAATACAATAAATGAAAGGATACCAGAAAAATGGATAGATGAAGAGAGAAAAGAGAATAGGGGAATTATATCAGCGGGAATGTTATTAATAAAACCTTCGAAAGATGTATTTTTTGATATGATTATGAAGATACATCCTGAGAGTAAAACAAATTATGTAAAAGTACCATCTATTTTTCCAGAAGAAGGGTTTTTATCTGATTATTTTAGAAAAGAGTGGAGAACGATACCTCTGAAATATTCTTTTACACCTTTATGGTTATCAAAAGAAGATATTCTTGGAGTAAAATCTATTGTTGAGAGTATACCAAAACAAGATATAGTAGTTATACATTATGTTGGTTATAAACCATGGGTTTATCTTGAAAATCCACAATTTATATTTTTTGATAAAATGTATTTTAATCCCATTGTAATGAAATATATATTTTATTGGTTAAATCAATTTGAAGAATTAGAAGAATTAATAAAAAAACCAACAAAAAATATAGAAGCTTTTCCAGTGATGTTTTTAAGAGATTTTTGTAATTGGGATAAGATATCCTTTAAAAATTAAATATTTTTTATATTTTATATATTGAATTATAGTAGGAATGATTCAATATTTGTATGAATTTAAATATCCAAAAGATATTATACCAACGATTGATTATAAGAAGGATGAAGAAGATAATAAGTGGAAAAAAGAAAATTTTGATACTTTTTATGTTTATAATAAATTAATAGATGATAAACATACAAAAAACAAAAACAAAAATATAAAAGATGATAAGAAGACAAAAGAAGAAGATGTTTCTCGAATGGTTAAAATGGCAACACAAAATAAATTAGGACCTATGACACAAAATATTATTAGTAATGTAGAGCCAGAGAATATTCCTTCTATTCATTTAATTGTAAAATTATTAGATAATTCATTTGAAGTATCAGAAGAGAATGAAGTTATAATCACATTAAAACAAGAAAAAGTTGATTTAAATAAAACAAATAAATTTTCTTTTTTAAAATCAATGATGGTTGGTAATGATATACACAAGATAATAAGAAAATATTCATTTTGTAAACGTGAGGAGATGATATTTCAATATAAAATGATGATAGTATATCAATTGTATCATTATTTAGAGATAGGTGGTCAATTTTTAACAGCTAATATGAATTTTTGTACAATTGAATCTATAAATTATATATATTTATTATCATTATTATTTGAAAGAATTATTTTAATCAATGGTTCACAAATTCATGGATTTGGATTTTTAGGAGATAAAGGTATACCCATCAATAAATTTAAAGAATTATTTAATAAAAAATATTATATTCATCCTAAACCTAATTTAAAATCAATGATTCATTATATTGAAAAAAATTATGAAAATAGAATGAGAATGGGAAAAATAATTGAAAATCATAAATATTCAAAATACATAGATGAATCATTTTATCAAGTTTTAAGTGGATATATGGAGACTTCCTTAGATTCCAAAAAGATAAAAATAGTATTAGATAATTTTCTTCTTTATTTTAAAATACAAAAAACACCTCAATGGGTTGTTGATTTTATGAAAGATACTCGTAAAAAAGAGATAAAAGAATTAAATAATATTTTAAATAGTGTTTCTCGAAAAATAGATTTAAAACGAGTTTTAAAAATTGGTATGTCTTATGGTATGTATGAAGAAGAATTATTAAATATAATACCTCATTTTAAAATAAAAATAGTATCGAAAGAACAAAATAATTATTGGGAAAAAGTAGGCATAGATTATCTTGAATCGAAAGGTTTAAAAGATAGTATTGAATTAATTTCGGAAGAGATATTTTATGCTTTGCCAAAACTTTTACAAAATTATGGTGAAGATTCAATGGATTTGATTTTTATTGAAGAAGTATTATCTATTGATAAGATGATATATTTATGGATGCATTTTGGATTGATGATAAGAATGTTTGGATTTATTGTATTTGATAAGATGATAAATATTACATTATATCATTTTTTAGATTTTATCAATAAAAATTATCCAACTTTTTTTAAAATGGAGACACAATCAGGATTGGTTATTTATAAAAAAATAAATCGACTCGTACTTGATACAATGATTTATTCATTTTAAATTAAAGTAGTTGATAATCGGAGAGTATACTACGACAAATTTTGATAGTATCATGATATGAGTTAACTGAATGACCATTTACACGATTATCATTAAATATCTCATAATCATTTCCACCTTCAAATGTTTTATCTCCAAAGAAGTGAATTTCATCTGATTCATGAATGAATGGAAGACAATAGGTTTTATTAAAACCCGATTTAAAGACATCAAAACTGATTTGACCACCAATAGAATAGTCGAATTCTAAATCGGGGAATTTATTTTTTAAATGTTCTATCATCTTTTTACGAATAAGATGTTGATGGTCATATATTTCAAATTCATCTCTCTCTTCTTGTGAACAGTTTCTACCAATGGGTGATACATTAATAACACCATTCCTAAATTCAATGAAAGTACCTGTTTTAATAGGTATATCTAATTGACTTATATAAAGAAGACATTCAGATACAAATGAATTAAGAGTAGATTGGGAGAAGAAGGTTTTAAGAGAGTGTTGATGAATACATTTTCCTTTTTGATGAAGAACCATACCATTTTCAGAGAAGACATAATCAAAGATATCAGCGATATTGGGAGTGACTTGTTCAAGAATCTTATGATAATCACTACCTCCTACGATACCAAGTTGAAGACCAGGTATTTTACGAATTTCTGTTAAAAATAAATACATATCATTCTCTATTTTTTTTCTAGGTACAGTAAGAGTTCCATCAACATCAAATAAAAATAACATTTTATATAATATTCTTATATAAAATAGAATTTAAAAGAACGAATTTATTTACGATTTAAATGTTTTCGTAAAAGAGCCATTTTCCATTTTTGTAGAAGTGGTCTTTTTTTAACATTTTGATTTTTTTTTATAACAAGAGTATTTTCTATTTTTGGAAAAGGATTATCGTCTTCTTTATAAAATATTTCTTGGAAGATAGATTGATTATTACCATTATTACCACAATTTATATCTGATAATTTTGGTAGGTCACCTGTGATGATTTTAATACGAGGACCTTTTAAAATGATACGAGGTATCTCTTTATTTCTCAACCATAAACTAATTACGATATCATCTGTAAAGATTGATTTTGGTGATTTTGAAAAAGTTTCATTTAGAAAAGACTTCCATTCTTCATAATGATTTAAAAAAATATGAGTCGGATGAATTACCATATGAAAAGTTTCAAGTAGATGACAATAGGTAAAATTACCGGGATGATAAATATTATGTTTATAATATGCTTTAAAGACGAGTTTTTTAGTCTCTTGATTCCAAGTTCTTCCTGCAAATCCTAAACTTGTATTAGGATGTTGAATCTGTTTATTCCATAAAATTTTAAGAAGATTGGGAGGATAAACAATATCATCATCAATGAGGATGATATGAGATGATTCTAAATTATTTTTTTTTAAATAACGGAGACCACCATCTAATTTGAGGATAGGACCCATATCTTCTTCAACATGATGAATAATAACACGAGGATTTTTAAAGACTGGATATCTAAATAGATTTGGAGAATAAGTATGACCTTTCATTGTCTGAATAGGTATATTTAAGATAATTTTTTTAGGTAAATATTGACCATTTAAAATGGATTGAATAGATCGTTGTGTTTTTTTATTTACAATTCTATCAGGTAGTGTTGTTAAACTCACATAAACAGGTATTTCCATTCTCTATAAAATTTTTCAATTTAAAAAAATCGAAGTAAAAACGAGTTCATTTCTTCCTTTTAAATTTTGGTTGGAAAGTTTTTGAGTTTTTTGGTCATTCACTTTTATTGATGGTCCATGTATAATATATCGTTCAATATTATTTTTATGTAACCAAAGATTTATCACTATATCATCAGTAAACTTAGCTTTTTCACATTTTTGATAAATATTATCTAAAAAGGGTAAGAATTCAGATAGTAGGAAAGGTTGAAGGGGGTGAATAGCGATATGAAAAGTCTCAATAAGGTCAACTTTAAGTTTTTTTAAATCAGGATATTTATCCATCGTTTTATAATCAAGTATTTTTGTTTTTGAATTCCAAACTCTACCCGCAAACCCTAAACTATAAGATTTATGAAGAATATGTTGGGACCATAATTTTCTTAAAATATGAAAAGGATAAATAGAATCATCATCCATTAGCATAAAATATTCATGTTGAATCTGATGTAATTTTATAAACTCAAGTAGTCCTAATAATTTTAAAATAGGTCCTTTATCTTCTTCTACATAATGAATATAAACGCGTGGATTTTTAAAAACTGATTTATCTAAAATTTGAAGAGGATATTCATCACCTTTCATCGATTTACAAGGTATTGTAAGTATTATCTTTTCTGGTATCACACTATTATTTAAAATAGATTGTATTGAACTTTCGGTTAAACCTTTTTTTAATCTTTCGGGAATGGTTGTTAATCCAATACAGATGGGTAATACAAACTTTTTAATCTTTTTTTTAATAAATTTTCGTTGTGGAAACATTTATTTATCTATCATATAAAAAAATCTATTTTTAATCGATATAAAAAAGAAGAATGAAATATATATAAAGAAATGGATAAAATGGGTATATATGTATTAAAATTGGAGAATCATAAATATTATGTGGGGAGGAGTGGTAATGTACAAGATAGAATAGAGGCACATATACAAGGTAATGGATGTGAATATACAAAGAGGTATAAGGTGAAGAAGGTAGTAGAGATCATAGAGACGGAAGATTTATTTGAGGAGGATAAGGTCACGAAGAAGTATATGTCAAAGTTTGGGATAGAGAATGTAAGAGGGGGTTCTTATTCAACAATAGAATTATCAAAGGAAGTAAAAGATTTATTAAGGAGAGAGATATATAGTGGAACAAATCGATGTTATCATTGTGGTTTAGAGGGGCATTATATCAAAGATTGTTTACAGAATGAATCTGAAAAAAAGGAGAATGAAAGTGAAAATCGAGAGGATATAAAAGTGATAAATTTGGTGAGGGATATAGCGAGTCTGTGGTTAGAGAAGACAAGAAGAGAGATGATTCCTTATCTACAAAAGATAAAAGAAGATTTATCTAAATGAAATATGAAAAATTTCATTTTGGTAAATGAAAAAAAAAATGAAAAAATGGGGGGTATGAAAGTTTTTTCAATTCAATATATACGAAAAAACATGGAACTATTAAAATATTATCAAATAGATGATATTTATAGAGAAAAAGAAGATAATATTGAGATTTATGGTAAAACAATCACTGGTAAGTATTTTAGTATCAAGTTGAAGAATGAGAATGGAGAATTAAAAACTCATTATCATGAAGATATAAAAGAACTAGTGATTTATAATAAAAGGCTTAAGAGACAGATGATAAAAATAGGGTCTGATATGGATTTTTTTGATAAATATAAAAAATATATGGATATGCAAACTTACTTATTCGTTCATACAATGATTATGAACGCCATAAATAGGCATAATTCCAGTAAATAAAATCTAATACAAAGACCTGAAAGAAGAAGTAAATACTACCTAACACAGAAATATTTTTTACATATTTCATTTTCATAGAAGTTTCTTTAAGTTCAGATAATAGTAGAATGAGATAAAAAGCGGAGAGAGAGACGAGGAGGAGGGTGATAATGATGAGAGATTTGAGGATGTATGATTTATGGAAGTAATATTGAATGGATAGGGGCATCCATAACATAGAGGCGATGATCATAGTAGAGATGGCGGTAGTTATCTGTTGAATTTGAGGAGAAGTGAGATTATTTTTGGAGAAGAGATAGATAAAGATGCCGATATAACAGATAAAGCAGAATCCGATAGAGTAGAGGTAGAATTGACGAGTTCTTCCTTTAATGGTACCCCATAAAGATTCGATAATAGAGGGATATTTCTGTGAAAAATAATAATAACTATATAAAAGAATGAGACCTAAAAGAGCGATAAAGAGAGTATTATAAAGTGGGAAATTCATATTTTTATCTATAAATAGTAAATATATAATATATATATTTATCTTAAAATAAAAAATATTAAAAAATTAAATCTTTTTCAATATCTTGAATCATATCATTTACAATTTCATTTACAATCTTTTCAACTTCATCTTCTTTAACTTCCATTTTCTTTTCTTTTTTAGGTTTATTTTTAAAGAGAATTGAAGATGAAGTAGAAGGTGGAGGAGGGGGTGCTGTTTGAAAAAGTTTATGCTGAAAATGATAATGATAAAAAGATTGAGTAAATTTTACAAAAAGGGCTGATTTATTAGGAAGTAAATAAAATGATTGGGGCCAAACCCAATACAAACTCCACATTTGACCATTCGTTCTTAGAGCGGGGTCATATAGAGAATATTCAAATGACATTTTGAGTAAAATATTTTGTAATTCTTTATTTTTAATGTTATGAACATTCATAAAATAAAAACGATGAATTTTACCATTTTCACTTACTTGATAGTCGAAGTAAAGATTTGTTTTGTGAATCTCATCTTCTAATAACTTTTGGGTAAAGAAAGTAGAATGAGGATATTTAGTATCGAGTGTGATAGGATTTTCCTTAGTCCAATTCATAAAATTTTCCATATGAACACTTTGAATATATTCATAAGAGAGTAGATTTGTCTCTTCTATAAATTCTCTTGCAGCAGCTGCGACAGCATCTTTATCGAATTTTTCAATCTTACCTCCAATTAAATGAAAACGTAAACCTTCTTTCCATCGATATTCTTCACCTACCAATAAACCCATATGTTTATGATAGGGGATTAAAGATACACTCCATAACATTCTTATTTACGTATATATTATTTTTACAGAATTTTATTTTATGTAAAACTCATGATAAAAAAAGAATCATTTTTTTAATTTTTTGGAGAATGATAAATAGCTCTTCTCTTCCAAAGAATATGATAATGTGGTTTATTACTAAATTTACGTTGTTCATTACGATAATTATTATAAAAAGTAAGAATACGCCTACCATTATATTTAATAGATAATCCTGTTTTATTAAGGGGTGCAAGTTTGAGGTCGACACTATTCATATGTTTATTTTTAAAAATTTTACCTAAAAGAATAGGTCCTGTAGGAAAGAGTGAACCTTTACCATAATATCGATTATTTACATTTCTTACAACATTATGAATAGCTTTTAAAATAAGGGGATTTTTAGGTTTAGCTATCATAACTCCATTATATATACTTCTTTTTCTTTTTTTAAAATCGCGACAGAAGTGTTCTTGATCTGTAAGTTCAATAAATTTAAAACCAGGTGCACATTTAAATTTAATATCAATATAAACACCTCCGTTTATATAAAGAACACAATATCTCCATAAATCTGCTTTATATGCACCTGGTATTAATGATTTATATGCAGTTAGAACATTGATAGGAAAGTGTTTTTTTATAAATTCAATACAATCTAAATCATCAAAAAGATGATATTCAAATTCAGGATTTTGATTTTTAACGGAGAGAACAGATTCTAACATATTTTTGGGTAAATCTTTCGTCCACCAAGTTTGATAGATATGAAGAGGAATCACACATTTTTGGGGTTTTACTGCATGTTGTTTATTCTCCTCTTCTTCTTCTTTTGTAAATATATTTTCAAAAACAGAGTTTATACTCTTTTCTTTCATTTTTCTTTGTAAATAATCGATATGTGACTGAATATTTTTCGATTTTCCATTTGTATTATTTAAATAACGATTTAACTTAAATTCTAGAAGATTCTTTTTTTTACGAAGAATCGAAAATGGTGATTTTTTCTTAATTTTTTTTAATGCAAACTTATTCATGTTTATACTAATACAATATAAAAATTATCTATTTTTTACTATTTTTATTTTCATAGATTCGATTTCAAATCATTATAAACTTCAAAACCTCCATTTTTTTTATATTCAAAAATAGAATATGTATCTTTATATATAAAAAGATATTGATAATTATCAACTTCAAAGATATCAGATTGAAAATGAGTTTGAATATTACTAATACTCATAGATGGGTAAATATTCTTTATTTGAGGAGAATTTTGTTGAATAAGTTGATATGAATCTTTTAGAATGGAAGTACTTAAAGAAATGGGAAAAGAGGTGTTAGAATAGGTTTTAGAGAGGACTTCATGTAAATCTTGACAGATGATAAAACCTTGATTTTCGTTATCATATTTAAGATAGAATTCTTGATTTTTCCATTTAAATAAATATAAATCTTCATTTTGATAAGTGAGTTCTTCACCATTCGGTAAAAAAATATGATGGTTCATTCTTTATCTAATCTTTAAATTGAAAAAAATATAGTAAAATGAATCAATATAAAGAAAATGAAAAAGAGGTAAATAGAAGAATGGAAGAGAGAAGAGAAGTGATAGAGGGGGTATGGAATTATTTATATGAAAAGTATGAAGGGAAAGGTTCTGGAGTAATTCAAAAAGAGTATAATGAAAATGTATATATCGGAGAGATAAGGGATATATTGATACAGACAAATGATGAGCATTCAGAAGAGAAATATCAGAAGATGGATAAGATATGGGAGTGGATACATGAGAATAGGAAGGAGAATGAAGATATAGAGAGAATAAGTAAAGAATATCCTGTTTATGTATGGAGGGGAGATATGACAAAATTAAAGATAGAGTGTATAGTAAATGCTGCGAATTGTGAAGGTTTAGGATGTTTTCAGAGGGGTCATCGTTGTATTGATAATGTGATACATGATGAGGCGGGACCGCGTTTAAGAAGAGAGTGTAGGGAGATTATGAAGAGAGTGGGAAAGATAAAGACTGGAGAGAATATAGTGACAGAAGGATATTATTTACCGAGTAAAAAGGTAATACATACAGTGGGACCGATAGTAGTAGAAGATGAACCAACAACAGAGGATAGAAAGGAATTAGGTAAATGTTATATGAATTGTTTGGAGGAGTGTAAGAGGAGGGGGATAAGGGAGATAGGATTTTGTAATATATCAACGGGGGTATTTGGGTATCCGGAGAAGAAGGCATGTAAAGTGGCGATAGCAAAAGTGAAGAAGTGGGTAGAGAAGAATGAGGGGGTGATGGATAAGATTGTATTTGTATCTTATACAAGTACAAATGAAGAATTGTACAAAAAATATTGTAAAATGTATTTTTAAGTGATTTTTTTAAGTTCAATTTTTATTTTAAATGAATAAATAAAAAAAATTTATTTTTTGGTGGAGGACTTCTTTTTGGTAGTTGTTTTCTTTTTTGTAGTAGAAGTCTTCTTTTTGGTGGAAGTAGATTTACGAGAAGAGGTAGATGAAGAACGTTTACGAGTAGTCTTCTTTTTACCACCTTCACTCTGTGTTGATACAAATGGTATATTATCTATATTACAAACCATATCTTGAATATATGTTATTTTTGAAAAACGATTACCTTCTGTTAAAGTTGGTGCATGAGATTGAATAATATTTTTATTATATTGTGTAAAAAAAATATTTTCATTTTCTTTTGAAGTACTTAAGTTTATATTGTTGCTTCGATTAATTGGATTTTCAAAAATAGAATCTATTAATAAAGGTAAAATAATTTCTTTTATACGATTCGTTCTTGTTTGATTATTTATTTGAGTTTGAGAAAGTTCAAATAATTTTGGTGAATGCATTAATTTTTCATGAAGTGCTTTTAATTGTTTATATGAGAGAAAAGAAGTTTTTGAAGAACAATATTCAATATCTTTTAATTCAAACTCTAAATCATTAAAAGATATAAATATTCCTAAATTAACACCAACAGTATTAAACTTTTCATATATTGATACATTTCTTTTTCCACGTATAAAATGTAAACTTGAACAAGTACCTTTTGTTAAATAAAATTTAATTAAATTTTTTAAATTTTTAGTTAAATCTAAATTACTACATAAACTTGAATAATCATTACATGTAAAAGTATGAATATTCTTTTTGGTAGGTTGCATTCTTCTGGTTTTATTACCTCTTATTATACTCATTAATCCAGATGATGATTCTTTTAGAGATGGTGTATATTTACTATATAAATAACTGGGTACACTTTCTAAAGGTCTATTAAAAACATTATTCATCTTTCAATCTATATTGTCACATTCGATTTTTATTTTTTGTAAAATGAAAAAAATAAACGAGAAAAATGAATATAAAAAAATTCTTATAGAAGAGAATAGAAAGAAGAAAAGATGTTCACACGTTGTTTTTCATTTGGGAAGAATGTTTTCAATCAGACACGTCTGATAAGTTCACAGACGGAGTTTGTGAAGAATGTTTTAAAGAAGAATGGTATTCAGAATAAGAATGCGAAGGTATTTGTGAATCTTGGATATGATGAGATTCGTCGTCATGAGATTGAGAATGGAGAGGGTCAAGTATTAAAGAATGGAGTCTTTACAGTGGACACGGGAGAGTTTACAGGTCGTAGTCCGAAGGATAAGTATTTTGTGAAGAATGAAGGAGCGGAGAGTGCTCGTTTGATTGATTGGGGTAAGGTAAATCAACCTATGAAGAGTGAAGTATTTGATAATTTAGAGAAGAAGGTGAAAGATTATTATGGTAATCTTGATAAGATTTATATCTTTGATGGATATACTGCGTTTGGAGATGAGAAGACGAAGCGTAAGATTCGTTATATCACACATTATGCTTTCCAGCATCATTTTGTGAAGAATATGTTTTATTCACTACCAGATGGTACAGTAGAGAATGATGAACGCGAACCTGATTTTACAGTGATTAATGCCTCGAACTTAAAGAACAAGGATTGGAAGGAACAATCCTTAAATTCGGAGAATTTTGTGGGAATTAATTTGGAGAAGAAGATAGGATTGATTGGTGGTACATCTTACACGGGAGAGAATAAGAAATTAGCATTTACACTCTATAACTATTGGATGCCACTTGAGAAGAAGTTATCTTTACATTGTGGTGCGAGTGTAAATAGTAAGGATGAATCGATTCTCTTTTTAGGATTATCAGGTACAGGTAAGACATCACTTTCGACGATTGATGGAGTTAAGATTATTGGAGATGATGAACATATCTATTATGATAAGAAGGTAGTTAACTTGGAGAATGGAAATTATGCAAAAACGGCGAAGTTATCGAAGGAGAATGAACCGGTGATCTACAATGCGATTCGTGAGAATGCTTTATTGGAGAATATCATGGTGAGGGATGGGGAACCTGATTATAATGATATAAGTAAGACGGAGAATTCACGAGTATCATATCCGATGACGAATGTACCGGGTCGTATAGAGAGTGGAGTATATGGTAATGTGAAGAGGATGGTATTTTTAACTTGCGATGCATATTCGATTTTACCGAGAGTATCGATATTAAGTACGGAGGAGGCGATAAAATATTTTTTGATGGGATACACATCGAAACTGGCGGGAACGGAACGTGGTATTAAGGAACCGGTCCCGACATTCTCGGCGTGCTTTGGAGCGGCATTTATGGTACATCCTCCGAAGGTGTATGCGGAACTATTAAAAGAGGAGATAGAGAAGAATAATCTGAAGGTATATTTATTAAATACGGGATGGCATGGTGGTCCTGATTCACTTGGTGGAAAGAGAGTGGATATGAAGATCACATTAGAGATCACCCGAGCGATATATGATGGAGATATAGATGAAGCACCGACAGTAAAATTGGATACATTAGGTGGTTTAGTGGTACCGACGAAACTTCGTAGTTTAGATGAGAAGACATTAATCCCATGGAATAGTTGGAAGAGTCAAGAGTTATACCATGAGAAGTCGAAGGAGTTGATGAAGATGTTTGAGAATGAATACAAGAAGTATATGTAATGATTTTTTTTTAGTTTTTTTTAAATAAATAATATTCTAAATAAGTATTAGAATATGGAATCTCAACCAGTATCACCAATGAGTCCACAAATGAACATTGATATACAAAAAAAATATGTATTATCCATGAAGAATGTATTGAAAGAGAATATAGGTTATCAAATGGATAAAAGACCAAAAAAAGAATTTATAGAAGAGTGTACATCTTTATTTACTAAAATATTTTTGGAGAATGAGAATGGTATGTTTTTTGTGAATTATGTATATCAAAGAGTATCATTCGAATTAGATAATATGATGAATAAAAAAAATACAAATTTAAATGAGAATGAATTGGTTCACTTAGTATTTAAAGGAGGAACAAATATGTTTTTACTTAAAAATTTAATAGAACAGTATATAGAAAATAATGGAGGATTAGGTGAATTAAGTGAGGAGATGGATGAATTTAATCAATTAAAAGAATATGAAAATATGAAAAATATATTTAAGGTAAGTGATAGTGATTATACAATTTATATATTAACACAAAATTTAGAAAGATATTGTATTTTAAATGATATTGTTAAAAATAATTTAAGTTTAATATTAATGAATTTAAAATTAGATATTGAATCTTTTTTTCCTCCAAATATGAATGTTTTTTCTGAACCACCCTCGTCACCTGTCACAACACCACTTGTAGAATCACAAGTACCAACAAATAATCGTATTAATTATTTAATTTTAAAAAAGAGAAATGAATCTCAAAATGTATTATATTGGATTATCAAATATAATATCTTATTTAGGGTAATAAAAAAAAAGGATATTCAAAATGAAATGGAAAAACAGTCATTAAAACAATTATTTAATTCAATATATGAATGTATAATCCATCCAGAAGCGAATAAATATTCTCCTGTAATTTATGGTAAAATAGTATTAATATTAAATTTAATAAAAAATACTACTAAATTTACACAAATTTTTAATAAAATATATATGAATGAAAGAGTGGATGAATTAAAAAGAAAGGCATTTACAAATGATATAGATAATACTTTACAATTTTTCTATTTACATGCAGTTGAAGATTTACAAATAAAAAAAGAAAGATTATTGGGGAATTCTTTTATCACACCTGAAAAAATACAAAGATTTAAAGTTGAATTATGCAATTTATTTAATAAAATAAAAATAAATGAAGATAAACATGAAAGAATACAAAAAGAACGAGTAAAAAGTGAAAGAGAAGGAGAAGGAGAAGGTGAAAATGAAGGTATGAATAAAATTAGTAAAGAGAATCCATATTTGATAAATGAAACAGTAAAAATAGAAAATCCAGATTTAGAAAGATATTTACAAAATCGTCAATTTTTTTATGATATGAATAAACAAAAAAAAACAGTATTCGCTTATAAAATAGGAAGGGAAGTGACAATAAATGATATATTTATAGAACCTGCAAATGATTTTTTATTATTATCATCAAATCAATTAAATCCTCTTGGATATCATACGAATAATCACAAAAATGATTATCATTCATATTTTTCATTTAATAATAATATACATACGGAACATCCGATGGTTGGTTTTGATACACATTTTGATTTATATCGATTAAAAATAAATATTTTATTAAAAAATAGAGTTGTATCTGAAAATACGGTAGCATTGGATATGCAAACCAATAATTTATTATTTTCAACAAAACAATTTAATTCATTAATAAATTTAGAAGATGTTGAACCATCAGAAATTCAATATAAACCAATAAAAAGTATTAAATTAAATTCAGAGTTAGTAGATATATCAATACCTAGATATTATGATAATGTTTTAGTAAAATTGAGAAAAATATTTTATAATAATGAAGATGGTATCGAAGAATATTTTAATCATTTTTTTATGATAAGTTGTCCACAATTGGATATACAAAATATGTATATATATAATTTTCAATCAGTTTTAGATGATTTAAATTTTACATTATATGAAAAGATATTTTATGAACAATTATTTGAAAAAAAATTTAATAAAAGAATTATTCGACATATCTTTATGTTATATTTTACTAAAATCTTTTCATATTATTATGGGAATGAAGGAAAAAGGCAAGTTGAAGATGAAGAAGTTGGTATTATGAAACGTGAACATCATTCTTATTTTGTTGGTTTAAAAGAATATATAGAGAAGATACGAGAAAATTTAGATGATGCTATGAATAAGATAACTATTCGAAATCGAATGCATAATATGAATTTTGAATCATTCTTTGATATACCTGATGGATTCACGATTGAATTATTATTTTCAGTTCAATATTTAAAAACACAATATGGTAAAAAACCTTATACATTTTATAAAGTAGATCCTTTTTATCATGAGATAGAAGGATTTTTGAATCAAATAACAATCTATTATATTTTACTTTTAAATTATTATCAAACGAATGATAATCAAAATTTGAAAGAATTTTATAGTACTTATAATGAAATTTATAATATGTATAATACTGATTATATTATTATTAATAATAATTTTATAAATTTATTAGATATTTATATCAAAAATATAAGAATGATATATCGTTTTGTCTCTTTTTTGATAGAAAAAACGGATTCGAATATTTTAAAAAATGGTATTTTATATGGTGGTGTTAAACCGGCAATAAATACAACTAGAGGTCTTCAAAAATTTTATGAAATGATGCCATCAACACCAATCCGTAATAAATATAAAAAAAAAACTCCAAGGATAGAACCAGTAGGAATAAGGCATAAAAAGAGTGTTATTCATAAAAATAAAGATGAAATGAATGAAGAGAAAATAACATTATCTTTTCCATCTTTACCAGGTCAAACCCATATACAAACTTTAACAGAAAAATTAAAATCTGAATTCAATAGACCCAAAGTACAAAAAGTATTCTGGTCTTTATCTTCTTCCTTTATATCTTCCAATTTAGAATTTATTTTATATACGAATGTTCATTCTGAAAGAAATCAACTTCATTATAATAAGAATGAAGAGGATAAAATAGAAATGAGTAAAATGTCCACTTTTTATTTTCATGGATTCAATGAAGAAGATGAAGAAGAAGAAGTTGATGAAGAAGAAGAAGTTGATGAAGAAGAAGAAGTTGATGAAGA
>JACCDH010642102.1_pt1 | contig 23822 bp, 20 predicted proteins | sample 7442481 | NCBI WGS metagenome assembly JACCDH01 (sample SAMN15323433, study PRJNA562643) | freshwater metagenome | isolation source: river surface water | place: USA:Blue River Watershed | collected 2017-08-15
GGCAGCATCGGCCACACCAGCCACCGGAGCGGCGATGAGGCACGGATAGTTGATCAGGTACTTGCGCTCATCAGCATTGGCCGGGAAGCGGTTGCTGCTGGCCGAACCGACAACGCGGTTGGCATCAAGGCGCAGCGGCAGCGAACCGAAGAAGTTGTTGCGGTTCTGGTTGTAGTGGCCCGACACCGAGATGCAGTCGTCGCCCTTCAGCGGCAGGTAGACCTTGCCGTTGTACTGCTGCTTGTCGACCTTGCCGTAGTTGTTGAACGGGTTGTCGTTCTTGGCGCGGCTGGCCGAGAACCAGGCGCGCAGACCGCTGGCGGTCAGATCACCGGTTTCGATCTTGGCGAACATGCGGGTGAAGTCAAACTGACCGGCCGAGCCCGACAGCATGACGTTGAAATCACGGTCCGGACGCTTGGTGCGCAGGTTGACGGTACCGCCGGCGGCCGAAGCGGTCGGGCTGTCGACGTCGGTGGTGCCGAGGTTGACGTTGACCTGTTCGATCAGCTCGGGATCGATCTGCTGGTTCGAATAGATCGCATAGTTACCCGAATCGTTCAGCGGCACGCCGTCGAAGGTCAGGCTGACGCGGTCCGACGAGAAACCACGGATGTTGAGCGTGCCGCCCGACGAACCGTAGGCGTCGTTGTTCTGGAAGCTGACGCCCGGGATCTGGTTGATCGTGTCGAGGATGGTCTGCCCCGGGTTCTGACGCTCAATGTTTTCCTGGGTCAGGACGGCCTTGGCCTTGGCAGTGTCGGGGGCGGAAACGCCAGCGACAGCCTGGGTGCCCGTGCGGGTCCCGGTGACGATGATTTCCTTGTCGAAGTCGATCGAGCCGGTCGACTGGGCGAAGGCCGGAGCGCTCAGCGCGGCGACGCCGATGGCGAAGCTGCTGGCGGCGGTGGTCAGGGCGGAATTGATGCGCATGACGTAGGGATTCCCTGTTGTGGCAGACTTGAGAAACACGTGTCTTCAGGCCCCAGACGAATCGCCTGAGAGCCGGATGCGGACGCTCATAGCGCCGCAGTGCGGGCCTCTAAACAGGCGTGCATGACATGTCTGTGACTAGTTCCCGCCCATTTGGCGGCATCGGCACCGAATGCGGCAGATTATTACGCTCGTCTGGTCTTACACGTAACTTTCAATCGAAAAGGCGCCAAAACGCCCTGAAACTGCGGGTTTTACGTTGATCGCTTGCCGAACGATTGTTGCTGCACTGCGGCAAATGTGCAACGGTCCTCCGGAAGGGACAAGCATGAGCGGCACGCACCACCACGGCCCCGGGGTTCACCACCATCGGAGCCATGGCCATCATCACCATGATCACCAGGAACACACCCACCGGGTTGCCGGTTCGGGGCGCGCCTTTGGCATAGCCGTTGTGCTGAACGTCGGCTTCGTGCTGATCGAAGTCGCAGCCGGGGTGTGGAGCGGTTCGATGGCGCTGCTGGCCGACGCCGGACACAATCTCTCCGATGTCCTGGCGCTTTTGCTGGCCTGGGCAGCTAGCATATTGGCCTCCCGTCCCGCACGGGCCGGCTATACCTATGGCTTCAAAAGCTCCTCGATCCTTGCGGCGATTGCCAATGCGGCGCTGCTGTGGGTGGCGCTGGGTGCGATCCTGTTTGAAACGATCCATCGCTTCTTCAATCCCGCGCCCATTGAAGGCGGGGTGATGATCGGCGTCGCTGCGGCCGGAATTGCGATCAATGCGCTGTCTGCCGCGCTTTTCGCGAGCGGGCAAAAGGAAGACCTGAACCTGCACGCCGCCTTCGTCCACCTCTTGGCTGATGCAGCGGTTTCCGCCGGCGTCGTGATCGCCGGCGTGGCCATCTGGCTGACCGGCAAGGCCTGGATTGATCCGCTGACCAGTCTGCTGATCACCCTGGCGATTGGCTGGGGCAGCTGGGGCCTGCTCAAGAATGCGGTGCGGATGGGGCTCCATGCCGTGCCGCCCGGGATCGATCCGGATGAAGTCCAGCGCTGGCTGATGGCCCGTCCGGGCGTATCGACTGTCCACGATCTCCACATCTGGCCAATGAGCACAACCGAGACCGCGCTGACCGCGCATGTCGAAATGCCGGGCGGCCATCCTGGCGATGCCGTGCTCCACAGGCTGTCGGAGGAGTTGGCCCATCATTTCGGGATCGATCATTCGACCATCCAGATCGAACTGGGCGGCGAACCCTGCAGCCTTGCAGGCCACGGCGGCCATCACCATTAAGGGTGGCACCACCGTTTTTCGGGAAAGGATTGAGAATGCGCGTTTCACCCTGGTTTGGCGCAATTGTCGCCGTGGCTATTGCCGGCAGCGCCGCTGCGCAGGAAGATCCCAAAACCCTGTTCCAGGGGCGCTATGACGCGTTCCGCAGCGCAATGGCGGCGCAGGACCAGGCTGCCGTCGGCGCCATCCTTGCCCCCGGTTACACCATGACCGACATCCAGGGCGAAGTTCGCGATGCAGCAGCACTGGCGCAGATGATGCAGCGCATGCCGGCCGCCATGGGCCGCGATGCCAAGACCACCGTGCTTGAAGCATCGGTTACCGGTTCCACTGCCGCCGTGAAGCAGCAGCTCAGCGCCAAGGCTACCCGCCCTGGCCCCGACGGCAACGAAATGACCATGGAGTTCGAGGTGACCTCGAACGATACCTGGGTAAAGAACGGCGATGCCTGGCAGCTCAAGGCCAGCATTCAGAAGGACGTCGTCGTCAAGCGCGACGGCGAAGTCTTCTTCAAGCAGTCAAACTGAGCTTGCCGGATAGAGGCGGCCTCAGGCCGCCTCTTCCTTGGCCTTGAGCACCCGCACGGGTTCCTTGCGGCCTTCCACCACATCCTTGTCGACCACGACTTCGGCGATTTCCGCCTCGCTCGGAATGTCGAACATGGTGTCGAGCAGCAGCCCTTCGACGATTGAGCGCAGCCCGCGCGCGCCGGTCTTGCGTTCGATCGCGCGCTTGGCGATCGCTTCCAGCGCATCGTCAGTGAAGGTCAGGGTCACGTCTTCCAGCTCGAACAACTTGGAATACTGCTTGATCAGCGCATTCTTGGGCTCGCGCAGGATCTTGACCAGCGCCTCGACATCAAGGTCTTCCAGCGTTGCGATCACCGGCAGACGGCCGACGAATTCGGGGATCAGCCCGAACTTGAGAAGATCTTCCGGCTCGGCCTTCTGGAGCAGTTCGCCAACCTTGCGCTTGTCCGGATCGGCAACGTGGGCACCAAAGCCGATCGAACGCTTCTGCAAGCGGTCGGCAATGATCTTTTCGAGGCCGGCAAAGGCCCCGCCACAGATGAACAGGATGTTGGTCGTGTCGACCTGCAGGAATTCCTGCTGCGGATGCTTGCGCCCGCCCTGCGGCGGAACGGAGGCCGTGGTACCTTCCATCAGCTTAAGCAGCGCCTGCTGCACGCCTTCACCCGAAACGTCCCGGGTGATCGAGGGATTCTCCGCCTTGCGGCTGATCTTGTCGATTTCGTCGATGTAGACGATCCCGTGCTGGGCTTTTTCGACATTATAGTCGCTGGCCTGGAGCAGCTTGAGGATGATGTTCTCCACATCCTCACCCACGTAGCCGGCTTCGGTCAGCGTGGTGGCATCGGCCATGGTGAAGGGCACGTCGAAGGTCTTGGCCAGGGTCTGGGCCAGCAGGGTCTTGCCCGAACCGGTCGGACCGACCAGCAGGATGTTCGACTTTGAAAGCTCGACTTCGCCGCCCTTGCCGCTGTGCTTCAGGCGCTTGTAGTGGTTGTGGACGGCAACCGAGAGCACGCGCTTGGCGCGGTCCTGGCCGATCACATAGTCATTCAGCGTCTCGAAGATATCCTTCGGGCTGGGAACACCGCCGTCCTTCTTGCCGGCGATGCCGGCCTTGGTTTCTTCGCGGATGATGTCGTTGCACAGCTCAACGCATTCATCGCAGATGAAAACGGTTGGCCCAGCAATCAGCTTGCGCACCTCATGCTGCGACTTACCGCAGAAGCTGCAGTAGAGGGTGCTTTTCGCGTCGGATCCGCTCAATTTCGTCATGCCTATTCCTGTTTCCCGCATGGGCGGGACTCGCCCAATCCTAACCGGGCGAATGCATTAATCAATCCTGGCGCTTAGCACGGGGGTGCTTGCCCCATGCTGAAGCGGCAAGGTTAGCAAAGCCTTGGCGGCTTACTCCGGCGCGCCGCCCGAACCGCTTGCATCTGAATCGGTGTTGGGACGGCTTTCAAAAACCTTGTCGACCAGGCCAAAGGCCAGCGCCTCGTCGGCTTCCAGCCACGTGTCACGGTCCAACGCCTTCTCGATCTCTTCAACGCTCTTGCCAGTGTACTTGGCGTAATGCGTGTTCATCCGCTGGCGCAGGCGCAAAATTTCGCGGGCCTGAATCTCGATATCGCTGGCCATGCCGCGGGCACCGCCCGAAGGCTGGTGGATCATCACGCGGGCATTCGGCAGGGCGATGCGCATCCCCGGCTCACCAGCGGCAAGCAGGAACGAACCCATCGAGCAGGCCTGGCCGATGCAGACGGTCGACACGCGCGGGCGAATGTACTGCATGGTATCATGGATCGCGAGCCCGGCCGTCACCACGCCGCCCGGCGAATTGATGTACATCGAGATATCCTTCGACGGATTCTCGCTTTCCAGGAACAGCAGCTGGGCGACGATAACCGAGGCCATGTGGTCCTCAACTTCGCCGGTCACGAAAATGATCCGCTCGCGCAACAGGCGCGAATAGATGTCAAAGCTGCGTTCGCCGCGGCTCGACTGTTCGACAACGACGGGAATCAGCGCGCCGGTAACCGGATCGTAGTTGAATTTGCCCTGGGCGCCGGGCTGATTGAACAGGTCGAGCATGGAATTCCTCATGTGAATGGTTGCGGCCTATGTCGTCGCTGGCCGCACGATGTTCAAGGGCGTTAACCGATTGATGTTTTCCCCGGCCAGACCATAACGTCGCGACCAGTTAATTCTGACAGCCTGGAGTTGATGAATGTTGCGCCTCGCATCCGTTATTGCCCCACGGTCACGCCTGCTGCTGCTGGCAACCGCGCTGACCGCTACCGCCACTCCGGCGTTTGCAGAAAGTCCAGCCCAACGCGCGGCTGAGGCAAAGGCTTATCTGGCCACCATTGCCCGGCTGGACGATTCCGACAAGGGGCCGCAGCTCAACGCCGTGCTCGTTGCCAATCCGGCGGCACCGGCGGAAGCCGCCCGGCTGGCCGGCTTTGGACCGCTCGATGGCCGGACCCTGCTGATCAAGGACAATATCGAAACGCGCGAATGGCCGACAACGGCCGGTTCGCTGGCGCTGGCCGCCAACCGTACGAACCGCGATGCGCCGCTGGTGGCGCGGCTGCGCGCGGCAGGCGGCGTGGTACTGGGCAAGACCAACCTTAGCGAATGGGCCAATATCCGGCACTCTCCCAGCACTTCGGGCTGGAGCGGCGTGGGTGGGCTGACCCGCAACCCGCACGCCATTGACCGCAATTCCTGCGGATCCTCCTCTGGCAGCGGCGCAGCCATTGCGGCTGGCATGGCCTGGGCCGCCATCGGCACCGAGACCGATGGCTCAATCACCTGCCCGGCCAGTGTCAACGGGATCGTCGGCTTCAAGCCGACCGTGGGCCTGGTCAGCCGCACCCATGTGGTGCCCATCAGCGCCAGCCAGGATACGGCCGGCCCGATGACGCGAACCGTTGCCGATGCGGCGCTGGTACTTAGCGCCATGGCCGGCAGCGACCCGGCCGATGTCGCCACCGCTGAAGCCGATGCCAGGCGGACCGACTTTACCCAGGGCCTGGCCACGGCTTCGCTCAAGGGCATGCGGATCGGCGTCCTCACCCGTGCAATTGGCAACCATCCGGGCGTAAGCAAGGTCTTTGCCCAGGCCGTTGCCGATCTCAAGGCCGCAGGCGCAGAGATCGTCGCGATCGATTTCCAGCCCGATGGCTCGATGTACCGCGATGAAAGCTTCGTGCTGCGTTATGAACTGCGCCGCGATCTGAACGCCTATCTGAAGACCTTGCCCGGCACCGGCCTGCCGCGCAGCCTGGCCGAGGTGATCGAGTTCAACCGGGCCAACGCCGAGAAGGAACTGCGCTGGTTCGGCCAGGACACCTTCATCGCCGCCGACAAGATCACAGATGCCGAGGCCCATGCCAAGGCGCGGGCCAATTCGCAGAAGCTGGCGGGCGAACTGGGGATCGACAAGTTGCTGGCCGATAACAACGTGGCCTTGCTGATCGCGCCAACCGGAGGGCCAGCCTGGTCGACCGATTTGGTCACCGGCGATCGCTTCCTGGGGATCGGTGCCGGTAGCCTTGCCGCGATCGCCGGCTATCCGCACCTCACCATCCCGATGGGCGCAGTGGAAGGGCTGCCGGTCGGCCTCTCGATGATGGGCGCCAAGTGGCAGGACCACGCCGTGCTCAAAGCCGGCGCAGCCTATGAACGGGCGCGGACTGCCGCCCTGCCCGAACCGCGCTTCAAGCGTTGGGGGGAGTGACGCTCTAAATGATTGCAATCCTTTATAAACTATAGCAGGGATCGCCCCGTGAAGCAGAGCCGTTCCTCAGACACCCGCAAACGCATCGTCAGCGCGGCGCGTGAGCTGTTCCAGTCAAAGGGCTTTGACGGAACGTCGGTGGCAGAAATCTGCCGCAAGGCGGGGGTTTCCAACGGCGCCCTGTTTCATCAGTTTCCCACCAAGGAAGCGCTCGGATTTGCCGTTTACTCGCTGGTGCGCGCTGAATTCTGGAACCAGATCATTGTTGCGATGACTGCGCACGCGGATCCGCTTGACGGGGTTGAGGCCGCCGTGCGCGCAGCCTTTGCTTTCCAGCAGGATGATCCCGGCGGCTCCGCCTTCATGTTCGACGTTTCCGGGTCCCAGTGGATCGAGGGCTTTGCCACCGATGCGCAGGAGGTTCGCGACGCAGTCAGCGAACGCGGTCAGGCCTGGGCCAAGCCGCATATCGACGCTGGACGCCTGCCGCCGGTTGAAGCCGATGTCTTCGTCGCCTTGGCCTCTGGTGCACCGCAATGGCTGGCGCGAATGAGCCGGATCGGGATGATGTCCACCCCGCTAGAGGAAATCGCGGAACGGCTGCCGGCATACGTCCGCCGGGCCTTTACCCCGCAATAGCGCAAAACAAACGGGGCGGTCGCCACGTGGCGCCGCCCCGCTGGGTTTGGGATTGGATCTCGCTTACTTCTTGGCAGGAGCCTTCTTGGCGGCCGGCTTCTTTTCGGCCTTTTCGGCCTTCGGAGCGGCTTCCTTCTTGGCTGGCTTTTCAGCCTTGGCTTCCTTGGCCGGCTTTTCCTCAGCCTTGGCGGCCTTCTTCGGCGCGGCCTTCTTGGCAGGCTTGGCAGCCGGCTCAGCAGTTTCTTCGGCTTCGATCGCGGCCTGCAGCTCTTCGCGGCTGACCTTGCGCTCGGTCACTTCGGCCTTGTCGAACAGGAAGTCGACCACCTTGTCCTCGAACAGCGGCGCGCGCAGCTGGGCCGCGGCGAGCGGATCCTGGCTGATGTATTCGGCAAAGCGCTGACGGTCTTCCGGGCGATACTGCTGCGCAGCCTGAGCCACCAGCATCTGCATTTCCTGGCTGCTGACTTCAACGCCGTTGGTCTGGCCGATTTCCGACAGCAGCAGGCCAAGGCGCACGCGACGCACGGCGATGCCGCGGTAATCTTCCTTTTCGGCTTCGATCTCGGCCATGGCAGCAGCGGGATCTTCCTCGTTCTGCGCTTCCTGCTGCAGCTGGGCCCAGATCTGGCCGAATTCAGCCTCAACCATGCTCGGCGGCACGTCGAAATCATGGCCGGCGGCAAGCTGATCGAGCAGCGCGCGCTTCATCTGGGTGCGGGTCAGGCCAGCCAGTTCCTGTTCGATCTGGCCGCGCAGCAGACCCTTGAGCTGCTCCAGGCTTTCCAGACCAAGGTTCTTGGCGAACTCGTCGTCGATCTTGGTTTCGCCAGCCACCTTCACCGCCTTGACGGTGATGTCGAACTGGGCGTCCTTGCCCTTCAGGTTCTCAGCCGGATAGTCGGCCGGGAAGGTCACGGTGATGGTCTTCTCGTCGCCAACCTTGGCCCCAACCAGCTGTTCTTCGAAGCCCGGGATGAACCGGCCAGAGCCGATTTCCAGCGCAGCGTCTTCAGCCTTGCCGCCTTCGAACTCAACGCCGTCAAGCTTGCCGACGAAATCGATGATCAGCTGATCGCCGGTTTCGGCCTTCTTGCCCTTCTTGGCATCGGTGAAGCTCTTCGCGCCCGAGGCGAGGCGGCCGACCTGCTCGTCCACTTCGGCTTCGGCCACTTCGACCACCAGCTTTTCAAGCGAAAGGCCTTCGAACGACGGGACAGTGATTGCCGGCAGCACTTCAACCGCGACCGACAGTTCGGCGTCCTTGCCTTCCTCATAGCCTTCGCCCAGCGAGACTTCCGGCTGCATGGCCGGGCGCAGCTTGTGATCAGCCAGCAGCTTGTCCATCGCTTCGCGAACGGTGGTGTTCAGTGCTTCCTGATGAAGCGCGGGGCCGTGCATCTTACGGACCAGGTTCGCTGGCACCTTGCCGGGACGGAAGCCGGGCATGCGCACCTGCGGGGTGATCTTGGCAACTTCGCCATCGATCTTCGCGGCGATATCCTTTGCGGGGATCTTCACCGTGTAAGCGCGCTTCAAACCTTCGTTGGTGGTCTCGACAATCTGCATGACAAAAGAAGCCTTCTCAAACACCTTGGCCGTATCGGCGCTGCTGCAGGGCGGAAACTGGTGCGGGCGAAGGGACTCGAACCCCCACATCTTGCGATACTGGTACCTAAAACCAGCGCGTCTACCAATTCCGCCACGCCCGCATGCCGACGAAGCCCAATCCCTTGGCCAATCGATTTGGCCAGAATCAAGCGCTGGCCCTTAGTGGCCCCCGCCGGAAAGGGCAAGCGCGCTAGCGCGCGAAAACGGCGACCAGCCGGGCGAACCACCCTGACCCGACCCTGCGATCTGCCTGCGGCGCCACCGGAACCGGGCAATCGAGACAAAGCGCCTGGGCGCCGCGCGCTTCGAACAGGCGGCCCAGATCGCCCAGCAGGCGGTCAAGGCTGGCTTGCTGGCGCGTGGCGACCAGACCGGTCAGGTCCATGCCCGCCGCCGGTTCGCCGGCCTCGTCATCCCCGCGCCACTGCTCGATCAGCGAGGCATAGGGATCCTGTTCATCGCCATACCAGGCCGCGTGCCAATCCTGGCCCAGCTTGGCCCGCTGAGCAGCATCTGCCAGCGCGGCATCGATCCCGCCAAACTGGTCAACCAGCCCCTTCTGCCGCGCAGTACCGCCGTCCCAGACGCGGCCCTCGGCAAAGGCCTCCACCTCTTCGGGGGTCTTCTTGCGCGAGGCACCGACCAGACCAACAAACCGCCGGTAGCCGCTTTCGATATTGGCCTGGAGCATCTCCTTCACCTCTGGGGTCAGGCCAGTCAGGATATCGGGCTGCCCGGACAGCGGCGTGCTGCGAACGCCGTCGGCCTTCACGCCATAATCGGCCAGGGCGCGCTCAAAACTGGGGATCATGGCGAAGATGCCGATCGAACCGGTAATGGTGCCCGGTTCGGCAAAGATCTTGTCCGCCGGGGTCGAGACCCAGTACCCGCCGCTCGCCGCAAGGTTGGCCATCGAGACCACGACCGGGCGCGGACCGGTTTCCTTCGTGCCGGCCTTGAACCGTTCCAGCGCGGTGCGGATTTCTTCGGATGCCATGACCGACCCGCCGGGCGAATCGACCCGCAGGACCAGCGCCTTGGCGCCTTCACTGTTGGCCTTGTCGATCAGCTTGGAAATTCGTGTGCCGCCGGCCTTGCCGGGGCCCGCCTTGCCATCAACGATCTCTCCCGCAACGGTCACTACCGCCACGGCTGCGCCATCGCTTTTTGCCGGATGGGCCGCCAGCAGCGTATCCATCGCGGTGTGGGCGAAGCTGCCCGGCGTATCGTCAGCCGGATCTTCACCGACAAGCGCACGCAGACGTTCCTTGTACTGGGTATGCGAGCCAAGACGGTCTACCAGCCCCGCGGCCAGCGCCGCCTTGGCCGCATCGCCGCCGCTGGCCTTGATCCAGCCGACCGGATCGCCTGTCACCCGGGCAAGGTCGGCCTTGGGGCGGGCAGCCTTGACGTGCGCCTGCCAATCTTCCCACATCGCCGCAACCAGCGCATTGCGGGCTTCCTTTGAAGCGGGCGACGCCTGGTTCTGGGTAAAGGGCTCAACGAAGTCCTTATAGGTGCCAACCTTGAAGACATGCGCGGTCACCTTGTAGCGGGCCAGGGCCTCGCCATAATAGAGCCGCATCCCGCCGGGCCCCATCACGAAAGCCCCGCCAAGGGGATCAACCCAGACCTCGCTGGCATGGGCGGCCAGCAACAGGCCATCATCAGCATAGGCATGGGCAAAGGCGATCACCGGCTTGCCCGCCTTGCGCACCTTGTCGAGCGCTTCCCCGACATCCTGCAAGGTTACCTGACCACCCCCGGTGAAGCTGGAAAGATCAAGTGCAACTGCCTTGATCCGATCATCCTGAACCGCCGCATCGACCGCGGCGATAACATCGCGGGCCCGGTGTTCCTTGACCGGACTGTCGCTGGACATCAGCAGATCGAACGGATCGACCTTGGCCGGTTCCTCCACAATCGCGCCATCAAGCTTCAGCAGCAAGGCCCCTTCGCGCACCTGGCCGGGCGATGGCCGCGCGGTGAGCAATCCGTAAAGCGCCATAAAGAACAGCAGCAACAGCAGCAGGACCAGGGCATCCTTGATGCCAACCAGCAGGGTCCAGACTTTGCGTGCGAATATCATGCTGCGATTCCCGGAAAAATATCGTCCGCAGTGAATAGGCCGCCCCTCTGCGAAAGGCGAGTCCCGCGTCGATCAAGGGGCCATGGCGGGCGATGGATGTTGCGGCGGCGCCGTGCCGGTGACGGCGATCGCCTGGCGCGCTCTTATCCACCTTGCCGCATTGGCCGGGGCGGTCTAAGGCACCGTCTTCAATGACATCGGCAAATTCTTCAGCTGCGGGCCGCTATCCGGCAGGCTCCGCCGCCTTCCCGCACCGCAGCCTCACCGGCCTGGCGGGCCTGGCCCCATGGGAAATCCTGTTCCTGCTCGACGAAGCGGAACAATGGGTCGAACTCAACCGCCAGCCCAAGAAGCGCGCAGACCGGCTGGCCGGGCTGACCATCATCAACGCCTTCTTCGAAAACAGCACCAGGACCCTGCTGTCGTTTGAAATCGCCGGCAAGCGGCTGGGGGCCGACGTGGTCAACATGCACGCCGCCCAGTCGAGCGTGAAGAAAGGCGAAACGCTGATCGACACGGCGATGACGCTCAACGCGATGCGTGCCGATGCAATCGTGATTCGCCATGCCAGTTCCGGCGCGGTCCGTCTGATTGCGGACAAGGTCGATTGTCCGGTGCTCAATGCCGGGGACGGCCAGCACGAACACCCCACTCAGGGTCTGCTCGATGCACTGACGATCCGCCGCGCTAAAGGCGATTTCGGCAAGCTGACCGTAACGATCTGCGGCGATATCCTGCACAGCCGGGTCGCGCGCTCAAACATCCATTGCCTGACCACGCTGGGCGCCGACGTGCGCGTCTGCGCGCCGCCGGCCCTGATGCCGGCCGGGATCGAGGCGATGAAGGTTACCCCATTCAGCGATTTCGATGCCGCGCTGGACGGCGCCGACGTGGTGATGATGCTGCGGCTGCAGCAGGAACGGATGAGCGGCCAGTTCATCCCCTCTCCGCGCGAATATCGCCACCTTTATGGCCTGACGCTGGAGCGACTGGCCAAGGCCAAGCCCGATGCGCTGGTCATGCACCCCGGCCCGATGAACCGCGGGATTGAGATCGACAGTAGCGTTGCCGACCTTGCCGGGCGCTCGGCTATTACCACGCAGGTGGAAATGGGTGTGGCGATCCGCATGGCCTGCCTTGACGTGCTGACACGGCGATCCCGCGGCGTGGAGGGCTGGGCATGAAGGACCTGACCCCCGTAACCCTGATTAACGGCCGCCTGTCTTGCCCAGTGGCGAGCCCCGGATGGGTGCCTTGCGCTGCGCCGATGGCCGGATCGCCGCATTGGGCGAAGTTGCACCGCAGCACGGCGACCGCGTGATTGACGCCAAGGGCGCGCTGATCGCCCCCGGCCTGATCGATCTGGGCGTCTTCGCAATCGACAAGCCGGCCTTCCATTTTGGCGGGATCACCCGCGCCGCGCTGATGCCGGACCAGGGCGTGGTGCTCGACAAGCGATCAGCGGTGCGGTTCTCCGCGCAGTCGGGCAAGCCTGACCTGTGGGTCCACCCGCTTGCCGCCGCGACCAAGGACCTGGCCGGGACCGAACTTGCCGAACTGGCGCTGATGCGCGATGCCGGGGCCAAGGCGGTCAGCACCGGGCGCCGCTGGATCGGCGATAGCGGGGTGATGCACCGCCTGCTGTCCTACTGCGCCATGCTGGGCCTGGTTGTTGTGGCTCATGCCGAAGATGCCGGGCTGACCGGCTCGGCCGTTGCCACGGCGGGCGAAATGGCAACCCGGCTGGGCCTGCCCTCGGCCCCGGCCGAAGCCGAAGCTCTGGCCGTGGCCCGCGACATTGCCCTGGCTGAACTGACCGGCGCACGGCTCCACTTCCGGCAAGTGACCACGGCTGCCGCGCTGAACCTGGTTCGTGCCGCCAAGGCGCGCGGCGTGGCTGTGACTGCCGGGGTCACCCCTGCCCATGCGCTGCTCTCCGACGTTGCAGTCGGCGATTTCCGCACCTTCACCCGCCTCTCACCGCCGCTCCGCGCTGAAACCGACCGCCAGGCGGTATTGGCGGCGCTGGCCGACGGGACAATCGATGTGATTTCGTCGGGCCACGATCCGCGCGGGCCGGAAGACAAACGCCTGCCCTTCGCCGATGCCGAACCTGGCATGGCCGGGGCCGAAACCCTGCTGCCGCTAACGCTTGGCCTGGTACGGGACGGGGTGATCGATACGGCGCGGGCATTTGCCTTGCTGGCCAGCAACCCGGCCGCCTTGCTGGGTGTCAACGCGGGCCTGCTGGCGGTGGGCGCAGAAGCAGACATCGCCGTGATCGATCCCGACAAGCCGTGGATTGTCGATTCCGACAAGATGGCCGCCGCTGCCGGCAACACACCATTTGACAAGCAAGGCGTGCAAGGGCGCGCGCTGATGCTGCTCAAGGGCGGCGCGGTGATCGCGCCTTAGGACATGCACAAGGGGCCCCTTCCCGCCGCCGCGGAGAGGAGCCCCTCGATGAATCGGCGGGTGCTGCCTAACGCTTGCGCGCCAGAGCCGGGGCAACCGGAGCCGCCTTTGGCGCAATGGCCGGGGCCTTGGCGTGGGCCATCTGCGTGACTGCCGAAGCCTTGATCCCCGGCGCAGCGGTGCGGGCCGCATAGGCAAAGCAGGCCATGCCGCGCGCCTTGACCGTACCGCAGATGCTGGCGGCACCTTGGCGACCATTGATGCCCGCCGCGGCGACGCGGAAATAGGTCTTGCCGCGAACCTTGGCCTGGCTGATCGTCATCCGGTAATTGCGCAGTTCCGGGTTCTTGGCGGCATAAATGCCCCAGGCTCGGCGTGCGCCCTGCTGGGTAAAGAAGCTACCCAGCTGGATCAGATGCGTGCCGGGCACCTTGGTGGGTGCCGAAACCGAATAGGCTACGCGGCGCGGTGCCGTTCCGCGCAGCGGCGCCGCAGCTGCAGCGCGCGGGGCGCGGAATTGCTGAACCGGGATCGGCTGGACCACTGGCTGCGAAATGAAGGACACACCCGCGGTGTTTGCCGCGCGGGCGGACGCCGGCATGGTGGCCGGTTCGGCAAAGGCCGAGGCAAAGCGGTTACCGGCCGGGCTGCGCTTTGCGACCGGGGCCATGACCGGGGTATAGCTGGCCAGTGCGGCCGCCGGTTCCGGAGCGGCGAGCGGGGGCAGTTCTGCCGCCGGAGCCGCCGCAGCCATTTGCGGTGCTGCCTCAACCGCCGCGGACTGGGCGGCAAGCTGCTCGGTCTCGGGGTTCGAATTCAGCGCCAGCCGCGCCGGCTGGCCCGGATCGCTGCGCACCGGCGTGTTGAGCAGGCCGGCGACCCGCAGGTGATAATCCTCCGGGCGGGTCTTGGCGGCCCAGTCGCTGATCCGGGCATCGATCTGATCGGCCGGAACGTCCTGGCTCATCATGATCCGGGCTTCGCGCCAGCGCCCGTCAAGCGCATAGGCATAGGCCAGGTTCTGCCGCAGCTTTGGCGTATTCTCACCATTGCGTAGCGCATCAGCCAGCACGGCACTGCCGCGCGTCGGTTCGCCAGCAAGCGCCAGGGCCAGGCCAAGGTCTGCCGCCGGGATCGAATCGCGCCAGTCTTCCAGGATCGTCACCGCATCGCGATTGCGGCCTCCGGCAGCATAGGCCAGGGCGAGGCCAAGCGCAGTCTTGCTGCTGTTGTCGCCAAGCTTCATCGCGTCGTCAAAGGTCATCGCCGCCGAATCGAAGCGCCCGGCCTTGAGATAGGCATGTGCCAGCAGGGCGCGATAGGAGGGCTCGCGCGGGCTGGCAGCCACGACCGCTTCGGCCAACTGGATTGCCTTGTCGACCTGCCCGCTTGCCAGCGCCGCCTTCGCGGCGGCAGCGGTCTTGTCGGGGGTCGGCTTGGCAACGACGTTGCCGCCAAAGCCGGTGCCGGCGATGACCGCCAGGGCAATGGCCCCAGTCACGCCGAGCGGCAACAGCTTGGTGCGGATGATGCGGGTGGGCATGGGAAGTCTCCCCTCTTCCAGGATCAGTTGGTACGCCGCGCAACCTGCGCGGCCAGTGCGGCAACATCGGGCAATTCATCGAGCAGCCGGTCCAGTGCATCGGTCACCAGCTGCTGCGCGCTGCGGTTGGACAAGGCGCAAGCCAGCCGCAGCTTCAGGTGGCGTTCGGCATCGACGCGCAGCGTGAAAGCGGCGCGGCGGCCATCCGCCAGGGCCGAGCGACGGCGCACCGATACGCGGCTGGCGGCTTCGGCCTGCTGGCGGACCACTTCCGGCACCGGCACGTGGACCGGGGCCAGCGCTTCGGGAGCGATCGAGACGACTTCGGCGCTGTGCGGTGCGGCCGGTTCGGCAAGATCATCGCCCATGTCATTCCACCCAAGATCATCCAGCTGCCGGGCCAGCGCATCACCGGCAATCGGCCCAAGCTGCGGGCGCATTGCCGGTCGTGCGCCGCCCTTGCGGGCCAGCAAGGTGGGGGAAAGCGATGCGAAGGTCTTGGGTTCGGTCATGTCCCGCTCCCTCCGCTCAAGAACCAGCGACGCGGCGACCAAAGCCGCCGGCCGGGCGCGGCGCACCCGGCAGCATTGCGGCTGCAGTCGGTGCTGCAAACACCGTGCGGCGGAAGTTCTTTTCCAGGCGATCCGAAATGTAGTTCCACAGCGCAACCACTTCCTGGGCGGAGCGACCGTTGGGTTCGACTTCCATCACGGTGCGGCCATCGATCATCGATGCGGCAAAATCGGTCCGGTGATGCAGCGTGACCGGGGCCACGGTGCCATGCTGCGACAGGGCAACGGCGGCTTCCGAGGTGATCTTGGCCTTGGGCGTGGCCGCGTTGACCACGAAGATCAGCGGCTTTCCAGCGCGCTCGCACAGGTCCACAGTGGCGCCAACGGCGCGCAGATCGTGCGGGCTGGGCCGAGTCGGCACGACAATCAGCTCCGCCACCGAAATGACCGACTGGATCGCCATGGTAATTGCCGGGGGCGTATCGATCACGGCCAGCTTGAAGCCCTGCTGGCGCAGGACCGCCAGATCGCTCGCCAGGCGAGCGACGGTAGTCTGAGCGAAGGCAGGATATTCATCCTCGCGTTCGTTCCACCAGTCGGCCAGCGAACCCTGCGGGTCGATGTCGATCAGCACGACCGGTCCAGCGCCGGCGCGCTGGGCCTGGACGGCGAGGTGTCCGGACAAGGTGGTCTTGCCGGATCCGCCCTTCTGCGATGCCAATGCCAGTACGCGCAAAGCCTATACCCCCTGCGAATTGCCAATTCGGTCAAGCTGACCTGAACCGGTGGGATCGCAGAACGCTCCTAATATACGGTTAATGCGTATGACCCCCACCAGGCCCATCCCAAGGCGGGTTTCGACATAAATCCTTTGCTAACCGATAGTTTACTATGCAAGTTTAGTCTCAGGCGTCTCGGAACGCGGGGGTTCGGGCCGGCAAATGGCCCCCTTCCGTTTAACTCCGCGGCGAAGTCGGGAAGTCAAAATGGGTCACAAGCTTTTTTACCGCCTCCTCGGGGGCGCTGCACTTGTCATGGCGTCTCCAGCCTTGGCCGATAGCCGCGCGGGCATTGATGCCTGGTCCCGCGGCGATTTTGCCACGGCGATACAGCTGTGGCAGATTGATTCGGCAAAGGGGGATGCCGATGCAATGTTCAACCTCGGCCAGGCCTATAAGCTGGGCAAGGGCGTGAAACAGGACCTGGCCCAGGCCGAAGCGCTGTTCGGGCGCGCCGCGGCGCAGGGCCACATCCAGGCGAGTGACAATTACGGCCTGTTGCTGTTCCAGCGCGGCCAGCGAACCCAGGCCCTGCCATTCCTGCGGGCAGCAGCGGATCGGGGCGATCCGCGGGCGCAGTATCTGATCGGGATCGGTCACTTCAACGGCGATATCGTCAGCAAGGATTGGGTCCGGGCCTATGCCTTGGTCAGCCTTGCCCAGCAGGCCGGCCTGCCGCAGGCAACAACCGCGCTTGCCCAGATGGACCAGCACGTGCCGATGGTCCAGCGCCAGCAGGCCGTGGCTCTGGCAGACGAACTGCGCAGCCAGGCGGATGCCACCCGCGCCCGCCAGCTCGCCGCCGCCGATCTGGGCTCAACCGTGCCGAGCGTCCCCGCCCCGATCACCAGCGTTGCCATGCGCACGGTCAGCCCGGCCCAGGCCAGCAATGCCGTTGGCGCCGCGAGCCAGGCCGTTGAGCAAAGCCCGGCGACGGCTGGGGCTGACTATGCTCGCCCGGTCGAAGCACGTCCGGTCAAGGTCTGGCAAGGCCTGCCGCCGACCATGCCCGCACCTGCCACGGCGGCGGTCGCGACTGCGCCTCAGGCCGCTGCCCGCGCGATGTCCCCAGCCGGCCTGACCGGCCCGTGGCGCGTACAGCTTGGTGCCTTTGGGCAACCCGGCAATGCCGATGCGCTGTGGAGCCGGCTGCATAGCCGCCCCGAACTTGCCGGCCGGCCGCGCCTGAATGTCAGGGCCGGCGCGGTGACCAAGCTGCAGGCTGGCGGGTTTGCCAGCCAAGCTGCCGCCCAGGCCGCCTGCAACCGGCTAAACGCCAGCGGCCAGACCTGCATCGCGGTGCGAAACTGAGATGAGCGACCAGGCGGCGCCCGATCGGATCGCCGCGCTGGACCTGGTGCGCGGCATTGCCGTGCTCGGCATCCTGACCATCAATATCGCCGGCTTTGCCGGGGGCGCATCAGCCGTGCTCAGTCCCGACCTGCTCGCCCCGGCGACAATGCTGGACAAGCTGGCGTTCGCAATCGGCCTGGTCCTGTTCGAAGGCAAGATGCGCGGGTTGTTTACCCTGCTGTTCGGGGCCTCGATGCTGCTCTTCGTTGAGCGGCGCGACGCCGCCGGAGAGGACGGCGGCTATTGGCAATTGCGGCGGCTCGGCTGGCTGTTCCTGATCGGCTACCTGCACCAGCTGTTGCTGTGGAGCGGGGATATCCTGATGCTTTACGCCATGTTGGCGCCCATTGCCCTGGTGCTGCGCCACTGGTCGGTGCGGCGGATGGTGGTGGTGGCGCTGGCTGCTTTCGCGCTGTGGCACGGGGCCTTCAGCCTGGTCGGATGGTCAAGCGTGACCGCGGCCGAGGCCGTTCATGACGGCCGGGCCGATCCCGTCACGCGAGCCGCAGTCCTTAGCCAGTACGATGCGGTAGAGGCCCAGACGCGCGATGAGGTTAACACGCTGCGCAAGCCTTACTTCACCATGCTGGAAGAGCGCTTCCGGGAAACCCTGTACATGCCCCTGCTGTTCACGCTGCTATCGCTGGGAGAGGCTGTGCCGCTGATGCTGCTGGGCATGGCACTTTACCGCAGCGGATTTTTCACCGGAGGCTGGTCGCGCCGGGCGCTGTGGCAGCTGGCCATTGCCTGCCTGGCCATCGGGCTGCCGCTTGCCATCGCCCAGGCCGCCTGGGCGTGGAGCAGAGATTTTCCGCCCGATGCGATGTTCCAGCTGCTGATCGGTCTGGCCGGGCCCCAGCATCTGGCCCTGACCCTGGGATGGGCGGCGCTGCTTGTCCTTGCCGCGCCAAGCTTGCTGCCGACCCGGCTGGGCCAGCGACTCCACGCGGCCGGCGCGGCGGCGCTCAGCAATTACCTGCTGACCTCGCTGCTCATGGCTTTCTGCTTCTTTGGCTGGGGCTTTGGCCTGATCGGACGGATCGGGGCGCTGGGGCAATGGTGCTTTGTGCTGATCGGCTGGGCAGCCATGCTTGGCTGGAGCAAGCCGTGGCTGATGCGCTACCGGCAGGGACCGATCGAATGGTTGTGGCGATCGCTGACCGCCGCACGCCGCCTGCCCTTTGCGCGGGCTGGGTGAGCGACAACGTTACCCATCCAATTGAGTGCTTGAGCCCGAGAGCCTACTTCTTCGCGAAGGGGTTCTTCGGGGTACGCAGCGTCAGCCTTACCGGTACGGCGTCAAAGCCCAGGTCGCGGCGGATGCCGTTAACCAGATAGCGTTGGTAGCTGGCCGGCAATTCATCCAGCCGGGTCCCGAACAGCACGAAGCCCGGCGGGCGGGTCTTGGCCTGGGTGATGTAGCGCAGCTTGATCCGGCGGCCGCCGGGTGCCGGCGGCGGATTCTTGGCCAGGGCATCATCAAACCAGCGGTTAAGCAGGGCAGTCGGCACGCGCTTTGACCAGGCATCGCGCAGTTCAAAGGCCGCGCGGATCAGGTCATCAAGGCCTTTGCCGGTGCGGGCGGAAACCGCCAGCAGCGGCAGTCCCTTCACCTGGCTGAGGCCGTCGTCGAGCGCCCTGCGGATGCCGTTGAACAGGCCCGATGCATCTTCTGCCACGTCCCACTTGTTGATCGCGATCATCAGCGCACGGCCTTCTTCAAGCACCATGCTGGCGATCTTCAGGTCCTGATGCTCCAACCCGCGCGTGGCATCGAGCAGCAGCACGACCACTTCGGCAAAGTCGATCGCATGGCGGGCATCCGCGACAGCCATCTTTTCCAGCTTGTCGATGACCTGCGCCTTCTTGCGCATGCCGGCGGTGTCGATCAGGCGCACGGGCCGGACCTCGTCGTTGGCAGGATCGTGCCAGTCCCAGTCAATCGCAATCGAATCGCGGGTAATCCCGGCCTCGGGCCCTGTCAGCAGCCGGTCTTCCTGCAGGAACCGGTTGATCAAAGTCGATTTGCCAGCGTTCGGGCGCCCGACAATCGCGAGCTTGAGCACGGCCTTGGGGTCGTACTCTTCCTCGTCGTCCAGCTCGGCCGCGGCTTCTGCCTCGGCATCCATTTCAAGCTGGCGTTCGTTAAGATGCGGCAACAGCGCTTCGAACAGGTCGGCCATGCCCTGGCCGTGCTCGGCCGAAAGTGGCACCGGATCGCCGAAGCCGAGGCCGAAGGATTCGTAAAGGCCATGGTCGCCAGCCTTGCCTTCGGCCTTGTTCGCCACCAGCACCACCGGCACATCGCACTGGCGCAGGCTGCGGGCGATTTCCTCGTCCAGCGGGGTTAGCCCGGCACGCGCGTCGATCACGAACAGCGCGACATCGGCACCGACCAGCGCCGCCTCAGTCTGCTGGCGCATCCGGCCTGGCAGGGTGGCGGCGTCTTCATCCTCCCAACCAGCGGTATCGACGATGGTAAAATCAAGGCCCAGCAGGTGCGCTTCACCAAAGCGGCGGTCGCGCGTTACCCCCGGCTGGTCATCGACCAGCGCCAGCTTCTTGCCGACCAACCGGTTCCACAGCGTGGACTTCCCGACATTCGGGCGCCCGATGATAATGACCTGGGGGAGTTTCACCGCGCCAGCCCTGACCTTTCCGCGGCCAATTTGCAAGTCGCACTGTTGATACTTGCTATCCTTTTAACCTTTCCGAAAAGCCGAGCGTTAACTGAGATCGGCCAGAAGGCGCAGCATGAATTGGCTGCGATCGATCCTTCCTGCTGTCCTGCTGCTGGTCATGGCCACCAGCCCCGCCCATGCGCGCGCCATCGATATCGATGATGCCGACGCTGGCGGCGCAGCGGTGGATGACCTGCCGCCATACCTGCAATGCGTGCCCTATGCCCGGCAGGTGTCTGGCATCCGGATCTATGGCGATGCCCACACCTGGTGGGACCAGGCCGAGGGGCGCTATGCCCGCGGCACCAAGCCCAAGGTGGGCGCGGTCATGGCATTTCGGCCCAATGGCAATTCGCGCCTTGGCCATGTTGCCGCAGTCAGCAAGGTGATCGATTCGCGCACCGTGCTGATCCGCCACGCCAACTGGAGCCCGATCAACGGCCGCCGCGGCCAGATCGAGGACAATGTCCAGGCTGTCGATGTATCGCCCGAAAATGACTGGAGCCAAGTGCGCGTCTGGTATGGCCCTAACCAGGCCCTGGGCAGCACCCACTGGCCGTTGGCAGGCTTCATCTATGCCAGCAAGCCCAGGCCGGGCGAACAGCTGCGCGATCGCACCGCACCGGCCCGCGCACCCGTGCTGGCCCGCGCGAGCAAGCCGGCGAGGGCCGAACTGGCCGTGCGCGATGGTGATCCCATCGCGGCAATCATCAAACGAGAGCTTGGGATCTAAGCCTTCGCAACCGGCGGATTATCGCCGAGGTCTTCGAACCACGCCTCAACCGGACCATTGAGCTTGATCGTCAGCGGCTGTCCGCGACGGTCCATGGTCTTGCCGGCCTGAACCCGCACCCAGCCTTCTGAGATTGAGTATTCCTCAACATTGGTGCGGACCACGCCCTTGAAGCGGATGCCAACGCCGCGGATCAGCACATCCTGGTTGAACCAGGGGCTGCGCGGGCTGATCGCAAGGCGATCGGGCGGCACATCGGAACCGGTGGCGGGCTTGGCAGGGGTTTCTTCGGTCATGGCTGCGCCTCTATCCGGCTTTCCCCGCTTGTCAATTCGCGCGGGCCCCTTTAAGGGCGCGCTTCGCTGATTGGCCCTGGTGCCCTTTGGCAGGAAGTGGGCGCGTAGCTCAGCGGTAGAGCACACCCTTCACACGGGTGGGGTCACAGGTTCAATCCCTGTCGCGCCCACCACTTCTTTTTCAAGTCTTTTCAAGCTGTTTGGCGGCAGGAAAGACAGAGCCAATTCCTCCCACATCCGCAATCGGGTCGTAATTCGGGTCGTTTGCGCTTCCTGAAGATTAGCGCTCTTAACTCTGTCGCCTGACAGTTGCCGGCCGCGCAGAGCTAAAATTAGTCGGCTTATACGCACCTTATCTATCGATGACATTGCACCGCGAGTGATCTCGCGCGCCCGAAAGTCAATGATGTTAAGGACCGACAACTGCAACTGAACCCTTCAATTGGCGACAATGGCATGCAGGTCATTACATTCCGAAAAAAGACAAAACCGGCAGGGCCTTCTTCCGGGAACTGCGGGTGCCGCAAAATGGAAGGGCATCCGACTTGCAACCTCTGGGGTGGCCCCAACGCGGACGGAGGGTTCCTCACCAATCTGGGCGCCGCAGTTTGAACTAGTGTTATTACTAGTTTATGGACTTCCGCAGTTGGGAGAGCGTGACCTTTGCACAGCCCAATACGAGGAGATCTTCAATGAAAATGCGTTGGATGTTGTCGTGTGCTCTGCTTGCCCTGCCTGTGCCTAGTTCGGCGGCTGTCTCGGCGCGTCTAGAAATCACTGGAGTGGATGGAGAGCTCGCCGGACAAACCTTGGGCGGTGAATTTGCTGTCACCAGCAGCAAGCTTTTCACAGAGCCAGGTGCGGCCATGGGTTTGTATAACTGCGTTGCGCCGTTGGGTTACCGCTGCAAGGGAATCCGCTTTGCGCCGGACGGCCGACTGGCGTTCGGGTGGCGTAACCTGGAGACTTACGAAGTTCGCTGGGCAGAATTCCAGTTTGTGCTTGATAGCGCTGGGTGGCAGGGGGAGTCAGTGCCATCCAGCGCTGGCTGGACCGACTATCCGGCTTGGTACATCAGAAGTAACGACCGCTTTACTGGAACGATCAGGCCAACCAGCCGCAGTGTGCTGCCGGCTGTGCCTGAGCCATCGACCTGGATGATGATGATTGGCGGGATTGGATTTGCTGGGGCTGCGCTCAGAGGTCGTCGTGGGCGACTAAGGTTTGAGAATTGAACCCAATCTATTTGATCATCCGGCTTCCGGTCGAAAATCGGGTCGTAACGACCGGTCGGGCGTTTGTTTTGTTGGCCACACTTAGCCACCGTCATGCTGTGAAGGGCAGACCCCCGTGTTGGTTGTTGGTTATTCGTGGCCACACATTTTCTTCACACGGGTGGGGTCACAGGTTCAATCCCTGTCGCGCCCACCACTTCCCCCTTAACTATGCTGATGATTGTTGGGCGGCCGCAGCCAGGCGCTGTGCCTGTTCGCGCCAGGCATGAGCGTAGATTTCATAGTCGTGGCAATTGCGCTCAGCGAGATAGGCCGCATCGGCCAGCGCAATGCCATCGAAGGTGCCGCGCGACTCGTTCTGGCGAGAGATCGCCTCTTCCGCAGCAGTGCCGAAGGCCCGGCCGAACAGATAGATCGAAACTTCGGCGCTCTCGGCAATATAGAACCACGGCATCGCGGAAATGCGGCGCTTGACCAAGTCCACTGCCGCCGCGTCGAGAGGATCAGGGTTCCAACCATCGCGATACAGCTGCCGCGCGTGGAAATTATGGGTGTAAGCCCGCAGGTCGTCATTATCCTGCCGGATGAAGTCGGAAAACGACAGCTGCTGCGCAGATCGCACCACATCCGCATCACCTTGGTCCAGATGCGTGAGCGCCGCCAGGTCTACGTTGTTGCGCCAATATCGATAGATTGAGTGGACGCGTCGCACCGGATCGCGAAAATTGGTGATCAACGCATGACCTTCACCCAACGCCGCGTAAACTTCAAAGCCGTAGTGACCGAAATAGGTATCGAAGCCCGCGAAGGCCGAGAAATCTTTGCCCAACCGGCGATAGTCATTCGGTGCATTGCCGAACACCGGGGCATAGGAAAAGCCAGGCGCCGCCTCGGCAAGAAACGTGCGCAGGGATGTTCCCCCCGCCTTGGGATTATGCAGGAAGAAAAAGCGCATAGCTGGTTGTGTTGTTGGCTCGCCATCGCAACCCTGGGTCGGTTGCTAAACCGCGAATGGCGGCGCGGGTTCCGGCGGTTGTAAAATACGGTGACTGGTGCCCCGGCTAGGCTGTCCGCATCAGAACCACGGGACGGCACCCGCCCCGCCATGCAGCGCCCACCTTGCGCCGCGCCGGGCCAAGCGGCATAGCGCCAGCGCTATGCATGATATCCGCTTGATCCGCGATGATCCCGCCGCCTTTGATGCCGCCCTTGCCCGTCGGGGCGTGGAACCGCTTGCCGGTTCGATCCTGGCACTCGATACGGCGCGCCGCGCTGTAGCGACAGCAATGCAAGAGGCGCAGAATCGGCGCAACGAGGCATCTAAGGCGATCGGCGCGGCGATGGGGCGCGGCGATGCGGCCGAAGCCGAGCGGCTCAAGGCCGAAGTGGCCGAGATCAAGGTCAACCTGCCCAAGCTGGAGCAGGAAGACC